>Ga0247608_10004462_pt1 | contig 15630 bp, 20 predicted proteins | sample 176DNAGHGlowgp2_FD_193490 | JGI IMG/M metagenome (GOLD analysis project Ga0247608, IMG submission 193490) | Sheep rumen microbial communities from Palmerston North, Manawatu-Wanganui, New Zealand - 1766 DNA GHGlow gp2 | ecosystem: Host-associated > Mammals > Digestive system > Stomach > Rumen ... | reverse complement strand
CGCGTTTGGCCACTTCGCTACCTCTCCAAAATAAATGGTGCCGAAAACAGGAATTGAACCCGTAACCTACTGATTACAAGTCAGTTGCTCTACCAATTGAGCTATTTCGGCACATTATATAGTTTGGTACCTATATACAAAAAAATGGTGGGCGTTATAGGACTCGAACCTATGACCCCTAGCTTGTAAGGCTAGTGCTCTAACCAACTGAGCTAAACGCCCGAAAAATAATAAGTCAGCGACTTAACAGTATTAATATTATCATTGATACAAATAAAAGTCAATACCATTTATATTATTTTTTAATTTTTTTTAATTCTATATCTATCCATTCATCCAATTTATCTCCGAGTGGTTTAAAGCCTAACTTTGTTTCCTCTAATTGCTCATGATTTCTACGCCTAGTTTTATAATTAATGTTTTTTATACTCAATTTAACATGATAATTATCTTCATCAGTATCAACAACAACAGCCCTTATTGTTTCCCCTACTTTAACATAATCATTTATATTTCTAACAAATCCATCAGAAATTTCAGATATATGTATTAATCCACTATAGAACTCATCTAAGCTAATGAATATACCATACTTTTCTATTCCAGTTACTTGCCCAGTAACAATTTTACCTTTATTATACTTTTTGTTCATAAACAACACCCATTTCACTGAACTTATTATAGCAAAAACCCTTAATTTATTCAACACTTTTAGTATTATTGAATTATTTCACAAAATCAGTTATAATGTACTTGGTGATTTTATGAGTGAAATCGACAAAAGAATTGTTGAAGTTCTAGACAAAATTAGGCCATTCTTAATAAGCGATGGCGGAGATATTGAATATGTTAAATTTGAGGATGGGATAGCATATGTTAAGCTTCTTGGTCAATGCGCAGGCTGTACCCTAATAGACACAACCCTAAAAGATGGGATAGAAGTAGCAATTGTTAATGAAATTCCTGAAGTTGTGGAAGTGGTAAACATTAATGATGACATGGATTTATAATCCATGTTTTTTTAAACCGAAATTATTGCGATATTATATTTTTCTTTAAATAATTTATTTAAAGCTGTCAAACATTCTTCGAAATATTCTATTTTTATTTCATATTCTTTTAATACTTCTTCATTTATTTCATTATGCTTGCCATTTATTTCTATTTCTTCTATAGAATCAAAGAAAAATGATGGAAATAGAAATCTAGCATACATTAATCTTTTTCCGTAATTTGAAAACCTATAATTATCTAAATACTCATTTAAAAGTAATGTTAATTCCTCTACTGCAATACCATTTACAATCAAAGATTTTATATATTCTACTATATCTCTACTAGCATGATCAACCATAATATTTGTTGGATCATAATAATCAAATAAACTACTATTTGATGATAATCTATAATGTTGTATAACTGAAATGTCACTTTCTTGTGGCTTTATTCCATTGTTTTTTAAATATAAAATAGCTTGTTCTCCTATTCCAATATAGTACTGAAATACTGGATATAGTTTATTATATAAACCACTTTTTTGTTCTAATAGCATTTCAAAATAATCTATTTTTTCTTCCCATCTTTTGGTCCATATTTGTGAAAAGTTTTTATTTATTTTATCTTCAACAAACATATCTATCCTAATATCATAAATACTTATCATTTCATTTGGAATACTAGTTACATGAAGTAATACATAATTTTCATTATCGATAATTGTAATTAAACTATTATACTTATTGGGCACTATATCAAAAAAAAATCCATATTTTTTTAATTGTTGTCTTATTTTATAATAATTGTCAACCACTTCTATATTATGTATCTTTTTTAGCATATATTTTTTATTGTTAATTGATAGATAATACTTTAATGAATCATATCTTATACTGTCGACAATGCAATTATAATAATATTCAATGTACTTTTTCATATGAATCCACCTATACTATGATATGAAAAAAGCACTAAATTTATTAGTGCTTTTTTAAGCTGCTTGTCTTAAAGTTTTATAATCATCTGTTTTTTCATTTTGATTATCATTATTACCAATTGACTTGATATAAGAAATTTTCTCTCTATATGATGCAGTTTCAGTATCAGTTTCAAATATCTTATTATTCATTTCATTTATTGTTTCTATATATTGATCTCTTCTCTTATTACTTTTCTCAATCTTATTCTTCATTTCAATTAATGCTTCACTGTATTCTTTAGTAGTTTTTCTCAATTCTTCAACAGAGTTTTCATATTTAATTCTTGTTTCCTCTGCTCTTGCTTTTTCTTCTTGTTCTTCATTTAATGCTGCTGCTAAAGCATTGGCTAAATTAGTAATCTCATTATCATTTCCTATTTCATTAACTACTGTTTCTACAGGAGTTTCTTCATTAATTGGTTCTTCTTTTACTTCATCAGTAGTATTAACCATAGTTTCTTCATCAGTAAGTGGTTTGTCTACTTCATAAGTATCATTATTTTCTTCTATATTATTGAATATATTATCTATTACTTTATCTACAGGTGTAAACTCAGCTACAGGTTCATTAACTACTACTTCATTTGCTACAGATACTGTATTTTCCACATTTTCTTCTGCATTTGTTTTTTCTACTTCTTCAGCAATTGGTTGATTAACTACTGCAGTTAAAGTATTTAATAAACTTTCTTGTCTTTCTCTAATTTTACGAAAACTTTCATCTTCTTCTATATCGTTAACTTCAATATCTAAATGTTGTTTAAAAAGATATCCCATATATTACACCTCCTGATTTCCTTTAGCCAATTGTCTTAATACATCTTTTACTCTTGACCATTCTTCATCACTTTCAATGCCATGCATTTGAGGAATATCACCAGAACGATCTAAACTTGCACAATATAAAGTTGTATTACCATTTTCATCTTGTTCATTTTTTGTAAATACTATATATGATTTTTTATCTTCATCAAATTCAAATGAAATTATTAATTCTACTTCTTCTGTTGTACCATCTTTTTTTACTATTTTAAGCATTCTTTTTTCTTCCATAATCCATCTCCCTCTATTATCTATACTAATTTTATCATATTATCGATATTTTTCAAGTGTTTTATGGCTATTTGCTTATTTTTTTTAAAATAAAATATCTACATCCAAAACTACAATAATTTTCAATATAATCCTTAATTTTGTCATAATTATTTATATCACTTACTTTTTTATTTTCTTTAGAATAAAATCCCTTCAATCTTAACTTATCATATGAATAATCTCCTAATATGTAATCATAATCATTAAAATAATCAGTATCCGCAAGTTTTTCTTGTACTTCTTGTTGATTAAAGCAATCCTTATTATCTTCTACTATTTCATATTCAATATCATTTATTATTTTTTTCATTTTTATCATCTACCTTATAGTTAAATTATAACATATTCTTTTTGTAATAGTAAATACTATTCAAGTGGTAATGAATATAAATATGAATCTTTAACCAGTCCACTACCATAGTAATTTGGTACACTACCTTGTATTACCTTCATTATCAATGGAATATTATATTTTAAATTAGTTTTTTTACTGATAAACGGCAATATTATCTTGGCATCTACTTCTAGTTCTATATATATTTCTATTAATGCATTATTTATTCCGTATGGTGTTATTTTAGTTTTTATATTGCTATTTATATCTCCTAAATAATGCAATCTGATAGGAATTCTTGGACCTATATTAGCTATAGCTATATTTTTAAAAACCACTCCCATTGGTATTTCACTAATAATTCCTTTTTTTAGTTTTTTCATCTTTTTTTCATCAATATTTATTCCATAGGATGCTATATTTTCTATATTTCCATCTTCTAGTAATTTAATATTTTTTTGTACTGTAGTAGTAGCGATATTTAAAACTTGATTAACCACAATAGGATTAAAATCTATTGTTTGAATTCTACCTTCATTATCAATTATTGTTTCAAAAAGTTTTGAAGTATCAATTTTATCTTCTAGCACCTGACTAATAGCCTTATTAATAATACTAGTGGAAAAGTTATTTATTTCAACTTCAGCTGTTTCAAATAAAATTGGAGTTATTTTCTTACTAACATTATTTAACAATATAATAATTCCTATTATTATAATTGATAATAATATTAAAAATTTATTGATTCTATTGTTTTTTATTCTTTTAAAATGAACTTTTTTCATAAGATATCATCCTCAATAAATTATATGAAAAAAGAAAAAAAGTAGAAAATTTCCTTTCCTACTTTATACCATTATATATGAAGTATCCAGCTATTACTAATATACCAATAATAACTAATATAATTAATACTTTTTTTACTATACTTGTTTTATCAGTAAATGAATCATCTAATTCTTCTTCATCATTTTTAAGAATTAAATCTTCCCTTTTTAAATCCATTGATCTAGTAAAGAAGGATCTATCAAGTCCTTTTTCTAAATCAGCTGTTGTTTCTATTTCATTTTGTGTATCATCATCTATTTCATCTGGTATTCCTTCAGCTAGTTCTTCTAATAATTTAGTTGATGTTTTTTCTAAATCATCTTCTGGTAATAAATCAGATAATAATTCATCATCTATTCTCTTTCTTAAACTATTTGATGTTATTGTATTAATTAATTCTTCTAAATTTTCCTCTTCTTCTTTAGTTATACCCTTTTGTTTATTATCACGATATTGTTTTAATTTTTCTTTACTTAAATCATTTAAAATACTATATTCAGCACTCTTGATCTTTTTTTGCTTTTCTTCCTCATTGTCTTCTTTTCTATTCTTTTTAGCATCTTCAATAATATCATTTATATTATAATTTTTATTTTCTACATCATTATTTAAAATATCTTTATATATATTATTAATCTGTTTTATACTATTTTTATTGTCTATAGAATCATTTCCATAATATAATCTAGTTTTACGAAAATCACTTCTTTTATTACTATTTTTATTACTTTCATTGGTTAAATCAACAATATTATCTTTTACATTATCAGTAAACTCTGTATATGTTTTATTTGAATATAATTCTTTATACAGTTGTTGATTCTTATTAGTTCTACTACCAATGTCAGTATTTTCCGAATCATATCTATCCATTCTACTAGGCATATTAACATCCCCTATTCTGTATATTTTAGATATATTAATCATAACATAAAATGTAAAAAAATAAAAGTTTTTATAAAAAATGTTGTGATTATTGGTAATTTAGAATTATAATTATATATAAGGAGTGATATTATGAAATGTTTTGTAAATAAAGATGTATGTATTGGTTGCGGTGCTTGTACTGCTATAGCTAATAATATTTTTGAAATTGGTGATGATGGTTTTGCAGAAGCTATGGCACCATATGTAGATGAAAATGCCAAGACAAAAGAAGTATCTGAAGAAGAAAAAGATAATGTTATTGATGCAGCTGAAAGTTGTCCAGTAGGAGCAATACAAGTTGAAGAATAAAAAAAGTGGATTTACTCCACTTTATTTTTTTGATACTAAATTATATAATTGATGAATTTCTTTATTATTTAGTTTACGATACTCACCAGATTTTAAGTTATCAACAGTTAAGAAAGCAATTCTTTCTCTAGTTAATTTTATTACTGACAAATTAACACTTTCTAACATCTTTTTAACTTGATGATTTTTACCTTCATGAATAGTTATTTCTATAAATGACTGTTCTTTTTCTTTGTCTATCTTCTTAATTTTAACACGACTGCTAGCAACTTTAACTCCGTCTATTACTACTCCACTTTCTAATTTTTTAACTTCAGTTCCAGTAGCAATTCCTTCCACCTTAGCAACGTATACTTTATCTACTTCATTCTTAGGATGCATCATTAGATTAGCAAACTCACCATCGTTAGTAAGTATTAATACCCCTGTTGTATCATAATCTAATCTACCTACTGGATAAATTCTTTTATCAGTTTCAATTAAGTCAACTACAGTAGTTCTATTTTTATCATCTGATGCTGTTGTTACTACACCACGTGGTTTGTTTAATAAAAAATATACTTTTTCTTCTTTTTCAATTATCTTACCATCTACAGATATTTCATCTTTTTCAGTAACTTTTGTTCCTAATTCTGTAATTGTTTTCCCATTTACTTTTACTTTACCAGCGAGTATTAATTCTTCTGCTTTTCTTCTTGAACAAATACCACTATTAGCTATTACTTTTTGTAGTCTTTCCACATCAACCACTTCCTTAAACATCACTATTATACCAAATAATTATCCAAATATCCATTCTTTAAATCTTACTAGTATATTCTTTTTCTTAATATCATTCTTTTTAACATATACATTATCCCTATATATCTCTTTTCCATCTGATGTTACTATTACTACACCTACTATCGAATCATTAATATAATTATCCAGTTTGGTTAATTTTACTATTATTTTTATACCATCAACTTCCACATCTGTTAATGGATAATAAAAATCATTTTTAATATATATTTTATCCTTATAGAAGTTATCATCTATTTTAAATCTATTTTTATCTAATATCTTATATTTATCATAATTTTTAAAACCATATTCATACATTTCTTTATGTGATATGTAGTGATTACCATCATTTAAAGCTACTGCTGTTAAATTCAAATTATCTTTAGATGCTGTTGTAACTAGTGTTTTTCCCGCTTTAGGTGTATATCCAGTTTTACCTCCTGTTAAGTATTTATATGTGAATAATAGTTTGTTTCTGTTTGTCCAAGAATATGTCTTTTTATCTGTTACAAGATTATATTTTTTCGTTCCTGATATTTCTCTATATATATCATTTTTATATGCATAACTTGATAATAATGCTAGATCATATGCAGTTGATTGATTCTCTGTTTCTTCATCTAATCCATGGCAATTATTATAAATAGTATTTTCCATTCCAATGTCTTTAGCTTTTTTATTCATCATTTCTACAAATTTTTCTTCACTACCAGCAATGAAACTTGCTATTACTACTGCAGCATCATTACCACTTCTTAACATTAAACCATATAATAAATCTCTTAAACTTATTTTTTCACCAAGTTCTATATAAGTATTGGATCCATACATTTTTAATACTTCTTCACCAACAGTTACTATATCATCCAAATTTCCATTTTCTATTGCAAGTATTGCTGTCATTATTTTAGTAGTAGATGCAATAAGCCTAGGTGTATCTATATCTTTTTCATAAAGTATTCTACCACTATCTATGTCCATTAATATACAACTTCTACAACTTAATGATAAACCTAGTACATTTACAGGAAAAAATAAAACTAATAGTATTAAAAAAACAACTATTTTCTTTTTCATAGAACACCTCTATAAATTATATGAAAATAATTGTTTTATTTATTCTTTAATTCTTTTGAAATACTTGTACCCAATATTTAATATCGCCTAATTGGTATACACCTATCCCAGTTTTATTAAATTTACTATCTTCTAAATTAGCTTTATGTCCAGCTGAATTATACCAATCTTCTGCTGCTTCTTCTACTGTGTATATATCAAATGGATTAATTAATTCACTTACTTGTCTAGTAGTTATATTCTCACTCCATGCAGTTCCTTTAGGTATATCTAAATCTTCAAATACTGTAACAAAATCTCTACCATCTGGTCTATTATGAGTGATTATATATTGGTTAAGTCCATATGCCCTTTCTATTGCTCGTACTGTTGCTACTAAGCATAAATCTCTATCTAATACTAATGGAGTGGATCCAACCTGACTTCTATATCCATTTATTAAACTACTTAATCTTTCATAATTACCATAATTATTATTTATTACTTTTTCTGCTTCTTCAATTAAATCTGTGGCCGTTGCATTATAACCATCTCTATTAATATCATAACGTATTGATTCTAAATTTTTATATTTTGTATTATCACTATATTCCTTTACACTATATACTTCTACTTTAGCTATTATTGTCCCATATTTTGATGTTACTTCTCTTTCTTCTTCTTTTCCTTCTGATATCAATGTTCGTGGTTGAATTGTAGGAGTGTTATTTTCTTCTATATTAGAAGGACTTGTATTTGTATTTTGATTCTTAGTTGTATTCTTATTACTATTTGTATATGTATTTGTTTTAGTATTAGAATCACTAGTATTCTTATTTGTTGTATTTGTATTAGTAGTGAAATCAGACTTTTTTTCTTTAATTATAGTTGCTTTATTATTCGTAATGGTTGTATTTTTTTTCATTATGATACCATCAATTATTGTTTTTTTGTTTGATGAATTATTCTTATCAATAATTTTATCTTTAGATAAAGTTTGTTTTTCCATTTGTATAGCTTTTATGGTACTACCATTGTCCATGTACTTGACACCATAGTATGTAGCAAATCCAATACCTGTTAAAATAACTATCCAAACTGCAAAAATTAAATAATCACTTTTTTCCATGATATCCCCTACTTTATTATCTAAAATAATTTTATCAAATATAAAGAAAAAAGACTAGTATAAACTAGTCTTCTTTTACATCCTCTTTTACTTCTTTAGATTCTTCTTTGTTTTCTTTTTCTTTAACTTCTGGCTTAGGCATAGCTTGTTTACGAGAGAAGTTTAATCTACCTTTCTTATCGTATCCAATTGCTTTAACTAAGATTTCATCACCTAAAGCTACAACATCTTCAGTTTTATTAACTCTAGTATGTGCAAGTTCAGATATATGAACTAATCCTTCACATCCTGGCCATACTTGAACGAAGCATCCAAAGTCTTCTACTTTAACTACTTTAGCATTGTAGATTTGTCCTACTTCTACTTCTTTAGTTATATCTAAAATCATTTGTTTTGTTTTTTCAATGATATCTCTATCTGAATGGTAGATTGTTACTTTACCATCTTCACCAAGATCTACTTTTACAGCATTCATATCAGTAACTGTTGTTACATTTGAAGCTTCACATATAATCTTAGTAATCATTTCTCCACCTTTACCGATAACATCTTTGATCTTTTCAGGTTTAATCATAAACATTTCAGTCTTAGGAGCATATTTAGAAACTTCTTTTCTAGGTTCAGGTATTTGTTTAGTTAATACATCAAGTATTTCAAATCTTGCTTTCTTAGCTTGAGCTAAAGCTTCTTTTAAAATATCTTCTGTAATACCTTTGATCTTAATATCCATTTGAAGTGCAGTGATACCATCTTTTGTTCCAGCTACTTTGAAGTCCATATCACCTAAGTGATCTTCCATACCTTGGATATCAGTTAAAATTGTATAATCATCACCATCAGTAATAAGTCCCATAGCAATACCTGCAACTGGTGCTTTTATTGGTACACCTGCTGCCATTAATGACATACATCCAGCACAAATTGTTGCTTGAGATGATGAACCATTTGATTCTAATACTTCAGAAACAACTCTTACTGTATATGGGAATTCATCTTCACTTGGCATAACTTGTAATAATGCTCTTTCTCCTAAAGCACCATGACCAATTTCACGTCTACCTGGAGCTCCATATCTTCCAGTTTCTCCAACTGAGAATGCTGGGAAGTTATAATGTAACATGAATCTCTTTTCAGTTTCCATATCAAGTCCATCTAGGATTTGATGCTCATTTAGTGCACCTAATGTGGTAATAGCTAAAGCTTGAGTTTGACCACGTGTGAATAATGCAGAACCATGTGTTCTTGGAAGTAAATCAATATCAGTTGATAGTGGTCTAATTTCATCCATCTTTCTTCCATCTGCACGTGTTTTTTCTTTAACTACGATTCTTCTAAATATTTCGTATTCGATTTCTTCTAAGATAAGTTTAACTTTAGTTATTAATTCAACTAATTCTTTTTCTTTCATTGAATCTTCGTTTTCTTTAGTATACTTATCAACTATATTTTCTTTTATTTCATCGATCTTAGCATATTTTTCTAATTTATCTTTAATTCTTAAAGCATCATCAAGATCTTTTTCAGCAAGTTCTCTTACTTCTTTTCTTAATTCATCAGTTATATCTAGAACTTCGTATTCCATTTTTTCTTCACCGATTTCATCGATTATTTGTTCTTGGAATTTAACTAGTTCTTTAACTGCATCATGACCAAACATTAATGCTTTTAACATTAAGTCTTCAGATACTTGTTTAGCACCAGCTTCAACCATGTTGATTGCATATTTAGTTCCTGCTACAGTTAAATCTATTTCTGATTTTTCAAGTTCATCTGGTGTTGGGTTAATTATAAATTCTCCATCTACATAACCTACTTTAACACCAGCGATTGGTCCATCAAATGGTATTTTAGAAATACATGTACATAAACTTGATCCAAACATAGCTGTTAATTCTGGTGAATAATCAGGATCAACTGATAATACAGTGTTTACGATTTGTACTTCATTTTTGAAGTCTTCTGGGAACATTGGTCTCATAGGTCTATCGATCATACGAGCTGCAAGTGTTCCTTTTTCAGTAGGGCGACCTTCTCTTTTGATAAATCCACCTGGGATTTTACCTACTGAGTATAATTTTTCGTTATAAAGAACCATTAATGGGAAAAAGTCTGATAAAACATTAGCATTAGGACTAACTACAGCTGTTGATAAGATTACTGTATCTCCATATCTTACTAATACTGCTCCATTTGCTTGTTTAGCTACTTCTCCATGTTCTACTACAAGTTTCTTTCCTCTAAAGTCAAATTCAAATACTTTTTTCATATTACCACCTCTTCTTTATTGTATACACCACTCAAAATATTCTTTGAGTTTTTTCTTAGTTATTATTTTTTTATTATACTCTGATAATTTTTTATCCAAATAAAGCGTACAAAGATCTGTTGCAAATTTATCTCCAATATTACCATATACAGCATCATTTATACTAACAAGCTTATATTTTTTTCCATCTTTAATATCTTCAACAAGATTATCATCTATTTTATTAAATATTGTTGATTTAACAAATGATGATCCCTTTTTCTTTTTACTAGTAACTACATCTACTTTTGTAATCTGCCTTATTTGTCCAAAATATATATCATCAACAAAGTATAAGTTTTTAATTTTCATTATGTCCTCCTATTTTGCGATAAAATACTTTGCTTTTAAAATACCCCTATCATTATCCTTCTGGTACTCTAATATTCTTTTATCTGCATTTTCACATATTTGTTTATATACTTTTGTACCTTTTTTCATTTTAGTACGTTTAATTTTATAATTGCTTAAATCATTACCAATATACAATTTACTCATATATCCTCCAAAATAAAGGCACTATTAAAGAATAGTGCCTATATCAATTATAAATTTTATTTTCTTAGTCCTAACTTACTAACTATTTCACGATATCTTGTAACATCTTTCTTAGCTAAATAGTTAAGCATATTTCTTCTTTGTCCAACTTTCTTTAAAAGTCCACGACGAGAATGATGATCATGTTTATGTTCTTTTAAATGTTCAGTTAGTTGTTTAATTTCTTCTGTTAAGATAGCTATTTGAACTTCTGCAGAACCTGTATCATTCTTACTTCTAGCATATTTTTTAACTATTTCTTCTTTTACTTCTTTAGTTAAAGCCATTTCAATTCCTCCTATCTAATAATTTGCCTTATCCAAGTAATGGTCGGAATTAGATCCATAACCTAGAAAAGGTATATGTATAATAATACACTAATTTCTTTTAAAAATCAAGTATAAATTAATATTGTTTTCCCCAATATACTAAATGTGCAGCTGGTTTTCCACAAACACAACATTTACCATCATTATTATCTTCATCAAATGGTATACAACGAGATGTAACACCTGCAACTTCTTTTACTTTTAATTCACAATCTAAATCACCACACCAGTATGCCTTAATGAATCCATTTTGTTTTTCTATTTCTGCTTTCATTTCATCTAGTGTTAATACACTTCTAGTCATACTATCACGACGAGTTCTTGCTCTATCTAACATATCATTTTGAATATCAGCAAGCAATTTTTCAACTTCATCTTCTGCTTCAGGTAATTCAACTCTTACTTTTTCTAAAGTATCACGACGACATAATACACATAGATTGTTTTCTATATCTTTAGGTCCAATTTCAATTCTAACTGGAATACCTTTCATCTCATTTTCAGCAAATCTAAATCCTGGAGATTTTTCTGAATCATCTATTGATACACTAATACCACGTAGTTTTAATCCTTTAGCTATATCATATGCCTTTTCGATTACTTCTTCATTACCTTTACCAATTGGTACTATTACTACCTTAGTAGGTGCGATATTTGGTGGGAGAACTAATCCATGATCATCACTATGTGTCATAATTAATGCTCCAATTATACGTGTAGATACTCCCCAAGATGTTTGATAAACATATTTTTCTTTATTATCTTTATCCATGAATTTCATATTAAATGCTTTAGCAAAATTATCACCAAAATAATGTGATGTTCCTGATTGAAGTGCTACACCATCATACATTAAAGCTTCTATTGTGTATGTATTTTCTGCTCCTGCAAATTTTTCTTTTGGAGTTTTTTCTCCTTTAACTACTGGAATAGCTAATACTTCCTCACAAAATTGTGCATACACATTTAACATTTTTTTAGTTTCTTCCATTGCTTCTTCTTTAGTAGCATGAATAGTATGACCTTCTTGCCATAAGAATTCTCTACTTCTTAAGAATGGACGTGTAGTTTTTTCCCAACGTACTACACTACACCATTGATTATATAATTTTGGCAAATCACGATAACTCTTAACAATATTTGCATAATGTTCACAGAACAATGTTTCACTTGTTGGTCTTACACATAATTTCTCTGGCAATTCTTCTTGTCCACCATGTGTTACCCAAGCAACTTCAGGAGCAAATCCTTCTACATGATCTTTTTCTTTTTGTAATAATCCTTCAGGTATAAACATTGGCATATAAACATTTTCATGTCCTGTTTCCTTAAATCTTTTATCTAATTCTTTTTGAATACTTTCCCATAGCGCATATCCAAGTGGTCTAATAATCATACATCCTTTAACACTTGAATAATCTATTAATTCTGCTTTTTTACATACATCAGTATACCATTTAGCAAAATCAACATCCCTACTAGTTATTTCTTTTAGTTCAATTTCTGCCATAATTTCACTTCCTAGTAAGATTATACACTAATTTATATAAAATTAAAACAAAAAAAAGATTTCTATTGAAATCTCTTTACATTATTGATTATTATTATCATTTGGTGTTTCTATCATTTTTGGAATATCTAAATTAATCGTACTTGATTCTGTTGGTTGAATTACTACTTCAGGTTCATGTTTTTCTACAGATGGTTTTATTTCTTCTACTACTGGTGTTGGTATAATTTTTGACTCTTCTATAACTGTTGGTTGTGGAATAATCCCAGTTGATGGTTGAATAATAGGTTCATCTACTGGTGTAGGAATTATGTTCTGTTCTTTAACAACATCTTCATATGTAATAAATTTATTACTTTCTTCTTGACTATTCATTCCCATTTCAACACTATCTTCATTATCTTCCATTTGATTCATGAAACCTCTTGTTTCACCATCATAAATTTGCGTTGGTGAAGATTTTGGCTTTTTCTTTTTCTTTGACATCAATGAAACTATTATAAGCAAGAATACTAATATTCCTACGCCAATACTTATATAAATTTTAGTCATATCATAAATAGGAAATTCAAAGCTGATTTCTTTTACTTGAGTTAAATCCCATTCTAATATTTTACCCTGATTACTCTTACTAGTTGCGTTACTACTAATAGCTTTATATGGTAGATTTAATCTAAATTTTAAATCCATATCTTTGCTTTCATATGGTTGTAGCAATTGATTATTTTCATCAACTAATAATTCTGATATATCAAAATCATATTCTGCTTTGTATGTTGTTTTAAAGAAACCTTTTTTTACTATAAATATATATTCACTATCACCATAAAGTCCTTCAGTCATTTCTTCTTTTGAAATATTACCTTCTGTACTAACATCATCTATATTCTTTATTTGTCTAATTAACTTATATCCTTTTTTTCCATCTTCAATATATTTTTCAATATAAAAGCCTCTTCTTTCATATTCATTTATATCTACTGTATCTATTTTGTTTTGAGCTATATTTTTATCTAGTGCTGAAATAATACTTAATTCCATACTTTTATCTTTATTAATTGTCATTGTTGTTTCAAACTTAGCACATCCTGTTAATAAAATTATTAATATAAAAATAGATATTGATTTAGTCATTCTATTGATCATACAACACACCTCTACTATCTACATTATAAAACATTTTAACTAATAATAAAATAACCTTTTTTCTATGTTTACATAAAATACTTTAGAGGTGATTTAATGTATCCATATAATTATAATTATAGTACTTATCAAGGTAGTATTTATCAACCAGCTAGAGATATAAATAGTAATGATGAAAGATTTGCTGGTGGTCTTATAGGCCCATTACTACTAGGTGGTGTTGCTGGATATGCTATAGGACAGAATAATAATAGACCATATATGTTTTATACACAACCATATCCTTATTACTATCCTAATTATTATCCTTATCCATATTATAGAAAATAAAAAAGACTTATAATAAGTCTTTTATTATTCTGTTTTTATTGCTTGAATTGAAATAGAACCATAATTTGTATTATCATTTGTACCTTGAGAAGTATCTGTAATAGTTACTGTTGCTGCTTGTGATAACTTACATTTCCATGTAAATACAAACATAAAATTTCTTAAATATTTGCTTGTTGAATCAAATGTATTTGTTGGTACTGATCGTGTAAATTTTGAAGATATTTTTTCACATGTACCAGATGTTGTAGTTATTTCAATAGCAGATGATGAAGTTGAACCTTGTCCTCCATCTGCATATGTAGTTATAGGTGATGTGTATTCATCAATTCCTACAATAATATAATTACCTGCACTTAGATTTAAAGATGTATTAGTTCCATTAGCTTTAGATCCATATGTTGCATTATAGGAAATTGTTGAATCAATTCTATCAATTAAATCTTGATTATTAATGCTATACAATCCATTCAATGCACTTTCTACTGTTGTATTATTATATTCTATTTGACTAGCTTGAATTCTTGTTTCAGCATAAACAATAATACCACTTACCAATATTCCTAATAAAAAATAAAATATTTTATTATTCAGTATTTTCATAGAATCACCTATCCTAAATTAATTATAATATAAATACTATTTACAGGCAAGAAAAAAAGACTTTAATATAAAGTCTTTTTATTTTGCTTCTAGTTTAACACTAACAAGTTTTGATACACCAGACTCTTGCATTGTGATACCATATAAAGTCTTAGCATATTCCATAGTCTTCTTCTTATGTGTTATAAGTAGGAATTGTGTTTTTTCTTTATATGTTTCTAGATATTTACCGAAGTTATCAACATTTGCTTCATCTAGCGCTGCTTCAACCTCATCAAATATACAGAATGGTACTGTTCTAACATTTAATATTGCGAATAATAAACTTATTGCTGTTAGAGTTTTTTCTCCACCTGATAATAATGAAATTGTTGTTAGTTTCTTTCCTGGAGGAGATGCAATTATATCTACACCAGTTTCAAGTATATCATTAG
>Ga0247608_10004459_pt1 | contig 15641 bp, 12 predicted proteins | sample 176DNAGHGlowgp2_FD_193490 | JGI IMG/M metagenome (GOLD analysis project Ga0247608, IMG submission 193490) | Sheep rumen microbial communities from Palmerston North, Manawatu-Wanganui, New Zealand - 1766 DNA GHGlow gp2 | ecosystem: Host-associated > Mammals > Digestive system > Stomach > Rumen ... | reverse complement strand
CATAATCGTTCGCTGCGAAGTTCTTGGCACATCATTAGATGAAATTTCATCGAAATTTTTTAAGCACCCAATATATAAAAAGAAAAAGGAAACCGTATTAAAACTAGGCGGCGAAGTTGAATATTATAAGCCTACTATTATGTGGGGCCATAACATCATCGACTCATTACACGCTGTTCGAAGAGCTCAAGCTATAGATTCGAATATGAAGAAGGCAAGCTTGAAGTATGTTACAAAATACTTAGACTTAAAGAAGCCTAATCGTGTTTACGTACCAGGAGACAAAATTGGAACAATATGGCTTGACAAAGAACCTAATTATGCTTTTAATAACTTAAATGGTGATTGGTATAAGATAACTAAAACACACGGTATTGATGATGGATATAGTGCAGTAAGCGGTAGATATATCGTTGAAAGATACCTACTTGATGATATTTGGGAGACAGACAAGATTGAATTAGCACTTAATGAGGCCAACTTTCTTATTTGTAAGATGCTTCCAACTACTTTTACACGAGCAGCCACAATGGGTACTGCTGGTATTTGGAAACTCATAATGCTTGCTTGGTGTTACGAAAACAATCTTGCAATTCCATCGTTTGGTGAATCACATCGTTTTACTGGTGGCTTAAGCCGACTTCTTAAAACTGGCTACGTTGCGAACATCGTAAAGCTTGACTACAATTCACTATACCCATCCATTATGCTTACTTGGAATATTCAGAATGACTTGGATATAACAAACACCATTCTTACATTCCTTGAGTATGTATTGACAACTCGTGAATATTGGAAGGAGCAAAAGGCAATTAACGGAGGTAAGGCAAAGAAATTGGCAAAGCAAGAAGGCTCTGATAAGGATTCTAAGATACAAGAAGAAATCCATAGTCTAAAAGGCTTGGCAGCAGCAGCCGATAAAAAACAGTTGCCTATGAAAATATTGGCAAACAGTGTCTTCGGTGCATATGGAGGACCAGCAGTATTTCCTTTTGGAAACATCAAATCTGCTGAAAAGGTAACTTGCATAGGGAGGCAATGCTTAAGATTAATGATTGGTCACTTCACAAACCTTGGCTATATGCCTATCGTCGGCGATTCCTTTACTAAGGATACTCCAGTTTTCGTTAAATATGAAGATGGCTATATAGACATAAAACCTATTGAAGAAGTCATAGACGAAAGTAAAATAGAAGTGGATGAACTAGGTAGAGAATATGATTACTCGAAGAAGACGTTTAAAGTGCTTTGTAGGAGCGGTTGGGTAGAGCCTAGTTACATATACCGTCACAAGACAGATAAGCCAATATACGAGGTTTCTGATGGTAATATGAAGGTTGAGGTTACTCAGGACCATTCATTGTTTAATGACAAGCAAGAAAAGATAAAGCCTTCTGAGATAACTAAAGATACTAGACTAGAGTATTATAATGGTGTGATAGACCATAAGATAAGTGATTGCTCCATAGAAGATGCTATAGAAGCAGCCGTATTATGCAAGGGTAGGAAATTTAGTATACCAATGTATGTTCTAAATGCTAATATAGAGGCTAAAGAGGCATTTATTGAAGAGTTGGGTGATTTTGATATATTAAGTTTAACGAAAACAGAGCAAGCGAAAATATTATTTATAAAAAAATAAAATTAAGAAATGGGTCTAAAAACAATCACATATATTATTTATTAGTAAAGTATAAGTATGAATAGAGAAACATATAGGCTAAATAAAGATATTTTTGTTAAACGTTCTAACGATATTCACGGCTTAAAGTATGATTATAGTGAAGTTGAATACAAGAACCATAGGACAAAAGTTAAAATAATATGCCCTATTCACGGAGAATTTTGGCAAACTCCAAAGAGGCATATGCTAGGCCAAGGATGTCCAGAATGTGGGAAAAGGTATGCAGCAGAATGGAGGAAAAATGACTATAAAACTTTTATAGCTAGTTCAATAGAAAGGTTTGGGGATAGATATGAGTTTCCAAATATTGAAAATGAATACGAAAATAGTCACTCTAAAATTACAATTAAGTGCAAAAAATGCGGCAATGAGTTTGTAAAAATTGCTTGTGACCATATTACTTCGCCTAATGGCGGTTGTGGCCATTGCTATGGAGGAAAGTCAAAACCAGAGGAAGAAATAGGAGAATTTATAAAGTTGAACGTTGGAGAAGATGCTAAAATATCTTTTAATGACAGGACAATATTAACTGGTAATGAAATTGATATTGTGGTTGAAGATAAAAATATAGCATTTGAGTATAATGGTTTATATTGGCATAGCAATAAATCAAAGAATTACCATCTTATGAAGACAGAGTCTTGCGAAAGAAAAGGTATAAGGCTTGTGCAAATTTTTGAGGATGAGTATTTGAAGCATAAAGATATTGTTTTATCGAAAATAAAGCATATTTTAGGAAATGATTATGGTTTAGAAAAGATTTATGGAAGAAAATGTATTGTAAGAGAAATCAGTTATAAAGAATCTAGAGAATTTCTAGACAATAATCATATACAAGGACATAGCAAATCCACTGTTTATCTTGGGGCGTTTTATAATAATATGTTAATAGGCGTAATGACTTTTACAAAAAACGGAGAAGATAAATGGGAACTAAGCAGATTTGCTACGGATATACATAAAAGAAGCATAGGTGTCGCTGGAAAATTATTTTCATACTTTGTTAAAAAATATAAACCAAATGAAGTAAAGTCGTTTGCTGATAGAAGATGGACGGTCGATAGTGAAACTAATTTATATAACCGACTAGGTTTTAAGCTAGAAAAAGTTTTAGCGCCAGATTATAAATATTATTTAAAAGGTGGGGATAGTAGAATACATAAATTCGGGTTTAGAAAGAAAATACTACATAAAAAATATGGTTTACCGTTAGATTTAAAAGAATCAGAAATGGCAAAAATCATAGGCGCTAGTAAGATTTATGATTGCGGGCTATATAAATATGTATGGACAAAAAATAGGTAGAAAATTTCCTTTTCTCGCTTTTTTTGTGTATTTTTGCAATGAGTTTTTATTTTTAATAATATGATTAAAGTTAATAATATAGGGAAAACTGACGAATACGTATATGACATTTCGATTGATGGAACAGTTGTTAATGCATTAGGGCTCAACGTTTTAAAAAATACTGATGGTTTTAATTTTAAAATGCCCGAAGAGGATAAGTTTAGATATACAGAAGAACATCCGTATATTAGCAATGGCGCTGGGCGAAATAGCGTGAAAGGTAAGGCATATGTTGGCGTAGAAGCTGATGTGTGTGAATTTGAAGATATGTATTTTAACCATCCCTGGAATGGAGGTGTTAATAAGATGGGACTAGGAATAGACGAGTTCTGCGATTCTACAATTAATTTCTCTCGAAAGAATTATTGCGATAAGATGCCAGGAGGTAAGATAAAGATGGTTGGCAATACCGTCAAGTCTCGTCGAATGAGTGGTTATATTGAGAAGTTCCTTGATGGCGCAATTGAATTATTGCTTAATGGTAAGGGTCAGGAGTTTATTGAGAGTTATTATGCTTATATAGAAAAGATATATAACTATCAAATTCCTTTAAGGGACATAGCTTCTAAGGGTAAGATTAAGAAAACGTTAGCAGAATATGTTGCAGATTGTAAAACTCTAACTAAATCTGGTTCTAAGAAGTCTCGCCAAGCTTGGTATGAATTAGTATTAAAAGAAGGTATGCAAGTAGATTTGGATGATACAATCTATTATGTGAATACAGGAACCAAGAAATCTGAAACCGATGTAAAGCGAATTACCCATCAATTTGTAAAGGACAGTGAAGGTAATATTGTTGAGCTAGATAGCAAATTACGTAGGGAAATACTTACTAGGGAAATAAGTAAGACTTGTGATGAATCAGAGGTTAAGGATAAGATTAAGGCGCTAAAAACAAAGGAATGTAAAGAAATCATTGCTCCATTTATCGTTAAAGAAGAAGATGAAATTATTCTTAACTGTAAGATAGTTCCAAATGAGATTGTGGAAGCTGAGGAAGATATTCTTTGCACTGAAGACATTGAATATAATGTAGTGAAATATATTGAGCAGTTTAATAGTAGAATTAAACCGTTGTTAGTATGCTTCTCTAATGACATAAGAGGTGAGATTATGGTTAAAGCGCCATCTGAGAGAAAGTATTTCACGTCAGAGCAATGTGAATTGGTAAGTGGTTTCCCAAATAAGGAAACAGACCAAGACACGTATGAACAGCTAATGAGGCCAGAAAGAAAGGAGATAGAGTATTGGCTGTCAATAGGAGAAGAGCCACCATTTTGGAAGGAGTGCGGCATAGATTGGCAAAACCTAGTAAAAGAACATATTAAGTTAAAGGAAGAGGAGAAGAGTATAATATTCCAAGAAGAGAATGAAAAATACTTAAAGGCTATTGCTTCTCTTACAAAGGAAGAGGTTGAAGAATTTTTGGAAGATGGAGTAATACCTCAGAGGATATTGGACATAGTAACTGTTAACACCGATATGCATTTTAGGTTTAAGGCACTGCCAGAAATGTCACCTAGTACTGGTGGCCACGTATTTGATGATATGAATATTGACTTTGAAAACGAAAGCGAGAATGAATTTGAAAGTTTTATTCTTTCAGAAGGTTGAAAAATTGAAAAAAAGCTATATATTTTAGGTATATAGCTTTTTTATTGTTTATGGAAGGAATACATTGGGATAATTTGTTTGAAAGGAAGTTTGATATGGATGAAGGTAATCATAGAAGAATTACCATATGGAAGACATATCACGATGAATCTTTGATTAAAGAATTTAATCTAGAAGAGAATGAAAGGATATTTTTGTTTAACTCGAAAAATGTAGGGTATGATGGCAAAAATATAAACCATTTAAACCAGTTTTTATGTGAGGGTGTAACACTAGTATACCCTTACCTAAATAACTTAAAGTCTGATATAATAGGGTTTCAGCACTATAGGAGGTGGTTTCATTCTGAAGAGAAGTCATTAAATGTAAAAAGAATAATGAATGGTGAGATTCAGTGTTTCGCAAGCTGGAATGATTATTATCTTACACTTAAAGACCGTGTTAAAGACCATTGTAATTATTGGAGTGTATATGAATGTGGTATGGGTGATGATATATTGGAATTTTTGGAAAAGGAGTATCCAGAGATATATAATCACCATACAATGAAATCTGAAATGATAGGCTTTAGTATAAGCGCAATGTCTTGGGAGAGTTATTTAAAATATGGCAAGTTCATATGGGATTACATATGCTTTATAAACAACAAGTATGACTTAAGGTTTGAAGAAGAAAGATGGGCTAGGCATATGGAAGAAAAATTCATAAAATTCAACCAAAGGCATAACATACGAAGAGCGTTTGGACATTGGGATTATAAGCAAGGGTATGGCAACGGTAACTGGTATACGGAACCATATGAAAGTAAAAATTCATTTAAATATGGCTTATATCGTATGTATTCATATCACATAGAGTTTTTATCATCCGTGTGGTTCAATACTCACAGTCATTTTATAGATAAAAATAATTTAGTGTTCTATATGGTAGACGAAAATAAAACACGTAACTAATGATAGACTATTTAATAGTTGGGTGTGGTATATATGGTGCGACAATTGCTAGACTGTTAAGCGATAAAGGAAAGGAATGCCTTATTATTGACAGAAGAGACCATATAGGTGGGAACATATATACTTATAAGTTTGGGGAAATAGACGTTCATAAGTATGGACCTCACACATTTCATACAAGCAATCAAGAAGTGATAGATTTTGTAACCAAATATTCAGAATGGATTCCTTTCGAATTGAATATTATTGCAAAAAATGGTAAAAAGATTTATCATCTACCATTTAATATGACAACTTTCTATGATATATTTGGTGTCAATAATCCACAAGAAGCGTTTGATATTATAGAAAAAGAGATAGAGGAAAGCGGATTAAAGGATAAAGAGCCTAGGAACCTAGAAGAACAAGCAATAAAACTAGTTGGCAAAACTATCTATGAAACACTTATAAAAGGGTATACTGAAAAACAATGGAATTGTGATTGTAAAGATTTGTCTAGTGAAATAATTAAAAGATTGCCATTAAGATATTATTTTAACAACAGCTATTTCAATGATACGTTTCAAGCGATACCAAAATATGGGTACACTGAATTTGTAAAGAATATAATAAACGGAATACCATTACTACTTAATACCGAATTTAAGTATGAAGAATGGAAAGACAATGCAAAAAGTATAATATTCTGTGGTGCAGTTGATGAGTTGTTGGATTATGAATTGGGGGAACTTAAATGGAGGAGTCTTACGTTTGAGGACAAGATTTTTGAGTATAATGGCCATAATGGACAAGGTACGCCGATATTAAACTTAGTAAGTAAGGAAGAAAGGGGAACTAGGATAGTAGAACATATGTGGTTTAACAAGGCCATAGCCAAAAATGTTAAACAATCTATACAAACCTTAGAGATTCCAACGGATTGGCATAAAGGATTAGAAAGGTATTATGCAGTTAATAATAAGAATAGTGAAGAATTATATGAAAAGTATAAAGCATTATTGATGGAGCGTATGCCAAATGTTATCCTAGGTGGCAGATTAGGTAAATATAGGTATTTCGATATGGATGATGCAATATATGAAGCTATTAGTGACGCAAAGAATATATTATAAAAAAAAAATGAGCACTTAAAAATTGGTGCTCATTTTTTTATGTTTAGTATTTCTTTTGGATGTATTCAGAACCAACGTTTGCTTTTCTTCCAATTCGTTTGTTCATATCTCTTAATGCCTTTTGGTTTTCATCAAAGTCTTCTTTTGATTCTGCGTCTTCCCAATTTGGGTCGTATTCCTCAAAATGCCCATTTCCGATTTCAGCATCTTTGATTATCTGCTTAAGTAATTTCAAAGCATCTTTCCATCCACTGTCATAAAAATCACCTAGATTTAAACGTACCTTACCACCGACTTTTGTTAGCACTTTAATCTTCTCAGGAGTATAGCTAGAATAACTACTTGCTCCAACAAATGGGAAATGGATATATCCTCTTCCATCAAGTTTTATGTCACCTTTTAATCCATATGTTGTGCCTTCTTTGTCCATTAAGGCAAGGGTATCTTCTTGTTTAGCCTTGGCATCACGATATGCGTTATTGGCTGCGTCAATCATAGCTTGTATTTTCTGAATTGGGTCATAAGCTTCGTTTAATCTTCTACCCTCTTCTTGAACTTTGTTAAATGTTGGTTTAAGGCCAACATATCTATATATGTCACTACCATTTTTTGTTTGGCCTACTACCTCAAATGTCATATATAAAGGTTGGTATGTCTTTTTATCGAAGTCATATGGTTCTCCAGGTTGGAACACTCCTCTTCTATATGTTTCTGGCGGAACGCTATCCCTTAACTGTTCAAATACCTCAGGTGCTAGCTTCTGCCCAATTTTAGGGTTTAGAGTACGGTCTTTTACCCAATCTTCCATAGTGTATGTAGTATTACAAACACCTATTGTTTCTTGAATAAAGTTGCTAATGGCAGTCTTAGACCCTTCTTCAATTGTTTTTGCCAATCGTTTCTTATTAATCTCTTCGTTTACAAGCTCTTTTATTGACTCGTAAACGGATTCTTTAATTGTATTTTCGTTTAAAACCATATTATCACATATTTATATACCATAAATACTTTAATAATTAAAAAAGGTAAGCTATTTGCTTACCCTTTTTTCTTCTAATAGAATGTTTTTTACTGATAATAATCGTTCGACTTCTTGGTATGGAAGGCCAAAGTGTAAGACCAAGCGCCCTTCTTCTGGATATTCGCTCAACCCAGTTAAATCCTCAAATGCCACTGGGTGTATTCCATCAAAACAATCTTGCATAGAATAGCAACAAGACTCTTGGGCCAATTTAAGTTTCAATTTACATCTTATTTCTTTTGTAACTTGATACGAGTCCTCAAACGGCTCTAAGCCATTTACCAAGCAAGCTGGAGTATATTCGAAATTCTCGCCAAAGAAAGTATCACAGTCTTCAGTAAACAAGAATTCATATACATTCTTGCCATCTGAGTCAACGCCGACATTTTTCACAAAACATAAGAATAGATTATTATGCATTGTTATTTGTTTCTTCTTGTATTTTTTCTTTATTATCTTCTATATTTTTACATTCTTTTAAATCGACATTTAAAAAATCATCGATTTCCTTTTTTATTGTGTTATCAAATTTCTTTGACATTTCAGAATACCAAGAATTGTAAAACTCTTTAGCAATACCATTAATTATTTCTATTTCATTTGATATTTTAGTTAGGTTGCTATAGGCTGTTGCTATGGTTAGTTTATCTAATTCTAATGTAGAAAGTTCCTCTTGAACATATTGTAGCCTACGCTCTAGTTCATTTTTTATATCTAGGGAGTTTTTAACTCTTTTTTTAGGTGGAAACAATTTTTCAGTCCTATCCATCAGTTTTTTAATTTTTTCAATATGCCCAAACTTTTCTTCTACTCCTGCATTGTTTACCTCATTTGTTTCTTCTACTCCTTCATTGTTTACTTCATTTGTTTTTTCATTTATAGATAAATCTAAAAGGGTAGTGCCTTCAGCAGTCAAATCAACTTGAATATTTCCTTTAGTAATTTGTATCTTACCAATTTCTTTTAATTCGTCAATGTTAATTTTCATTTTCGTAAATAAGATTTTTAATTATTTCATTTTTAATATCTAGGATTTCAAACATCCTATCCATATATGTGTTTCTGAATTTTTGGTATATAATATAACAGTCTTTTTCTTGCCCTATTCTTAATATTCTGTATTCAGCTTGTTGGTTTTCAGCAGGAAGGAATGAAACATTATTGAAAATAACAACATTTGCTTCAGTGATGTTAAGTCCAACGCCAGCAGATTGAAGGTTTCCTATGAATACCATTACGTTTTCATCTTCTTTAAACTTTTTCAATGCTTCGTCTTTCTTTTTTGCTGTCATCTTTCCGTTATAAACAACGCACCTATCTCCGAAGTACTCTTGTAGTGTATACAATTCCTTATCAAAACAGCAGAATATTATTATCTTGTTTCCTTTTGCAATTGCCCTTTCAGCTAAAGGTATTGTTCTTTCAACCATATAATCAGCAAGTAACTGCCTAAACACAGAACCTTCGATTAGTTTATGATTTTTTATTAATTTATCAAGGTCTTTTTCTTCGTGCGTTGTAATATAATCTTCCCAAGCAGTAGAATATTCGTTTTTTTCTTTTTTTGTTAAATCATATTCAATTATTTTGGTTTTTTTTGTTATTCCTTTTATCTCTTCTTCATTAAGGCTGCGATAATAAAGGTGTTTTATCCTTTCTGATAGTTCATCAAGGTTTGATGCACCAGACGTTAACCATATTTTCTTGCAATTTTTATTTAAATATTCGTCAAGTTTAGATTTTTCATCAAAACTTAGGTCATACCAAGTATTTTTTCCCACTTTTTTCAAGAAAATATTAGTATAGTAATCCCTTTCCTTTCTGTTTCTGAATATTTGTTTTCCGTCACAGTATTTCTTAACGTAATCAACCCAGTTTTTTGTCACATCGGCACCTATAAGTTTCAGTATGTTGTAAAGATTTATAGGAGAGTTTGTAACCATTGTTCCAGTTAGTTCGAATATTCCTTCTGGATTACTTCTTTTAATTAAGTCATCTACTATTTCGTACATCCCACTAGATTTATTAGACAACCTATGTGCCTCATCTATAATGATTAGGTCAAATTTAGATTTAAAAAGCTGAGAGTTTGACATTGCAGACTTAACGACATCATAAGAGTTGGTTTTTACTGTTTTTTTGACAGTAGACCATTTAATACCATCTTCAGTAAAGTCTTTTTCCTTAAAACTCTTTGTTTCTTTTGGTACAACATAGAAATTTTTAAGAATGTTATAATTTATGATGGTAAAACGCGCCTCATTCCATTCGGAACCAGAAACAATGGTTATGTTGTCATCATTAACGAATCTTTTAATTTCATTTTTCCAATTTGTCTTCAGACTCGCTGGACATATCACCAACACCTTATTATATCCACCCTCTAATGCGCTTACGATTGCAGAAATTGTTTTACCACCACCCATTTGTGTGGACAAAACAGCCTTTTTCCTTGTCGTAAGGAACTTGATTGCATTTTCTTGGTGTTTTTTTAGCGTAATACCGCCAAGTTTATTATATTTCCCAAAGTCAATTTCCTTATCTTGCCATTTTTCTGATAGGAAGTCGGTTAAAACAGCATTTTTTGGTATAAAAATAGGAATATATCGTTCTTGAGATTTCCTATATTTAACATATACGTGAAAGTATTCCTTTGTGTCTCCTAAATAGTAGCTAATATGAAGTTTCTCTGGAATAAACTCCGTCCCCCAATCCTCTTGCTTCTTTTCTCCGTACCAAGAACTTATTTTCACAGTTTTGTTTATTAACATAGGTTCTTTATTGTGATTTCTTAAGACGTATTCTTTTTCAAAATCACTCATAGGTTTTCCTTCATATACGAAAATACGATTTTTAAGACCTACCAAGTATGAGTTGCTACCGTGGTAATCCTTAAGTGATTCAAGCGCTGTTGATATGCTTTCTAATTTATTTGCCATCTTATAAAATATAATTAAAAATACTAAAAAGTCAAGCAAAATACCTTGTTAAATGGTATTTATAGGCGTATATTGTATATAGCGATGAAAATACATATTAATGAAAATCAAGAAGCCGTTTTAATGGAGGCTATACGAGTTCACAAAGGTGAAAAGGGTAGAAAACACTCTTGTCAAGGCGCTTGGGAAGAGAAAATACCTTGCGACCATTGTGATGGTACTGCTTATTTTGCAATGTCTATAAGCGAAGGTACAAAAGGTAGGGGTAGGATAAACGTGTTTGACGAGAATGGTGTTGAGCAGAAAACAGAGACACAATCTATAGGTTTATACTATTGCCCTAATTGCTATAAGTTTACGGCTAGGAATAATATGGCATAATGGAGAACGTTACATTTAATACGAAGTCAGTGAAGAGGGTTCCAGTCCATAGAAACAACTTATTCTATTCAGATGAGTCGTTCAATTTTGATATGGGTATAGGTAAGGACTATCTTGAACAAGACGTTAACCAAACAATAGTATTGTATGAAGTTGACCTTGAGAAGACAAACCTTGATAGTATATATGAAGAATCAAGGAGCAATGAGATAGTGTTTAAAACGCCAGTTGAATTGCACGTGCTTTACAAGATAGAACAAGGTGAGTTATCTTCATATGACAAGTCAAAGAATCTAGGAACATACGTAAAGACAGGGAAGCTTACCTTTGGTATCTATCAAGCAACTCTAGATGAAAACAACTGTAATATTAAGAATGGTGACTATATTGGTGTTCAAGTGACTCCTACTCATATGGAGTATTTTACTGTCACAAACGATGGAAGAAATAATTATGACAATGCTCATACAACGTTTGGGTTGTATCCAGCTTATAGGAGTATTGAGGCTGCACAAGTAGATATAAATGAATTTAACGGAAAATGAAACATTATCATAACGGAAAATTATATATAAGTACCGACGAATTGGCTAGGGATTTTACTAGAAGATATGGTGTTAAGGTACTTCCAAAACATATAAATAGAATTTGCCATCACTACAAGGTAGATGATTTGGAATGGAGGGGAATAAAATTCTTCTCCAACAGTGGCGTTATTAATATGCGTGAACAGAAACCAAGATTTTCTGAAGTATTGGATAATGTTATTACATTTGATAACGCTTATGGTTATACATCAAAGTCTCAAGGAAAGGCTAATAATTCTAGTAATAAAACAGAAGACAAACCAATAGATTATACGCCAAAGGAAAGTGATATGGAATACGTTTCAAATCAACTGATAGACAAATATCAAACAGAAGGTAAAAAGCCAAGACATATTATCTCTGAAGGCGCAGAAACCAAGAATATGGCTGCCGCAAAGCATTATCTTTATGACAAACTTAAATATGACGAAAGCCAAGCAATGGGCTTAATCGGAAAGATTAAGACAGATATTCCAAATGTAAGGCTTGGAAAATGCAAGTTCATATTGGGCGTTACTCGTATGTTCTGTGAACAAGAACTTACCGACGGACGTACCATAATGGAGTTGAACAAAACCTTAAAATATGTTGCGTCTGATGCCCATATCAATGAATATGATAGAAACTTGAACAACCTTAGCGTTGAAGAACTTGTTAAAAGGTTTGCAACTGTTGAATCAAGTGACTTGGAGGCTGAGAAACAGTCATTAGGGTCACAGAACTATACTTTAAATAGTGATTATACCATTGTAAGAATAAAATCATTTAATGTTGCAGAACAATATGGCAAATACACAAGTTGGTGTATTACGCACTATGAGAATATGTTTGATTCTTACACCTCCGGTGGGCTTAATGTGTTTTACTTTTGTTTAAAACAAGGCTTTGAGAATATCACAAAAAAGGAAGGTAAAAATACCCCATTAGATGAATATGGGCTCTCTATGATTGCGGTAAGTGTGTGCCCTGACGGCTCACTGAATACATCAACTTGTAGATGGAATCACGATAATGGTGGTAATGATAACATTCTAACTACACAAGAGTTGTCAAACTTGTTGGGTGTTAACTTCTTTAATGTATTTAAACCATTGGCAGAGGAAGAAATTAAAGGAAAACTAATTAAAGCAATTGAAGAAGGCCAATCAAGCCTTAAAACAATAGTGAAAGGTAATTTCGTAATCCCAAACGGAGCTAACTCGATTGGTGATTCTGCATTCTATGGTTGCACAAGTCTAACCTCCATCACAATTCCAGAGAGTGTCATCAAGATTGGTGGTTCTGCATTCTCATTTTGCTCAGGGTTGACCTCAATCACCATCCCAGAGAGTGTCATCAAGATTGGCGAAAATGCATTCTTTGTCTGCACGAGTCTAGCATCCGTCACAATACCAAACGGAGTGACCTCGATTTCCAAATATTTGTTCTTAGGCTGCTCTAGCTTGACATCCGTCACCATACCCAACAGCGTGACCTCGATTGGCGGTTATGCATTCTATGGTTGTACAAGTCTAACCTCCGTCACAATACCAAACGGAGTGACCTCGATTGGTAATTGTGCGTTCTTAAATTGCTCAGGGTTGACCTCAATCACCATCCCAGAGAGTGTCATAAAGATTGATGGTTCTGCGTTCTATGGTTGTAATTATAAGATGAAAATATTTGTAAACACAGAAGACCAATACAATTACTTTGATAAAAATGGTTTTAAGAATATAAGATATGTGAATGACAATGTGCGAGAAGGAAGAATTATCAAAATAAACAGAAGTCAACTTAAAAGGTTGTTTGAGGGCGCGTCTTATGATATAAAGGTAGGTGACAATCAAACAGAAGGTAAGATTATAAGATTGACAGAAGGTCAATATATTAGGTTATTTGAGAATTCTGAAAATGAGGGTTTTAGACTGTACAAAGATGGTACATATCGTTTCAAGCCAAATAGCCAAGAAAATGCGGACACTAACATTTTTAATAACGATAACACGCTGAAAGTTAATGTTATGGAACTTCCAAAAAGTAAAGTAAAATGCTATAATTTATATTCTATTAAAAATATGAGTGTCAATAAAGCATTAAAACATCAAAAAGATTTAAAAGGAAAAGATGTTACTTGGTATTCGGATAATGAGAATTATTCAAATACAATTGAATACTTTTTAAAGAGAAGTGCATTGTATATTAGGCATCTTATAGGAAATTCAAGCATAGATTATTTTACGTGCCCACAATCATCTTCAGAGTTCAACAAAGTAATGTTACAAACAATATCATCTTATTACCCACAATCTTCTGGAATCATATTAAAACCAGATATGCTTGTTAAAAATGTAAGGGGTATATATGTGAATACTGATTATGCCAAACAATTAGGAATGACTGATAAAGAAATACACGATTTACAAATTAGGGTTAATAAATGGCATAGTGATGAGGATATACGAGATAAAAGAAGAGAATTGGATAGACTTAGAGATGAGATTGCAGCAACAATTGCAACTAGAAAAAGAGGTAGACCATCATTAGATTTTATTGGCAAGCAAGAAAGGGTGCAAGCGATAGAAAAAGAAATTGAAGCAATGCGTAAAGGTAAGAGAGGGCTTGACCCAACAAAAGATGCAAGTGGAAGAATGAGACCTTGGCAAATTAAATCGTTGGATGATAAAGATAGAAGGGCAATTGAAGGGTTGTTTGAAATAAATCCAGAATATAATGGAATACAAAGCAAATTGGCTGGTAAGACAATAGTTGTGTTTGATGATAATATATCTAGTGGTGCAACAATGGATGACTTTTGCTTAAAGTTAAAGCAGTTGGGTGTTGCAAACATTTTAGCCTTTACACTAGGAACGATTGACCCAACAATCTACAAGCAGTCCGAGAGGTCAAATAGGCTATAACAAAAACAACCTAGGACTTTTCCTAGGTTGCTGTTTTTCAATCCATTGGTTCTACAAGTTCACCACAATCTGTTTGTTTTTCCCAATCATAATCTTCAAGTTCTTTCTGTAGTGTTTCGTCCTTATAAACGATTGAAAGATGTAAGAATTGAAGGTTAGTTTGAAATGGAATAGACATTGGCACTTCCTCAACTGATATTTCTATGTCGTTTGGTATTTGCACCTTTTTTGTGATTAACGACAAAAGTCCTTTCTCATTAATTCGAGTTACAATGTCAAGATGTGGGTTTGCATATGGAAAATAGTCTACAACATCGGTATCTTCATCATATATCACCCCTTCAAGGAAAGTGCTAATGTCGTTTTTTACATTGTGCAGTTTATCTGCCAACTTGAATTGTTCAAATTTATCCATTATACATTTATTAATGTGTTTGTACTACAAAGATACATCTTATTTTTGATTTAAACAAATATTTATAGTTAAAAGTTGTTAAATGCAGCCAAAGAAGGTATTAAATAACATAAAGCATAGACATTATTCCATTGGAAAGGAAAGGAGACTTAATATGTCAAAATTGATATTAGACAAGGCTCCAAACTTCCCTTTGTCCGTTGAGTTAAAGGATATTGATGCAACTGTTAATGAATGGGTTGACAAGGAATTGGATTTATCGTTTGATGGTAAAAGGCTTCCAACATTTAAATTGTATAGTAATCAGAGAATCAATGAATATGCGCAGTCTTGGAATCATCTTGACGAAACTGGCAATCTTCTTATGAATTTCAAGGCAATAACGAGAGAAAATAACCCAGAACACGGTACTAGCCAAGGTTCATACTTTAATATTCCAGGCAACCGTGACTATCCAATGTTCATTGTGCCAATCCTACAAGAAAATGGCCTACAAGCCTATGATATGTATTCTATGAAGCAACCGTTTTCCGTTGACCTTGTTTATTCACTCACAATAATAACTAATAAGTATGAACTTATTAACGAGATGAATATGCTTGTAAATGATAAGTTCAAGGCAATACAATGTTATGTTTTCCCAAATCAGCACCCAATGCCATTAACTCTAGAATCCATAACCGATGAG
>Ga0247608_10004456_pt1 | contig 15660 bp, 12 predicted proteins | sample 176DNAGHGlowgp2_FD_193490 | JGI IMG/M metagenome (GOLD analysis project Ga0247608, IMG submission 193490) | Sheep rumen microbial communities from Palmerston North, Manawatu-Wanganui, New Zealand - 1766 DNA GHGlow gp2 | ecosystem: Host-associated > Mammals > Digestive system > Stomach > Rumen ... | reverse complement strand
CTTCAGCCACCCGCATTCGATGATATCTGCACCGGCATCCTGCAATTTCTTAATGATACCCTTAATGGCAGCATCTCCGAATTTGGAATCCACGATATATGCTCCGTCTCTTAATGTACAATCCAGTAATTTAATCTTTCCCATTATGCAATCGCCTCTTTAATCACTTTCGCCATATAATCAATCATTTCATCCGTCATTCCCGGATAAACACCCACCCAGAATGAATTGTTCATAATCGTATCCGTATTGGTCAGCTCACCTACAATACGGTATCCCCCTCCTTCCGCTCTCATCTGATCGAAGCAGGGGTGTTTCGTTAAGTTTCCGGCAAAGAGCATTCTTGTCTGTACGCCTTTGCCCTCAATATAAGAAACCACTTTCTTTCTGTCAATTCCTTCTTTGCAGGTAATCAGGAATCCAAACCAGGAAGGATCCGAATTTTCACATGCAACGGGAAGAATCAGCTTATCCTGTGCATCTTCCAATGCATTCCATAAACGTTTGAAGTTTTCTTTCCTTCGAACTACAAATGTAGGAAATTTTTCAATCTGTGCGCAGCCGATAGCTGCCTGCATATCGGTTGCCTTTAAATTATACCCGAAATGAGAATACACATATTTATGATCGTATCCAAGTGGAAGTTCACCGTACTGCTTATCAAAACGGTGACCGCAAAGATTGTCTCTTCCCGAAGGACAGGAACAATCTCTGCCCCAGTCACGGAAGGAACGAATAATCTTATGAAGTAACGGCGAATCCGTATAAACAGCTCCGCCCTCTCCCATGGTCATATGATGAGGGGGATAGAAAGAAGAAGTTCCGATATCACCAACCGTTCCGGTTAGGTAGTCTTTACCGTCAATATTGTAAACGGAACCGAGTGCATCGCAGTTATCTTCCACAAGCCAAAGGTTATGCTTCTGGCAGAATTCTTTAACCGCCTTTAAATCAAAAGGATTGCCCAAAGTATGTGCTGCCATAACAGCCTTGGTCTTCGGGCTTAATGCTTCTTCGAGTTTGTTGACATCGAGATTGTACTGCGGAATTGTCACATCAATAAATACCGGTACTGCTCCATACTGAATTGCAGGTGTAACCGTTGTCGGAAAACCTGCTGCAACCGTTATGATCTCATCTCCCGGCTTAATCTGTCTCGGTCCGAGAAGCGGCGATGTCAGAGCCATAAATGCAATCAGATTCGCACTGGATCCGGAATTGACCAGACTGCAGAAACGGACATTTAAGTACTCTGCGAATTTCTTCTCAAACTGTTCCGTATATCTTCCGGAAGTCAGCCAGAATTCCAAAGACGAATCCACCAGATTACACATCTCCTTTTCATCAAAAACACGGGATGCGTAATTGATTCGGTCTCCCGGCTCAAATGCCTTCTTTGGTTCTTTGTATTCGTGATAATATTCCTCTACCAGTCCGAGAATCTCTTTCCTGGCTTCTTCTTCGTTATTCCACTTGGACATTTTAATCCTCCCAGCATTTCCAGGGTGCTTTGCCCGCATCCCACATATCTTCAAGAATGCCTTTCTCTCTGGCATTATCCATGCACTGCCAGAAACCGCGATGCGTATACGACATCAGTTCTCCATTCACAGCAAGCTTCTCAAGGGGATCTTTCTCAAAAATCGTATTATCGCCTTCAATATAGCCAAAGATAGCAGGTTTTAATACCATATATCCTGCATTGATTAATGCTCCGTCCGTTAAGCTTTTCTCACGGAAGGAACGAACCGAGTTGTTCTCTGCAATATCAAGAACACCCTTCTGCTGCTCCATCACAACCGCAGTTAAGGTGGCTATTTTCCCATGGTTTTGGTGGAATTCCACAAGTTTACGAATATCAACATCACAGACACCGTCACCGTATGTCAGCATGAAATCTTCATCACCGATGTATTCCTGAATCCGTTTCACTCTTCCTCCGGTCATTGTAGAATAACCGGTATCCGCAATGGTTACCTTCCAAGGCTCGATATTCGTATGATGGATCATCATCTCATTCTTGCCTTCCGAATAATCAAAGGTGATATCGGAACAGCGCAGGAAATAATCAGCAAACCACTGCTTGATCATATGCTGACGATAACCCGCACAGACTACGAATTCGTTGAATCCGTAGTGTGAATACTCCTTCATGATGTGCCAAAGAATCGGTTTGCCACCGATTTCAATCATTGGCTTCGGTTTAAACTGACTCTCCTCTCCGATTCTGGTACCGTAACCACCTGCTAAAATTACAACTTTCATCTGTGTTCCCCCATTATTTAGCAAAATATTTAAAGAATACCTGATTATCTAAATCCAATGCAACAAAATTAGTTTCAGGACCGGAGTTTTCCCTGCTATAAGGTCCGTCTCCGCCAAGGGTATATATAAAATCTGTCATTTTATCATCTATTCCCCGCATACTAACCTGACGGAATCCACGGATGAATTCAACCGTCGGAGTTGCAGCACCGAGGATCATACAGATTACCAATAATGCATATCCATATCGTTTTAGTTTCTGCAGATTCCAGCCTTTATTTGCCGTATCATGTATATTATTCTCCTTGGCCTTCTCGGCATCGGAATTCTTAACTGCAACCACTTTTCTGGAACTAGTAGCTATAATGCCTTCACCATTAATCAGAACATCGTCTTTCTCCTCAAATAAGAATTTCCAACAGAAAATATACATCATGAATAGTGCCGGAATGGATGCCCGCATTGTAAAATCCGAACTGTATCCGATTCGGAAGAACGGGAATGCCAAAAGCATAATAATTGTAACGTAGAATTCCGGTCGTTTCTTATACTTCCCAGCCACCAGAATTGCATACACACCAAATTCCAAAAGGATAAACTTCACATAGGTCCATATCGCTTCCCCGACACTATTTGATGCCACAGCAGCATCGGTTCCCACTGTTTCACTTATCTGAGATACAGCATTGGAAGCTGTCAGTCCACCTGCTCCCGAAAGCGCAGCATTGGAAAGAAGATATGTTCCGATAAACGGGAAAATAAGAAGAGTCGCCAGAATATTGGATGGCGAAAATAACGCTTTCATAAAATCAGCAGTTTTCTTATTTCTGACAGCCGATACCAGTTTCATTACTCCAAATGTTAGTGCATATACAAAGAATCCCACAAACGGAAACGGTCCGGAAAGAAGGCATGCCATTCCAATCAAAATATACTGGGATACATCCTTCTCTTTCAGAAGGAGCGCTATACAAATCCATGGTATTAATGCCTGGTTAAATACCCAGCACATACATGTTGTGAATGAAGAATACTGATAGTCTCTTGCCCACCATTCAAGGTGATAATTATTGGCACCAAGCGGTTCTATACTGGCTACAATATCCATTCCCGAGAAAAAGATGAACGAAAGGATAATCAGAATCATTGCACCCTTTTTTCCCGGTTTAAAATAAGCAAAAAGCAAAAGAAACAGGATAGTAAGTCCTGCTGTGATATATATGAGTAACGCAATATTACCGACAAAGAAAGCAATATCATCTCCCGTTCCAAAGAGCTTAGCCAGTTTTCCCGGCAAAGCAGCCGGTAACCACTGCCCGATATAATAGACCAAAGCACCCTTATATTTGGGATACATAACCGGCCAGTCCCTAAGAATCAAATCACGAAAAATTGCATTTCTCCAAGGATAATCTTTACTTTGCGCCCATAATCTTCCGATACCGCAGAAGAATGCATACAGGAAAGAACTCAGAACAATGACCGCAGGCATGAAACGAGGCATACGAATTGCTTCACATTCTTCTTTCTTCGGTTCACGAAGTACAAAGAAGAGACCAACTAGCAATACAAGGCACGCCGGAATTGCAAAGTATACTTTCAACCAACCTAACATAAAGCAGAACAAAGGAAGCGTTATATAAATAAACGCCGCTTTACGAATGCTATTATATGAGATTTCCATTTCCCTATTTGACATCTTTTCCCGCTGTAAGTTTTTTACTGAATCAACAATTCTTTAAAACCTCTATCTCTTCTTTTCCTACTTTAATTCTCACAATGTTTGCATCAGAATTAATAATAGGACAAGAATCCGGCATTTTCGTTCCACCATAAAATCCATCAATAAATACATGCTTTCCCGGTTTGGAATCTATCAAAACATATGGTACTCTTACCCTCGGGAACAGAATGTTACTGTTAGGAGAAGCAAAATACGATTTCACAACTTCGGAACCTTTAATGGGAATTGCAATACTCAACAACCCTTTCCCTTTATCCTGTAAATACAACCCTTTATCTTTTTCATACTCAGTCAATTTGGATGTTGGTATCGAAAATCCACAATCTATAACGGCCAATTCTCGCTTCGACTTTATCGTATGTACCCTTACATGCCATCCATTAAAGATACAAATCTTAGTGTATATCTGAGTCTTCAAATCGATATTCCAAACAGAGCAATAAACGTTGCCATTCTCTTTAGTATCAATTGTATTATGTTTTACAATCCAATGGCTATTATCATACGAAACTGCCAAAGACGAATCGCAGCCGGCTTCCTCTATTGTTCCACTTCCCTGAGCCACACAGAACCCATGTCCGCTTGAGTATACATATTTTTCATATTTTGAAATACCATTTCCCCAATCCCAGGATGCATGCTGATTCAACGGATACATCAACAGAGAACCATTTGATGAGCTAACAAACAAATCAGCCATATCAATATATTTTACGCCTTTTTCGATCTCTTCTCTATATGGTATGGCACTCCAGAATGCGTTTTCTTTCGGCAAAAGCAAAAGAACAAAAACTTTAAACGCCCAATAAGGTGATCCTGCAGCATTATAGTTTTCCGTCATTAAACTATTATTATATGCATATCCTACATTTAACGTCCCGTCGGCAGCAAAGATATCCTGCTTCATCCACCAATCAAGGTTTTTACTTATAATGTACTTGACCTCTTCATCAGGAACATTGTTTAATCCAACAAGCTTGTATGCAGCCCAGAATGAGACAGTTGCAAAACGATATATCAGGCTTCTTCCATATGGAACAGATGCTCCGTCAAAATCAAAAAACAATCTGTAGCTTAAAGCAAACGCTTCCGCTCTCTCCATAATTTGTTTTTTGATTACAACATCTATTTCCTTGTCTATATATACCCAAAGCAAAGAATAGAAATGATATGCAAAAGCTATATAATAATCTCTTTGCTTTGTCTTGCCGTCACTGTACCAACCGTTTCCAAGGTAGTGTTTATTAAGCCGCTTCCAATTACGGCTGATAACCTTTCGGCTTCCGCCCCATCCGAGGTTTAACAGGATTGCATTTATAAGAATCCCGAAGAACTGCCAGTTGTTCTCATAATATGACAAAGTATTTATCTGTGTAAGCCACTTTTTTAAGGATTCAATGCTTTCATTATCCATTGTATCCTTAACCAGTTGAATGTTTTCAAATACAAAGAAAGCAATTCCGGGCATTTCCACAATCATCTGGTCATAATTCTCTGCTCTTCCCCAGAAAAGCTCGCCTTTCTCATCTACGCCATTTTGAATCATGGAGATGATTGTTTTTCCGATTTCAGGATCCTCTTCTTTAACGATACCTGTCAGTGCCCATAATGGTCTTGAGAAGCTTTCGAGATCAGCAGTCTTGTAACCGTAAACCGGACATATACCAGACGGTAAATGGACTCCGGAATCATTAGATCTATAGTAAGAAAGAATGGGGTTACATACCTTCCTTGCCAAAACCATATAATCTTCTTTGGAAGCCAGTTTCACCATTTTTACCTACCAATCCCTAACTATTTTAATCTGCATTCCACCTCATATCAACTATCGGATCCAAACAAATTGGGTCTTCCAAAATCCGGGCCAATTCGGGCTTCATTTTACCATCCTTATCGAACATGGAGATGTTATTTTCAAATTCTTCGTCCGTATATGTACCCCAATTCCACAAATGCGATAAATATACACCGTCAAAGTTCATTTCCTTTGCCCATCGGATAAAGTCCGGAATCTCTTTATAATTTGCCCTTTGGACTACCATGTTGACAATTACCTCGTCCACCTTCCAATCCTTACGAAGTTTCGATAAAAACTTCATGTTTTCCATTAGGCGGTCGAAATTGCCACCGCATCTTACTTTGGCATAGGTTTCTTTTGTTGCGGCATCTATCGATATGGAAAAACTGATATGATCATATTTACCATCCATCTTTTCCCACTCATTTGGCGTAAACAGCGTTCCGTTTGTCATAATGGAAATATTGTTTCTCTTAACTACCCCGTCAAATAAAATCCGCCTGTAATTTGGTGAAAGAAAAGTCTCACCGCTTGCTCCAATTACAAGTTTATCCGCTTGCTCCAACCATCCTGACTTAAGCAAAGCACTCGTGCATGCAGCAATTTCCATCTCCGTACTAGAATCGTTCTTTGCGTGTATACTTTTTCTGCAAGACGGGCAATGAAGATTACATACATAATCATTAGCCACTTTTATAATACCGGGGAACTCCTTACTCCGAGTATTCTCCTTGCGAGCAACCAAAGTCATTTGGTCTTTATTTGCGTTGAATTTTCTGCACAGTTCCCTGGAACAGAAAGTATAAGTGTTATTTATCACAGATAACCGGATTATTTGTGCTAACGGTGATTTCCATATTTCGTTGCAATCCGTTACACCCACATTTCCACAACTGATATCCAGATAATCCGGGCAACCACACAGTCTCGTTGTTCCGTCCTCCCCAATCCATACCGTATGAAAAGGGGTATCGCAATTGCATTCATTCTGCCTTCTGTCATAATAAACAGCGTTCATATAAAGTGATGCCATTGTGTGCGCCTTTAATTGTTCCAGTGTAATCACTTTATCGCCAACAGATGGATAATCATTTCTAAATCTGATTGCATCGGCCGTAGAATGAAAACAAATGTAATCATAGTTCGAATACATTTTTCTTTTCGCAAACAATTGCGGAATGCTTTCCCATAAGCCACCTATCAAATAAAAGGGATAATTCCATCTTCCCCAAAAAGATTTATGATTCCGTGTTAAATGTCTGCCATAATAGTTTCCGCCAACAGAATCGTATTGGCCTTTCAGAATCTCCCTGTATCTGTCTCGATACAAAACCTTTCCATGTTTTGCCGCATATCCGAATATAATAATTTCCAGCCTTCCCTTAAAGCTTCCCGGATAAGACATATAGGCAATTCTTTTCTTTTTCCAATCATCCAGCAGTGCAAAATAATCTTCTGCAAAAACAAAGTCTTTGCCATATTTCCATCCCAAACGCTTTAATATGCCTAAAGCCAAAGAATGTTCATATGCGCAGCAAACATAAAGAGCATATTTCTTATCAAAACCACTATAATTGTCATCCAATTTCTCTATTTCAGCAATTATAAGCTTATCCCTGAAAATGTATACAAAATCTTCAACTAGCTTATCGTAGTTTTCACCGATCCCTATGATTCCCAATTCCATGGTATTGTTCAATATTGAATTAAGCCGCATTCTCATTTCCTCGACATTTAATGGCAATACCTTTTCTATGATTCATTTTGAACTGTCCATTTTAACAACGGTGCGCAAATACCCGGACGTTTAATCATCCATAAAGGCGAATTACTCAAACCACCCTGTATGTGAAGTTTCAAACAAGGAGCATCTTTCTCCGGATCCACCAACCACTGAATAAAATGCAAACTGGAAGATAGATAAATATAGTATTCTCCTTCATTCAGAAAATGGTTCGGTATTTCTCCCAACAATACGTTTTTTCCGATCTTCACATTGTTATCCTTATCGTTTTGATCTGTCTGATATGACCAATACATAAGAGTCCCATCGGAATTATAAATCGCATATCCGATTTTTAACGCATAATGCGTTTTCTTCATATTCATTTCTAACCTGACATAAGCCTTTTCATCATTCCCCATCGGCTGAATCAGATTCTGTCCATCCGCATTAACGAGGCTAAAATCAAGCAAATCAAAGAATTCATTATCGTAGTGGGAAAGATCGTCAAAAGATTTAACATCATATATGTTGCTTTGATACTTTGTTATACATTGACCGATTTCATCCTGAAGAACAATTCTTCCCTTATCCAGCAGAATACCGTTTTTGCAAAGGGATTTCACGGCATTCATTCGATGGCTGACAAAGAGTACCGTTCTTCCCTGCTTACTGCTTAAATCGTTCATTTTCCCAAGTGCTCTTTTCTGAAACTCCGCGTCACCTACCGCAAGTACCTCATCCGCAATCAAAATATCACTGTCAAGATGAGCGGCAACTGCAAAAGCCAGGCGCACATACATACCGCTGGAATATCTTTTCACTGGTGTGTCGATATGCTCATTAATCTCGCTAAAAGCAATAATCTCGTCAATCTTATCGTTTATTTCCGCACGCTTCATTCCAAGGATGGCACCGTTTAAATAGATATTCTCTCTTCCGGTCATATCCGGATGAAAACCGGTTCCAACCTCAAGCAGGCTCGCAACATTTCCCCGTATACCGATACGTCCTTTTGTAGGTGCGGTTACTTTGCTTATTACCTTAAGAAGCGTTGATTTCCCGGCTCCATTTTTACCGATGATACCGACTCTGTCACCCTGCTCAATCTCAAAATTAATATCATCTAGAGCCCAGAAACCGGTCTTGTCCGTTAGGCTCTCTCCGATTTTCAGAGTTTTATCTTCTTTCCCTGTTTTGCGAGATACCCAGGATTTGACATCCGAATAAAACATACCGGTGTTGATTTGTCCCAGTCTGTAATATTTTCCGATATTCTCCGCTTTTATTACAATATCACCCATCTTGCTCCGAAAGATTAAATTACATCCACAAACACTTTTTCATTTTTATTGAATAAGAACACTCCCGCTAGGAGAAACACTACCGTACATCCTATACTGTATAAAATCATTTTCAGGGAAATCACTCCCACTCCGAAACAGCAATACCTGAAGCACTCCAGAATAGCCGTGATTGGGTTTAATGCAAAAATAATTCTGATTTTTCCTGTCACTTCAGAGAGAGGATATACTACAGGTATCGCATACATAAACATGGATAGGAAAAACTCCAACGCCTTCGCCAAATCCCGGTACCTTGTTGTAATAGAAGAAATAATTAATCCCAAACCGGTAGCCATTAAAACCATCCATAGAAGAATGAAAGGCAATATTAATAAATTAAGTGATAAGAATTGCTTATAATCATTAAACAGGTGAATAATAAAAATAATAGCAAATATTACAAACTGAATTGCGAACTTAAGCAACTCTCCAAAAATAATCGAAATAGGCACCGTGAGTCTGGGAAAATATACCTTTCCGAAAATATCTTTATTGGAATAGAAAACACGAGCCTGACTGGTCAGCAAACTGCTAAACAAAGACCATAGTATTGTTCCGATCGAATAAAAAAGCGCAGGCGGAACATCATCCGTGCCAAGATAAGCCACATGCCTGAACACGATAATAAACATTACAGTGGTAAATATCGGCTGGAAAATATACCATAACGGGCCAAGGATGGTCTGCTTATATGTCGTTGCGATATCTCTTTTGACAAACAGAAAAATCAGATCCCTATACTCTATAACCTGTCTTAAACCAAGAGCAAAAGGATTCTGTTTAGCTTCTATTACAGTATCCCATTTATAGTCGTCAAAGTTCATATATTCACCACTGTTACCTGTCGAATCTGTTACTTCTTTGCTTTTAGAAGAGCAAGTTCCTTTTCCGCCTTTAAAACATCTTTTACCTTTAGCGCATGAAATGCTTCAAGGTAACATTTCTCCAGATGGTCTTCATCCATCTCACAGTATTTGATTGTTCTTTCACATGCTTCACGGGCAAGAATGCCAAACGAGTCAGTATTCAAAGCCGCCAAAAGTTTAAGCATAATAACATATCCTGCCAGTTTCTTATAGCTGTCGGAGTATGTTTCATAATATCCTCTTTTTACCAATTCGTCATGAATTGCCTCAAGTGCATGTGTGCAATCCAGAATATGTTGCTTGGCGCTTCCCTGAAGACTATCCGAGTTTTCCACTCTGTAGCCTACCAATACCTTATTCATGAACAGTATGCGCTTTGCTTCAACAGTGGTAATACGAGAAAAAAACTCATCATTCGTATTCTTCAGATTTTGAAAACGAATATTGGATTCTCTTAATAATGTCGCCTTATACAATTTATTCCACGGCATTCCGTGGTCTGCCTGAAACAGTCTATCCGAAATATCCCTGGGTGAAATCACCTTTTTTAAGCGTACTTTAAGCGTTTTCGGCGAAAAATCAACACGCATCTTTTTGCTGTCGGAGAATTTGTAATATCCAAACAATACAATATCTGCATCATGCTTCCCCGCAGCTTCTACCATTGTCTGAATTGCTTTCTTTCGAAGAAGATCGTCTGCATCAAAAAAATATATATACTCTCCCGTTGCTGCTTCCAAACCATGGTTTCTGGCTTCCCCTGCTCCTTTGTTATCCTGATTAAGGATTCTGATTCGGGAATCTTTCTGTCCAATCTTTTGCAAGATGGCTTCGCTTCCATCCGTTGATCCATCATTCACACAGAGGACTTCCAGATTCTTATATGTTTGCCCTGTAACGGAATGCAAAGACTCTTCCAGATAAGCTTCTGCATTAAATACCGGCATAACAATGCTTACCAGCGGTTTATCTTTGATTTTAGCCATACCTTACCCTTTGAAACGAAATATACTGCCCTTTTCATCTTTAATAACGAAAAAATGATAATAAGCCACTCCGCAGGCCCTGTTCCTTCTGCTCTTCTGTCTTTCATCCTGTATTTCAAAATATATCGAATAATTCTTCGGTACTTTCGATGATTCAGAATATGTTCAATACAGGTCAATGCCTCATTTGCGCTCCCTTTACTCAGGTTTTCAAAAATGTATGTATATATTCCGTAATAATAAACTTTACATATATGATGAATTGCCAGTTTTTTTATTCTTTCATCCCGTATTTGCTCGGAAAGAGACCTGTTCAGAGTAAAAAGACAATCAATTCCATGTAACGCTTTTCGTTGGATTGTTGATGTGAGTCCGTCATCATGAACCACGTAGCCATACAATGTTTCATTCACAAAGGAAACCTTCGGATGATTGTCAATATAATAGTGAATACAAAACACACTGTCTTCACAGGTTGAAATACTCTCATCAAACAAGTGTTGAATATTGTTTCTAACATATAACTTATTCCATAAGATACAGAGTATATCCTGTCTGAGAAACTCAAACTCTTTGCAACCTGAATTGTAGTTCTTTAGGATATGTATCGTTTTCTTTCCGTTTTTTACTTCGTAATAATTACATACTGCTAATCCGGAATCATTCCGAGTAATAGAATTAAAAAGTTTCTCTAGGAATGTCTTGTGAACAGAATCATCGGCATCAATAAAACCGACAAACCTTCCTTGCGCCATTTTGATTCCCAAATTTCTGGCTGCACTTACCCCCCGGTTGGGTGTATGAAACACCTTGATTCTTTGATCCAATTCAGACAAATCATCACAAACTGTTCCTGAACCATCCGTAGATCCGTCATCAATCAGAAGAAGTTCAAAGTCTTCAAATGTCTGATTAAGTACAGACTTTACAGCCTTTTTAATATATTTTTTTTTATTATATACCGGAACGATAACACTTATTTCACACATATATTTAATCCGTTATCTGATTGTAATACTCTTGAAGTTGAAACTTATCTGAATACCAACCTCGTTTATTTGTATAAAAACGGGTTCCGAGAACTATAATCGCCATTCTACGAAGAATCTTTTCAACAACGGAAATCTTTAACATTTGCAAATGCGGAAAAGATACCCTCTTCAATCCGTTCTGCCTTCTGGAAGCATCAAACTCTTTTTCCCTTTTCCATACCTTACTACGACTCAAACCACCAAGAAGAAAAATGCAAAAAATCATATTCTCTTTCTTCAGTCTATACGAGTTTGATTGAAAAATTCTAAGAAACAAATCAAAATCCGAAGCGATTACATATTTCGTATCAAATCGATACTTTCTGACAACATCCGTCTTCACCAATGAAGCCTGATGACATATCGGGTTCTCAAATTTAAAGCAATCAGGCGAACCTGCTTTTAATAATTTGTATTTTCCTCTTTCCGTCAGAACCGCATCTCCATAAATAACGTCATACTGTTCCACTGCCTCACTGGAAAGTTTGGATAAGACCGAATCATTAAACAATGCATCTCCCGCATTTATATAGATAATCCACTCACCCTCCGCCACTTCAGCTGCCTTATTCATCGCATCATATAATCCATCATCCGGTTCAGAGATAATACGAAAGGAAATATTATGAGATTTAAAAACATCCTGATATTTCTTCGCTATCTCCACCGTGGAATCTTTGGATTCTCCGTCTTTTATTATGTACTCAAAACCGGAATAATTCTGTTTCAGAATAGACTCTATCGTTTGTTCAATAACCTTTTCCGCGTTAAGACATACCGTAACGACAGAGATTAAAGATTTATCCATCTCAATCCCTTCCATACAAATCTCTCGTATATATCTTATTCTTTACAGTTTCCAAATTCTTATCATAACGATTTGCCACTATCAAATGAGACATATTCTTAAACTTCTCCAAATCGTTAACAACAAGCGAATCTTCAAACAATGCAGTATCGGCAAGAACCGGTTCATAAATAACCATTTTGATACCTTTTTCTTTAATCCTGTTCATAACTTCCCTAATAGATGATTGTTTGAAACTATCACTATCCGTTTTCATAGTTAGACGATAGATTCCGACTAGCGGTTCCTGTTCGTCATTCACACGATTTTTAACTGTTTCCAGTATTCTTTCCGTAATATAATCGATTCTCGTTTCATTGCTTTCTACAACCGCTCTAATCAGTTTCTCAGGGACATCCTCATAATTTGCAAGTAGTTGTTTGGTATCTTTGGGTAAACAATATCCTCCATATCCAAAACTCGGATTATTATAGAAATCACCGATTCTGGAATCCATGCAGACTCCCTTAATGATATCACCGGTGTTTAATCCTTTCTTTTCTGCATATGTGTCGAGTTCGTTGAAATAAGAGACTCTTAATGCAAGAAAAGTATTGGAAAACAATTTTACAGCTTCAGCCTCCGAATGTCCCATATAAGCGATTTCGACACTCTTATCAGCAGCTCCTTCCAATAGCAGTTGAGCAAATTCTTCCGCTTTCTTCTTTGAACTGTCCTCACACGAAACTATAATTCTGGATGGATAAAGACAATCGTGCAGAGATTTGGACTCCCGCAAGAATTCGGGACTAAATAAGATTCTGTTTGTTAGATATTTATTATTTAAACTTTGAGTAAACCCAACTGGAACTGTAGATTTGATAATTATGGTTGCAGTTGAAGTAGAATCCATTATATCCTGAACAACCGACTCGACAATCGAACAATCAAAACAATTCGTCTTCGTATCGTAGTCTGTGGGAACGGAAACAATAAAAAAATCTGCAGATTGATAGACATAGTCCGAGTAAGATACCGCTCTCAAGTTCAAATGTTCTGTCCCTGCCAGGACATTTTGAAAGACACGTTTTATATCGTCATCGTGAATCGGGCATACTAAAGAATTAATCTGCGCAACCTTTGCTTCATCAGAATCAATTGTTGTAACATAATGCTTATGAGCCAACAAAACAGCCAAAGACAAACCCACATGGCCTGCCCCAACAACTACGATATTCTTCTGATCGCTTGTTTCATTCATCTTTGCTTATACCCGCGAAGGTTCTGAATTATTTATTTTCTTTCTGTTCTTCGTGATACTCTTTCTCAGTATTAACACTCCAGATATTTGTCTTATCCTTTACACCGTTCAGAATATTCTTAACCGTTTCAAACGAAGTAACCATCGAATGATCCAGGTTATTATAGCGATGCTGACCGTTACGTCCGACACAATAAAGATTGTCAATGGTATTGATATATTCTACAACTTTATCAATTTCATCGTAGGTATCAAAGTATGCCGGATATGCCTTCTTAACTTTCTCCATGTGATAATCAAGAACCACATCCTTACTTTCAATGATGCCGATTTTCACCATTTCTTCAATTCCAAGTTCCGCAAACTGCTCTTCTGTTTGGTTCCAGAAATCATCACCTTCCTGACAGAAGTATTCCAAACCGATCCATACAGTATTCTCAAGGTCTGCCACTAAATAAGGAGACCAGTTATTGTAAATCTGGAAGCGTCCCATCTTCACATGACGATCCTGTACATATACCCAGCAATCCGGAACGATATTGCTGACAGTAGTCATATTGGTTTCGTTCTTTAATTCCATTTTAGAAACTAGAACGCCAAGCGTCATATAGTCACGGTACGGAAGGCCTGCTGCAACACGATGTACATCTTCCGGAACATCATTCATACCAACAACCAGGTCTTTCAGGGGCATGGAAGAAATAACCACATCTCCCTCTAAATAGACTTCCTGTCCGTCTTTGATATACTTTACACCGGTCACCTTCTGTCCTGCATCCGTAGTTTCATTAAATGGCGCCTTAACTACACTCTTAACCTCGGCATTCATGATAATTGTTCCGCCGAGTTTCTCAATCTTCTTCGCTGTCACTTCCCAAAGTTCCCCGGGACCGAGTTTCGGATATTTAAACTCTTCAATCAGGGAAGTCTCTACTTTACGGTTCTTTTTCTTGAAAATCTTTCCGAATACATCTTTAATAACTGCACCGATCGATACACCTTTTACGCGCTGTGCTCCCCAGGAAGCATCAATTTCTTTCGGGTGTCTTCCCCAAAGATTCTCCGTATAGTATTCGAAAAACATAGAATATAGTTTTCTTCCAAAGCGGTTCACATAGAAGTTTTCCAGATTATCTTCCGGAAGTTTATGAATTGCAGAACCAAGATAGGAAAATCCGACTTTCATCGTGTTTCCGAAACCCATGTTTTTAAAAGTTTGGCCCTTTAAAGAAATCGGATAATCATAAAATTTCCCGTCAAAGAAAATACGCGATACACGACGACGTTTCAGCATAACCTCGTCATCGTTTTCAGGGTTCGGGCCTCCCTCCTGCCCATTTACTTCGCGGCTTAACATGATATCGTCTTTGGACGGCGAGCCTTGCAGCGGAAGCATCTTCTCCCACCATTCATTGACGCGTTCGTCTTTACTAAAGAACCTGTGTCCACCCATGTCCATACGGTTTCCCTTGTAATTGACGGTTTTGGAAATGCCACCAAACGCAGAAGATTCTTCAAGGACAGTCACTTCCACATCCTTGCTCTGCGTCAAAAGTTCATATGCTGCTGTAAGTCCGGCTGGACCGGCTCCGATTACGATTGCTTTCATGTATTTCCCCTGTTCTACTGTACTGTTTCTACTTTGAATACCTGGTCATTGATTGGCCATCTGTCCCTGTCTTTCAACAGATCTGTTCTTAAATAAACAAAACTATGCTGATAAGTCAGATAATACTTATACGGTCTGAAAATTCGAATTTCATAAATCGGGAAATATGCCTGCTTCGTCACATCAAGTCCCATCAATCCAACCACATTTGGATCTCCGATAATGATATCCGGATATCCCGCGC
>Ga0247608_10004454_pt1 | contig 15669 bp, 17 predicted proteins | sample 176DNAGHGlowgp2_FD_193490 | JGI IMG/M metagenome (GOLD analysis project Ga0247608, IMG submission 193490) | Sheep rumen microbial communities from Palmerston North, Manawatu-Wanganui, New Zealand - 1766 DNA GHGlow gp2 | ecosystem: Host-associated > Mammals > Digestive system > Stomach > Rumen ... | reverse complement strand
ACTTTCATTTGAGCCCTTTCTCCGGGATGACATTTACGTCTGCATTTATCATTTTAGGATTCGACTTCCGTAAACATTCTGTATTTCAGCTTCTTACGCGGATTTGTCACTAAGCAAAAATTTTTTTTCTCGCCATTTATCTCCCGACAAAACGAGAAAATCACATTTAGATTTCCATTTGTCATTTACTCGGATTGAAGATGCCTCTATGGTAGACAAACTTAATTTTTTATCTATTAGTCCTCAGTTTATCGAGGTAGTTGTTCCTAGTAATATCGTTTAATATGAGACAAATTAATGATTTAAAAGAACTCCGCAAAATTCAAATGGACATCTTGTCTTATGTGGATAAATTTTGTTGTGAAAATAAAATAATATATTCATTAGCAGGAGGATCTATGTTAGGTGCAGTCAGGCATAAAGGATATATACCTTGGGATGATGACATAGATATTTTTATGCCTAGAAATGATTATGATAACTTTGTAGAGTTGTTTTCTAAATCTCACCATCCATACTACCGTGTTATCACTGCGCATAACACAAAAGGGTATTATCAACCCTATGCCAACGTCTCTGATGATAGAACCATTATACATGAAGTTGGTATTGAACGAGAAGTTCATGAAGGTGTAAATATAGATATTTTTCCAATTGACTTTGTACCAGAAAATCCAAATTCCCAAAAAAGTATAATAAAAAAAGAGTTGTTCTTAAGGGATTTGTTTACAATTAAGGGGCTAAAATGGGAATCGAAGAGAAGTATTATGAAAAATTTATTTATGGCTGTTAGCAAATTTGTTTTATTGCCTGTTCGCAGGAAATGGTTAAGCCGTAGGATTGAATTATTAGCTAAAAATGCATGTAAAGAATATAGTTCAAAGTCTGCTTGTTTAGTTTGGGGTATAGGCATTAAAATAATGAAAACAAGCATATATGAAAACTATCAAGATTGGAACTTTGAGGATCGTATATATAAAGGGGTGGTTGATTATGATGCTTATTTGTCAAGCCTTTATCACAACTATATGGAGCTTCCTCCTATCGAGAAACAAATCTCTCATCATGTTTTTGAAGCCTACTGGAAATAGAAATGAAATAAATGCCCTAACATTAATGCTATGGGCAGCGTCTTGCAGATACCAAATTTTTCTAGAGAAGATGTAATAGTTTGAAACACAATTTGTATATATGAATATTCTTATCAATTGCTCAAATATCAAGAATGGTGGTGGTCTGCAAGTAGCACAAAGTATTTGTGGGGAGCTGAAACTGTTTAGCGGACATAAGTTTACAGTCGTACTATCTAAATTCATAAAACTCAAAGATGTTGAACTAGGAAGTAATGTGGAACTATACCAATATGATATTCGGCATAATATGAGAACTGTGCTGTTAGGTAGAGATTACTTTCTAGATGAACTCGCAGATACCAAGAATATAGATGCTGTACTGACAGTATTTGGACCTTCATTATGGAGGCCAAGATTGCCACATCTTTGTGGGTTTGCACGAGCTCAACTTTTATTAAAAAATCCTAAAGAAAGCAAAAGTCTCAATGTTCGTAGAATAAAAGAGATGTTTGTTTACAAGGTTTGGGCGTGGGCATTTCGAATGAGTTCAAAAGTATTTTATACGGAAAACGAATACATATCTGAGATATTAAGAAAAAAATATTGTGATATAAAAGTATATACGGTATCGAATTATTATAACCAGGTGTTTGACCATCCTGATAAATGGAAACGAAGCATCAAGCTGCCAGAGTTTGATGGCGTGACATGCTTGTCTGTGTCATCACCGTCTTCGCACAAGAATTTTGGTATTATAGAGGGCGTTGTGCGCTATTTGCATAAAATACATCCTGATTTTAATGTGAGATTTGTGCTTACCTTCAGTGAACAGAATTGGCATATGCCAGAGGATGTTCGTGATAGTATAGAATATATCGGAAAAACTGATGTTTCTGAATGTCCATATCTATATGAACAAGCAGATATAATGTTCATGCCCACATTATTGGAGTGCTTTACGGCAACGTATCCTGAAGCCATGCGTATGGAGGTACCTATTGTAACTACAGATTTGGAGTTTGCTCGTGGTTTATGTGGTGAAGCTGCTTCTTACTATAGTGCTTTGGACGCTAAAGCAGCGGCAGAGTCAATATATAAGGTGGCAACGGATAAAGTGTATGCCCATAAACTTGTTGTTGCTGGTAAAGAACAGTTAAAGAAGTTTGATAACTATGAGCAGCGGGCAGAAAAACTAATTAAGATATTAGAAGAAATAACTCAAGAACGTTGATTAATAAAGTGTAAGAATGGTGTACAAACATTTTTTTAAGAGATTTTTAGATTTTTGGATCTCCTTAATTGCTCTCATTTGCATCAGTCCAATCCTTATGGTTGTCACCATTTGGTTGCATTTTGCCAATAAAGGGGCTGGCGCGTTTTTCTTCCAGCAGAGACCTGGTAGAAATGGTAAAATCATCAAGGTCATCAAGTATAAGACTATGACAGATGAACGGGATGCAGATGGCAATCTTCTTCCCGATGCCCAGAGGTTGACAAAGGTGGGAAGGATAGTTCGTTCTACATCAATTGATGAGCTGCCACAGTTAATCAATGTATTGAAAGGTGATATGGCTTTGATTGGGCCAAGGCCTCTGTTAGTGAAGTATCTACCGTATTACTCTGAAAGAGAGCAGTTGCGCCATACTGTTCGCCCTGGTATTACTGGTTGGGCACAGGTGCATGGAAGAAATCATGTGCTTTGGGAAGAGCGGTTTGAATATGACGCTTACTACGTGGAGCATCTTTCGCTAATGATGGATCTACGAATAATATTTATGACCATCAAGAATGTTCTACAGCGAAAGGATATTGAGGTGGCTCCTAATCTGATGGACTTTGATGAATATAGACGTCAGCAACAGGCTGGTAAAGTATTCCTGAAAGTGGAAGATGCTATTATCGATAATCAGCCAATAAAGGTAGTTCGTGAGGACGTATTCCCTATATTTGGGGGGGGCACAAAAGCACGTAAAGCTGTTGATTATGAACGTTATCTTAGAGAGAATGGGTATAATGCGGTTGTGACCTGTGGTGGTGTTCACAGTAACCATAACAGGGCTATTGCACTGATGGCAATGGCCAATGGGTGGAAATGCCACTTGGTATATCATGGAAGCAAAAATGAGTTCCGCAAAAGAAAAGGTAACGCAGGACTTGTGATGATGGCTGGAGTCGAGACAGAATTTGTTGCTGTGGAAGGCATTTCCAATGCAATGGATAATGCGATGGCTCGATTTGAAGATCAAGGAATGAAACCATACTACATTCACGGCGGTGGGCACGACTTGCCCGGTGGAACAGCTTTCGTGGATGCTATTAAAGAATTGAAACACCAGTGTGATGAAGTTGGTTATAAACCAGATTATATTTTCCATGCTACGGGAACAGGCTCTACACAAGCAGGCATCGCTGTTGGACTAGACTTGGTGGGCTGGAATGATGTGAAACTGATTGGCATCTCTGTGGCCAGAAACGAAGAGCGTGGAAAAAAAGTTGTTGTTGATTTTGCCAATGAGCTGGCCAAACACTATGGGATTTTTAATGATTATTCAGACTCCATAGTCTTTGATGACAGCTATGTAGGTAGTGGCTATGATAAGAGAAATAAAGAAATAGAATCGTTTATAAAGAACGTTAGACAAGAGACATCACTCCTGGTAGATGAAACTTATTCAGGCAAGGCTATGTATGGAATGATAGATTATATTAAGAAAAACAAGTTAAAAGGGAATTCCTTATTCTGGTTGTCAGGAGGACCGTTAAACGCTATAAATTAAAGAAAATATGAATATACTTTTTACATGTGCAGGTAGAAGAACCTACCTGCTTAAATACTTCAAAGAGAATCTCTCTGAGGGTGACAAGATTGTGGCAACTGATATGCAACTGAGTGCACCTGCATTACAGGCTGCTGATGTGAAATTACAGGTACCCGCTGTATATGACTCGAAGTATATAGACATTACTCTGAATATCTGTAAAGAACAGAAGATAGATGCTCTGTTGTGTCTGAACGACTTGGAACTGCCAATCCTTGCAGAGAATAAGGCGAGATTTGAGGCTTTAGGGGTTAAGGTAATTGTGTCTGACCCTGAAGTGATTGATATTGCTTTTGATAAATATAAGACCGCACAATGGGTTGAGTCTCTTGGACTAAATGCACCAAAGACGTATGTCACTTTGGCTTCTGCAAAAGAGGCACTTGCCAAAGGTGAGATTTCTTTCCCGCTGTTCATGAAGCCTCGTTGGGGTAGTGGTTCAATTGGTTTGGAAACCATTGATGATATGGAGGAACTCGATATTTACTATCACCTGTTGATGAAAAAAATCAAGAAGACCATTCTTGCAACTGCTTCTGTTGGGGATGAGTATATCATGATTCAGGAGAAACTGACAGGTAAGGAGTTTGGCCTTGATGTGATGAATGACCTACAGGGCAATATTGTGGCAGTTTCTGTTAAGCAGAAGTTAGCTATGCGAGCTGGAGAGACGGACAAGGCAATTACAGTTGATATCCCGGAAGTTTATGAGATGGGACGGAAGATAGGCGAGAACTTGAAGCATATAGGAAATCTGGACGTGGACATTATGCAGCGGGCTAATGGTGACTACTGTGTGTTAGAATTAAATCCTCGCTTTGGTGGCGGCTATCCATTCTCTTATGAAGCCGGAGTGAATATGCCCAAGGCAATCATACAGTGGGTAAAAGGAGAGAAAGTGGATGCTGCAATCCTGAAACCAGAGATTGGCCGTATGTTTGCGAAAAATGACTACTTAGTATCTGTAGGCTAATGAGTAAAAGAATTATATTTCTGACGATGAGCCGTGAGCCGGCCAATATCAATAATAGAGGAATCTACCCAGATCTACTGCGAAAATTCCGTGACGAGGGATTTGAGGTTTACATCGTGATGCCTCATGAACGTTCACTTGGAAAGCCAACAGAGCTGAGGGAAGAAAATGGAGTGTATATTTTAGGTGTAAAAACCATGAATTTGCAGAAAACCTCTACTTTAGAAAAAGGTATTGGGCAGATTTTGGTAGAAAGTCAATATAAGAGTGCTATCAAGAAGTATTTGAAAGATGTACAGTTTGACCTTATATTGTATAGCACACCGCCAATTACGTTTCCCAAGGTAATTGCATACTTAAAGAAACAGAATCCACATGCAATAACGTATCTATTGCTTAAAGATATTTTCCCTCAGAATGCAGTGGATTTAGGGATGATGGCAAAGACTGGTGTAAAAGGACAGTTGTACAAGTTCTTTAGAAAGAAAGAAAGAAAAATGTATGAACTGTCGGACTATATTGGGTGTATGAGTCCTGCAAATGTGGATTTTCTGTTGAAGCATAACCCTGAGATTGATGATAAGAGGGTGGAAGTGGCACCCAACTCCATAGACCTTATCGATGACCTTGACGTTAACCTTAACCTTGACGAGAGTAGGAATATTCGCATTAAATATGGGCTGCCATTGGATAAACCCATTTTGATCTATGGCGGTAATCTTGGAAAGCCCCAGGGAATTCCTTACTTAATCGAATGTTTGGATGCTAATAAGAACAGAACTGACTGTTACTTTGTGTTGGTTGGTTCAGGAACGGAGTATTCACGCTTGGAAGCGTGGTATAACGCTAACCTTAACCTTAACGTTAAATTAATGCAGGGACTGCCCAAAGCAGACTATGACTTGTTGGTACGCTCCTGTGATGTGGGAATGATATTCCTTGACCACAGGTTTACTATCCCTAACTATCCGTCACGCCTGCTGAGTTATCTGGAGTATAAGATGCCGGTAGTATGCGCAACAGATGTGAATACGGATATTGGTAAGATAGCAGAAGAGAACGGCTATGGTTACTGGTGTGAGAGTGTGAAACCGGAAGACTTTACAGCTTTGGTGGATAAAGTGCTGGCAGCTGATAGAAAAGCAATGGGAGAACGTGGGTATGCTTTCCTAAAGCAGAATTATCTGGTGGAGCATACATATAATGCCATTATGAGGCATTTTAAATGATGTTATTCTTTGAACTACTTCAAATAGCATTAGGTAACCGTGAGAGGCTTAGTGTAGTTCCGACAGCTACAGAGTGGACTGAAATATATGCTGAGTCGGAGCGGCAGGCTGTGACAGGAATCCTTCTTTACGGCATAGAAAGGCTGAAAAGCCTTCTTCAGGCTCGTAAACTCGAAGAAGCGACCAGAGGTCGAGCGAACGATGACCTTAACCTTAACCAAAGGTTTCTGCTTCAGTGGATAGGTGTAGGGCAGATGATTGAGCAGCAAAACCGCTTGCTGGATGAACGGTGCGTGGAGTTGCTTGGAAGAATTCAAGATGCCGAATTACATGGTTCGATTTTAAAAGGGCAGGGAATGGCTCTTTTATATGATAAGGATTTGCGCCCATTGCGGCAGAGTGGTGATATTGATGTCTATGCCAACTGTGGAATAAGAAAAGCATTAGCATTTGCTAAGTCGCTGGGGCTAAAAGATGTTGAATGGGACTATAAGCATCTACATTTGAACCTTTGGGAAGATACAGAGGTGGAGATGCACTATCGAGTAGAGGTGCTACTAAATTTACGGAAGAATAGAAAATTGCAGAAATGGTTTAAGGAGCACGAGACTGAGCTCTTTGCCCACGCAAACGCTAACCTTAACGCTAACCTTAACCTTAAAGCGAACACGAATCTCACGAATGATACGAATAGGTTTGTGACTCCGACGGTGGAGTTTAATGTGTTCTATATTTTACTCCATATCTATAGGCACTTCTTATACGAAGGGGTGGGTTTCAGGCAAATAATAGACTATTACTTTGTCTTGAAAAACTTTAACGATAACCTTAACGTTAACGAGAGTTATGCGTATAAGGCGGTTGGTGAGTTTGCTATGGTGAAGTTCGCAAAGGGGCTGATGTGGGTAATGCACGAAGCCTTAGGGATGCAACGTGATTGGATGCTTTGGGAGCCTGATGAGAAAGAGGGGAGGTATATCTTGAAGCAGGTGATGAGGGGAGGAAACTTTGGACATCATGATGAGAGATTGAAGCATTCTAGTGGTAAACTAGGAGCAGTAAAAGCGATATTGACCCATAATATGCATTTGTTGGCTCATTACCCTTCTGATGTCATTTGGGCTCCTGTATGGATAGTGTGGCATAAGTGTTGGAAGATGCGGATTCAGATTAAGGGTTTAAAAGTTTAAGAGGTTTAAGATGGTAATCACAAATGAGATATTAGATGAGTTGACGGCCAAGGCCAAGGAAAACCCGAGGTTGCGTTGTAATCTGGATATGCGAAATTCTGCTGATGATCAGTCGCAACGGATGTTGAATGCCTTGGAGCCAGGGACGGTGATGCCTATACACAGACATAAGGGTTCATCTGAGACGTGCATCTGCATTCGTGGACATTTTGAGGAGTATTTCTATGATGAGCAAGGCGACCTCACGGATACCATCGATATGGTGCCAGGAGGAGTGGTGCTGAATATCGAGAAAGGGCAGTGGCATAGCTTGAAGTGTCTTGAATCTGGAACTATACTTCTGGAAGCAAAGGATGGTGCCTATAGACCGCTGGATGAGGATGAAGTTTTTTAAAAAAGAAAGATAAATTTATAATTAATATACGAATATGAGTGTATTTAAAGACAAAACCCTCCTGATTACAGGAGGAACAGGTAGTTTCGGTAACGCAGTGTTGAACCGTTTTCTCCGTACAGATATCGGAGAGATTCGTATTTTCTCGCGTGACGAGAAGAAGCAGGATGATATGCGCCATGATTTCCAGGCGCGTATGCCGGAGGTAGCTAACAAGATTAAGTTCTACATTGGTGATGTAAGAAACAAATCTACTCTCAAATATGCCATGAAGGGTGTAGATTACGTCTTTCATGCTGCTGCTTTGAAGCAGGTGCCCAGCTGTGAGTTCTTCCCGATGGAAGCTGTTAAGACTAATGTGATTGGTACGGACAATACCCTGGATGCCGCTATCGATGCTGGAGTGAAGTGTGTGATTTGCCTCTCAACAGATAAGGCTGCTTATCCTATCAACGCCATGGGTATCACCAAGGCCATTGAGGAGAAGATTGCCGTGGCTAAGAGTCGTTTGAGTGGTGACACCAAGATTTGCTGCACCCGTTACGGTAATGTGATGTGCTCTCGTGGCTCGGTGATTCCTCTTTGGATTGACCAGATTCGCAAGGGTAATCCCATCACGTTGACAGAACCTAAGATGACACGCTTTATCATGTCTTTGGAAGAGGCTGTAGATTTGGTGCTCTTCGCATTCGAGAATGGTAAGAATGGTGACATCCTGGTACAGAAGGCACCTGCATGCACCATCCAGACACAGGCTGAGGCTGTTCGTGACCTCTTCAAGCATCAGGCACCAGAGGGAACAGAACCTGAAATCCGCGTCATCGGTATTCGTCATGGTGAGAAGATGTACGAGACATTGCTCACCAAGGAAGAGGCTGCCAAGGCTATCGATATGGGCAACTTCTATGCAGTACCTGCAGATAACCGCGACTTGAACTACGATAAGTATTTCAAGGAGGGTGACACCAAACGTGCGCTGATTGATGAGTTTAACTCGAACAATACGAAAATCCTGAATCTGGATGAAACGAAGGAGAAGATAGCTTCGCTGCAGTATATCCAGAATGAGTTGAATGGAATACCTAATCTTGTTTAATTGGGATTCCGTAAACATCGAAAAACTCTAAAAATACGAAAATTAAAAGCGGTAGTTTCTTACTGATGATATGTTGCTATAACCTAAGTGCTATTGTGAGCTAGCTCCCATCACACTTTTGTAATATCAACCTTTGCCAATAGCAAAGCAATCTCTAACAGGATTGTCATCAGTAAGAATCAGTTTTCGAAGCTTTCGCTATTTATGGACGCTTTCGGAATTAAAGCATAAGAGACGAAAATGGCTATAATATACAAAGAGGAGTCTGCAAAGATAATTGGAGCTATATTTGAGGTTCATAAACGTCTCGGAGTTGGGTTGCTTGAAAAAGTGTACCAAGAGGCTTTGGCAATAGAACTAAAACACCGAAATATTCCCTTTGAAAGGGAAAAGAGGTTTGATGTATTCTATAGGGACCAAAAGCTCGATGCACAATACATAGCAGACTTCGTGTGCTATGACAAGATAATTGTCGAACTGAAGGCTGTGAGCGAACTTACAGACGTTCACAAGGCTCAGGTTCGTAATTATCTTACGATTACCAACTATGAGTTGGGAATCTTGTGCAATTTCAATGAGCTTTATATGGAGCCTGTAAGAATACTAAACTCAAACCTCATGTAGTTTTCGAGTTTTTCGTCATTTTAGATGTTTTCGGAATAAAGAATAAAGATAAATAGTTTTCGGAATGAAAATACTAGTAACAGGTGCTAAAGGGTTTGTTGGTAAAAACCTCTGTGCTGCATTAAAGAACATCAAAGATGGTAAGGACAGGAGATTCCCTGACCTTGCCATTGAAGATATATATGAATATGATATTGATACAGATCCTGCTTTGCTGGATACCTTCTGTAAGGATGCTGGATTTGTGTTTAATCTGGCAGGTGTGAACAGACCTCAGAATCAGGAGGAGTTTATGCAAGGCAACTTCGGCTTTGCATCGACTTTGCTTGATACTCTGAAGAAGCATAAGAATACCTGTCCTGTGATGCTGTCTTCGAGTCAGCAGGCATCTCTGACTGGTCGCTTTGGCAACTCAGAGTATGGCCGAAGCAAGAAAGCAGGTGAAGACTTGTTCTTAGAGTATGGTAAAGAGACTGGTGCAGAGGTACATGTGTACCGCTTCCCGAATCTCTTTGGTAAGTGGTGCAGACCAAATTACAACTCTGCGGTTGCTACCTTCTGCAACGCCTTTGCCAATGACCTGCCTTATACGGTAAACGATCCATCTGTTGAGTTGGAACTGCTTTATATTGATGACCTTGTTGACGAGATGATTGCCATCCTGCAAGGTAAGGGCCATAAGTGCGAGTTTAACGGGCTGGATGTTGAGCCTGTCGAAACAGGAAAGTATCGTTACTGTCCTGTTACCCATAAAGTCACATTAGGCGAAATTGTAGATTTGCTGAAGTCTTTCGCAGAACAGCCAAAGACATTGATGATTCCTGAGATACCAGCGGGGAGTTTTGCTAAGAAACTGTATAGCACCTACCTTAGCTATCTTCCTTACGAGAAGACTGCTTTTGACTTGAAGATGAACGTGGATGAAAGAGGTTCATTCACAGAGCTTGTTCATACTCTCAATGCTGGTCAAGTAAGTATCAATATCAGCAAGCCTGGAATTACAAAGGGCCAGCACTGGCACAACACCAAGTTTGAGCAGTTCATTGTAGTGAAAGGTCATGGTCTTATTCAGCAACGTAACCTCAACGACCCTGAAGGCAAGGTATTGGAGTGGGAGGTAGATGGCGACCATATACAGGCTGTTCACATGCTCCCAGGCTATACACATAATATCATCAATCTGAGTGATACAGATGACCTCGTAACAGTCATGTACTGCAACGAAATCTTCAATCCAAACAAACCCGATACATTTTTTGAACCAGTTAAATAAAGGTCAAGAATTAGAGAATTTCTTAAACATCTAAAGACTCTAAATAAACGAACACGAATCTACCGAATCAGACGAATGTTTTTTTGATGATAAGTTGATATTTGTTTTAAAGCACTTCAGAAAACTTGTTTTCAAAACGCTTTCAAAATAATCTCAACCTTTGCTTGGAGCAAAGCAATCCTTCAACAAGGATTGGCATCAAAAAATAATTCTACAATTCTTCGCTCGAGTTCTGCTTGCTTGCTACCGGAGGGACGCAAGAATTTCTTGAAAGAAATAGATTCGTAAGATTAGTGCAATTCGTGTTCAAATAGAGTTTTCGGGTATTTCGTTTTTTTCGATGTAAAATGAGTTTTCGGAATAAAAAAAAGAATATTATGAGTGGTTTTAAGAATAATGGAAAGTTAAAGCTGCTGATTATCGTGGGTACGCGCCCTGAGATTATCAGATTGGCAGCTGTGATTAATAAATGTCGTCAGTATTTTGATACGCTGCTGGCACATACAGGTCAGAATTATGACTATAACCTGAATGGTGTCTTTTTCAAAGACCTCAAATTGGCAGACCCAGACGTATATATGGAGGCAGTGGGTAATGACCTTGGTGAAACCATGGGTAACATCATTGCCAAGAGCTACCAACTGATGGTGGAAGTGAAGCCTGATGCAGTTCTCGTATTGGGTGATACCAATAGCTGCCTGAGTGTTATTGGCGCAAAGCGCCTGCATATCCCCATCTTCCACATGGAAGCTGGTAACCGTTGTAAGGACGAATGTCTGCCAGAGGAGACCAACCGCAGAATTGTTGATATCATCAGCGATGTGAACATGGCGTATAGTGAGCACGCTCGTAGATACCTTGCTGATACTGGTCTGCCCAAGGAGCGTACATACGTTACTGGTAGCCCGATGGCAGAGGTGCTGCACAACAACCTCGCTGAGATTGAGGCAAGTGATATTCACAAGCGTCTGGGCTTGGAGAAGGGCAAGTATATTCTGCTTTCTGCTCACAGAGAGGAGAATATTGATACAGAAAAGAATTTCATGTCTCTGTTTACCGCTATCAATAAGATGGCAGAGAAGTATGATATGCCAATACTATACTCTTGTCACCCAAGAAGCCGCAAGCGTTTGGAGGCCTCTGGATTCCAGTTGGATAAGCGCGTCATTCAGCACGAGCCCCTTGGCTTCCATGACTACAACTGCTTGCAGATGAATGCCTTTGCTGTGGTGAGCGATAGCGGTACACTGCCCGAGGAAAGTAGTTTCTTCACAAGCGTTGGTCATCCTTTCCCTGCTGTATGTATCCGTACCTCTACCGAGCGCCCTGAAGCATTGGATAAAGGTTGCTTCGTGCTGAGTGGTATTGATACCGTAGGACTGTTGCAAAGCGTTGATGTGGCTGTAAGCCTGATCAAGGATGGGCATCAGGGCATTCCTGTGCCTGACTATGTGGATGAGAATGTAAGTACCAAGGTGGTGCGTATTATTCAGAGCTATGTAGGAGTGGTGAACAAAATGGTCTGGAGAAAATATTAATCTAGAGGATCAGGGGACTCTTTGATCCGCTTTGTCGGAATCATAAAACCGTTCCCTGATTCATCGTCACTTACCCCCTTGGAGTTAGTAGCGTTTGCTGCTGGACAGTGGGGACAGGTCAGTGTCTCGCGTTGCTTAAGGGTACATGTAAAGCTGCTTAGGGCGGCATGAATGGTGATTTTGGGGGTGTCACAAAATGTGATACCCCAAACAATAAAAGCCATGGGAATACGTTATTATTATAAATATGATATCGTATAGACATGGATAAGAATTTGAAGAATAGGATAGTGCCGGCCACTTCGCGTGAAGTGAACATCGATGCGGATTATCTGCACTGGATAGCTGACGTGAAGACTCGTTACCGTCAGAGTCAGATCAAGGCCTCATTGTCGGTGAACTTCTACGTGCTGGAGTTTTACTGGGGGCTGGGACACGATATTCTTGAGATTCGCAAGGCTCATAAGTGGGGCAGCGGTATCATGGACCAAATCAGTCTTGACCTGAAGGCTGAGTTCCCTGGAGAGAAGGGCTTCTCGACGCAGAATCTGTATCGCATGGCCAAATTCTATAGCTTCTATTCAGGGGAAGACGCAATTTTCTCACAAGCTGTGAGAAAATTACAATTGCCTGATAACGAGGGCGATACAATTTTCTCACAAGTTGTGAGAAAAATGGAACCATCGGGTTTCCCCACAGTGTTGGGTATGATTCCGTGGGGACATCATGCGGAGATTTTCTATCATGCCAACTCGATTGAGGAGGCTCTTTTCTATATTGCGAAGACCATCCAAAAGGGTTGGAACAGGGATATGCTCTCGCATGCGATTGAAGCGGGTATGTATGAGACAGAGAGCAGGCCTCTGGACAATTTCGAGCTCACCTTGCCGGAGCCTCAGAGCGGACTGGCGAAAGAGTTGCATAGGAGTCCGCTGAACTTTGGTTTTGCGTTACTGGAGGATGGCTATACCGAGGATTCACTTCGAAAACAACTGGTGGCTAATCTGAAACGGTTCCTGCTGGAGATGGGACCGGATTTCCTGTTGAAAGGTGAAGAGGTGGAAGTAGTTGCCGGAGGCGAGAGCGGGAGCATCGACCTGTTGCTGTATAATCTGGCGTTGAAGTGCTACTTTGCCATTGAACTGAAAACGGGAGCTTTTAAACCGCAGGATGTTGGGCAGCTGAGTTTCTATGTGACGGCTGTAGATAAACTGATTAAGCGGGAGGAGGACAATCCCACGGTGGGCATCATCATTTGCAAGGAAGTGAACAAGGTGAAGGCGCAATGGACATTGGAGGGCCTCCGTAAGCCAATAGGCATTTCGACCTATACTGACAACTTGATTCAGAAGGTGGAGCATCATCTGGAGGTGCTGACTGATATCACTACGTAGTCATTAAGCTGTCACCAAGTAGTGAGGGACAGAGGGGGACAGGTCAGTGTCCCGCGGTGGCATGAGGGGACAAGTCGAGCTGCTTAGGGCGGCTTAACTTGATAAAAAAGAAAAAAAGATTGGGTTAGAGTTTTCCGGAAGTCCAGATACGGTAGATTACTCCTTTGTCAATACCGGTGAGGCGTACCAGTTGACGTAAAGAGGCGCCACTTTTTTTTAGTTCGAAAAAGCGAGAAAAGTGCACATAAGTTGCCAGAAAGTGCATAAAAAAGTGAAAAATGTGCAGTTTCTTGCGGTTGGAATTAAAAAAATATGTATATTTACAGGCTAAAAACTGATAAAACAAATGCAGAGAGATGTTCCATACCCAAGAGAAGAGAGATAGCAGACTTTACAAGCCTGTTCTATGCACACGCAAAGATGCATGGCTTGGTCATGGCTATTATTTCTGGGATGACATATCTGATGCGGACGGATGGGGCTCTTCCTCGAAGAACAGGACTGGTCGCTACGAAGTGTACGTGGGATTAATTGATAGTGAGAATATCTTAGACACGGTCTTTTCTGAACACGACTACCAGTTTTTCCTTACAGCTATAAAGAAGGTTATTGACGATTGTAAGAGTAAGAGTGGTCGAAACCCGTCAATAGTGGATGTATGTAGTTATATCATGTATGTGGCAAAGTGGAATACAGTTATGGATGGAGTCTTGTTTTCTGATTCGCCGAATACTGAAATAACAAGATTCAACTATCGCAAGAGGATACAGATGGTGCTATATAACCTGAAGTGTCTGGTGAGTTTTAAATTGTTGAAAGAAGAACATTGTTAAATGTATTAGATTATGGTTGACTATAACTTGTTAAATGAAATGCTTGAAGCAGCCCTCTCCAAGGAAACGCCCGAGAGCTGGAATGAAAGATTGGAAGGTGGCTTTTCTAACAGCCAGCAAATTGATGTTGTGTCAACTCTTGATGTAAGCACATTATCTTTAGATGACATGATGGTAGCTTCTGACAATTCTTGGAAACAGGAGACGATTATTGAGAAATCTGAGAAGGGTAATGTGACTGACGGTAATAATGAATATGCATTGGCAGCTTAACATTAAGGAGAATAGCGTATATGAACACCATTCCTTTTAAAATAATAGAGATTAACACTGAGAAGTTTGTTTTGGGTGAAACACCAGCAGTGTTTGACGAAAATATAGATGTAAATACAAATTTCTCGTTTGGGGTTAATGCAACAAATCAACTGATACGCTGTGTGATGGATTATACATACGTATATAAAGGCAAGGAGATTTTGAATATGGTGCTTTCGTGCGTGTTCAAGATCGAAGAAGAGGCTTTTGGTAATATGTTGCAGGATGGAAAGTTCATATTGGAGCCTTTCTTTTCAAGGTATCTTGCTACCATTAATGTTGGTGCTGCACGAGGTGAAATACATGCCAGATGTGAAATTCAGAACAGTCCCTTGTCAAAAATAATTTTGCCCCCAATCAATTTGGTGGAAGCTTTGCCAGCTCCTATAACAATAATACTGAACTAATTCTATATAATATTAGTGAGTAAATAAGTAAACCTCCACAAGTCATTCTGACAAGTGGAGGTGCTTTGATACCATTAAAGATTTACGGGTAAGCACTCAATTTAGTAAGGAACGGCTAAAATGCAAGGTTATCAGATGGATATGGAGCGCCAGGATTACATAGACCAGATAAACGATCTCAAGGGCTATGTCAAGCAGTTGCTTGGTATGATAGACACCTTGAAGCAGACCTTGGATTCTGTGACGGCCAGCAACAAGCGCAACGAAGAGCTTGTGGTAAAGCTGACAGCCCAGATGTGGAGAAGAAAAACCTCAGCGCACTGTCGCAGTGAACTGAGGTGAATTCGAATCAGATTATGAAAAGATTCGTGTCGCATGCAGGTTATAACCTGTCATCGCGAGGTTTTCTGAAGTATTTCATAAGGCATTTAGTTTAGATTTACGACTTTTGCCTTGCGGTTTTGAGCTTTGCTCGAGATCGCTCACGCTCGGCATGATGAAAGCGAGCTTT
>Ga0247608_10004452_pt1 | contig 15671 bp, 27 predicted proteins | sample 176DNAGHGlowgp2_FD_193490 | JGI IMG/M metagenome (GOLD analysis project Ga0247608, IMG submission 193490) | Sheep rumen microbial communities from Palmerston North, Manawatu-Wanganui, New Zealand - 1766 DNA GHGlow gp2 | ecosystem: Host-associated > Mammals > Digestive system > Stomach > Rumen ... | reverse complement strand
AGATTGCATCTATCTCTATTCCGTGTGATATGCAGTATGATTTGATCATTTCAATTTGATTGTCCAAATCATTCTTCTGCTTTGTGTTTGAGACTCTTGCATAGATGATGTTCTTTCTTTTGTGTTCTGTTTCAAGACTCGGCAGCACAGAGTCTATATCATACAGATATTTCTTATCAGAAAGTTTCTTGTATTTCAGCTTTCCGGCATCTTTCCATGCTTTGAGTGTTGTTCCGTTTACTTGAAGAAGCCGTCTGGCTTCTTTCGCGCTAACATAATTCATAATTTCTTCTGTAACTTTTTATTATTTATCTTATAAAATATATAGGATAAACAAAAAGTATCAAAAGTTTAAGTTATTTATAATATACAAATCTGCTATTGAATCACTGTTGTATTACAAGAACAAACTCTTGAATGAGACTGATTCTGAAGAGTCAAGAATGAGAATTAAAGAAGCATTTGGAACTGCTGATAAGGTACTTAGAGAGAAATTATAAGTTAAACTATCCTAATAACTAATGTTGTTTGGATAGTTCTTTTTGTAGTTCAGTATTTTATTATTATCTTTGCAACATAAACTTTTAAGTATTGTATAATTTATGGCAGATAACAGAAGGATGGTCAGGTTCAACAAAGATTCACAGTCAGCATTGCTATGGCTGATGTCAAACAGATTTCACGGTACATTGACTGATGAATACGGAAACATATTCTCACATCAAAATCCTAATATGATTCGGATTGAAATGTGGAGTTATGACGATGATGGAGTTTTTGACTGCTATGACATACAAAACATATCATATGAGGACTTTGTGAATGATTACTCAGACACCGAGTTCACTGGATACAACAATGTTTAATTACAATGACATATTCAGAATTAGAACAACTTCTTCAACAAGAGGAAAAAGAACATAGGAAACGTATGTTTGATATCAAGCATCGTTATGCTAATGAGAACAATCCGGTCAAACCGGGTGATATAGTTACTGATCACTACCATTCTATCAAAGTAGAGAAGATTGAAGTGAGTAGTAACTATGACTCTATAACCTACTCAATGAAATATACCGGAATAGAAGTCAAGAAAGACGGTACACCGAAGAAAGTAAATAGAGATCCGGTAATTTTTCAAACCAATATAATTGAAATCAACGGAATGCCATACAAATACAATAAAAGACCAGAATAAATTATGGAAACTGAGAATAAGAAACAGACAGTCCTCAGACTGATAGGAGATATAGGTACTAATCCAGATGCAGAAAAAGAACTTATCAAGATATGCGCTCCTGTAATAGTATATCATTATAAGATTGCAAGTGATTTTGAAGTCCTCAGTGAAATGGGCTGGGACTCATATTACACTCCGTATGATTGCAACATAGAAAGTTATTGTGGAATGACCGGAACCAGTATAGGATTTTCTGCAAAATGTGAGGGGTTTGAAAAAATATCATACCCAAGAATGTCATTAGACTGGCTTAATGATGATTCAGAAGAGTCATACAAACAAGTATGCAAAGCAAAGAAAGCAACTCTCATTGACAAGCAAATTGAAGAATACAAAAAGAAAATAACATCTCTTGAGAAAAAGCGTGAGGAGATTTTAAACAAGTAAATTATGCAGTCTAAAGAAGTAGTATCCGGAGATAAGATATATCATCATAATCTGACAAGATTCATCAATAATCCAGAAAAATGTCCATTGAAGATTATTGAATACACTATAAGTCAATTATGGTGCAGTACAGTAACTGGGGAAATTGTAGGTATGGTTCTGGTTGGAGATAATTCCAAGTTTGAATTGAAATTGCCCCAAGAACATAGAGGTTATTCTATTGATGATTCAAAAGATTATAATTTCTATGATTATATCAAAGAAGAATACTATTATACAACAAGAGAAGAATGTGAGAAAGAACTGAAGAAATTGTTAAATGCTCATATATCCAAGAAACATAAAGAATATGATGCTTTGCTTGACACTATATATGAACTTGACACTGGTTACAATCAATTCTTCCATGAAGACTCAGAAGCACTTAAAGAAAGAGATATAAAAAACAATAAACCCAAAAGAATATAAATTATGGATGAATTGATTGAAGCACTGAAGATTCTAAAGCAATGTCTGAAGAATCCTGATAATAAATATCCGACAGCATGTGAACATGATGTCTTGTTTGTATGTAGTGTTGATATGTCTAAAGTGACAGTTGATATTGTACGGAAACTTGCTACACTTGGTTTTATTCCCGGTGATGGTGACAGTGATTATAATTATTATCCGGAGGAGACAAAGAAGTTTGATTTTGAGTGGGAGAATTGCTCCGAAGAGTTGTGGAATGCAACTAAAAATGAAATTGATAATTGTTTTCATTCATACAAATACGGAAGCTGTTAATGATTACGAAAGAAGATATAAAGAAAGATGCATTAATCTGGTCTCATAACTTTTCAATGCACAATATGTGGATGTCTAAGTCGATATTTGAGTATTGTAAAGTTATACAGTACAAAGTAATAGATGTTTCTGACACTGTTGTAAACGGATGGAGAAATGCTGTATTAATAGATGTTGACAAAACTGGTGACTGTAAAGATATAAACATTGAATCACCAGCAAATTTGTTTATGTCATTCGGTGAAGCATGTGTTGATTTATTCAATAAGATGAGAATAAACCAATACGGCACTGACTTCAAGAAATGGATTGAAATAAAAAGAGGTGATGTCATATACATTCATAATGCCAGAAAACTTGATATGGATTCTTCAAACAAAAGAACTCTAAAACCGACTATCACAAAATTGTATGCTGGTGGCAGATTCGAAGAAAAAGATAATGACATATATGAATGCATTCCTTATTTCACTGAGAATGTCGGTGGAATTTCATCAACAAGAGCATTTACGAAAATACATCTAAACAGTTTTATTCTAAAGCACGGTTCATCTTGTGATGGATATTTTACAACATTAGAAGAATGTATCAAAGATTTCCGACATAAACTATCGGACAGGATTATGTATATCGGAAAACACATAGAAGAGAAAAAGAAACAAGAGCAATACTTATATACTACACTGACTGATATAGAAGCCGGAGATTATATAATTCTCAATGATTGAAGTGACATATGGAAGAAAAAGGCAAAGCATATAATCTTAAACTTATTGCCGATTCATTCAATAAGTTATCAGATTATGAAAAATTCATCAAGACGAACAAAGAATATCTTGATAGTGTATACAATAAATGCTTAGATTTAGCAAAAAATGGCGGATATTCATTAGTAACATCTGTAACTTTCAGATATAATGATCCAAACAAAGAACATCTGATAAAATATTTTAAAAATCTGTTATTTGAAGTTGATTTATATGAACCAGGGTTATTTAAAGGTGAAAAGAAAGAACCATCTGAAGAAGAATTAAAAAATGCACCATATAGGTATTATATGTTAATGTTGTCATGGAGAAAATAAAATATGGAGAAGAAAAAATTCAGTGAACTGAAATCGGGTGATTTCATATATAATCACAATGGTGATATTCTTGGCAACGGGTCGTTCAAGGAAGTACATATCAACACATATAAAGTTACTGAAGTAAACAGAACTGGAAACAATGAGAATACACTTCCAATGATTTCCATCACATTCATCAATTCATATTCTGATGAAACATTAGTATTGCATATGTTTGAGTCAGAAGCAGATGACTATGTACATGGAAATGCAAAGAAATTCTTCACTGACAGATATAGTTGTGTTCAAAATCTATATGAATGCTGTCATAACTACTGTGTCAGTTTGAGAGACAAAGCCGACAATATGTACAGGGAAATTGAAAATATTGAGAATTTCCTGAGAAAGAACATCAAGAATTATGTCAAATATATTGCTGACATTACTAAATGCGAAGTCTTGACTATAAACTGTAACACTGTTAAAGAAAATAACTTCGGACAGATTGAAATCGACGGCGTTCCATATCCGAAGAACTATGTATTCGACAGTGAAGAAAAAGCCAAGAATTTCCTATGTGAGTTTGTAGAAGAACAAATTGAACAAGAAGAAGCACAATTATTGATGTATAAAGACAAACTATCAGAACTGAAGTTATGAAAGAAAAAGCACCGATGAACAGAACATTGACATTAACTGAAGAAGATAGATATACATATAAAGACTATATCTCTTATCAGTTTGAGTTGAATGAAAACACTGTCATATGCGGTGATTTTTATGAAATCAACAGTCAAGTTCCTGACAAATATGTAGATTTGATATTGCTTGATCCTCCGTATAATATAACTAAGAAATATGGAGAAAACACATTCAAATCTATGTCAGACTATGAATACCTTCTGTATATGCTTTCTGTCTTAGATGAGTGTTTGAGAGTTCTAAAAAACAACGGAACGATGTATGTCTGTGGTGACTGGAAATCTTCTTATATCCAACGGAAAGCATTGGAAATTCTTGAGAGTAAAGGATTGTGTAGTGTCATCAACAGAATCACATGGTCTCGTGATAAAGGCAGAGGATCCAACAAGAACTGGAAGAATAACATTGAAGACATATATATGGTCGTGAAAGACAAGAACAACTATACATTCAATATAGATGATGTCAAGGTAAGAAAAACTGTTCTGGCTCCATATAAAGACAAAGACGGCAACAACAAAGACTGGACGAATGATGATAAAGGAGCATATAGAATGACTTGTCCATCAAACATATGGTTTGATATTGTAGTTCCGTTCTGGTCTATGCCGGAGAATACCGATCACCCTACTCAGAAACCAGAAAAACTATATGCAAAACTCATTCTCGCATCATCAAATAAGAATGATATAGTATATGAGCCGTTTGCTGGCGTTTTCACTGGATGTGTGACTGCATGTAAATTAGGTAGAAACTGGTTCGGTGTAGAATATGAGAAAGAATATTGCTTGCTCGGTCAGAAAAGGCTTGTCAAAGCAGAAATATATGATACTATTCAGGGATTTGAAGACAAGATTTTTAAAGATAAAAACTAACAACTGCAAATATGGCAACTGAGAATATTAAATTATTGAGAACTGAGAAAGGAACACATATGTTCGTGTGTATCACAAACCGTATAAAGACAAAATGCTTCTGCAAAGAAGTAATATATCATGGTTTTGAGATTCATACAGCAAAACGCTCATATGAAGAACCTGGTAAAGTGAAATACACTGAATGGGAAGAACCTGAATACTATCTTGATTTTTCTTTAATAGAAAGTCCTTATACGATATTCTCAGTGTTCTGTAAATATACAGGAAACCTTATGCCACAAGGAGGAATCAGACATTATGACACTGATGAACATCTTGAATATGGAGCAAACATCGAATGTGATGACCCAGAACCGAATAGCACACTGTCTTCACTTCATGCATCATTTGACTGTCTTGATGTATATTTCACTACAAATAGAGAGAAGTTTATAAAATACATAAATGACGATGGTATTCTGAATAATATTAATCTTCAGTTACAGTGTGTCAAAAATATGGTTTCTGATATTGAATCATTTATCAAACCAGATTCTGTTGAAACTAAAAAAGGTATTGCAGAGACAGAAAAATATAAAATCATTAACACTCAATATCGCGGAAGATATGCAGCCGGCCTTGCTGAAAACAAACAGTGGGTCAAATACATTCTGATGAGATTTGAATGTGGTTATATTCTGAGTGATATATATTTCAATGACCATCGTTATGATATTTTTGATTATGATGAATATGACAATTTCAAGAAAGAGTGGCCGTCTATATATGATGAAGAAACAGACACAATCTGGCTTAAAATTGATGTATCAGACGGTACAGTAGTAAACTGGCCTGAAGGAAAGACAGCAGATTTTGATACAGTGAAACTCGTAGATGGAGGTACATATGAAATGTATGATGCAGAAGACACTTTAATCGCACACTACAAAGGATATGTTCCGGAAATGTTATCTATCAACACTAAGGGTTGGGGAGACTATCTTGAGTTCAATATTGGACCAGACAGAAAAATAATAAACTGGTCATTTGACTCAATGGATAAGTATAATGAGTTTATGAGAAACTGTGGAGCATTAGAAGACTGACATATGAAAAAGAAAAAAGATATAAAGATTGGAGATATATTCTATTCATATTCATTTGAATACAGCAATATATTTACAGTAACTGTCGTTGATATATCTCCGTTCATAACAGACGGTTGGAGAAATATCTGCCTGCTTGATATTGAGAAATCCGGTTATGGCATCAATCTCAATTATTGTGAAGAAGAATGGGAAGATGTGTTTGAAACTGTTGAAGAATGTGTAGATGCAGCATTGAAAGATATGGAAGAAGAGCCATCTGATAATGAATATCCAAAATGGAATTCTGTCAAACCCGGTTCTAAAATATATCAGTTTGACAGAAACTATCATAAAAAGACTGTTGAAGTAAAAGAATATAAATTCATCAAAGCAACTAAGATAGGGAAATTGCATCAATTTACAGTAGTTGAAGAAAATGAGAATGCTAATGAAACTGTAATCAACATACACCCATTCCAGTACAAGTATATGTCACATGAGAATGATTACTATACATCCAGAGAAGAATGTATCAAGAGACTGGTTAGTTATGCAGAGAATGAGATTTCCAAACTGGAAGAGAATGTTGAGAGTTATACTTCATATATAAATGGTTACAAAGATATAATAGAGAAATATAAAGCAGAACTCTAAGTTATGGAATTCAAAAAACTATGTGATTTGAAAATTGGAGATATTGTCTATAGAAGCAATATCTTCAGTGTCAGATACCAGCATAAATCAGAAAAGATAGAAATAATAGAGTATGTTGTGACTGACATTACCCAATCCGGTTCATTAATCAATATAAAGTTTTCAAAGAAATCTGACAGTTCATTATCAACTAAATTTTCTTTGGACGCTACTTGTCCTGAATGTTGTAACAGGTCATACATATCATCATTCTTTACTACTAAAGATGAACTTGTAGATTTTATCAAGAAATCTTTAAAAGAATACAAGAAAGAACTTGAAGATGAAATCAAGAAATCTCAAGCAAAGTTAGAACATATCAATAAAGCATATTCTCTATTTTTGTTAGAACATTTCTCAGATAAAGAAAATATTGCAAGAGAACCAGCTAAGATAGGGAAAGTATTCATAGATGGAGAACTATATGCTGACTATTCTCAAAAATAAGTGACTGATATGGATAATTATGTTTTTATAAAACCATCTATAGATGTATATGTAGTCTGCTATAACGAGATCAAGATTATCCCGTTTATAGTAGATTATTGGAAGACATATGCCAGACATGTATATGTTTATGATAACGGTTCTACTGACGGTAGTGTAGAATATCTAAAGCAGTTTGATTGGATTTCTGTATTCTATTTTGAAAGTGACGGATTCAATGATGAACGCAATGCATACATCAAGAATAATATGTGGAAAGGAAGCGATGCTGACTGGGTTTTCGTCTGTGATATGGATGAAGTCCTATTCAGTCCATTTCTATTTAGACGACTCAATACACTTCGTGATTCTGGATGCACAATTGTAAAACCCTGGCATATAGACATTATTGGTGACACAGGAATACCAAAATATAGGAAAGGTGTGTATCTTCACCAGATGATGAAAGGTGGAATTTTGAACAGGCCTGCTTCAAGAATGCTTCTATTCAGACCAGACAAAATAAAAGAAATGAACTATACTGCCGGATGTCACGGGTGTTATCCAAAAGGTGAAATAGGAATATATGATGATGACGGAATCTATTATCTTCATTTGAAAGACTTGGGTATAGACTATGTGCTTGAGAGATATAAAATGTATAGAGAAAGGATGTCTGAAACTAACAAGAAAATGAAATATGGAATACATTACTACTGGTCTCCAGAAGAAATAACAGAAAGACATAATGATGCATTCCGAAGAGCAAGACCCATTGAAGAATTAATCACATAATTAAAGCCCGGTTGTCCATCACGGATTTCCGGGCTTCGCTCAAACTAAAACCTAAATAATATAGCCTACAATATTTCTCTACCACCATTCATCAAGTTCCCTTTGTCTTTCTTCTTCTGCAACCGATTCAACTCCAGCTTTCTTTCCGGATTCAAATGCTTTGTTCCAAACACTGTTGCATACAAACTCAAGAGCAAATTCTTGAGATTTTCCAGCAGCAATCTGTCTGTTGAACATCTTCTGATATTTTAAAACTTGATCTTTATTCAACATACTTGTTATCATTTAAGTTCTTTTCCACAGAACGGACAGTATTTGATAGTTGCCTCACAGTGATCATCACCAGATGCAGATATAATCCAATCATTTTCAGTTTTTACCATACCCAATGAAGTATATGATGCGCCGTAATCATCAATGTCTTCATATACATCTGTGTCGGATATAGAAGCACCCATTTCTTTGAGTTTCTTCAGTTTATTGAACCGTTCTTCAATTTTTTCACAAACACACTTATTGTTGTTCTCTATTGAATTTCTCATATCTCTTATCTGTTCTTTGACGTTTATAATACTTTTTCTGTATATACAGAATTCTTTCTTTTTCTCTTGCCTTCAGCCAGTTCCACACATTCTTGTCACTTCCATATATAGACAATATTTCTTCAGCTGCTTGTTTGTATCCGGCTTCAAAAGCATTTTCTATATCAAGGACAGAATAACCCAAAGGGTCATATGACAAACCTTTTCTGTATTTCCTTGATTTTATGAATATTTTGTTGTATCTTCTGCTCATAACCTGTTCTTGTTCTTTAATTCTATTATCAGTTCAAACACTGCATCTACTGGAGAAGCAGCATTCTTACATTCAATCCAGTCCTTGTCAGTCATTTCATCATTAAGATAATCATCTTCAGACTCACACATAGCAAACCAGTCTGTAGTATAGTTACCGTCTCCGTCATAACCACCTCGAGTCAATGAGAATACAGGATTATCCTTTCCACATGGAAACAAATCCATCAATGCTTCCAGTGACCAGCACGGTATATCTTCATTAGGAGACTTCCAGTCATTCTCTTTGCGTGTATATGTATGATATGGTTCTGAACGAGGATAATCCTCAAATCCCTCCCACTCATCACCTTCACTGTACCACTTGTCGTGCCACGGCCAGAACCCATCTGCCGTATGTGTGTCATAACCGAGTTCCAACAACTTCTTTGATTGCTCAATTGATGTATAATATGCATTCATAATTCACTTGATTTTGATTGTATCTCCTATATGATAATTCTCATTAGTAAGCAAAATATAATGGTTATTGTTAATACCTTGCTTTGCTATATTCTTTACAGTTACTTTATATTTGTAGCCATATGAATCACACAATTCATTCTTCTCAACAACTCCGTACTGTAAGGCTGTTGTTTGTTCTTCACATGATGCAAACAGAATTATAACTGTTGCAAATAACATTAACTTCTTCATTTCAGTTTGAGTTTATATCATTATTTGACAGCAAAGGTACACAATTAATTCTATACTACAAAACATATTATTAAATATTTTCTGTTCTTTAACATAATTCAGGAAATAATAAATTCATTAAACCAACAAACTACTAACTATAAATGACTCAAACTGTATACTATATAGGTAACAGATAATACAAATCTAATTTATTCAAAATGGCAAGACTTAAAGATAAAGAGAGGTGGTTTCTCGGTGGCACTTGTGCAGAAACCACTTGGAGACAAGAACTGATTCCTCTACTTGAAGAGAATGGAATCGAGTATTTCAACCCAGTAGTTGAAGACTGGACACCAGAATGTCAGCAAATTGAAGAAGATGAAAAGAACAACAAGTGTAATGTGCATCTGTATGTCATTACTCCTGCTATGCAGGGTGTTTATTCAATTGCAGAAATCGTGAATTCAGCACATCAGGCTAACTTCTATGGAACTAAAGTTGAGAGGTGTCTGTTCTTTGTTCTGAAGAATAGTGAGAATGTATGGACCCCGCAACAGGAAAAGTCATTGAAAGCAACTATGGAACTTGTGACATCCATTGCAGATAACTATCACTCAGAAGTCGGTTTCATTGATAGTATGAAAACACTTGTTGAACTTGCTGTCTAATTTCTACTATGGGGAAAGTAGTTTCTTGTTATATAGAAAGACCGCGTTCTGCTAAGAATGAATTAGCAAACAATATAGTTATAACTGATTCTGATACAAAAGAATATCAGAACCAGATGCTTGAATTGATGAATAGCAACAAAGAAGCAGTATTAACTTTCTACGGTTCTATCAACTTATATAAGATTCTTGCTTTCCTCATAGAAAATTCACAAGATTATTTCAAAATATCCGGTGAATGTTTTCCGGCAAAACTTTCCAACGCAATAATAAAAAAGCAGTTTAAGAATTCTTCGACTATTAATGAGAAGTTCATAATTTCAGATTTAACTACATTCGGCCGTTATGTAGATGAATATGATTTATACAACTCCGAGCATACTAAAATCAAATATAGGACAACCGGAAACAAACAAGATGTGATATTTCTTTCTGATGCAAGAATTGCTTTAGAGAAAGAAGAAGATAATAAGTCAGTTAAAACAGTTCCAGTATATAAGATATGGTTCAACAATTCAAATAGTTTCCAGAGGATATCAAACAAATTCTCTGGTCTGTTCGCTTCTGGAATTACACCTAACAAGTATGATACATTATTGAACTTATCATTGAATAATGAACTATCACATCCACAACAAGAATTGACAAGCAAGATAGATTCTTTACAAGATAATATTAGTAGTGTCGGGACATGGCAAATGATATCAACAGACTCTGTTTTAAGCAACAGTTTAGTTGATAAAATTGACACTATTGATATGGACTCTATTAATAAGAGATTTGAAGAAATGACTGAGAAAATTCATTCTATCACTGAGAATTTGAATGCTATATATGACAACACTAAGAAACAGAAGAAAGTAATTATCAGGTATGTCATTCAAAATACAAACGAAACTCTTGATGTGTCCGGCTATGAGATAAAAGAAATCAGAACAACTGGAAATACAGAGCCGACATACGGTTTTGTGACAATAGATGAAGCAGAGAATGCTCTTAGAATTATCAAAGAGACTATAAGCAAAATCAATCATATGAGACAGTATAACATCACTGAAACTGTCCGGAATGTTTCAAGCACACCACTAAATCGGCTGAGAAGAATATGACTGCTGCATCTCCATTACATCTATTGAAATCTGCTGATGAAAATTATAACAATTTCTGTCAGGCATTAGTCAGAGGTTATCCAGAATATCTACGAAGTTCCGGATTGATTACGTATAACAAAATCTGTCAGGATTTAGTAGATGAAGCAAATAAACGTATATTTTGTTATGGTGATAACATTCCGGAATGTATTCTGAGATATATTGATTGTGCCTATGAGAAAATATTTGTACAAATCATAACTAACAAGAAATGTATTGAAAGATATGATTCTATCACTAAAAACAAGATGGTTCTGATTCATTATACTGATGATTATATAGAATCAACAGATGAAAGAGGAGTTCTTATAATAGATGATAAGCATTGTGTAGAGATAGACAAAGAAGCGATATTTGCATATAATATATTCTTGAACAAATATATCAATGTCAGTTTTCAGAGAAAGAAATTCTTCAAGTTACAAGAAGAAGTTTGTTCCAAACAACTTCATAATATAAAATTATCAGACAAAACAGAAACTAAACTTAAAACTGATAGTATAAATAATAGAGAGTTGAGGAATGTGTTTCCAAAGAACTGCGAACAAATCAAGAGGATTTGAAAACAAATGTTAAATACTGAAAGTTTTCTTTCAAAACATTTTGTCAGTTCAGAAAAATACATTACCTTTGCACTCAGAAATCAGTCAGATATGGATTACCACAGTGGTGGTTATAATCTCAAGGCTGTTTGAACTTGATGTCACATACATAATTCTGGAATACCTCTCAAAATTGAAGCCGAGAGTGATATACGGAGAAATCTGTATAGCAGTCATAGAATTGGGCTGATAAGAAGAGAGAGTAAGAGAAACAACAGAGTTTATTAATTTAATATTAACAACAATGTTGCGTAACTTAATTATCAATCGATTCGTCTTTATTTTCAGATAATGTGTAGTGTTGATAAACAAGACAATACTGCTGAACAGATAGAAAATCCGATCTGTTATTCTGTAAGTTGAAAATTGTGTGCAGTTTCATGAAGAATGACTGATGCACAACAAGTAGGACAAAGAGAAGACAGAAATTCTGATATGATTAATATGCTGATACACACTGATTCGTAAATCCGGTTCTCTTATAGCCGTGCATATTTGGACGCCAGTGTCTTTGAGTTCTTAATTGAATCCCCTGACTATCTGGCCCACTGAAGCGGTTGTCGGGAATATGTATGAATGACGGACAATTTACATTATGAGAGCTGTTGGTAGCCAGCCAATCGGGGCACACTTCTCTACGTGAGTCGTGTAATGCACACCGGTAAATCCAAACTGGTTCCGATATATTCGGTTAATCATAGTTTTGAGAAGCTGCTTATCGCCGAGTCCGTTAAATGAAAGAGATGCCAGCTGCGGATGCAATACAGGATGATAAATGATTCTTGTTCTCTCTTCACCGAGAGTAAACATCTTCAGAAATATGTGCAGAATTAGTTCCTTCCGGAAAGACAGTGACAGACAATAAATAGAGGACGCTCCGTATCGCTTCGGTTGATATGTATGTACTGCTGCTGTCTAATTAATTGGAACAAACGAGTTATGATTCCGCTTTACAAAGAGGGTCTCTAATCCGAGAGAAGTCCCGACAATGATGTTATGAATCCGATTATGACAGTGTGCCGGCATAGCGGAGATGAGCATTAATTTGCTTGTCTCCGTTTTTTGTATAGTTAATTTTCATTAAAACATTTATTCTAATGAGAGCATTTGAAATATTTTTAGTACTTTTGTATCGGAAAAAATAAATTACAATAAAATGAAAGTTCTTGTAGATTTAATAGGATATCAGAATGTTTATGGAGGTGGATATCATGAACGAAACAGAAGGTTTGATTATAGCCATGACTATGAAGAAATGGATATAACACCACAACAATTGAAAGATTTTATAGACAAAGGTATAGATATAAAACAAATTATATGATCAAATCAATACAATTCACAGGACAAGGAAAAGACGACTACATTATCAAAAGAAATGAAGTTGAAGTTGTCAGAGAAGGCATTTCGCAAGATTATGCTGATGAAGTCAAGAAATTTTATCGGAAAAGAGATTCAGAATACAAGAAATGCTGGATGACTGTTAAGGGTGATTATAGTAATCTTCAATTAGTAACCAATCTTCTTAACAGAAAATTTGTATTCTCTCCAGATAGAATCAATGTCTTGTTTGGTCCAAATGCATCCGGGAAAACTACAATTATCCGGGCAATAGCAGCAAACTGTATGTGTGGTTCGCCACAGGCAGAAGACGGTTTCACGTCATTTCTCAAATTCAGTCCACATAATCTTGATATGATATCATTAAGAGAAGATTATGATGATTGGGATTCTACTCGAAAGAAACAAGAATATATAAATGCTGTTAGACATAGAATTGATAGAATATCCGGAAATGAAGCAATAGTTGAATGGGACGGTTCTCCGACTTATTACGAGAACACTGCATCAAGAAGAATGATATCATTCGGGGATGCTATAGGAGGTCTGATACAGAATGAGGGAGAAGAACTTCATTATCTGTTCGGAAAAGACAAATCATCATCCGGACAGATGACTATATGGATGTTCAACAAACTCAGACAGATAGTGTCATTACCGCCTTCAATAGAACAACTGAGAGAACAAAACAAGAAAGCATCACATAATGTCAATGAGACTTGGGAATTTGCATTTAAGTCCAATATTGACTATTATGACTCTGTTATTGAAAACGCTCCAAGCAAAGAGAATCAAATAACCACTATATTGCTTGATGAGATGGACAAATCTCTCGGAATAACCAATGTCATCACATTATATAGAGATGCATTCCCGAATCTGCTTCACAGTTCAAAATGCCAACTGATAGTAGTTTCTCATTCACCGGTTATTCTGTCAGATGAAATTTATAAATCAGATGAATACAACATCATTTCATTGGATGAAGATTACACACAAAAATGCAGAGAAGAATTATCAAAACTTAATTTCAGATTATGAGCAGGAAAAAAGTAACAGCAGCTATAGTTATCATCAATAAGAACGGAGATATTCTCGGATGTCATGGAACTAACAAACCGAAAGATTCTGGATTTGATTTTCCGAAAGGTCTAGTTGAAGACAATGAATCAGATATATCTGGAGCATTAAGAGAACTGTATGAGGAAACTGGGTTTGTTCTACAGGAAACTGATTTAATTGACTGTGGTGTTCATCCTCACAACAAAGAGAAAGATATCCATATATTTCTCTATAGGACAGATACAATGCCTGATATCACTGAACTTATCTGTAACTCATTCTTTGAATTGTATGGAAAGCAGTTTCCAGAAGTTGATTTCTTTGAAATAATCTCTAAAGAAAACAGACACAAATTCAATAAAGTTCTTCAGAACAAGTTTGACATCATTGATGAATACAATAAGAAAGAGTGACTATAATCAATCACTCTTTCTTTATATAAGAACCGTAGTATTTCAACAGCCAGCATAGCATCTCATCAGCAACTTCACATAAACTCTTTTTCTGGGAAGTGTTTATCATATCATGCCAGCTTCCGCTTGAACCGAATGGATTTCCATATGCAATCTGATAATATCCTTCACTGTCTTTTCTGATGTCAATTGTATATACACTTCTGTAGTCATCACCGATTTTTATTTCACCGGGAAGAAGATTTAACAATGCTTCAGTACTCCAGCAAGGGATAACATCAGCATCTCCGTTTATCAGCAAGCCTTTATATTCTTCTTTCCATTCAGAATACGGTCTCATAACTAAATCATAAGGATCTTCACCAAGACACTTATAGCACATATCTGCACTGTTAGTATCCACTCCCTGTTCTACTAAAAACTTTGCTTGTTCTAATGTAGTGTAACCTTTGATTTTATTCTTTGAATTTGTACTCATGATCTCCTATTATAAATGTTACATCATTTTTAATCAATAACTCTCTTACTTCCTGAAAGACTCTTTCAATCTCTTCTTTGTTATGATAAAGACTGTCATTCGGTGTTCTGAAACAAGGCAAATAATCAACAATGTATACAGTTTTCTCGTTTATAGTATGAAACATATCACTTATTTTTTCTGATTAATGTCACTGGAATAGGTCCGTCACCAGCTTTCATCTTTATAGAATCAACTGCTACATGCAGACCCATATCAAAATCATTCTCTTCGGAATCCTCATATTCCCAATCAAGTTTTTTGGTTCCTTCTACAAACCTGGGTTTATGAGCATACAAATGCTGCTCATCCCCGAAATAGTCATCATAGCAAACTAACCACAGACCAGTTTCTTTGTCTGATGCTACAATCTCAACCGGAACTGTTTCTTCATCTTCCTTCAAG
>Ga0247608_10004451_pt1 | contig 15671 bp, 13 predicted proteins | sample 176DNAGHGlowgp2_FD_193490 | JGI IMG/M metagenome (GOLD analysis project Ga0247608, IMG submission 193490) | Sheep rumen microbial communities from Palmerston North, Manawatu-Wanganui, New Zealand - 1766 DNA GHGlow gp2 | ecosystem: Host-associated > Mammals > Digestive system > Stomach > Rumen ... | reverse complement strand
CGCTTTCCCCTTTCCCTCTTTGGGTTGTCACCCCCGTACCGAGGATGAAAAGCGCAAATCGGAATAAAAGATGAGCGGACAATACCCGGCGGGCAGTGCCCGCCTCCGATTCGCTTCGCACCATAATAAGCGAAGCCGTACCGTTTCTCTCAGCCGAATATTATGGCACGCTTTTGCGTGCAGCCAGCGCAGAACCCGGCAGGCAGTGCCCGGCGGGCAGTGCCCGCATCCGATTCGCTTCGCACCATAATAAGCAAAGCCGTACCGTTTTTCTCAGCCGAATATTATGGCACGCTTTTGCGTGCAGCCTGCGCAGAGCCCGGCGGGCAGTGCCCGCATCCGATTCGCTTCGCACCATAATAAGCAAAGCCGTACCGTTTCTCTCAGCCGAATATTATGGCACGCTTTTGCGTGCAGCCTGCGCAGAGCCCGGCGGGCAGTGCCCGCCTCCGATTCGCTTCGCACCATAATAAGCGAAGCCGTACCGTTTCTCTCAGCCGAATATTATGGCACGCTTTCGCGTGCAGCCTGCGCACTGCCCGGGGCACTGGCGCCTATAATCCGTATTTTTTTTGGATGCGGGCGAGCTTTTCGCCGATCGGCTTTGTGAAGATCATCAGAAACAGCAGATTCGAGACCGCGTAGAGCACCGTATAAGGCAGCGCGGTCATCATTGCCGCCGCGTATTCATGCAGCGTAAATTCCTTGTATGTCCAGACCGTCGTCCACACATCCAGCAGCATCGAATAACCAGCGCCGGAGAGAATTCCATACAGATACAGCAGCGCACGGTGCTGTTTCAGCGGCGCCGCGGCAATCCCCGCAAACAGCCCGATCATCCCCCACGCAAGCATCTGAAACGGCGTCCACGGTCCCTGCCCCATGATGAAATTCGAGAGCACCGCCGACATCGCCCCGACCAGAAACCCCGCTTCCTTTCCGAGATACAGCGCCGAAAGCACTGTCAGCGCCGTGATCGGCTTAATCAGCGGAAGCAGCCGCCCGATCACCGAAAGCGCCGTCATCACCGAGACCAGAATCATGCGCCTTGTGCCGAGCTCCCTGCGCTCAAATCCCGAGAGAAACAGCAGCAGCGCCAGCACGACCATCAAAAAGCTGACGAGCGCGTAATATTCCGCCTGCACGCCGACCGGCAGCAGCAGTACCAGTGCGGGCATGATCGCAAAGGGGAGTGCCGTGCCGAGCATATGACGGATCCGCGCCGAACGAATCACGATCATGACGCCGCCTCCTTTGCCCTGCCGTTCTGCCGGCAGAGCGCCGCGACCTGTTCCACCGTGACAGCATTGCGGTAATATCCGCGGGAGATGCGGCTTGCGGCTGTTGTATAAAACGCATTTTCTGAGAAAAACCGCTCCGGCTGATCCGCAGAAATCAGCGTCCCGCGGGAGAGGAATCCGCAGCGGTCGGCATGGCATGCGGCAAATTCAATATCGTGCGTCACCATCAGAACCGTCACGCCGTTTTTCTGAAGCCCGTGCAGTACATCGGCGAGCTGCTGCTTTGATGCGGCATCCAGTCCCTTTGTCGGCTCATCCAGCAGCAAAAGACGCGGATGCGTCAGCATGACCTTTGCCAGTGCGGCAATCTGCTGCTGACCGCCGCTGAGATCATAGGGATGCTGCGGGAGCATCGGCGCCAGCGGGAACGGGAAATCTTTGAGCTCCTCCGCATAATTTTTGCTGATTTCCGCAAGCTCCTCCGCGACGGTGTTTTTGAGGAAAACCGTCTGCACATCCTGCGGCAGCAGCGTCACGCAGCGCTGATGCAGCGTGCGGTTTTTGTAATCCTGAATCTTTTTTCCGAAGATTTCGGTTTTTCCGGTATAGGCGCGGTTCAGCCCGGCAATGACCGAGAGCACCGTTGATTTTCCGGCGCCGTTTCCGCCGACGAGACAAAAGAGCTCGCCGCAGAATACCGTCATGCTCAGATCCGCCAGCACATCCTTTCCGTGCCGTGCATAGCGGAAAAAGACTTCCTTCATCCGGAGTGCGGGCGCGGTCTCCGGAGGCGCGGGACGCTCCGGAAGCGCCGGAATATCATGCGAAAACTGCGGCATCAGCAGATTTCTTGCCGCATTGACCGAGAGCGGGCATTCGCCCTCTGCCTGTGCTGCATGATACAGCCGCACTGCCGCCGGCATCCCCGCCATAACAGGCGCATCTGGAGAAATCTGCCGAAGCACGCGGGCGGGTGCATCACTGTATGTCACGGTTCCCTGCTCCAGAATCAGCAAACGGTCTGCCTGCGGAATGACCTCCTCAAGCCGGTGCTCGGCAAGCAGAATCGTGACGGAAAAATCGCGGTTCAGCCGGCGGAGCGTGGTGAAGAAATCCGCGGCGGCAATCGGATCAAGCTGGGCGGTCGGCTCATCCAGCAGCAGCAGACGCGGCTGCATAATCATCACCGAGGCGAGATTGAGAATCTGCTTCTGTCCGCCGGAGAGCGTTGCGGGATCGCGGGAAAGCCAGTCCTCCATGCCGAAATACGATGCAATCTCCGCAATTCTTCTGCGCATGATCTCCTGCGGTGTGCCGAGGTTTTCGAGGCCGAATGCCAGCTCATGCCAGACCTTATCGGTGACGATCTGCTGCTCCGGATGCTGCATCACAAAGCCGATTTCTCCCGCTGCCGTCCGCGCATCAAGCTGCGGGAGCGGTGTGCCGCGAAACGAGACCGTACCGGTCTGTGTGCAGAGCGGCGTCAGCTCGCGCTTCAGCATATGCAGCAGCGTTGTCTTGCCGCAGCCGGTTGCGCCGCAGATTACGGCAAATTCACCCTCATGCAGCGTGAAATTCACATCCCGCAGCACCGGCTCGCTGCATTCCGGATATGTCACCGTCAGATGTTCGACCGCAAGCGATACCACAGCAGCATCTCCTTTCCTTCATGCATCAGCGGCAGCATTGCCAGCAAAGCATATGCCGATACCGCACCGTACCAGCCGAAATTCCGCGCAGGCGGCACCGCGACCGGATAGAATACCCGTTCGAGATACCCCGCCGAAATCAGCGCGATGACCGTGCCCGCGAGCAGCACCGCGCTCAGCAGCAGCAGAATATCCTGCCGCTTCCAGCGGAAATTCGTGCAGCTCGTGCGGTGTCCGGTGCCGTAGCCGCGTGCCGTCATGCTCGAAGCGGTGACAATTCCGTTTTCGAGCGCCCATGTAATCAGAATTGAAAAAACGCGCAGACCGCCGCGCACATCGTCGATCAGATGCTTGTCACGGTAAAGCCCGAGCCCTTTCTGTGCGGTCTGTATTTTGTGCATCTGCTGCCGGAAGAGCGACAGATTCCGCACTGCCATTGAGAAAATCAGCGCGAGCTTCGGCGAGAGAAACCGCAGCAGATAAAACAGCTTGTCGCTCGTCATCAGATCGGAAAAAATGCGGAACCAATACAGCACAGCCGCAAGCCGCAGACCGGTCACGGCGCCGAAAAACAGCGCCTCCTTTGTAATGGCGCGGCTGTTGATGAAAAACAGCACGCTTGTCCCGTGCTGATTCCACAGCGGATTCAGCAGCGTAAACAGCAGCGGAATCCCGAGCGCAAACAGATGAAACCCCTTGTGCCCCCTGCCGTTCTGCATGAAAAAGAAGGTCATCGCGCAGAGCAGCGAGATGCTGAGCAGCACCGGCTCCATGCAGAAAACCGTAATGCACGCCGTCAGCAGAAGCTGCACTGCGACCGCAGCGGGATTCATCGCATCATAGGTTCTCATCGCGGGAGCTCCGGTTCAGCGCGATGCGGTAAATATCCGCCTCTGCGCCCTCAAAAACAAAGCTGCGCTCGTATACACCGCCGTTTTTGCGGATTGTCCGGACAGACGGCAGATTGTCCCGCTCGACGGAAAGGTGCAGCTCGTGCATTCCTGCCGCTGCCGCAATCTGCAAAAGCTGCCGGAGCATTTCGGTTGCATAGCCCTTTTTCCGCTCTGAGGGGCGCACGCTGTATCCGCAGTTGCCGAAATCGCGCAGAAAAGCATTGAGCGTGTGCCGCAGGTCGATGATGCCGACGATGCGGTTCTGCGCATCGAATGCAAAAAACGTGTCCGTCAGCACCCAGTCCGGGCTGACCGTCTCCGGGTTTGCATTGGCAGTCACATTTCGCAGCCATTCGGCATAGGACGCTGTTTGATCGAGCAGCTCGCTGCCGTTGATGACCGTTTCGCCGCTGTCAAAAAACGCCTGCCTGAAATCCAGTGCCGCAGCTTCCATGCCGCGTTCCGGTCTGACCAGTCTCAGCTCCATATTCGCACCTCACAAATCAATTGTATAAATCCACGCCACAACGTCGCCGTCATGCAGTGTGCAGCTTCCGCATCCGACGGACGGACGCTCGCCGTTCACTGTATACGTCCAGCCGGAAAGGTCGCCGAAATCAAATTCATACAGCGATGCAATTCCGCGTACATACGCCGTTTCCACGACATCGCCGGAAACGCCGTCCACTTCAATCTGAAGCTGATACGCCTTGACGGCATCGTAGAGCAGTGTCAGCGCGTTCTCATCCGGCTCAATTGAGAATTCGGTCAGCGGCATGATGATGCCGTCCTCCGGATACTGCTCGCTTCCCGGCAGTCCGCGGATGACATCGCAGCGAATCTCCATTGTGACGGTTCCGCCGCCGGTGTGCTGCTCTGCCGTATAAAACTGCGCCGGCGATTCGACCTTGATGACCCAGATCAGCGCTGTCAGCACGCAGAATGTGCCGGCAATTGTCAGATACGTTTTCGGGCTTTTCTGCCTCCGGATGAGGAAGAACACCGCCGCGCCGCCGCAGAGCACGCCTGCTGCTGCCGTCAGCGGAATGCGGTAGGGATATTTTTCTCCGTCTTTGCGAACCGGCTGTGCGGGAGCAGTCGTGCGTGCCGTTCCGGAGGAAACCGGCGCGGGCTCCGCAGTTGTCTCTGTCTCCTGCGTGCTGCTTCGCGTAACGGATGATCTGCCGGAAGCTGCGGTATCATCCGTGCTGCCTGTTTCCGCTGCGGATTCTGTGCTGCTGCCGGAATTTGCACGCTGCGAACCGGATGTGCCGGTCACGGCAGGCTGCTGCGCGCTGCCTGTAATGCGCGCAGATGTCACGGTATTCTGCTGCGCAGAGGAGCTGCCGGGCGGCGCGGTCTGCGTCTGCACGGGCGGCGCTGTCACGGTCTGCCGCTGCCATTTCGGAGCCGCGCCGTGAAAGAGATAAAAGCTGCCTTTGCCGTTCTGCTGCATATCTGCGGCTGTCAGCGCCGTGAAAACCTGTACGGTTGCCATGGTATTCGCGCTGCCGCCGCGCATATGCGCATACTGCCCGGACACGGTGCGGAATTGCAGAATGCCGTCGAGCAGCGTATTGCCGTTTTCCTGAAACCGGGTGTCGGTCAGCGGGTCGATGCCGAGGCAGCAGAGCGCAATCCAGACCTGCGCCGTGCTTTCGGGATTCTCCGCCCCGTAGCTCTGATAAGCACCGCTCGGAAGCTGCGTATCTGCGAGAAAATCAATGCCGCTCTGTACCGCCGCCGAAACCTCCGGCTCTGCACGGTACGGCGCAAGCGCCTGCAAGGTCATCGCCGTTACATCGGTGTCGCCCCTTGTTCCCTGAATCGACCAGCCGCCGTCCGGCGCCTGCATTGCAATCAGCTCCGCCGCGAGCTGTGAATTTGTATATTTCTGCGATTTTACGCCGTTATTCAGCAGATGCAGCCCGAAAATGCGGCTCATGATGCCGTTCCCTTCGGCACTGCTGTCGAGGATTTCCGTGCAGACTGCCGGAATGCTCTGCGAACAGGCAGTGAGTGCCAGCGCAAGGCGCTCGCGGGAGGATGCATTGACCACATTTTCATGTGCGAGATAATCCGTCAGCGCATTCGCATAGCCGGAAAGATCGGCGCTGCCATTGCCCGAAAGCGCCATAGCATACCAGTCCGGCGAGGACATCCCGACGCGGGAGGTCAGCGTCTGATCTACCCATTCCTGCATCGTCTGCCCGCCGCATTCCGCCGCAAGAATCTCCGCGGCATACTGCTGCACAGGTGTACCCGCAGCCTGTGCCGGGACAGCGAAAAGCAGCCGGAGGCTGCTCAGGAGTACCTCCGAAGCAAGCAATCCGGCTGCGGGAATGCAAATATTCCGTTTTTTCGTCATGTCAGTCTTTCTCGCGGCGCATCATGAATGCGGTGCAGCCTGCCAGCAGTGCTGCAATCGCCAGTGCCGGAATCGCATCGGTATCGCCGGTCTTTGCGCCGGGAACAGTGGCAGTATTCTTGTTTCCGCCCTGCGGTGCCGCAGCGGATGCCGTGGTCTCGGTCGTGTTGCCGGTGGTTTCGGTCGTGTTGCCGGTTGTCTCGGTTGTGGTCTCGGAGGTCAGTGCATTGACGGTCACCTTGCAGACCGGCGGCACGAGCGTCTTCTCATCGGAAACGGCGCTGATGACGAGATCGCCGCTGAGCATGGTGCGGAACATGACCTGTCCGTTTTCGTCGGTGGTGATATCGGTTTTTTCGCCGTTGATGACGAGCTTTGCCCCGGCGACCGGCGCGGTTACGGGCTGCCAGCTCGCATCATAGCTGACCGAATTCAGTGTCAGCGTAATTGTGTCCTCGCTCGTGACCGTTCCGGCATCCTTGATATCGAAATATGTATACACATCCGAATAACCTGCTGCATCTGCATAAACATATGCATACAGATAATCGCCGTCCTTCAGCGGAGCGGTCAGACCGCTTGCAAACTGATCGTTGACGGTATAGCCGTAACTGCCGCCGTTGGTGACGCCCCAGAGGGTCTGGATGCTCATGCCCCAGTCAGACTGCACGGTAACATATCCCTCGTCGCCGTAATACTGATGATGTGTCAGCATCAGCGCGTCATTGACGGTCAGTGCGCCGTCGCCGTCCGCGTCAGTCAGCGTGAGCTTTTCGGCAGCAACTTCGAGCTTGCCGGCGTTTGCGATGGTCACGGTGATCTGCGGCGCTTCCTCCGCCGAAGCCGGAATTGCAGCGGAGCAGAGCAGCAGTGCTGCTGTGCTGAGAAATGCCATTGTCTTTTTCATAAAAATGCGCTCCTTTTATATTGATTCTTTTTCGGTTTGCTGTTTTGTGCGTTTTGCCTGTGTACGCTTTCGCTTTGCGTCAATGCGCTTTTGCAGGCGCCGTTCGGCATAGCCGTCGTCACGCGGGGCTTTCAGCCCTGCTGCTTCCAGTGCTCTCGGAAACGGACCCAGATGCGCTTTGATCTGCACGATCTCATCTGCCGTGAAATCGCTGCGGTGCGGAAGGCGGTTTTCGCCGCTTTCGAGCAGTGCCGAATGCTTTTGCCGAAGCAGCTCTGCGGCATATGCCGCGCCCTGTTCCCGCTTCATCTCAGCACCCCCGTCCGCTAAAAAAGCACCTTTCCCGCAAATGCGAAAAAAGTGCAACAGTTCAGAGCCCTCTGCGAAATCTGCAAAAGGCTTTCAACGGCTGCACTTTTCATGCCCAAAAATGTGGCAGCATATCAGGCTGCCGAACCGACTGTATCCCGGCGAGTATTCCGGCTTTGACGGCAGTGGCGGCTGCGGCGGATTTTCAACGCACTTCCCTCTGATCCGCAGAGATGCGGAGCCGGATACAGAATATTCAGTTTTCGCCTCTATTATAGCACGATTGTTTTATTTTGTCAAGCAGTACAGGAAAAAAGGGAGAGAAAGCCTGCGCTTTCCCTCCCGTTCCGCTGTGATTATGCCTTTACCGCGTCAAACGCCTGCGCGATATCCGCGATGATATCGTCGGTGTGTTCCAGTCCGACGGAGAGCCGGATCATGCCGGCATTGATGCCTGCCGCAATCAGCTGCTCATCGGTGAGCTGGCGGTGCGTCTCCGATGCCGGATGCAGCACGCAGGTGCGGATATCCGCAACGTGTACGACATTGGATGCGAGCTTCAGCGAATCCATCCAGTTCATCGCGGTGGTTCTGCCGCCCTTGATGACGAACGAGATGACGCCGCTGCACCCTTCCGGCAGATACTTCTTTGCACGCTCGTAATACGGGTCGCTTTGCAGTCCCGGATAGCTGACGGATTCGACCTCCGGGCGGCTTTGCAGATACTCTGCGACCTTCTGCGCATTGATGCAGTACTGCTTCATGCGCACGGCGAGCGTCTCAAGCCCGAGGTTGAGATAAAATGCTGCGGTTGCGCTCGGATAGCAGCCGAAATCGCGCATGAGCTGCATTCTGCACTTGATGATATATGCCATATTGCCGAATTCGCGCACATAGCAAACGCCGTGATAGCTCTCGTCCGGCTCGGTGAACTCCGGGAATTTGCCGTTGTCCCACGGGAATGTGCCGCAGTCTACGATCACGCCGCCGCCCTGTACCGCATGGCCGTCCATGTACTTGGTGGTCGAGTGCGTGACGATATCCGCGCCAAACTCCTTCGGGCGGCAGAGAATCGGGGTCGGGAAGGTGTTGTCTACGATCAGCGGGAGTCCGTTGTCATGGGCAAAATCCGCAAATTTCTGAATATCGAGCACGGAAAGTGCCGGGTTTGCGAGGGTTTCGCCGAAGACGCAGCGGGTATTCGGCTTGATTGCCTTTTGCAGCTCCTCGCGGGAAGCCTCCTGATCGACAAAAATGCATTCGATGCCGAGGCGTTTCAGCGTCACGGAGAACAGATTGACTGTTCCGCCGTAAATGGTACCGGTTGAAATAAAGCTGTCGCCTGCCTTGCAGATATTCAGGATTGCTAGCAGGTTTGCCGCCTGACCGCTGGTCGTACACATTGCAGCGACGCCGCCTTCCAGCGCCGCGATTTTCTTCTCGACCGCATCAACAGTCGGATTTGCAAAGCGGGAGTACATCGGTTCGGTCGGCATATCGAACAGTGCCGCGATATGTGCGGTGGAATCGAAGGTATAGGTTGTGCTCTGGACAATCGGGACGACTCTGGGCTCGCCGTTGCCGGGCGTATAGCCGGCGTGCAGGCATTGTGTTTCAAGTTTCACGGTTCATTCCTCCTGTGTGTGATGATGATATTGCATAACAGGCTTACCCGGCTGTCCGGATAAGCCTGCTGCGGATGCATTATGCATTACTTTTTCGCGACCTGCATATCAAAGATATCAATGTAGGTGTTCTTCCACTTGAAGCCCTCAGCAGGTTCGCCGTTGCGTTCCACAACGATGCTGATGGTCTTGGTGTTCTCCGGGAAGGATGCGCTGACCGCGATCGGATCGGATTCCGCGTTGATGCTGTCGCTGGTATAGACCATTGCGTCATCTGCATAGACCTTGACAGTCAGCGTGATTCCGGTCTCCGGAACGAAGTTCTCATCCGGCGCGATTTTGAAGGAGATTCTTGCAAATCCAGCGTTTGCATAGTTGATTCTGAGGTAGTCAACCGCAGCGATATACTGGAACTGCAAAACCTTCCTGAGCTCTGCGCCCTTGGTTGTCTTTGCTTCGTCAACGTCCACGATATACTTTTCGGTAATCTTCGATTCAACGGTCAGTGCGGAGATATCCGCAGAGCGGTAGCTCTCATATTCCTTGATCTTGCTCTGGATATCCGGATCGTTTGCGAGGTCGGTTGCGCTCTTGAGCACCACGATTGCGTGCTCTGCGCCGTTTAAGTCAAATGCCTCGGATGCCTCTGCGAGCACCTGCTGCTTATGCTGCTCGAACTCAAACTGTGTCTTGGATTTCGTGATCTCCTCGATCTTAGCGGGGAACTCGACGGCATCGGGCAGATCGCCCTTTGCGATTTCCAGCAGACCGATCGCATCGTCATATTTCTTATCTGCGACCAGACCCTCTGCGGAGCTGAGCTTCTCCTGAATATAAGCATCGCGGAGTGTATCTGCCGCATTGACAAGGCGCGGGTCATTGTCATAAAGCGGCGCTGCCTCGGCAACCTTCTTATATGCGCTCAGGTAATCCAGATCGTTCTGTGCGATTGCATTTGCATCGGAGATGATCTTCTGGATGTTATCGTTGCGGACTTTTTCTCTGCCGTCCTCGGCGTCCTTGATGAGCTTCTGCGCATCTGCATAGTACTTGGTATCCGCCTCGCAGGTCTTTTTGAACTCTTCGATTGCGGTATCATAGCTTTTCTGCTCAAGTGCTTCTTTGCCGGCATTATAATGGACGCGGCTCTCGTGAATCAGCTCGACGGCGTCGCTGCATTTGAAATCGGTGCGGGCGCGCATGGACTGGAGTTTCTCCAGCTTCTGCATTTCCGCAATCGCTGCCTCATAGCTGATTTCCTCATTCATATACCGCTGCAAAATCGCATCGACCTGCTTGGTCACGGCATCGTCGATTTCATCCGACTCAGCATAGGAATGATTCTGATAGTATTCAACAGCCTCATTATAGTTGCCGTCCTGAATCAGACCGAGCATCTTCTTCGGCTGGTTCTTGACATAGACGAGGCAGCAGACGGTAATGATGATTGCGACGGCGCAGACGCCGATGATAGCGGGCAGCAGCGGATGATGCTTGCCTTCGTCCTCATCCTCGTCCGCTTCCTCACCGTAGCTGTCGCCGCTGTCATAGACGGTGTCGTCAGGCTCGGCATATTCCGATTCTGCGCTGTCCTCCTCAGAATCGGCATCCTCCTGCTCCGCGTCTTCCTCATTTTTGCGGCCGCCGAACAGTCTTGCGAAGAAGGAAGGCTTCTTTTCGCCCTCGTCATCGTCCGCATCATCGGCAAATTCCGGATCATTGCGCCAGTCGAGATCAAGCTCCGGCACTTCTTCCGGATTCGCCGTATCTGCGAGGATTTCCTCTGCGGCATTGACATTTTCCTCAGCGATGAGCTGCTCTGCCGGTGCTTCCTCGGTCTCCGGACGCGGGCGGCGCTTCTTGCGCGGGCGCTGCATCATTTCTGCATCGCCGGTCTCCTCCCCCTCCGGGCGCGGACGGCGCTTTTTGCGCGGGCGCTGCACGGTTTCGGCATCGCGCTCCCATGCTGTCTCGCTGCCGTCCTTTGCTGCATCGGCAGCTTCGGGCGGTCTGCGGTGTCTGACCGGAGTACCGTCCGGATTGCGCGGGCGGCGCTTCTTGTGCGGACGCTGCTCCTCTGCATCGCCGTTTCCGCCGAACAGCCGCTCTGCCTCGGCGGTGACGTCCTCGGCAGTCAGGTCACCGTGCTCACGCGGGCGTCTGACCGGTGTGCCGTCGGGATTGCGCGGGCGGCGCTTCTTTTTGCGTACCGGGCGATCCGCCTGCACATCTGCCGCATCCTCGGCGATGCTGTCCGCAAGCTCCGCTGCATCCGCGATGCGGTCCAGCTCATTTGCATCATGCTTGGAATCCATTTTAACACTCCTTATCTTTTGCCGGCTCAGCTTTTTCTCGTCAGCCGGTGTTTTCGGCATACATCGTTGTTTGCTCCGCGTAGGAGTAAATGATACGGGGCTGCGGGACGATGCCTTTCTCCTCAAACAGCCCGGAAACCGTGACAAACCGGCAGCCTCTCTCCAGCAGTGCCGGAACCAGCTCCCGTACAGCGTCAACGGTCTGTGTATTGCCCTCTGCGTCATGCAGCAGGATGATTGCGCCGTCGCGCACCTGCGAGAGGATCCGCCGGACACGCTCTTTCGCCGGAATTGCGGGGTTATAGTCCTCTGCACCGAATCCTGCGATGAACGGCATATCAATCAGCCGGAACATTTCCTCACTGACGGCGATATACGGCGGGCGGAAAAAGCGCGGCATTTTGCCGGTGATCTCCCGCACAAGCCCGGAGGTTTTCACGGTTTCCCTGAGAATCTCCTCTGCGGAGAGCTTTGTCATATCCGGATGCGAGAACGAATGATTGCAGATCTCGCAGCCCTGCAAAAATGCGCGCCGGACAGTTCCGGCGGTTTCCGGCGTGATTTTCTGTCCGACTGCAAAGAAGCTCGCCGGAATCTGATGCTTCGCACAGATTTCCAGCAGCGGCAGTGTTATGTCGGGATTGGGCCCGTCGTCAAATGTCAGCGCGACAGTTTTTTGTTTTTTCATATCAGCCGCGTTTCTTTTTGTTTTTGCGCTTCTTTTTCTTGTCCTTTTCCGCGAGCTTTGCGAGTGCGGTCGCGCCGATCAGCAGAACGATCGCACCGGCGGCAAGCAGGACATAAAGCAGAACCGGCGTGTCATCGCCAAGCGGCAGAGCAGCGATCGCCGGCAGCATCAGTTGATTCATGCTGTTGCAGTCTTCCTTTCCTGATACCCCAAAATGATATACATATATATTATCACAACAGAGGGGCTTTTGTCAACCGCTCCGGCGCCGGTCGGGCTTGTGCAAAATGACGAAAAATGCCGGACGCTCCGTTTGAACCGCAGATTGCCGTCTTCGCAGATGGCTGTCTCCGATTTGCAGCATTCGCGGGAAAACGGGCGTCCTGCGGAAGACACGCAGGCTTCCCGAACCGGAAATCCGGACAGCCTGCGGCGGCAGACGGGGCGGCAGGGGCAAGCGCCTGTGTAAAAAAATCAAGCCGCTGCTTGTGCAAAACGCCGAAAAACCGCAAACTGCTTGACGCGGGCGCAAAACCCTGATATAATAACAATATATATGTGTAAAAATGCCATGACGAACGAGGAGTAATCCCGGAGCGGCGCAGCAGAGAGGGTACGGGCGGTGCGAGTACCTGCGCTTCTGAGATGAAGGTCGCGTTCCGAGCAGCGGACGGGAAAGCCTGCATGACCTGCGGGAGAACCGCCTGACGGGTGCTGCCGCCGTTACCGCGCAGCAAAAAGAGTGCAGCGCGCCCCGGCATTTGCCGAAGCCGCTGAATTCAGGTGGTACCGCGGATATGATGCATCTATTCGCCCTGAACGCAGATTCTGTGCGTGCAGGGCGCTTTTTATTCCCTGCGGAAACACAAAAGGAGCTGATTGATTTGAAGGAACTCGCAAAAAACTACGATCCCGGCAGCTTTGAGGATCGGATCTATCACGAATGGATGCGGCAGCGCTGCTTCCATGCGGAGACAGATGCTACGAAAATCCCGTACACAATCGTCATTCCGCCCCCCAATGTGACAGGGCAGCTGCACATGGGTCATGCGCTGGACGAGACCTTGCAGGATATCCTCATCCGCTGGAAGCGCATGAGCGGCTTTTCGACGCTCTGGCTGCCCGGCACCGACCACGCCGCCATCGCAACCGAGGCGAAAATCGTCGAGGCGATGCGCAAGGAGGGGCTCACGAAAGAGGACGTCGGCAGAGACGGCTTCATGGAGCGTGCATGGAAATGGAAGGAGCAGTATGCCGGCAGAATCGACCAGCAGCTCATGAAGCTCGGTTCCTCCTGCGACTGGGAGCGCGAGCGCTTCACAATGGACGAGGGCTGCTCTGCCGCCGTCAAGGAAGTGTTCATCAACTATTATGAAAAAGGGCTCATTTACCGCGGCGAGCGCATCATCAACTGGTGCCCGCACTGCCTGACCTCAATCTCCAATGCGGAGGTTACCTATGAGGAGCAGGAGGGCAGCTTCTGGCATCTGCGTTATCCGTTTGCAGACGGTTCGGGCTATATGTTCCTTGCGACGACCCGTCCGGAGACGCTGCTCGGCGATACCGCAATTGCCGTCAACCCGAAGGATCCGCGCTATCAGAATGTCATCGGCAAAACTGTGATTCTGCCGCTTGTCGGCAGAGAAATCCCGGTTGTTGCGGACAGCTATGTCGATATGGATTTCGGTACCGGCGTCGTGAAGATTACACCTGCACATGACCCCAACGACTTCATGGTCGGTCAGCGCCATAATCTCGAAGTGCTGAATGTCATGACCGATGACGCGAAGATTACCGACGATTATCCGAAGTATGCCGGCATGGACCGCTATGAGGCGAGAAAGGCAATTCTCGAAGACCTCAAGGCGGGCGGCTATCTCGTCAAGACCGAGCCGCATGTTCACAATGTCGGTACCTGCTACCGCTGCGGCACAACCGTCGAGCCGAGAGTATCGCTTCAGTGGTTCGTCAAAATGGACGAGCTCGCAAAGCCGGCAATCGAAGCTGTCCGCGACGGCAGAATCAAGTTTGTGCCGGAGCGCTTCGATAAGCTCTACTTCAACTGGATGGAGGATATCCGCGACTGGTGCATCTCCCGTCAGCTCTGGTGGGGTCATCAGATTCCGGCATTCTACTGCGACGACTGCGGCGAGCTGACCGTCACGAAGGAAGACCATGCGGTCTGCCCGAAGTGCGGCAAGCCGATGCGGCAGGATCCCGATACGCTGGATACATGGTTCTCCTCGGCACTGTGGCCGTTCTCAACGCTCGGCTGGCCGGAAAAGACCGATGATCTGCAATATTTCTACCCGACTGACACACTTGTCACGGGCTACGATATCATTACCTTCTGGGTTTCCAGAATGATCGTCGCGGCTATGGAGCATATGGATGAGGTGCCGTTCAAGCACGTTCTCATTCACGGTCTGGTGCGCGATGCACAGGGCAGAAAAATGTCGAAATCGCTCGGCAACGGCATTGATCCGCTGGAAATCATCGACAACTACGGCGCCGATGCGCTGCGCTTTATGCTCGCAACGGGCAATTCTCCCGGAAACGATATGCGCTTCACCGATGACAAGGTAAAGGCAGCGCGGAACTTCGCAAACAAGCTCTGGAACGCCTCCCGCTATGTTATGATGAATCTGCCGGACGATTTCAGATTCACCGGCCTGCCGGAGAATCTCCGCATGGAGGATAAGTGGGTCGTCTCGAAGTTCAATCAGCTTGCAAAGGATGTCAATGACAACCTCGACCGCTTCGAGCTCGGCGTTGCCAGCACAAAGCTCTATGACTTCATCTGGGATGTGTACTGCGACTGGTATATCGAGCTGACCAAGCCGAGAATGCGCGCCGGCGGACAGTCCAAGTCGGATGCCGAGCAGGTGCTCGTCTGGGTGCTGCGCGGTATGCTTAAGCTGCTGCATCCGTTTATGCCGTTCATCACCGAGGAAATCTGGCAGGTGCTGACCGATAAGGAGAGCATGATTATTCTGGAGCGCTTCCCGACCTATCAGGAGTCGCTGGACTTCGGCAAAACCGCCGCAGACTTTGAAAAGGTCATCGCTGCGATCAAGGCGGTGCGCATGAGCCGCATGGAGCTCAATGTGCCGAATTCCGTCAAGGCGAAGCTCTATTTCGAGACGCTGGATGTCGATGTGTTCTCTGCAAACAGCATTTTCTTCGAGAATATGGTCGGTGCATCCGAGCTGGAATTCGGTCAGGATTACAAGTTCAAGAACGCGCTGACTGCTGTCACGGACTGCGCAAGAATCTTCATTCCGATGGAGCAGCTCGTCGATAAGGACAAGGAGCTTGCCCGTCTCGCGAAGGAGGAGACAAAGGCGCGCAAGGATATCGAGATTATCCAGAACAAGCTGAACAATCCGGGCTTCTGCGAAAAGGCGCCGGCACAGCTCATTCAGAATGAGCGCGAAAAGCTCGCAAAAGCAAAAGAAAAGCTCGCGAAGGTGCTCGAATCCATCGAGAGCTGGAAATAATATCAAAGGCGGACACGATCGGGTATCGTGTCCGCCTCAGTTTGTCGAGAAAGGTATCGCTTCGCGATGATTGAAATTGGGCTCCGCCCAAACCCGCCAAAGGGACATTGTCCCTTTGGAATCCCATTATAAACAAAATGAAAGAAAATGCGTGATTTTTCATTTTCTTCTATAAA
>Ga0247608_10004450_pt1 | contig 15672 bp, 12 predicted proteins | sample 176DNAGHGlowgp2_FD_193490 | JGI IMG/M metagenome (GOLD analysis project Ga0247608, IMG submission 193490) | Sheep rumen microbial communities from Palmerston North, Manawatu-Wanganui, New Zealand - 1766 DNA GHGlow gp2 | ecosystem: Host-associated > Mammals > Digestive system > Stomach > Rumen ... | reverse complement strand
ATAATCTCCTGTGCTATAAGCATAAGGTGTAGCATATGGGAAGCTCAATGGTTGTCCTGTTGCACAATTCCATAATGATAAGAACTTTCATTGTCAGAATAAATCGTTTATCTTATCATTAAGAAGCTTTCCTTGATTAGCTGATAAAGCACTTGTTGCTGATGTAGAGTCTAGACTATCAACTACTGTTGTTTGTGGTATAGCTCATCAATCTTTAATAATCTTTCCTGTATTGCCATCAAATACTGCTAAATGTCCATCTACTGCTCAATTTGGTCAAGTCACATCTCAAGCTCATTGTCCATCTGCTCAATCATAAATCTCAAAACTCTCTGATGTCCCATTTGTTTCAGTTATCGTTACTGTTGTCTTTTTCCCAGATTTAGAGCTTGTTATATCTGCTATTCAGTTTCCTGTTGCTCAAGTTTCTCCCTGTGGTCAAGTAGGTCATTGAATTCCCTGTTCTCATTGTTCTCCCTGTTCCCCTTGTGGTCAAGTAGCTCAAGTTTCTCATTGGGGTCATTGAATTCCTTGAATTCCCTGTGGTCATTGAGGTCAAGTATCTCCCTTTTCTCCTTTTAGGTTAGAATATTGAGCTTTTTTGATTTTATTGTTATCTTCACTATCAGAAAACAAAATATAATCATCTTGTGCTATTGTTAGCTTCTCTTCAAAGTCAGTAGGAAAGATTTTTGCCATATTAAATATAGTTAAAAATTAAATAGCAGGTCTTGTAGTCCATTCAGTAAGAGGCATTTCTCTACCACTATCTGCATATATGTAAATTACTTCATCATTCTCATCTGCTACTTCAGTATAAGCATCTTGTAGTGGAGTTATGTATATAACAGGTCTAATCCTTATATCCCAACTTGTATCTGGCTGTGTTCTTTGTCACCAATTAGTAGTTGGCTTTGTTCTTTCACTCCAAGTAGTAGGCATATAAAGTTGGTATTATATAAATCTTTTGTATTATATTCTAGAATTTCAAAATTCAACAAAAAATAAAATTGAAATTTGAAAAATCTGACTAATATATTCTTAGATAAATTTATCTTCGTGTTGGGGAAAATGAAATCATTTTGGGAGAGATTTAGCGTAACAAAATTGGTATTACTCCTCTTGGTTTTAACTCTGATGTTTATTGAAATTTATAATGTTATTAACTGATGAGAGATAAGCCAATTATTTAGTAATGTAGTCATTGCTGTTGTTTCGTTCTATTTCTGACAAAAATGAATTCAATACGAAGAACCAGATAGCATAATTGAGGTTCCTTTTAATAATAACAAAGAAATATAATGGAAAACCGACTCATTTATCTTACTAACCCTGCTAATATTATCTCCCTCGTAATCTTCATCTTCTGACTATGAGTTTCTTGGAGCAATCTCAACTGAAGAATTAAAACTCTTGAAAAGAAAACAGAAGAAATAGATGTTTCCAAGATAGAAACTAAACTAGCTGAAATTAGCACAGATTTACAACGAGTTAAGATGGAATTACAAAAATTAAGTAAGTAGTTTTATCTCTTAATCTATAACAAAATGCTAGAATACAAAATCACTAATTCTGATTTATGATACAGAATTTATAAAACAGAAGATGAATGAGAAACAAAATACTATTACGATGTTAAATGAGGTTGGAGTTTAAACAAGACACGAGCTAAAATCTTCTTCCATAGAGAAGATGTAATGAGTGCTTTAGTTATTATCAAAGCTAAATGAGAAAAAATAGAAGAAACTTCAAATGCACCAAAACCAGAAAAGCAATCGTGGTCGGAGTTATCATAATTGCCATTCTGTTAATTTTAATTCCTTGTATCGTATGATAAATACCATCTATGAATTATTCATACAATGGTGGGGAGAAAGAAAGTTGAGGAAAAAGATTTTAGCTTATAAAGAAAAAAATCTGAATGAAAGAGAAAGAGTATAATCGTCATCACGAAATCCCTGCTTCCAAATGAGGTAAAACTAATGAATTCAATATCAATACAGTAGAGGTTGGAGAACATAATAGATGGCATACTCGATGTTGAAACGATACCCCAGTAGAGGCTCTATGTAGAGTTCTACTCCGGAATGAAAAAGTCTGGAACCAAAATTTTATAGCAGATTTAATGAATGTGCTAGATAATTATCTCAACCAATACTATAACCCCAAAGCACATAGTTGATTTATTAAAAGTGAGATACAGAAAGTATTAGAACTAGAGAAGTAATGAAATGATATTCTTGGAGTAGAGAAGATTACTTAACCCTTTTATATTCTAAATATTTTCCAATGGAAGAACTTATTAACGGTTGCTTATGAACATGAGAGCAACAAACTGATTATTTACTCTGTGAATGAGATATAGACACTCTCCCAGAGTTAGTTAAGCAAGATACTAAAAGATATCAGTATAACCAAGCTAAATGGAGTTGGAGTACTGTATCCTGCACCATTTTTGCTGCTGCTTGAATGTTATCTGATTTGAAAAATTATGAATTTTCAGAAGCAGAACTTAAATCTATGGATGAACTATCTTATACAAGATGAAGAATAAGATGACAAGGTTGGTATGTTCAAAATGCTGTTAAATGTGTAGCCGACCGATGGAATAATTCAGAACTTTCAGAAAAATACTGAAAAGTGGCTTACTACCGTATCTCAAAATACGATAACGACACTATAAAGTGAGCATTGGATAAATTATACACTCTTGATACAAGTTATCAAGGAAATTCAAATTACAATAAAGACTACAAGGCTGATTGAGTATTAAACTGAACTGATTTTGGAACTCCTACTTATGGACATTCGGTTGGTATAATTGGAGGTAATATAGATAGGAGTGTAAAAGATAATTATTATTGAAGACAATATAACATATATTGATTAGCTAATGAGGTTAGTAAAATAAAATGTTATGGTTCATACTTATATATCTATGTTAGTACCGACAACTTAAACGAAATAAAGAGGTTAAATGAGATGAAAAGTAAAATAGTCCAAGTGATTGATTTAAACTCTCAATTATGGCATTTAGCTAACGATGGAGCCTATAGAACTAAGCTACACGAAATGAATGAAAAAAATAGAAAGAAGTTAGAGGATATTGATAATGAGTTAAAAAAATACTAATTAAAAAAAGAGGGACTTAACCCTCTTTTTATTTTTTCTTTGATTTTGTATCTTTGAAGATTGGTTCTCAAAAATCTGGTTTAGTATATTCTGAAATAACATAATCTTGTATAAGCCATTCTGCATTGGGTGCAACTCATTCTTCTCAATCTTCAAATACTACTTGGTATCAATCATTTATATCAGAGCTTACTCTACTTATTACTCATTTCCTTGGTCTTCCATAAAGTGATGTATCTATTATTCACATTTTTTCTCACGAAATCATATCTTTCATAGCCTTGCTTACTTCATCATTTACATCAACTTTCATAGTTATACTTGGTCTATATGAGTTATCAGCATATTGTTTAGTTTTTCATTTAGATTTTTTAGCTCTGTCATAATCATTTGGTTGTCATTCCTTATATGTCTTTCAGTTTTCAAATTTATATAATTTGTCATCACTGCTATAAGCATCATATCAAGCCTCTTTTAGTATAGAACTTGTTTTGTCATAACCAAATAAACTCTTTAATCTATTAAATAAGGCTCTTCCCTCACTAACATTTCATTTTTTATCTTTCCAAGTATTATATTCTTCTTTTGATAGAGTCCTTTTAATTATTCCATCAATCTTTTGTATTTCCTTATCTGAAATTTTGTCCAACCAATCTAATGTACCTCATTTCTTAGTAGCTTTCTTTTTGGTTTCCTCTACTGGTTGGAATGATTTTTCTAATTCCTCTACTTTATAGAATACCACTTTCTTAGTTTGTGGGTCTTCTACTGGAATATATTTACTCCTATCTAAATTCTTTAGCATTGTAGCAGATACAGGAGGTAATCATAACTCTTCTGCCGTATAACTTCTTACTTCTGTTTTTTGTTCTGAATTAGAGGATGGATTTTCCATATTTTCTCCAATAAATTCATAATGAATTCTATCTCAATAATCTTGTAAATATTCTACTATATCTTCCTCTGTATATAATTGTTCTTCTGGACTTAAATTTTCTGAAAATTTATAATAAGGTTGCATTCTATAATTACCATACTCTGTTTTTGTAATTATTCCTCACTCTCAATGGTCAGATGTTAAGTTAATTTGTTCTCATGCTTTCATATTCTTAACATCTTTGATTAGATTTTCATTTGTTTGTTCTGTCATGTCTGTTTGGGTAGTAGATAAATTATTATCACCCTGATTATATAATTCTCATGCTTGGTTTCAAGCCATTTGGTTGACATTTTCAGAAACTACTATATCAGTAGGATTAGCACCTACATTCTTATCTCTAATTGCATCTAATGGCACATTTCATAAATCCAAATTAGATACATCTATATCTGCTATTTGCCCTGCAGGTATAGTCCTATTAGAAATCAAATTATTAAGCTGATGAATACCGTTACCATCTGTCTTTCATTTAGCAGTAAATCAAGCTCCCTTTTTAACAGATTTTGTTCTTCTAGCAGGTTGCTTGTTTAAATTATAAAGATACTGTGCTAAGTTTCAAGATGTTTTATCTGCTAAATTCATACCACCAAGCATAGCTAATGTTCATACTGGATTTGTACCATTTATCAGGTAGGAAATCATTAGGTTTCTCAACTTTATTGCACTTTGCCCATCTTCTTTAGCCCATTGCTGTATTAGTCAATCCCTTGTAGCAACAGCTCCCCTTATATCATCATTTAATTCTTGGATATCTAATCCGTATCATTTTCATACTTTATTGAGCTTTTCACTCGCTCACATTCTCCACTCATTTAACTTACCGGCATCCACCTGCTCTTTTGTATCTCAACTAGCTTTATAAATATTCTCTAATAAGTCCTCTGCTTTTATCAATCTTCGCAACACAGATGGATGAAGCTCTTTTTCCTTAGCCAATTCTCTCAGATTGTTAGCTAAGTCCGGATAATCCATACTTAATGTTCTTGATTTCTCTATATCATCTGCTAAAATTGTTGCTATTTTAGCACCCTCTGTGTTATCTACTCTTACATTTTGTGGGATACTATCAATTCATTTTGTTTTTTTATCTAAATCTGCATTAACTACATCTTCAAGCCCCGCTATCTGTTCCTCAATAGATTTTCAAGCTAAGTTATTTTTTAATAACACCTCTCATGCACTTAATCAAGATTGCTTTACATTAGATTTTTGACTAGGAGATAATCAGGCTTGCCTATTTGCTTGTCGTATAGGGAGTGTCCTTGTTAGGGTTTGAACCGGATTTATATTTTGTCAGATATTTTTAATGCTCTGTCAAAGTTTTTCAGTTTTACCTGCTATTGTTCATAAAGTAGCCCCTGCATTATAAGCTCATTCATTCATTGATTGTTTAATTGTATCGATATCTGTATTTTGATAAATATCTCCTCAAGGTGCCAATACATTTAGAGGGTTAAATACTCATCATTCAAATGCCTGTCTTCCTCATTTAAACAAATCAGCCCATTGTGGATTTTCTTCTACCGTCATTTCTGCAGCATTATTTACTATATTTTGTAGCCATTCCTCTAATCATTCCTCCAATGATGACCTGGTATATACTCAACTTGCATGTGCTAATATATTTGGAATTGTAGCTTCCCCAACTATTCAAGATACATTCTTCTTAAATCCCTCTCTTATAGCTGTTGATGAACTTGTTTCCACTCATCCAAGTAGCTTATCAAGATATACCTCTATTGCAGCATTTATCATTCAAACAATTGCTCATTTCACTTCTGCTTCTTCGTGAGTAGCTCAAGCCCTCCTCAGAGTTTCATAAGCATCTTCACTCTCTCTTACATAACTATTTGTCCCCATTAAAGCAGTCCCCATCGCAGGATTAACTATAGAGGCTCATATAATTATAGGCATATCCCAGTTAGAAGCTCAATCTCATAATCATTTATAGAAAAATCAATTAAAATCTCATTCTGCTAATAATTCTGTATAGTTTTTACCCTCATAGTAGTCATCTAACTCTGTATTAACTGTTTTTTCTCTATAATTAGCATTCTCTTTATTAACTAAGTCGATATAATCATCTATTTCCTGTTTGTTCCTATCCTTATATTCTTCATTTTGAGCAATATACTCCTCAACAGTTCTACCTCCAAGTGTTCCCTCTTTCATTCACTCTGGTAGATTTTTTGCTAACCAATTATCCAGTGGCACTAAACTATTTTGTATATTTTTTACTCATTTATAAAGCCACTTCTCCCAAGTATCCCCAACTCATTTTGCTTCCGTTTTCATATTAGCCCAAGCATTTCTCCAAAAATTCCCCTTTAGCTGTCATTTTGGGTCTATTTCTAACCCTCATTTATATAGGAGTTCTCTATCCCCATTGTTTAAATAATTAACCAACAGCTGTTCCCCATTTGGAATAGTTTCCATCCAAGAGTTAAATACTGCCTCATCGTTTGCTGATGGATTAACATGATATTTATCCTTGATTTGTTGGGTTAATTCAACCACAGATAACTTATTATTAGCATATTGCTTCTCTTTTGGGTCTTCTATCTGTGAAACTTCATATTTACTCTGATTTATATATTTTCTCCTATCAGAGTTTTTAATTTCATTTTGAACTATTGGTAAAACTTGTGTATAAGCTTCATCCATAGCCTTTTCTCTCTCGTATCCTGTTAATCATAAACTATCTATTTTAGATGATAACTTATTATAGTTATATTCATCTAATCAAGGATACCTCTCATTGTAAGTAATTGGGTCAAGATTAGTTGTTGTCCCCCTCTTACTCCATCTACTTAATGTTGGTGTAAATGCCATTTAGTTATGTTATTAAGAAATAAATTATCGTTCAAATGATTGTCCATCTGATAATGTTATCGTATCAGCAGAACCCCATACATACGGTCGTATTCTCCCCACTCTATTTGTATTTACATATGTGTTATAGAAGTTCTTTTCCTGTGATGTGTTAGTTGTAGTTCAATAGCGATTACTATATTCATCTGTAATATATGCTCATTTCTTACCAAGTAATGAGGCATCTCATCAATATTGAATATATCAAGCATAATCATCTAAAAGTTGGTTGTAGTTCTTAGTAGCACTATCCATTCTCTTTCTTGCTACATTAAGCAGCTCTTTTCTCTGTGCCTCTGTTAATTTTTCTCAATTAACTGCTTTGTTATATTTCTGCCATATCTTCTTAGGTATGTTGGTAGCATTCTCCACAGTAGCATATTCTCATTCCCTTACGGTACTTCCTGGGTCAAGCATTTTCATATAGGCGAATATTAACGACATATCTCATGCGGCACTATCATCTTTTGCTCAAATTTCTATCATATCATAATACGATTTCATTGATTGATAATCTTTATATGTTTGCTCTTGATGTAATTGTGTTCTTAATTTTGCTAACTCATTTTTTCTTTGTGTATCTAGACTTCCAGCTCAAGTTTGAGCCATGTAATCTGCTACTTCTGCATCAAATATCTGCCATCATTTATCCAAATCTCAACCTCATATAGCTTTTAATTTGGCATCTGTTGGTGCCGTTCATTCATTTAGATACTTGTTATATAATCATACTCTTGTTGGTTCATAAGTTTTACTCAATCCCCCAACCGTAGTTCAATTAGAAGTAATACCTCAATTAGTTGTATTTAGTGTAGCACTTGTCCCTGCACTAACTCTGTTTCAACTTTGGTCTAATGATGGGTCTATAAATCATTTCAATGATACATCTTTTAGATTTACTTTTCTTGTTTGAATTACTCAATCTTTATCAAAATTGGCATCTTTTACCCAAAAATCTCCATTCTTATCTGGTGCAGATACCACTATTCCAACATGTCCATAATTTTTTCAATCTATGTAATGATTATAATCAAATACAGCAACAGTTCCCACTTTTCATTCATCACTATTTATCCATTTTTCTCTCACATCAATAGTTTCATTTCAGAATAATCTTCCTGCTCATATCTCTTGTAGGTAATCATTTACAAATTTACCACATTGTCATATGTAATTACCATCGTTATACTTACTCTTAGCCATAAAACTTCAATATGTTCATTCCCTACCATCTGAATAAGTTTTTAATTTATCCGAACTTACTACTGTATAATTAGCTCATCATCAGAATTGTCTATTGAAATCATCTGCTGTATATAACTTTCAGTTGTATTCTACATAATCTGTTCATCAGATACTTACCTTTTCCCCAAATCATTGACTAGTTCCATATGTTTGATTATATAATTGTCTATATTCTGGTTTTTGTTGTATCTGTTTGTTTATCTTTGTTAATTCCTCTCCTAATGTGCTTCAATTATCTATTGCTTTTAAAATATCATCTGCCATTTGTTCTGCACTCCTTTCCATAGGAATTCACTCGTATTGAGCTAATAGGTTTTCTACACTCTTTAAAGCCGCTTTATGCCTAGTTGTCTTATCTTTACTATTGATATTTCAGTTGGCATATTCTTGTTGCATAACCCAATAATTCCACTCCCTTTCCTGTGCTTGCTGTGGAGTTTCAAAACTCATCATATCCATAACAAATCAGAGTTCATTCATTTGTTGTTGCCTCGCTTGTTGGTTAATCTGATACTCCTGTAATTGCATATTAAACTCATTCTGATACTGTTGCATTCTATTGTTATACTGTGTTGCTACTTTATTATATTCAGAATTCAATGTTCTTAACTGTAATTGTAAATCATAACTTCTATCTGAAATTATGGCATTTATTTTACTTCTTGTTGCCCCAGTTCCCTCATATTCTTCTTCTACACTCTTTTTAATCATATCCAAATCATTTTGAATATTCTCCATCTGTTCTTGTAGCTCTGTGCATTGGTCAGATAATCCTAACATTTCTGGACTATCCATATTAGCTTTGTATTCTGCAAAATATTGGCTTGCCTCTGAACCTGTATCTCCCAACATAAACTTGTTAAATGTTTGAGCTAACATTTGATAAGCCATATCTTGAATAGAATTTCATTTACTATCCATTCATTTATCATCATCGTATGCTGATATGATATTTCATTTGTTAATCTGGTTCATCAACTCAGAGTATTTAGTTGGGTCTGATATCCTTAACTGTTCTAATTGTTCAGATGATATATTTCAATTCTGATATTGAGTATATAAATCTGTTGTAGGAGTGCTTGCCAATGAAAGTCCCTCTTGATATCACTTATACCATTGGTCTAATGTGTTCTTTTGAACTTCATCTCTCATATCGTATGAGAAGTTTTTCTTGAAACTTTCATAATCTGTAAAATATTCTGGATTACTCTGTTTATACCTATTCAGATTATCTCTAATCTGATTTTGAGCCTCCTCTGATGTCTGATTGTAATAATCCTGCGATAGAGGTTTCATAGCCCCTTGTTGTTGATTATTGCCAACGGTATTACCTACTGTTTCTTGTTGTTTTGTTGATGTATCTTGTTTCGTTGTAGGTGTAGTTTGTGTAGCCCTTGCCGTTCATTCTTTTTCATAGTATCATGTGTTTGGGTTATACACATAATTACCATTTCATTGGTCCCAAGATGTATCCTTTGGTGTAGGAGTTGTTCTTGTTGATTGTGTCGTAGCCGTTTGTTGTTTATTCAACCCATTTAATTGTGATAGAAAAGTATCATACTGTTGTTGTGAGTATGAAGATTCTATCTTTGCTTTTGCTCTACTCGCAGCTCAAGCATCTCATTTGTAGAGATTGTCCCTCATCGCAACATAAGTTGCGTCATCTACTGTTACCATCTGTTGTTATTATTATGAATTAAATATTATTTCTTTCTACTTCATCCTCATCATTGCTTACTGTGGTCCCTCATCTTTAATCTATTAAGATATAAATTATGCTATTCATCAATTACATATTCTTCTTTTAAACCCACTCCCATTTACATAACATAAATGTGCATATCAATCTTCAGCATAGTATCCATCTGACACCCGTATATATCAACTCTTAGAGCTTCCTGCTGAAGAACTGCTTTCATCAAATCGTGTTTGAGATGAGTTAGTTCTCCTTTTATACCCATTTTCATCTATGTAATAGATATGGTCATCTGTTCAACTTGGTATCCAAATACTTCAAGCCTTACCTGTTCAGACATAAGTCGGAGAATAAGAACTATCTTGTGTTATTATATGTTTGTATCATCTTGTTGATGAATATGAACTATCTACAAAGTTAATATTTGCCCCATCTACCCATATGTATCAAGATGGATGGAGACTATCATCAAATGATAGATTAGAAATACTAAATTCTGCCGTATATTCTGCACTTATTCAGTCGCCATATAATTGAACAAGAAACCTATATCTACTTGCATTAGTCCAAATTTCATCAACATCTACACCAACATACCAATACCACCATCTTATTTCCTCATTTACTATTGAATAACTATCTGACCATGTCCATCCTGCATTCTGCCATCATCACGAATATTTTTGGAATATCATATCAACATTAAGTGTTGCTCCACTGCTACCCACATTCTCAAATGTTGTAACCAGATTACAGAAGCACACCTCATTCCCTGGTTGGAATCAAGATAGATTGAAAGATGTTTCTCATGAAGCCCTTATCGTATTTTCATTCCAAGAGCTTCAAGGGTCTGGTATGTCAGAATATCTTGGATTAAAATCTCTACCATAAATAGTATATGCTACACTTCAATCATATAGCAAACTCTTTCCTGTTCATATGTTATTTAATGTTACGGTAGCCATCGATTTTATCTAATATAAATTAGTTCAAACTGGTAATCTTAACTTTCCTGCACACAATATGGTGGTATCGAGATAAAAATAACTCCCATTTACTGTAATTGCTCATCATACTCAAGCAGATAATCATTGCATATATCAAACCAAACTACCTCAATAATAGAATTCTATTCTACCTGCTGAACTTGAATATGGGTATAATTTTATTCATCAAGAACTTGTGCTTCCTGCTACGATAGTAGTTCAAGATATATCTCCTGCTGTTACAGTTCATAAATTAGCACTAATTGCTGAAAGCTGGCTAACATCTAATTCATAAGCTGTTATTGAGTTAGCTTGTATCTCGTTTCCTGTAATAGTATTTGCTGCGATATTATCTGCTGTTATGAATGTGCTTTGAGCATTCGTCCCAAAAGCCTGAAATTCTGCGTCCTTTCAACTTGATGTAGGTTTAGCTACACACAATAATATTTTATTCTCACCAACACTATTAGAAGCCGATGTAGTTGTTTGCACACCTCATAACTCTTTATCATAATAGATATATGTTACTGCCGACATATTCCCTGTATTCCCACTACTTACAGGTAAAGATGTTCAATCTGGTAGATATACATTTCCACTTCATCGTGATACTGTATTATAATCAGAGGCTGTCCAACTAACATTTGTACTCCATCAAGCTATTCAACTCCCTCATCATTCTGCTTCTACATTATATACACTAACTCAAGCATTTATCTTTGGAGAAGAAACTCCTGGAACTGAAGAAATAGCACCTCAAGTGTTTGGGTCTGATATGTTTAATAATACATCTTCTATACTATCGTATCAGATACTTTTCATTATCTAAGCACATTGTTATTAAATGTAAAATCTAACACATATACACTTGGGGTATTTGTCCCATCTCAATTCAATATAAATTTGAATTGAATATACTGAAACCTATCTCTTACAAATAAATCCTCCGTGAAACTTTCTATTGTCTGAGTTTCTGGAGTTATTACTCTCAATGAAGTCCATTCTCCACCATTCACAGAATATTGTATCTCTATACTCTGATTTTCTTGTAATACTGAATATCAAATACCTGCCATTATTCAGTCTTTTACCTCCTTTAGACTATTAGCATAATATCATCTCGTTATTAGATATCAGCTTGTGTTATATGTTGTGTTGCTTAACTTATCTATTCAATGACTACTTCCATTAGTTCGAGCTACATATAAAGTTATTCAATCTGAATATATACAATCTACATTTCAATGAGCTACATAATCATAACTCAATACTTCATTATAGTTTTTATTCTTCGCTCATCGTGAATATACCCCATTCTTACCTGCTATTATTAGTCTTTCATTATATACTCATATACCATTTTGTATATCAGCAAAATCATCACATTTCTTGAGAGGATATATTTTATATCAATCCAATATCCCCAACCCTCTATTTGTTATTAGATATGGATATCAGTTATAAATCTGACTTTGATATGTCACATATCATATCAATGGAACTGTTTCATCTGGTATATCTGCAACCCCATCTCGTAGATACATATTGGAATTTCACAACTCTGATTGTGTAATCACTCTTATAGCTCATCATAAATCATTTAACTTAGTTATGATACCTCCCTTCTCTAAAGTAAATAAATCTGAATATACATTATCTACATCTACTTTGCTTAACTTTGGTCAGTTTCCTATATACATATCCCCCATACTAACCAACAATGGATGGTATGTTGAACTCTCTAAATCTGCCACCTTTGTTGCCGTGACTGTTGAATTATTTTGAAAATCTGAAACAGATACTTTATAAAGTGCATTATTACCACACCAATATACATAATCATTAAATACAGTAGCAGAATACCGTGCTTTGGGATTCCCTGTTGATACAGAACTCCAAGTCCCATCTACACACTTATAACACACTCATCAAACTCATCAAGCTACGAACATATTACTTTTTACCTTTGTAATTACATTTATCTTATTCGTAGTTGTTGTATCTTGTATAAGTGCTTTATTTAAACTAATCCCCCTACTATTTTCTCTTACCTCCAAATTTTCACTATAAAAATAGCTGTTGTTGATACCTGTAAAGATATCATCAGCTATTCATCAGTTGGCTCATCTAAATATTGGTGCTACTATATTACTTTCTGCCATAGTTTTATTCTAGAAATCATAAATAAGGGTCTTCTACATGATAAGCACTTTCATTCTCAAAACTTCACTCTGTCTGCATTTGCTGTATAGCCTGTAAATAATATCATTCCCATAGTTGTTGTTTATCAAATAGTTGTTTTTCTCCGAATACTAAACTATTTAATCATTTAACTAATATGTTATGATATTCTGGTGCTAATTTGATTTCTTCACTATCAGATGTTAATTCTAAATCAAATGGTATATATTTTCACTCCATATAAAGCTCTCAATCTTTCTTAGGAATAGGAATAAGAAATATACTACCATCTCTTAATATTCAATATGGGTGTTCATTCCATTTTGGATTAGTTAAATCTCTTTTACTATCATATAAGCTACTATCATACAAAGGTAGTTTTTTACCATCAAGAAAAGCTGTCAATACAAGTTTTACTCCTGTGCTTTCATCACTTGGTTGTGGTAGTATATATTCACTCTGTCAAGCATTTACTTCTGTCGTAAAGCTCTGCCAAGTATATTTTTTAGAATTTACTGATAATCTGGAAAATATATCTTTGTAGATAATGTTTAGGTATGTAAGATAATCAGCATCTGCTATTTGTCCTGTTGTAGTAGATGTCTGTTTTCTTGACAACTCTATTATTGTAGATACATCCATTGGCTAATATGTTCTATATAAAAGTTTCATTCTAAGAGGCAAGTTTCCCTGCCCCTTATATATGAAACCCTTACTAAGCAGCAATCTTGATTTTTACCATTCTTTCAGCTCATTCTGTGAAAGTTTTTACTCCATATAGAGTAGAGATAATGAAGTAATCAGCTTTCTGTCTTGGTAATGGATTTTTTCTAACATCAATATTCTGTTGCATAACCAAATCAATAGCTCCTGGTCTGCAAAGTAATGCATGAGCTTCTTCTGCACCAACTGTAATTGTTGTATCTGGTGTAGATACAGCAACACTTCAAGCAGTAGTTAATACTCCTGTAGAAGCATTTAAGTTAGCTCTAACATTCTTTAATTTAGCTCTATCTGAAGCACTTAATTCTACATAAGTTGTTCCTGCTCCTGCTCATCCATTGATTGCAGCTGCAAGGTTAGATAATGAAGCAGCGTCATTTGCTCATTTAAGAACATTACCAGCTGTAGTTCCGATAGTTCCAACAAATGTAAATTTAACTCCTGCAACTGTAATTTCATCAGTAGCAACTACACTTGAGAAGCTAATAGTTCTTGAATGTGCCAAGTTATTTGAAGAATATACTTTATATCCTGCAAAGTTTCCTGCATATCCATTTTTAAGAGCCAAATCTGCTAATGAAAATCCATCAGAAGCAACAGTTTGAGCGATGATTGAAGCAATTTTTGGGTCAACTACTAATGCCCAAGTTTTATCCATCTCACATCCGTTAGCTGTTAATTTAGCTCAAGCTGTCATAATAGTATTAAGACAGTTAGAGATAGACAATGAAATAGCTTGTCCAGCAGTTCCACCAATATCTCCAGCATCCATAGATACTTTTGCGTTAGATACTTCTGCTAATACTTTTCCATCAATATCATTTGATAGTCTGTAAGCGGCTCTTTCAATATAATCATTTTCGATGTCGTATTTCATTTGAATCCAATCAACTTCATCGATAGCGAAAGAGATTTCTTTTGATTGGTCAATATCGAGATATTCATCAGTTCCGATTATATCTTGTGCTACTGTATCAGTATACTTAACATAATCATTTACAGACAAATCATTTGGATATGGTCTGTGAATTCTATCTCCATATTTTAAATCTGGTTGTTCTTCGAAAGAACAAATTTGAGTAGCTACTAGAGCATTTCTTGTTAAATATTGAATTCTTCTACTCCATAGCTCAGGCACGAAAGCCTGTACATTGTTGTTAGTTGTAGGCATTGAAATAAAATAATTGAATTAAAAGATTATTTCCTACCTTTCCTTGCTTCCCACCACTGGTTAAACTCTTGGTCGTTCATATCTTTCCAAGATTTCTCTGGTTCTGGTTCTTTTGTAATCCCATCTACTCAGAGGTTTGACTGTCTTTGGGAAAGAAGTTCCGGTTTGTTCTTAGCAAGATACAAATCAAAGGCATCATTGACATTCATTCCAGTATACTTGGATTGAATTTCTTTGATTTCTTTTTCAACCTCTCTTGCTGTTGGGTTGTTCTGAAAGAATAATTTCTCCTCAACTTTCTTATCGATGTAGCTATCATCGATTTCATATTGAGTTCTTTCTTTCTCCTGTGCTTTTGCACTTTTGAAACGAGATTTCCATTTCTCTACATCAGCTTGTGATTTCTCATAAAGAGCCTTGTAGTCAATCTCCTCTCACTCCTCAATAGGAGTTTCTACCATTTCTTCTTCTGGCATTTTTACATTTGGTTAGTAATAAAGCATCATAACCGTAGCTAAAGTAGATTTCTTAAGCATAAATCTACAAACTGCGATATGTTAGGTGTTAAACCTCTTATTTTCTCTCTCTTTATGGCTGATGAGTTTCCATTTTTTAGATTTCTTGCTTGAACATATCATTTATTAAATCTGCTCTCTCTTGGTCTTCCATCTCCTCTATATCTTCATCTGGATTATAGTTTGGATTTTCAACTAACTGTTCTGGTAGC
>Ga0247608_10004449_pt1 | contig 15685 bp, 16 predicted proteins | sample 176DNAGHGlowgp2_FD_193490 | JGI IMG/M metagenome (GOLD analysis project Ga0247608, IMG submission 193490) | Sheep rumen microbial communities from Palmerston North, Manawatu-Wanganui, New Zealand - 1766 DNA GHGlow gp2 | ecosystem: Host-associated > Mammals > Digestive system > Stomach > Rumen ... | reverse complement strand
TAGGAATATCTGCAATATCGTAATTACATCCATCAGTCGGCATTGTCACGTCAGTATTTTCATCTGTATCCTTGGAATATTCTTTGAACCAATCATGCCATTTTTGCGGAATCTCGCCTTTTGAATACCTTTCATTAAAAATCTTCATCCTTTCCTTGTTTGAAAGCTCCCTCGTATAAAACTGGAACATCGTGTGGCAAGGAGGCAATGCCATTTCCCCCAATTGGTCTGGATTAAATGCAACGCACAGCATTCTCCTATCATTTGGATTGGTCTTAAGTGTGTCAATTATTCCCTTTATCTGGTCCACTCCATCATGTCCGAAGGCTCTCCATTGTTTCCCGTAAATCGGACCGAGGTCACCGAACCTATACTTTGACATCCATTCTCCCCATATCTCAACCCTCTGTAAGGTTAGGTCTATGAATTCCTCCTTCGTGATATTCTTAAGCCACTCAGTGTCACGTTTCCTAAGCTCGTTTGCAATCCAATATTCATATACTGGTTTCACACCCATATTGTCATCATTGACACATACTAGGAATTCGTTTCTTGACGGATTTTTGCTGAAACCATCGGCAACCTCGCTCTTGAACCAACGGTAAGCATCATCATCCCATATATGTACGCCATTTCTTATCAAGTATTCAATGTTCATACTGCCATGTGAATTATATGGTCTCTGCAAGAACCATAATAACTCATGTATAATACCCTTTGTAAATACTTTCTTGGTTGTCAATAGCGGAAGACCTTCCTTCAAGTCAAATCTTAATTGTCTCCCGAATACTGACTTTACACGCCCAGCTCTAGTGTCCTTCTCGACACCGTTCTCCATAATATCGTTTAATAATGAAAGATATTCTTCATCACACTTTGTCATGTCTCAAAAAGTTTTGGTTGGCAAGATTCCAGTTGGACATATGCCATCATTTTCTCTAATTCTTTCAATTCATTCTTAATTTTCTTCACTAGCTTCCTCGCTTCGCGTAGATTCATCCATTCTCGTACTATTCTGTTCATGCTTGACATCATCTATGTATTGCATTATTATCGGTGAATTTCCTATGAACTCGCCTTGATTGGACAGCTTATGCTTATAGCAGTTAGGGGATTCGTCATCATCAATGTCACCAACCCATTTGTTGAAATCCTTGTCAAGTTCCCTTATCTTATTCGGATTACTTCTTTTCCTAACCTCGTTCTCTATGAACTCACCTCTCCTATTCTCTGAAGGATAGAATATGTCATAGTCAACATTATTCTCATTGAAGATGTCTCTCACGTCATTTGAAGCGTCGATGAAGACGATGTCGTTCTCATCAATTGATTCCATCACCTTGTTGAAATATCCCTCCAAGGTCTCTTCGTCTATCTTTCCGTCAACTTTTTTCAGAGGAATTTCGCTTACTGCATCGAAAATTTTTATCTTATCCCCATGAGTATTCTTAAGATATTCACGGCCGCAGCCAGTGAAAGTACTAATGATAATTCCCATTTACACCTATTTAGAATCGTTATTTAATTTCAGCTTTTTGTCTCTCAGTCTCACTAATTTCTTCTCTAGTTCATCCTCATAGTCATCAAATCCAAGTAACAACGCTATTTGTTCTATCATGATGGTTGCATCTGCTAGCTCAGTCAAGACATCTTCCTTAGTGACTCTTCCTCTTGTATATTGTGACAATGCGGTTATAAGCTCACCTAGTTCTTCGTAGAGCATTGTCTTCTGCGGCTCTATTCCCCACTTCTTAATGGCCGCATAATATAGCCTTATCCTATCATTCTTCTCCATTCTCGAAATCCTTTCCATCTTTGTATATTTCCTTTCCAACTGCGGTAAGCGCATCGCAAATGGTATCGAATGCCTCTGACGTGAGCTTTACCTCCTTTTCGCATATCACAACATCCTTATTGTCCTTGATGGTGAACTTTCCGTTCTCATACGAGACAAAGATTCCGCCCTCGATTCTGAACTGCACTTCATTGTCAATGGCATCAATATCGGCATTCTCAAGCTTCTTGTATTCATACCCCTTTGACTTGATGAATTCATTTAATGCCTTTCCTTGTGACTCCGCATTGCGGAACATTAGGTATTGCGTAACGTCAACACCATAGTACTCATACTGTGTTCCGTTATTGAACACGACCTTGAGTGTCTTTAGCGAGTTCTCCTTGTCTAGGCATTCACAGTATTTGATATTGCTGCTTGCGAACCAACATCGGTCTAATCCGTTTCCGTCGTGGTCACTTGTGTAAAAATTAAAAATTTTCGCCATAGTTTTAACATATTTTTGCAAAGATATACAAATTTTGTTAAAAAACCAAAAATTTGATATTGTTTTTTTGAAATGAAAACATTATATTTTAAGTATAAAATTAAAAAATTATGAGTAAAGTAAATGAAGGTAACTACACAATTGAATTAAACACGGTATTGGATTACATGTCTACGGTTCTCTTGAATGAGTTTCCGACTGACACATTGACAATTGAATATCTAATACTTTCAATCCTAGATACAAAGGATTGCCATGCTAATCTAATCTTGGATAACTGCCTCATGTCCAATAATATCGAGGAGCTTAGGAAAGTATACGTCTCTGTGATTGACCGTCATACAAAGCCTCAGCTTAAGAATGGGAATGTCAAGTATGACGATGAATTGATAAGAGCCCTTAACTGTGCGGAAACGGAGTCAAGGAAGATGAACAACTCCCAAGTCGGTACTGAGCACGTACTCCTTGCGGTATTGAACCAAGACAACAGATTCAAGGAAAAGGACATATTCAACAAGTTCATGCTCCATTATGACTTCATATTCAATAAATGCAATGTGAACATGAGCGAAGAAGAGAAATCGCAAAAACAGAATAGGCTAAAGCCAAGGAGGATAAATAAGACGAAAAATGATGAGATACCATTGAAAAGCCAAGTTAACACAAAGACAATCACCTCAAACCCTTCCACCACTTCAATTGAGGCATATACCACTAGCCTAAACAAGATGGCAAGGGAAGGGAATATTGATGACATCATAGGAAGAAAAGAAGAGATTGAGGAAATCATAAAGGTTCTATGTAGGAGGAAGAAGAATAACGCAATACTCGTTGGGAACGGAGGTGTCGGAAAGACTAGTATTGTATACGGGATAGCCAAGATGATTGAGGAGAAGAGGGTTCCTGAGGTATTGGACGGTAAGGAAATCGTAATGCTGAATCCAATGGCATTAGTTAGCGGAACGCACTTCAGGGGCATGTTCGAGGAGAGAGTCAAGGCGTTGTTTGATACCTTGAAGGCAAGCGACAAGTATATATTGTTCATTGATGACATCCATACGGTGCTCAAGAGCGGAAGCAAGGACAAGGATGCCGACATCAGCGGAATGGTCGGAGAAATTCTAACGGAAGGCAGCGTCAAGGTAATTGCAGCAACGACATTCAAGGAATATAGGAATGCAGTTGAATCCAACACACAGATTTCTAGGAAATTCCAAAAGATAATGATTGAACCAGAGACGGTTGAGGAATCAATCAAGATATTGAACGAGAATAAGCACTACTATGAGGAGTTCCATGACGTAATATACAGCGACAAGGCAATTGAAAAGGCAGTTTACCTAGCTAGCAGATATATTACGGATAGAAGTCTTCCAGACTCTGCGTTCGATATTATTGACCTAGCTGGAGCAAAGACATCACTTGAGACTAGGGAACCGATTGAAATCCAAAACACAAAGAAAAGGATGAAGCAAATCGAGTCAGAGAAGAATGAAGCCTTGAATAGGGGTGAATTTGAGAAAATCGATTCATTGACGATAGAGGAAAATGTATTGGCATCAGACCTTGCGGATTATAAGAGAAATATAAAGAACTTGAAGTTTGACGCAATTAACATAACGGAAAATGACATTGCGGACATCGTTTCCGAGATAACGAAGATACCAGTCAGCAAGTTATCATCAAATGAAAAGGTTAAGATTGCACATATTGACGAAACCCTCAAGAAGAGCATAGTAGGGCAAGATGAGGCTATTTCTGAGGTTTGCAAAGTGATAAAGAAGAACAGAGTGGGATTGGGAGACAAGGGAGGCCCGTTAGGCGTATTCCTATGTGCAGGAAAATCAGGCACAGGCAAATCCCTCCTTGCAAAGAAGATTGCCGAAGAGGTGTTCGGCGACGAGAAGGCTCTCATAAGAATCGACATGTCCGAATATTCTGAGAAGAACTCAGTTGCAAAACTTTATGGAACCTCTGCTGGATACATTGGCTACGATGACGGAGGTGTGTTGACAAACGCAATTAAGAGCAAACCATATTCCGTTGTCCTATTGGATGAGATTGAGAAGGCTGACGAGTCCATATATAACGTGTTCCTACAAGTATTCGACGAGGGAAGACTCAGTGAGGCTAACGGAAACGTCGTTGACTGCCATAACTGCATCTTCATAATGACATCAAACATAGGGGCTAGGAAGGCATCCGAACTAGGAGGAAGCGTTGGCTTTGTGAGTGACGAGGAAAAGAACAAGAAGTCAATCATCGAGAAGGAACTGAAGAGAAAGTTTGCTCCAGAATTCTTAAATAGAATAAATAAAATAGTATATTTCAATAATTTAACTGATGATAATTTAAAAGATATAGTTAAATTAGAGATAAATAAGTTTAATAATAGATTAAATACTATAGAATATAATATAGTATGTAATGATGATGTAATAGAATATATACATAATGAAGCTGTAAAGAACAAGGAATTCGGTGCTAGACCGATAATAAGGCTAATACAAGACAATATAGAGGACAAGATAACCGAGCTTATGTTGGAAAATGATTATAAGCCGAATTATACATTCAGCGCATCTTGCGAAAGCGGAAAGATAATGATAAGATAAGGTTACTTCATAATTTTTTAAATATTTTATATGTTAGAAAAAATGGGGGAATTTTCATGCCGATTCCCCCATTTTGTTTGAAAATAAGCAAAAAAAAATGAGAAAAAATTTGGTCATTCTGATTTTTTTTCGTATATTTGCATCCGTAAATCGAAATCAATTATGGTGATAGATTTATGCAACAAGTTGGTTGATAACGATTTGACTAGAGAAGACTTGTTGGAGAGGGTCGAGATAAAGAAGACCTCTAAGGAAGACTTGGATGACATATGCAATACCTTGGCGAAGGCATTTGCATTGTCAAGCAGTGACGAGGCACTTCAGCAGATGCTATGCTCAAATGCGCTGTTAGACGAGTCGGTGAAACTAGTTGACAAGGAAAATGGAGACATATACGGATTGCTCATGTTCTGTGAGTATCCGATAAGGATAGGCTCCCCAATAATGCTCTTTGAAAATAACTTGGCACAATACCTAGATGAGTTCACACAAGTGAACGGTCATTCGTTTATAATAGACGAAAGACTAAGAGGTACTAACCTTGACAAGAAGATGCTGTTATTCAATGTCAAGTACTTGTCGGACAACTATGACCTCATATGGATTGGTGTCGAGCGTGACCTAGCCACACATAACTATTGGAAAAGACTAGGGTTCACAGTGGCATTTGATATTAAGGAGGCTGTATTTTATGTAATGCCTTTAAGCAAAAAGATGGTAAGTGAATATTTATAAATAAAAATAAATTATTATGAAAAGATTCATATTATCAGAAAACGGCATTGATAAGCTAAAGAACAATATCATCAAGGAAGCGATGTATGATGACCATGTGAAACATGGAAAGGACTTCCTAGATGGCAACTATATGAAGGCAGAATACGACAACAACGGTGACATCGTCGGTGTTTTCGTAAAGGTCTCAAACGGCAAACCGACACAGAAGACGGTGTGGAAACAAGATGTGTTGGATGATTTGGATAAGGAATTTTATACAAGAATAACAAATGACAAGGAAAGAAAAGGCTTCATAAGCCAATTGCTTGACGATTGGTATAACGGTAAGATTAGTAAATATGGGAGCCTTTCAAATTATAGTTTTTAATTACCTAAGAGGAAGTAGTGGCGTAACTCGCTCTCACATACCGCCACCGATTGACAACCTAGCATACTAGTGTCAAGCCTCACGTAAAATTTTAAGTGATGAGAAAAAGCAAAAGAATTATTTTGGCAATGTTGATGTCATTGTTCATGTTGACAATCAACGCACAAGAGAAAAGTGGGACTAAGTGGCAGAAGATAATCGATGCCATAAGTCAAGTGGAAAGTAGGGGAAATGCAAAGGCATATAACCCAAATGGAGACTGTGTAGGATTACTACAAATTACTCAAACCTGTGTTAAAGAGGCAAATGCAATTCTAAAACAAAAAGGTATTGACAATAGGTTTTCCCTAGATGATAGATGGGATGCTGAGAAGTCAAAGGAAATGTTCATCTTGATACAAGAGAAATATAACCTTGAGGGGGATTTAGTAAAGGCTTGTAGGGTATGGAATGAAGGACCAAACTATAATAAAAACATAAAAACAACAAGCTACGTTAAAAAAGTTATGAACGTTATGAAATAAGTGCAAGAGAAAAGGCAGACCAACTAGGTCTGCTTTTTTGTTTATCATTATAGGTATTTTTCCTATTTAACCACGTAATTTCCCTATTTATAGGGTAATAATTTGTTTTTTCAAAAAGAAACCAATATCTTTGCAATACTTATAGAAAAAAGAAAACTTACTTACTTTTAAAACTAGTTGAACTATGAAAAAGATTATTGGATTTTTAACCGCATTGGTAATGCTATTCACATTGTCATCTTGCGTTACAACGGCACAAGCACATGTGGATGACGTATATGATGATGTTGACATCAACCTAGTTGTCACATATGGGGTTCCATATTATGACGTTGACGGACTACTTATGTATTATATCTATCGTAATATGTACTATTATCCATACTTCTACTATGATAGATATTATCTGCATAGATACCATAGACCTTTACCACCGTCACGAATGCATAGATATAGACCAGTACCAAGAGACGCATTCAAGCACCATTACCACCCAAATATGAGACATCATGGGCACATGCCAAAACATAACACAATGCCAAGCATGAACCATAGGAGACCAATCGGAGATAAGCCGAACTCCAATATTAAGCCAATACAACCGTTTAGACCAAATATAAGCATCAACAGAGGCTCTAGTATGCCAAATATAAACAGCAGCAGAGGAAGTAGGTCAATGTCACAGCCAAGAGGCGGTTCAAGACCGATGAGCGGCGGTAGAGGAAGTGGAAGACGATAAATGTTAAAAAAAGTTTCATCAAAATTTGGAAATGAGAAATAAAAATTATATCTTTGCATTGTTAAACTTAACAAGAGAACGACAAATAAAGATTAATTTAAATTAAAGTTATGGGAGCAAAAGTTAATGTTTTTGTATTAGCACTTCCAACTATGGACAGTGTTGTTGGCAAACTTAAAACTGCCATTGAGAGCGCATTTGAGGGGCCAAAGGTAAATGAGTCTTGTTTCTGTTGCGGAAACAATGATGAAGATTTTACTCCTAAACATCTTAGGGTAAAAGAACCTTGTGGTGACACACAACCTTGGGGCGTACGTGGAAAAGAAGCAAATGAAGACCTTCGTTTTGGCTACGGTCTTGAGGTAGACGAACCTAGGAAGGATGACTTCGATGATTGGGATGAATTCCTTGAAGCTCGTGAGGCGTTCGATGACTTCGTAGACGCTGGTGAACGCTGCGTTGAACTTGGACTTGACAAGCAGAACGATGCACCAATTACAAAGTGCAACGCAATCCGCAAGCCAATTGGGTGCCCTCCTCCTATGAATCGAGAGCTTATCGGCGAGTCACAGTTCCCTTGGTGGGAGAAGGATTTTGAATGGTAAAAAACAAAAAAAGAGGGTAATTAACTACCCTCTTTTTTTGTTAATAGTCCCCTTGCAATATTATCGTCTTAATTTTCGTTAAAATATTTGGCTATTTCAATTTTTTTCCGTACATTTGCATCAGAAATTGAGTTTGAAAGATAAGATGAGAGATACATTTGAGACAATAAAGAATGATAATAGGTTATTATACTCTTATATAAGAGGCAGTAATTGTCACGGGATTTCAACCCCAACTAGCGACATTGACATGGGAGGAATCTTCATGGCAAGAAAGGATGACTTGATTGGTCTTGGATTCACTTACCAAGAACAAGTGCAGAATGAATCGAACGACATTGTATGGTGGGAGCTTAGGAAGTTCATGAACCTATTGATAAAGTCCAATCCAACCGTATTGGAGTCATTGTTCATTGATGACAAGTTTGTCGAGTTCGAGCATCCGTTGATAACGGAGCTTAAAAAGAATAGGGAACTATTCCTAACAAAGAAGTGTTTCCCATCATTCTTCAATTATGCAAAGTCACAAGTGGAGAAGGCAAAGGGGTTGAACAAGAAAATCAATTGGGATATACCCACACGAAAGACACCTTTCGACTTCGCCTATACATTCCATAACCAAGGAAGCACCAAGATTGGCAATTGGCTTGACAATAGGGGTCTTTGCAAGGACTATTGCGGATTGGTACACATACCGAATATGCATGATACATATGGGGTGTATTATGACTACGGAGCGCACTTTGAAGCAAATGGAATAAACACATTGGATGAGTTCAAGGAGAAAAATCCAAGGACATATGAGTTCACATGTGAGTTCTATGGGCTTTCGCAAGATAATGCGCAACAATGGTTTGATGAACATAAGGAGGTTCTGCATTACCGTGGGATGTGCCTTGATAATGCTACCGACATGCGAGGCTCTTCCGTGTCGAAGGGAGAAAAGCCGTTATGTTGGATGGTATTCAACGAGAGCGGATTCAAAGACCATTGCAGAAAGTATAGGGAATATAAGGAATGGGAGAAAAACCGCAACCCAATACGATATGAAAGCAATCTCAATAAATCATATGATGCCAAAAACATGTGCGAGTGCTTCAGGTTAATGAATTGTGGAATAGAAATCGCAGAGGGTAAGGGCTATATCGTGGATAGAAGCGGAATTGACAGAGACTTCCTCCTTGATGTTAAAAACCATAAGTTCGAGTATGAATATCTCATAGAAGAATTAGAAAAACTGAAGAAAAAAATGAATGAGTCAATGGAAAAGTCCAAGCTCAAGGAGGATATTGACCCAATATTGGTGAATAACCTATATATAAAAATGGTAAAAGAATTTTTTTAATGTCCAAATATTTTGTTTTTTCAGAAAAATAATATATCTTTGCATTGTATAACAAATTTAAATAGAGAAAATGGATAAAAATTTTGAGAATGCTGCTAAGGGTTGGATTAACCAATATAGCACTGACGTGAAAAGTAAGGTGCAGAACCTTTTGAAAGAGAATGATTCTTGTGCTGAGGAACTTGCCGAGGTAATCAATGTTCCTGTTGAGGAAATCTATGGCATCCTTGAAGGTAGTGCCGAGTACATTAGTGTAAACACCTTGGTTAGAATCTTCATGGTCTTGGGGCTTGCGGTGGAAATCAAGCCAATCGAGCAAACTCCACTATGTGGATATAATAATGTGAACCCACACATTGAACGTGATGTGATGGCCGAAGTGGAAGAGACGTACGAGAGAAGGCGTGAGCCACGTCCCAACCCATTTATGCGCCCACGAATGGGAATGCCGCATGATTTGGATTTTGATGATGTTCCACCACACATCCGTGAACAAGTGGCTAGGGAGTTCGAACGGAGGCACCCAATCCCTCCAATTGCAAATCGAGCTTGCGAAAGAGCTAAGTCGCCTTTTGAGGACAAGAGCCGAGAAGAGCTTGCCAATATCATTCGGAAACACCTTTGGGATACCGAGATTGACACCAATGCCGCAACAAAGGAAATGCTAGTGGATTTCCTCAATGAAAAGGATAAGCGGACAAGGGAACTTAAACGCGAGGAAACACTTGAGAGAGACCCCAAAGTGGCAGACTTCGTAAGGAACATGAAGAAAACCATTAAGGATAACCCACAGTTCCGCTCATACATGAAGAACTTTCTCAGCGAACTCGATGATTAATTAGCTGATGTTGTGAAAAAAGAAAAGAGGTAAGAAACTAATCTTACCTCTTTTTGCGTATAGGCAATAATATAGCAGTTGGCACAAAGTACCGTTGGAACACAAGAAAAATGAGCGAATCAGAGAAATTCGCCCATATGCTCGCCAAGTCGATTGGACTTGTTCGTAAGTGGTCTGAGATTAGAGTTGGTCTTGTGGCTGCATAGACTCCTTTTTCCAAGAATATGGGTCCCACCAATCTTTAAAACTTGTTTGGCGATTTCCTTTTGTATCAAAAAACATTGCTTGGAAACAATGCTCACTTTTTAAAGTTAGATGTACCCTACCATCATCATTTATGTTATAGTCTTTAAGTTCTGGTTCTTCGCCATAGAACTGAATAAACGCATTTATTGCTTTATTCACCAACTGATGGTCAATTTCTTCCATTGATGCTTTACGAGCACCTTCTAATAAAATCTTGTTCACCGACTCTTTCACAATCTTGTGAAGGTCTGATTCAGTTAATCTAATTCTTCTTTTCATATTTCTATTTGTATTATATTGTTTATTTTCTATCAAATATTATAATGTATATGTTGCTTCATCCTCAAGACTTACTTCATATTGATTCTTTCGTTCTTCGAGATATAACGGTAAATCATTCATATCAAAGTACTTAATTTCCCCATCCATAATTTTATATATAAATATTGGCAACCGTAATTTTATTCTGGTTGAAAATTTGCAAATTTAACATTTTTTATATATCTTTGCAAAAAATAAGTTAGAAATGCCAAGAAAGAAGAAAGAAGAAGCGCCAAAGGTTGAATATCCATGGTCAAAATACCAAGAGGAGATTTTTTCGTTCATTGAGCACGAACAAGGGCACTTGGTCATTGAGGCCACCGCTGGAAGTGGTAAGACAACCACTCTCGTGAAATGTCTTGATTTCATACCGAATTCTAGCAAGGTTCTCCTAACCGCATTCAACACCGACATTGTTAATGAGCTTAAGAAGAGGGTGAGCGATAGGCCGAATGTGGATGTTAGGACAATTCACAGCCTTGGATTGCTATTCATAAAGAAGAACATACCGCAAGCAACGGCAATCATAGAGCCATTCAAATATGACGCATTCATAAAGAACAACATAAGGGAATTGTCATCAATCAATATTTATACTCTTAGGGGTAGGGAATATTTCAGATACATTGAAAACGTCAAGAAGTACATTGATTTCGGAAGGTGCTATCTATGTCAAACCGTGAATGACTTGAACTTCATTGAGGATAGATATGCGATAGACACCATTGCTGATGAGAAGGAGGTTGCATTGAAGGTCATGGAATGGGGCAGAAACGCCCTAGAAACGATTGATTACACGGATATGATATGGTTGCCCCACGTCTTGTTTTTAAAGCCCCTAGGGCTGTTATATGACTTCATAATAATGGATGAGGTACAAGACCTAAACAAGGCTGAGAGAGAGTTGGTATTGAAATGCTTCAAAATGGGTACGAGGATGGTATCTGCTGGTGACTCCCAGCAATGTCAACCAAAAGGCACTAAGGTGTTATTGCCAGATGGTTCTGAAAAGAATATAGAAGATTTAAATGTAGGTGACTATGTTGTAACATATAATAGTGATTATGGATATTATGTTGGCTATAAAAAATTATCACGAGCTGGTAATATATCATATCAACAATGCAAAAAAATTACTTCAATTGAACATCATATTGAAAATGAATTAATAACAATTGAAACAATTACTAGAAAAAAATCTTCTTACACGCCTAGTCATATTTGTTATGCAAGATTAAACAAGAAATTTCAAAATACTGCATATTGTACATATATTATGAGAAATGAAAAAAATATGTACAGAATTGGCAAAGTAAAACTAGCATATCATGACTATTTCTCATTAAATAGGAGAATGATAGATGAAGGTTGTACTGATGCATGGATTATAGGAATATTTAAAACAGAAAAAGAAGCTAGAATTTGTGAAATTGTTAATAGTTATAAATTTGGCATACCACAAATAATTTTTGATTATGAAAGGGCATGTGGTAAGAAAAGAAATACATATTTTGTAAATGAAGAAATATGTGAGATTTATGAAAAAATAAATGAAAACATAGAAGAAAGAGTTATTAAATGTTTGAAATATAACAATAAAAAAATAGAATACCCTTTCATATCAAAAGGTGAGCAGAACTATATTTCATCAGACCATTTTACCACGTTCAGAGCTTGTAATCTATTTCCAGAATTTATGGAGGTTAATACCTTTGATGAAAATAATATAAAATATAAATACAAAAAGAAAAACACTAACAGTGAATATAGAAGTAAAGTTGTCTTAAGAACACCAGAAATTATATCATCAATAACATATACCACGAGTGATGTTGAAGTTTACTCACTAGATGTTGAGGATTTGCATAATTATGTTGCAGATGGAATATTAACACATAATTGTCTTTATACATTCAGTGGGGCAGATTCCGAATCCTTCAACACCCTTAAGTCATTGCCGAATACCACGTGCTTGCCACTTAGCATATCATACCGTTGTGCAAAGAACATTGTCAAGTTTGCCAATAAGATTGTACCAACGATTGAAGCAGCGGAGAATGCGGTTGAAGGTGAGATAGTAAGGAATGTCACACTAGATGTAATCAAGGATGGGGATATGATTATATGTAGGAACAATGCCCCATTGATACAGATTTACAATGAGTTCCTCAAGCTAGGGAAAAAGGCATTCATAAGGGGCAAGGACATTGGGAACAACCTAAAGTCAATCGTAAAGAGCACAAAGCAAGACTTTCTTAATGCTGATTGCAAGGAAGATGGAGTATTTGTTAGGCTTTATGACGATTTGTTCGTGTCTAGGAATAAACTCATGGATAGATTCAGCATAGATGACAAGACGGCGATGGAATCTCCACAGATTCAAAACAAGCTAGATATGATAAAAGCCCTTGAAATCTTGGCAGAGGGCATCAATACATCAAAGGAGATAATGGAGAAGATTGACGAGATATTCCCCAAGAGGGACAAGAAGAGCGGAATATCACTCTCAACCATACATAAGGCAAAGGGATTGGAATCAAATAATGTATATATCGCTTGTGAGTCATTAATGCCAAGCAAGTCTGCAAAGAAGGATTGGGAGATACGACAAGAATACAACCTTATGTATGTGGCATATACTAGGGCAAAGAATGTGTTGGGCTTCATAGACGAGAAGGATTTCGACAAGTTTGACACATCTAGTGGAAACAGTATTGCAGCATTAAGGAGAATTGAATACCAAGTCAACAAGGTGTTGGGGAAGACAACAAAGATTGTCATCAACAATGATACCGCAAAGGACATCGTAAAGAATGCCAAAAAAATTGACAAGGGCATATTTATAAGTTCAACCATAGATTTAAACACATCTAAGAATAATAAAAGGAAGGTTAACTCCTTCGCTAACTTACTTAAAAATAAGAAAAAAAATTAATTAAAAGACGTATGATAGGCAAAGTAATAAAATTATCAGCCCAGTGGTGCGCACCATGCCGTGTTTATGCAAACACGTTCAAGAATGTATCCAATAAGGAGGAATTCAAGGGTATAGAGTTCAATGCGATGGACATTGAGGAGGATAAGGAGGCAGAGCCTCTAGTGATTAAATTCGGTGTAAGGGGTGTACCCACAACGCTAATCCTAGATGAGAATGGCGAGCTAATATCAAAGCTCACTGGCAACGTCAAGGAATCAGACTTGATTGATGCCATCAATGATGCAATGAAGAGTTAATACAAACACACAATGGGTTCGATAATAGCATTTAGCGGGAGGATGAGGAGCGGCAAGACCGAGCTTGCCAAGATTTGCGAGAGATATGGCTACGAGCGTCTATATTTCGCATTGCCGTTGAAAAACCTATGTGCAAGCCTATTGGGAATGACGCTAGACGAGCTGAACAAGGCAAAGTCAGAAGGGCAAGAGATTGGCATGGTGATGGGGGAGGATATTTGCGCTAGGATTTCACAAGAGACGGAAATACCACTAGACATCGTCAACGGAATCTGCAAGGGTGTTGTCATAAGGGATGTAAGGCATATGTTGCAGTTCATAGGCACCGACTTGATAAGGAAGTATAACATGGACTGGCACGTAAACCGAATCCGCAACATGATTGACAAGAACAAGAACTATGTCATTGACGATGTGAGGTTTCCAAATGAAAAGGCATTGATAGACGAATTGGGAGGATACTGTTGGTTCATCGTTCGGCCAACGCTAGACAATGTCTCAAACCATGAGTCAGAGACCTCCATAACATGGAATGATTGCTGGAACAAGATAATCATAAACAACTCCACATTGTCTAGCCTATTGTTCAAATGGGAAACATTCATGGGTAACTATGAGCATTCTTGTATGATTCGAGAAATGGAATTCAATAGAATGATGGAGAAAGGGTCTTGCGAAGAAATAACACCATTGTCCATATATGACATACTGTTCATATCAAAGGACTTGTTCACATATATACCAATGACATTCGATAAGGAGCATATCAAGAACATGTCAATGAACGAAAACAAGTCGTTGATAGTCACATATGATGACGATACATTGGAGATAATAGACAATTCGTTGGTGATAGAGGAAATGAAAATGCTTGTTTAACACTTTTTAACATATTTAACTTGGTAAATTCAACTTTTTTTTTATATATTTGCCAAAATATGAATTTATATGAATAATAAAGTAGATTATAAGTATGATGATGGTTCAAAAATATTCTTTACGTCAGACAATCACTGGAATCATGGGAACATTCTCAAATTCTGTGACCGTCCATACAAGGATGTTGAAGAAATGAACTACAAACTCATTGAGAATTGGAATAACAAAGTACCCCATGATGGATTGGTATTCCATCTTGGGGATTTTGCATGGGGAGGATATGAATCTTGGAAGAAGATAAGGGAACAGCTTAACGGCGAAATCATCCTAATAAAGGGAAACCATGACAACCGAAATATGACTCCAAGGGCTGAAAAGGAGCTGTTTAGGTATGTTAATTGGCAGATGCTAGTTGAAATTGAGGGAAGGAAGATATGGCTGAACCATTTTCCATTCCTCTGCTACGCTGGTGTATACCGCGCCCCTAAAGAGCTAGTGTATAACCTCTACGGGCACGTACATAGTGGGGAAGGCAAGAAAGGACAAGACATTCCAAGGTTGATATATACATATCCGACACAATATGACGTTGGCGTTGATAACAATAATTATGAGCCGATTTCTTGGAAAGAAGTTAATGAGAGGATACAAGAACGGTTGTCGGAAAATAAGGAAGAAGAAAAATAAGGAGGAAACAAATATGTTGATGTGCGTTGCTGATGTTCACGGGCGTTCCTTTTGGAAAGATGCAACCTCAAATTATATCAATTTAGTTGATAAAGTAATATTCTTAGGTGATTATGTTGACCGCTACGAAAATGAAGGAATTTCTAGAAACGATGAACTAGAAAACTTTAAACAAATAATTGACTTTAAATCAAAATATAATGATAAAGTCATACTCCTACTAGGAAACCATTGTTACCATTACATAAATGATGATTTCCCAAGG
>Ga0247608_10004447_pt1 | contig 15692 bp, 18 predicted proteins | sample 176DNAGHGlowgp2_FD_193490 | JGI IMG/M metagenome (GOLD analysis project Ga0247608, IMG submission 193490) | Sheep rumen microbial communities from Palmerston North, Manawatu-Wanganui, New Zealand - 1766 DNA GHGlow gp2 | ecosystem: Host-associated > Mammals > Digestive system > Stomach > Rumen ... | reverse complement strand
GGCGGCAGCAGTCATAGCAGTTGCCTGTGTGATTCCGAGAATGAACCCGATCGGAACTTTCCTGGGAATCCTTTCCATGAAATTTGCGGCGTATTCCAATCCGCTGATTCACAAGGTTACATCCAAAGTACATCCTTATTTTAAGGATAAGGAGTATCCGTCGGAGGAAAACGGGGAGGAAACACCGGACGAAGAAAGACCCGAAAACGGGAAACCATAAAATCGTAAGAAAAAAGGAGGGAGTAAAATGCAGGGCATCCTGTTAGCTGGTGATTCAGCGGGAAATAATGTGGATTTCATGATTCACGGAATATTTTCCTATCAGCTGTTCGGTCAGCAGGTATGGATTACAACCTCACATGTATGTCTCCTTATTGTAGTATGTGTACTTACAATATTTTTTATAGTCGGAGGACAGGTTTTTAAACATGCATCCGAAATTCCCACGGGATTCCAGAATTTTCTGGAGATTATCGTGGAATTTCTGGACGGAATGGTGGACAAAACCATGGGAAAGAAAGGAAAGGGATTCCGCAATTATATCGGAATGCTTTTCATTTTTATTTTATTTTCCAACATCTCCGGCCTTTTGGGACTCAGACCGCCGACAGCGGATTACGGCGTAACCCTTCCGCTCGGTATCATTACCTTTATTTTGATTCATGTAAACGAATTCCGGTTCAATTCCGTGAAAGATATCTGGGTGGACAAGTGCTCACCGCTTCCGCCCTGGCTGCCGATCTGGCTGCCGATTAACTTAATCGGTGATTTTGCGGTTCCGGTTTCTTTGTCGCTTCGTTTATTTGCAAACGTTCTTTCCGGAACGGTTATGATGGCTCTGGTTTACGGACTTCTTAACAAAGTGGCTTATGCGTGGCCGGCAGTGCTGCATGCATACTTTGATATTTTCTCCGGTGCAATCCAGACATACGTATTCTGTATGCTGACCATGACATACATCTCGAATGCAATCGGAAACAAGGAAGAGGCATAAATTTTAAAATTATAAAATATAAGCAATACAACCAAGGAATATTTTTCAGGAGGAAAAACAAATGGGTGAATTTAATGATGCATTTATTTTCGGATGTTCTGCAATCGGTGCAGGCCTTGCCGTTATCGCCGGTATCGGACCCGGTGTAGGCCAGGGTATTGCTGCAGGTTACGGTGCAAACGCAGTAGGACGTAACCCCGGCGCAAAGGGTGACATCACTTCTACGATGCTTCTCGGACAGGCAGTTGCAGAGACCACCGGTCTTTACGGACTTTTGATTGCAATGCTTTTGTTATTTGTAAAACCTTTTACCTAAAAAGTATCTGCAAAAACGATCGGAGGATTAGGGTGTGAATGCATTATCAGGCATGAACTCCATACTGCTTACGGCTGAAAATGACTGGACAAGACTGTTCGATCTGGATTTTCAGCTTCTGCACGATTCGGTTCTTACTTTAATTGCCGTTTTCGTGCTGTTTTTGGTGGCTTCAATTTTCTTCTTCAAACCTGCAAGGGACTTTCTGGAGAAAAGAAAGAAGGGAATTGCGGACAACATCGAAGCAGCCAGAACGGATAAGGAAGAGGCGGCTCGTTTAAAGGAAGAGTATGAAGAAAAATTAAAGAATGTTGATTCCGAAGTGGAAGCAATTCTTGCCGATGCGAGAAAGAAAGCCCGTATGAATGAGGAACGTATTGTTCAGGATGCCATGGCGGAAGCCGGACGTATCGTGGACAATGCAAACAGAGAAGCGGAACTTTCCAAGCAGAAGGTTGCAAATGAAGTAAAAGAAGAAATTGTTTCCGTTGCGGGAGCAATGGCAGGAAAACTGGTTGCCGCATCTTTGGATGAGGAAACACAGAACAAACTCCTGGATGATACATTGAAAGAAATGGGTGACGATACATGGCTAAGCTAGTTTCCAAAACATACGGCGAGGCTTTGTACGAGCTGGCCAAGGAAAAGAAATCCGAAAGTGCCCTGCTCGAAGAAGTCACCGCGTTAAAGGACGTCCTTGAAAAAAATCCGGATTTTTCAAAACTGATGGTAAATCCCCGGATTTCCAAAGAGGAGAAAGTCGTCCTGATAAAGGAAATTTTTGAAACAAGAATCAGCGATGACCTGGTTTCTTTTCTGTGCATACTTGCGGAAAAAGGACGAATCGGAGAACTTGAGAAAGTGCTGGATTACTTTGTCGGCCGGATCAAAGAAGACGAAGGAATCGGGACTGCTTATGTTACGACCGCTTTTGCCTTAAGTGAAGAGAAGAAAAACCAGATTTATCAGAAGATTCTTTCCACTACGAAATACCGGAAACTGGATGTGATTTACTCCGTGGATGAAAACATCATCGGCGGAATGGTAATCCGTATCAGGGACAGGGTTGTGGACAGCAGTATCAGAACCAAATTGGAACAGATGGAACGCTCTCTGCATGGCGTTTTGTTGGAAGAATAAACAGAAAGGGATAAAAGCCCATGAATTTGAAACCAGAAGAGATCAGTTCGGTAATCAAAGAGCAGATCGCAAGGTATAAGGATCGTATTGAAGTATCCGATGTGGGTACCGTTATTCAGGTTGCAGACGGAATTGCCCGTATTCACGGCCTTGAGAAGGCAATGCAGGGTGAACTTTTGGAATTCCCCGGCGATGTATACGGCATGGTTATGAACCTTGAGGAAGACAATGTCGGTGCCGTTCTTCTCGGAAACCAGAGAAATATTTCCGAAGGGGATACCGTGAAAACCACCGGCCGCGTGGTAGAGGTACCTGTCGGTGACGAAATGCTCGGACGTGTCGTAAACGCACTCGGCCAGCCGATTGACGGAAAAGGACCCATTGCAACGAATAAGCATCGTCAGATTGAAAGAGTTGCAGCCGGAGTTATTACCCGTAAGAGTGTGGATACCCCGCTTCAGACCGGTATTAAGGCAATTGATTCCATGGTTCCCATCGGTCGCGGACAGCGTGAGTTAATCATCGGTGACCGTCAGACCGGAAAGACCGCAATTGCAATTGATACCATCATCAATCAAAAAGGACAGGGTGTAAAATGCATCTACGTTGCAATCGGACAGAAAGCGTCCACGGTTGCATCAATCGTTAAGACTTTGGAAGAATTCGGTGCCATGAGTTACACGACGGTGGTTGCTTCCACCGCATCCGAACTTGCACCGCTTCAGTATATTGCACCGTATGCGGGATGCGCAATCGGTGAAGAGTGGATGGAAAACGGCGAGGACGTGCTGGTTGTCTATGATGACTTATCGAAGCACGCAACCGCATACCGTACCCTCTCCCTTCTGCTTCGTCGTCCGCCCGGACGTGAGGCATATCCCGGAGACGTATTTTATCTGCATTCAAGACTTCTGGAACGTGCAGTCCGCATGAGCGAGGAGTACGGCGGAGGATCGTTAACGGCACTTCCTATTATCGAAACACAGGCAGGAGACGTATCGGCTTACATTCCGACCAACGTTATTTCCATTACAGACGGACAGATTTATCTGGAAACCGAAATGTTCAACGCAGGTTTCCGCCCCGCGGTTAACGCAGGTCTTTCCGTATCCCGTGTAGGCGGTTCCGCACAGATTAAGGCAATGAAAAAAATTGCCGCACCCATCCGTGTCGAGCTTGCACAGTACAGAGAGCTTGCTGCATTCGCACAGTTCGGTTCGGAACTGGATGATGCGACCAAGGAAAAGCTTGCACAGGGCGAAAGAATCAAAGAGATTTTAAAGCAGCCCCAGTACAAGCCCATGCCGGTAGAATATCAGGTTATCATTATCTTTGCGGCAACCAGAAAATTCCTTCTGGATATCGCGGTAAGTGATATTACCAGATTTGAAACGGAGCTCTTTGAATTCCTGGATACCAGATATCCCGAAATTCCTAAGGCAATCCGTGAAGAAAAGCAGATTTCCGATGATACGGAAGCAAATCTGATTAAAGCAATCGAAGATTTCAAGAAATCCTTCAGCTAAACCGCGCGGTTATTATGCCGATATGCGGAAGGGTTACGGAATAAATTCAGGCAGAGATTTTAAGTAAAACAGGTGAGAGAGGCATGATTGTATGGCTTCCATGAGAGACATCAAGCGCCGCCGTGCCGGAGTGGAATCCACCGGACAGATTACCAAGGCAATGAAACTGGTATCTACGGTAAAACTCCAGAGAGCAAAGGAAAGAGCGCTTCGTTCAAAAACATATTTCCACAGTATGTATCTTACGGTAAAGAGCCTTCTTTCCAAGTCGGGTAACGTGGATTCGATTTATACCACAAAGCAGGAAACCTCCAAAAAGGCAGTGATTGTGATTACTTCCAACAGGGGACTTGCAGGCGGATATAACTCCAACGTGGTAAAGCTGATTACGCAGTCCGATTTTAAGAAAGAGGATCTGGATATCTATGCCATCGGAAAGAAAGGCAGGGAATTACTCGAACGCCGCGGATATCATATTGAAGAAGAAATGTCCGATCTGATGGAAGAATTTGAATATGCGGATACCATGAAGATTTGCGAGCGAATCACTCACCGCCTGGAAAAGGGTGAAATCGGAGAGATTTATCTGGCCTATACCAATTTTAAAAATACGGTCAGTCATATTCCGACCCTCATTAAACTTCTGCCCATTCTTCCCGAGGACGAATTAATCGGAGATGACGAAGATGATGACGACGATGATCTGATTATGAACTTCGAGCCGGAAGATACGGATGCGCTGAAGATGATTATTCCGAAGTATGTATCCTCCCTTCTGTACGGTGCCCTGATTGAGGCAACCGCCAGTGAAAACGGAGCGAGAATGCAGGCAATGGATAACGCAACAAACAATGCGGAGGAGATGATTGCCTCCCTGACACTGAAGTACAACCGTGCAAGACAGGGATCCATTACGCAGGAACTTACGGAGATTATCGCAGGTGCAGAGGCAATTTCCTAGCAGGAATGCCGCCGGTAATTTTTGAAAAAATAAGTAACTTAAGATATTGCTAAGAGAGGACTTAAAAATGGCGAACACAGGAAAAATCACACAGATCATCGGTGCGGTTTTGGACGTAAAATTCGAGGAAGGACATCTTCCCGAGATAAACGAAGCAATCAACATTCCCTTAAAGGACGGAAAAACGCTTACCATCGAGGTTGCGCAGCATCTGGGTGACGATATCGTAAGATGTATCGCAATGGGTTCCACGGACGGTCTGGTTCGCGGAATGGAAGCAATTGCAACGGGCGGTCCGATTTCCGTTCCGGTAGGAGAGAATACACTCGGTCGTATTTTTAATGTACTCGGTCAGCCGATTGACAATAAGCCGGCTCCGGAAGGTGTAAGTTATGAGCCGATTCACAGACCGGCTCCCGATTTCGAAGCACAGTCCACCGAGACGGAACTTCTTGAAACCGGTATCAAGGTTGTCGATCTGCTCTGCCCTTATCAGAAGGGTGGAAAAATCGGTCTGTTCGGAGGCGCAGGTGTCGGAAAGACCGTACTGATTCAGGAACTGATTCGTAATATTGCAACGGAGCACGGCGGATATTCCGTATTTACCGGTGTAGGAGAGCGTACCCGTGAGGGGAATGACCTTTACCATGAAATGCAGGAATCCGGCGTTATTGATAAAACAACCATGGTGTTCGGTCAGATGAACGAGCCCCCCGGGGCAAGAATGAGAGTCGGCCTTACCGGACTTACCATGGCAGAGTATTTCCGTGACAAAGGCGGAAAGGACGTGCTTTTGTTCATTGATAACATTTTCCGTTTTACACAGGCAGGTTCCGAGGTGTCCGCACTTCTCGGCCGTATGCCTTCCGCAGTAGGTTATCAGCCGACGCTGCAGACGGAAATGGGTGCGCTGCAGGAACGTATTACTTCCACCAAAAACGGATCCATTACTTCCGTACAGGCCGTATACGTACCCGCCGATGACTTAACCGACCCGGCTCCCGCAACGACATTCGCCCACCTGGATGCAACCACCGTACTTTCCCGTGCAATCGTGGAACTCGGTATTTATCCGGCTGTGGATCCCCTTGAGTCCACCTCGAGAATTCTGGATCCCAGAATCGTGGGAATTGAGCATTATCAGGTAGCCCGCGGGGTACAGGAAGTACTTCAGAAGTATAAAGAACTTCAGGATATTATCGCAATTCTCGGTATGGACGAACTTTCCGAAGACGATAAGCTTACCGTAAGCCGTGCAAGAAAGATTCAGAGATTTTTGTCCCAGCCGTTCTTCGTGGCAGGACAGTTTACCGGACTCGAAGGAAAATACGTACCGATTTCGGAAACCATCCGCGGATTCAAGGAAATTCTTGAAGGCAAGCACGACGATATTCCGGAAGGCTTCTTCTTAAATGCCGGAACCATTGACGAAGTGGTGGAGAGAAACAATAACCGCAAGTAATTCTGAAGCGGAAGTATTTGGATTGGAAACAGTATGGCAGAAGGTAATTTATTTGAATTAAAAGTCATTACACCGGAACGGGTTTTCTTTGAGGGACAGGTTTCCATGGTGGAATTCAATACCACCGAGGGAGAACTCGGAATTCTGAAAGGACATATTCCGCTTACCGTGATTGTGGATCCCGGGATTCTCACGATTACGACCGTTGAGGGACCGAGGAATGCCGCTCTTCACGCAGGATTCGCGGAAATCCTTCCCGATAAGGTAACGATTCTTGCGGAACTCGTGGAATGGCCTTCGGAGATTGATGAAAAGCGTGCGGAAGCTGCGAAGGAACGTGCGGAAGAACGTCTTGCAAAAAAGGGTCCCGATATCGATGTGGACCGTGCAACCGTGGCTTTAAAGAAAGCAATCTGCCGGTTGAACGTATTGCAGTAACTGAAAATATATGCCCCCCGACAATCGTCGGGGGTTTTTTATAAATATGCGGAATCATTACAATCGTCCGCTGTATAAAAATGTACTCGAGCGAGTGACTTGCAGGACTCCGCCGAGGCGAACCTGTGCCAACTTGAGTCCTCGGCGGAGTTCGTGAAGGCACGATGCGAGCCATTCGAGCGTTCGGATAACCATAGTTTTCAGAGTTATTTAATTGGTAAGCGGGCGAAAAATAATGTATCATTGAAGTATAAGCGGCATCGGCAGGGGTGAATTATAAAACCCGGGATTGTGAGAGGTAAATTCATGGAAGAAAACAGGAAAAAATATCTGAAATTGCTGGCCAGACGGTTTCCGACGGAACAGTCGGCGGCAACGGAAATCATCAATTTGCAGTCCATTCTGGCACTGCCGAAGGGAACGGAGCATTTCTTAACCGATATTCACGGTGAGGATGAGCAGTTTCTTCATGTTTTGAAAAACGGTTCCGGAACGGTCAGAAGAAAAGTGGAATCGGTTATCGGCGAAAGAAAAGATGCCGCATACAAAAGGCTGCTTACGACGCTGATTTATTATCCGAAGGAAAAACTGGAGTTAATCAAAGAAGACGTGCCGGCGGAAGAACTGGACGGCTGGTATATGGAAGCGCTTCAGTATCTGGTGGAAGTGGTAAAAAGAGTATCCTCCAAGTATACGCGTTCCAAGGTGCGCCGGGCCATCCCCGAGGAGTACAGATATGTGGTGGAGGAACTGATTACCGAGAAAGAGGAAATCAGTGATAAAGAGCGGTATTACAAAGAAATTCTTTATACCATCGTGGACATCGGGGTGGCGGATTCCGTGATTATCACGCTCTGCAACCTGATTCAGAGAATGGTGGTGGACCACCTTCACATCGTCGGAGATATTTACGACAGGGGTCCCGGTCCGCATCTGATTATGGACCGGCTTTGCGATTATCACAGCGTGGACATAGTCTGGGGAAATCATGACGTAGTCTGGATGGGAGCCGCCTGCGGCAATATTGCCTGCATTGCAAATGTCATCCGGATGAGTGTCAGATACGGGAATTTAAGCGTAATCGAAGACGGCTACGGAATCAATCTGATTCCGCTTGCGGCTTTTGCCATGAAGCAGTATCAAAAATCCGACCTTTCCTGTTTTCATTTAAAGGAAAATAACCGCGGTGAATTTTTCGACATGTCGGAAGTGGAAAGCCAGATGTACAAAGCCATAACGATGATTCAGTTTAAGGCGGAGGGACAGATTATCCGGAGAAACCCGGATTTTGAAATGGATGACCAGCTGCTGCTTGAATATGTGGATTTTGATAAGAAAACGGTAAAATGCGGCGGAAACGAGTATCCGATGAAGGACTGCGATTTTCCGACCGTAAATCCGAAGGAACCGTATGCGTTTACGGAGGAGGAGATGCAGGTAATCAAGCAGCTTGTTTACGGATTCGTCAACAGCGAGCGGCTGAAAAAGCATGTGCGTTTCCTTTACGAGAAGGGATCGATGTATAAGGTATTCAACGGAAACCTGATGTACCACGGGTGCATCCCGCTTCTCGAAAACGGGGATTTTGCACATTCTCCCGTCGGCGGAAAGGATTTGTACGGCCGTTCCTTATATGATTATCTGGAGGACAAAGCGAGAAAGGCATTCTATTCAAAGGCGGGAAGCCCGGAAAATGAAAGGGGAGGAGACATTCTCTGGTATTTATGGTGCGGTCCGAAATCTCCGTCTTACGGACGAAGCAAAATGACAACCTTTGAAAGACTCTTTATTGCCGAAGAAGAGACACATACGGAAAAGAAGGATCCTTATTACCGCTTTATTGAAAACGATGAGCGGGTAGCCGGAAATATTTTAAAAGAGTTCGGTCTTGAAGGAGAGCATTCCCATATCATAAACGGACATGTTCCGGTGGAGACGAAGAAAGGTCAGACTCCGATTAAGGCCGGGGGCAGAGTGTTGATGATTGACGGCGGATTTTCCAAAGCATACCATGCAAAGACGGGAATTGCCGGATATACGCTGGCAATCGATTCCCACGGAATGTGGATTGTGGAGCATGAGCAGTTTGAAAGCAAGGAGGAAGCAATCCGCAGGGAAACGGATATCGTATCGGATAATCTGAAAGTGGAAGATTTTGAAAAAAGAGTGTATGTGGAAGATACCGATAACGGAAAACGTCTGAAAGAAGAAATTGAGGATCTGAAGGAACTGCTTGCCGCTTACAGAAACGGAGAACTGGAATAAAAGGAGAAACGGCCATGGATATGGAGAGAATCACGAACAGACTGGATTCTTTATTTGAAAAAAAGGATTTTGAAGGTGCGAAGGAACTGCTTGCATACTGGCTTAAGGATGCAAAGGAAAAAGGGGATCTTCGGGGAGAACTCAGTTTATATAACGAGTCCATGGGTTTCTTTCGTAAAACAGGAGACCGGGAACACGCGGTGAACTGTGCCGAAAACGCTCTGCGTCTGGTGGAAGAACTGCAGATGGAGGAAACGATTACTGCGGCAACCACATATATCAATTCCGCTACCGTTTATAAAGCATTCCGTATGGCGGAAAAAGGGCTTCCCCTTTTTGAAAAGGCAAAGGTAATATACGAAAAGGAATTAAGAGAGAATGATCCCCGTCTCGGCGGTCTTTATAACAATTTCGGACTGGCGCTTCTGGACATGAAACGCTATGAGGAGGCGGTAGATCTCTATAAAAAAGCACTGGAGGTAATGAGCCGGGTAAAGGACGGAAATCTGGAGAAGGCGATTACCTATTTAAACATTGCGGATGTCTGTGATGCCATAAGGCGTGATGAAGAGTATTCCGCAAATTATCCGCATACGGAAGAAGAATGGGAAAGAAATATCGAAAAATGTCTTGAAAAGGCAAAGGAATGTCTGGAGGACGAAACCCTGCCGAGAAACGGATATTATGCGTTTGTGGCGGAAAAATGCGCACCTGGCTTTGATTATTACGGACACTTTCTCTATAAGGCGGAACTTGAGAAGAGAGTCCGGGAGATATCCGAAAACCTTTAAAACAGTGACCGGGAGAAACTATGAAAGGATTGGAACTGTCGGAACAATTTTATAAAGAATACGGGGAAAAGATGCTGAAGGAGCAGTTTCCCGAAGTGTTAAACCGGATTGCGGTAGGTCTGATCGGAAGCGGTTCGGAGTGCATGGGTTATGATGATGATATTTCGAAAGATCATGATTTCGAACCGGGGTTTACGATTTTTATTCCTTCTGAAATATTTATGGATTCCAAAACAGCATTTCAACTGGAGCGGGCGTATGCAAAACTTCCAAGGGAATTTATGGGAGTTACCCGTCCGCTGGTGGGCCCCGTTGGCGGAAACCGGCACGGCGTCGTAAGACTGGATGAATTTTTAACCGAAAAACTCGGCAATCCCTACGGGGAGTTGTCCGTACATGACTGGCTTACCGTTCCGGAACAGTCCGTTCTGGAAGTAACCAACGGAAAACTCTTCTTCGACGGCTCCGGTACGCTTACTTCCATTCGCGAGGGACTCAGTGTCATTCCGGAGGATGTGCGCAGGAAAAAAATTGCGGGATATCTTCTTATGATGGCACAGGCGGGTCAGTATAATTATGCAAGGCTTACGAAACGCGGGGAAGAGGGTGCTGCACAGCTTGCCGTTTTTGAGTTTGTAAAAGCGGCGCTGCATGTTTTTTATTCCCTGAACGGAAAATGCATGCCTTACTATAAATGGGCATTCAGGGGACTTCGTGAGCTTCCCGTTTTTGCGGATACGGAGGAAAATTTAAAGTTCCTGCTGACAACAGGGAACGACGGAAATCTTGCCCTGAAAAAATCCAATATGATTGAGGAAATCGCGGGATATGTAATTGAGGAACTAAGGAAACAGAACCTGACGGAAGCAAATTGCGGGGACCTTGAAAAACATGCCTATTCCGTCAATGATTCCATCCGGGACAATGAAATCCGGTATTTGAATATTTTTGTTGCGGTAACGTAACTTTGGGGTGCAAAGTACCGGATAAAAATGATATAATATCACATATCGCATATTGAAACTGATATGAGAGGGGGATAACAAAAATGAAATGTGTAGTCTGTGGAGCAGAGTTATCTTCGGAGGCTTTGGAAGTCAACAGCTGTATGAAGTGCGGCGCGATTATCGACATCGATGCACCGGTGAAGGATATCAGCCAGTATAAGAGAAAAGCGGAATTCGTAGACAGCATTCAGAACCTGATGAATACGAATCTTACCGTAAACCGTACTCAGGAAGAGCAAAAGCAGGAAACCTTAAAGAAAGTAAACGATGCTTTTGAATACCGTGCGGAGATTATTGCAAGTAATCCGGACGGAACCGTCAGCTCTGAGAAACTGAATTCCCAGTTAAGAGTATATGCGGAAAAAGGATGGAGACTTGCGAATTCCTTCTGTAACGTAATCGGAAAAAGCCAGGTTGCGGGTTACGGCGGAGTGACCGGAGGTCTTGCAGCAAACGGTGCGGTTCCCATTACACAGATTATTCTGATTTTTGAAAGAAGAACGGGTGCGGCAAGAAGAATTGCTCCTCCTACCCAGCAGGGACAGGCACAGGGCCAGAATCAGGGAAATCCCGGTGGTATCGGGATGAAACCGCAGGGTGCACCGAATGCCGGAGCACCTTTCGGACCGAATGCACCGGTGGCACCGAAGGAGCAGGGTGATTTGTTTGCCGGCAAGAAACCGACCCCGAGACCGATGACCCCGCAGGAGATGGAACAGTTAAACAAGCAGAAACAGATGAATGTACCGAAACCGGCGGGTGCCCAGAATCCGGCCGAGCCAAAGAACGGAGGAGACGTTCCGGTGGATGACGGAAAGCCCCGTATTATTCCGCTCCGTTAATGCGGAAGCAAAAACGACGGATTCCGGACGGAGGTTTTTAACGGATTCGCGGGAAGATGATTTTATAATGCAGGATTATATGAAAGAAGCAGCGGGAGTATCCTGTCTGCTTCTTTGCACTACGGGAACAGATTAAAGGAGAGAAAATGGAAATTTGCTGTGAAGAATGCGCAAACTTTGTCTATGATGACGATGAGGAAGAATATGTCTGTGTAGTCAGTATGGATGAGGACGATTATATCCGCTTAAATACGGATTCCCACTATCAGTGTCCGTATTACCAGTGCGGCGACGAATATAAAATCGTAAGACACCAGATGTAGACAAACTGCAGATGAAAAGAACGGAACCAAATAACAGAGCCAAATAACAGAACCAAATAACAGAGACTAAATAAAACGGGAAATACGCGATAGAATAATAAACGGAAGGGGGAACAGAAATGGAAGGTATAGAAACCTTAAAAAAATGGGTGGATGAGAGCGAGAACATTGTTTTCTTCGGAGGAGCCGGAGTATCGACGGAAAGCGGAATTCCGGACTTCAGAAGCGTGGACGGACTGTATCATCAGAAATACGACTATCCGCCGGAAACGATTCTGAGTCATACGTTCTTTATGAGGAAGACTCCGGAATTCTATAAATTTTACGAAGACAAACTTCTGCTTGAAGGGGCCAAACCGAATGCCGCACATCTGAAGCTTGCAGAGTGGGAAGCAAAGGGGAAATTAAAGGCGGTCATTACCCAGAATATCGACGGCCTTCATCAGCTGGCCGGCAGTAAGGAGGTGTTGGAACTTCACGGTAGCGTACAGAGAAACTACTGCATGAAATGCCATGAATTTTATGATTTTGCGGCAATTAAGGAAAAAGTCATTTCCTCAAGACAAAACGACGATCCGAAGAGCCCGGACTATATGGTGCCGAAATGTGACAAATGCGGCGGAATCATAAAACCGGACGTTGTCCTTTATGAAGAGGGATTGGATGACGATGTCATTTCCAAGTCCATCCGTTATATTTCCAATGCGGATGTTCTGATTATCGGAGGTACTTCCCTGGTGGTTTATCCGGCAGCAGGTTTAATCCATTATTACAGAGGAAAGAAACTGGTTCTGGTAAATCTGGGAGAGACCTCGGCAGACAGTTCGGCGGATTTGGTCGTACGTGGTAAAATAGGAGAAGTTTTCTCGCAATTATAGATTTTTTTTCTTGAAAACGGATTTAAAGTATGTTACACTGTAGGTCCGTGATGAAAAATTCCTTGCTCACTGTTACGCAGTGGGCCAGAGACCAAAAGGAGGTAACTAGCATGAACAAGTATGAATTATGCGTTGTTGTCAATGCTAAGCTCGAAGACGATGGAAGAGCAGCTGTTGTAGATAAGTGCAAAGCTCTCATCGAAAGATTCGGTGGTACGATCACAAATGTGGACGATTGGGGCAAGAAGAAACTTGCTTACGAAGTTCAGAAGATGAAAGAAGCGTACTACTACTTCATCCAATTCGAGGCTGAAGCGACCGCACCGATCGAAATCGAAAACAGAGTTCGTATCATGGACGGCGTTATCAGATACTTAGTCGTTAGACAGGACGAAGAATAGAAAGCAGGTAAAATATGAATAAAGTTATACTGATGGGTCGTCTGACCCGTGATCCCGATGTCAGATATTCACAGGGCGAGAACTCTACCGCTGTTGCAAGATATACTCTTGCGGTAGACAGAAGATTTTCCAGAAATGAAGAAAACAGCACGGACTTCATTAACATTGTTGCATTTGGGAAATCCGGAGAATTTGCCGAGAAATATTTTAAAAAGGGTATGAAAGTACTGGTAACCGGCCGTATTCAGACCGGAAGTTATACCAACAAAGAGGGACAGAAGGTATATACTACAGACGTTGTGGCAGAAGATCAGGAATTCGCTGAGAGCAAGAATGCTTCCGCTTCGGGTGTACCTTCCGATGGTGCAGGTAACGGCGGCGGAAGTGATAAAATCGGAAATGACAATGATTTTATGAGCTTTGAAGGCGGTTCCGAAACCTCATTGCCGTTTTAATGGAAACGAAAACAGTATTGTTTTCGGAAATTTGAGGATTTCATGAAGGAGGCACTATTATGGCTTTTGTTAAATCAGATAAACCCGATTCTCCCATGAGAAGAAAGGGTGGAATGCACAGAAGAAGAAAAGTCTGCGCATTCTGTGGAAAAGATAATGTAATTGATTACAAGGATACCGCTAAATTAAAAAGATATGTATCCGAAAGAGGTAAGATTCTTCCCAGAAGAATTACCGGAAATTGCGCAAAGCATCAGAGAGCACTTACCGTAGCGATTAAGCGTGCACGTCACGTTGCACTTATGCCTTACGTAATGGATTAATTTACAGCAAAGCAGTTTAAACGGGCTGTCGTAATAAAAATTGCGATAGCCCGTTCTTTATGTTATAATAACATGGATTGTGATTTTATTTTCGCCGGGGGTGTTATTTATGACAAAAGGTGTAAAAATAAAAGGAAAAATCAAACTTTTTATCATTATGCTCGTTGTACTCGGCGGGCTTTTACTGCTTGGCAATATTCCGATTTATTTTCTTAATATCAAAGCGGGAGTGGTGGTTTCCGTTTTTGTTCTCTTCTATTTCGCCGCGCTGCTTGCATTCTGGTTATACCTGCGTTCTTTTATGATAGAGGAACTGGTAAGTTTTGCAACGGAGTACGGACAGGTTCAGAAGCAGATTCTGAAAGAATTAAAACTTCCTCATGCTCTTTTGGACGACGGAGGAAAAATCATCTGGACCAATACGGCGTTCGAAAATTTAACGGGAGTTTCTTCCGGTTCCAATAAGTCGGTTACGAATATTCTTTCGGAGATTACAAAGGACAAATTTCCCACGTCGGAAAGCGAAAACGGTGAAGAAGAATTCTCCGTTCAGTTTGAGGAAAGATATTTTAAGGTTTTAATTAAGAGAATCAATATTTCCGATATGGTGGAACACAGCTCCTTTGTCGAGACGAAAGATTCCGGCAGTTTTCTGCTTGGTCTCTATCTCTTTGATGAGACGGCTCTTCGGATTGCTCTGCAGGAAAATGATGACCAGTCTCTTGCGGTCGGCCTCATTTATCTGGACAATTACGAGGAAGCACTGGACGGAGTGGAAGAAGTACGTTCCTCGCTGCTGCTTGCACTCATTGAACGAAAAATCAATAAATATATCGCTTCCATCGACGGTATCGTGAAGAAGATTGAAAAAGACAAATTTATGGTAATCCTTCGCAAGAAAGCGGTCATGCAGTTAAAGGAACAACGATTTGACCTGCTCGAGGAAGTAAAGACCGTCAATATCGGAAACGAAAGGGCCATTACATTAAGTATCGGAATCGGACTCAGCGGACTGACATATGCACAGAATGTGGAATTTTCACGTGCAGCCGTGGATCTGGCACTCGGAAGAGGCGGCGACCAGGCGGTGGTAAAGATGCCGGGACAGATTCAGTATTTCGGCGGTAAGAGCCAGACAATGGAAAAGAATACCCGTGTAAAGGCCAGGGTAAAAGCACAGGCACTGCAGGAGATTCTGACCACCAAGGATCAGGTCTTCATTATGGGACACCGTCTCGGAGACGTGGACAGTTTCGGTGCCGCAGTCGGAATTTACTGTATTGCAAATTCCATGGGAAAGAAGGCAACCATCGTGCTCAACACGGTGACGCAGTCCTTAAAGCCGTTCGTGGATATGTTTACGGAGAATCCGGATTATGATTCGACATTCATCATGAACTCCGAGCAGGCATTGGAGCATGTCGGAAACAATGCCGTATTGGTAGTCGTGGATATCAATAAGCCTTCCATCACCGAGTGTCCCGAACTGATTAAATGCTGCAAGGCAATCGTGGTACTCGATCACCACAGACAGGGTGAGGAGATTATCGAAAATGCAACACTTTCCTAT
>Ga0247608_10004446_pt1 | contig 15693 bp, 27 predicted proteins | sample 176DNAGHGlowgp2_FD_193490 | JGI IMG/M metagenome (GOLD analysis project Ga0247608, IMG submission 193490) | Sheep rumen microbial communities from Palmerston North, Manawatu-Wanganui, New Zealand - 1766 DNA GHGlow gp2 | ecosystem: Host-associated > Mammals > Digestive system > Stomach > Rumen ... | reverse complement strand
GCTTTAGGTATTAATGCCGCCACAGAATCAATAACACAAATTCCTATCTTACCAGAACTTATTAGTTTAGTAGCAATCTCTAAACAATCTTCACCACAATCCGGTTGAGCAAATAATAATTGATCAACATCTACACCAAGGTTCTCTGCATAATCTCTATCAAATGCATTCTCAGCATCAATATAAGCAGCTCTTAATCCCATTTTTTGTGCCTCAGCAACAGCATGTATAGCTAATGTAGTCTTACCGCAACTTTCTGGTCCATATATCTCCACAATCCTTCCACGTGGATAACCACCAATACCTAATGCTAAATCAAGAGTCAAAGAACCTGAAGGAATCACATCTATATCCATTGTAGGTGATTCCCCAAGTAACATAACACTACCATTACCGTATTGTTTGTTAATCTCTTTTAATATTGCTTCTAACTCATGATTCTCACCAAAAGTTTCAGTAAGCACATCTTTTTTCGCCATATTATTTATATATTATTTATGTATATAGAATTGAACATAATTTTCAGGATCATCTTTAACTTGTTTGATAAATTCTTCAACTTTATCTAAACACATTACAATAGCTTTCTTGAAATTATCAGTATCAAAACTACAGTAAGGGTCGTCATCATAACTACATGATCCTATTTTACCTATCCATAGCTTCCATGAATTTTCTTGAAATCCTAATAAGAAATCTATTGATATTCCACTTTCTTTATCATTAAGTTTATATTCAATTTTTTGAAAATGTTCATTATCATCTAATGTAGTCACTTTTTTATCTGGTTCTTTCCAAATAGTGAATTTAATATCTCCTCTTTGAATACCAGAAGTAACATCATCCTTTTCTTCTAATAAAGAACATATATATTCTTTTATGGTTTTCATTTATATAAATTTAATGTTTTATATTTATTTCTTTTAATAATATATAATAAAAAAGTTACATTTAACCTTTTATATAAAAATAAAAAATTAAATGTAGCTTTCTATATTTATATTTTAAATGTTTATTTAAGTTTAATTACTCCTTTGTCATTCATGATATCTAATATATCTACTACTGAATTAGCAAATCCTCCACAAAATCTTTCAGGAGCAATATCTTTACAAAGCCTTAAAGTTGCTTCAAATGATTTTTTCTGTCCTTTACTCCATTCACCAAGTACAACAAACACAACATGATTCACCGTAGTCCCATAAAGTTGAGCTTGCCAACAAGAATTAATAATCTCTGCTATAGAATAAACTCCTTTCATTTCTGGAGTAATCACATATAAATGCACATTACATTTATTATTCTTTTCATCTTCTTCAATTACTTGACATTCTGGTGTCCAATTTTTTACAACAGGATTAAACCATTCACAATCATATCTTTCTAAACCTTTAATTAATTCATCTCTCCATTTAGTTTCAGCACATGTTCCACCTAAAAATATTCTATTCATTTATTCATATTGCATAATATTTTTCTATATAATGATATACATCACTCATGTATTTTCCTTGTTTTTCTTTAAATGTTTCTTCATTAACCCATTTATATCGTTGATGCTCTCTAGATATTTTAATATCATATTTTTCATCTAATCTAACTATCCAATATTCTGTATCTGAAATAACTCTTTCATCATCTGGTCCTCCTAAATGCTCATGAACTTCTAAACTTCTCATATTTTTCATTTCATTCTCATTTAATTCTATACAAGTTTCTTCTTTTATTTCTCTAATGATTGCATCTTTATTTGTTTTATCATTTTTATCAACAGAACCTCCAACAAATCCCCATTGTCCTCTAAAATTTTTAAGATAATTAGCTCTTTGTAAAATTAATATTTCATTGTCTGGAGCAATCAAAATACCATCTACATAATGATGTATATCTTCTTTGTTTTCTTTGATTTTATCCTTTAGAGTTTTCATATTCCTTTAATAGTTTATTATAGATTTCTGTCATCTCTTCAATCTTTTCATCTGATACTGTTTCTGGATTCAATATCTCCATTTTGATTTCATCTGTTGTTCTTTGTGGTATTACAAAGGTCTTTACAGACTCATCCACACTTCGTTTAAATCGTTCTGCAAAACCCATCATAACTTGATTTCCTTTTAATGTATTAGGAATAGATTTTACACCAAAATAGACTACCAAAAATAATTTATCTTTATCTTGCATATTATTTATTTGATTTATTTTCATTATAAACTTCTATAAAATCATGGATTCCATAAACTAATCCACAAAGTACAATTAATAGTATTATAGTATTCAAACAAATATTATCATTAAAAATACTTTTCAATATTACCACACAAGTAAATACGATAAGTAAATCTACAATAAATTCAAATAATCCTAATAATACTCTATATATAATATCTAATATTCTTCTCATTGATTTATCCACCTGATAATAGGATCTCCCTTAAATCCCTTTTCCCAAATATACCAACAATAACATATTGCACTGCCAACATTTCCATTCTCATCAAATTCACCAGTTTCTGAACATCCATATCTCTTTGATGCAACATAAACTATTTTTGGCGGATTTTCTCTAAAAATTTTTATGCGTTTAGAACCTTCTAAAAATTGAATCTTCAAAAACATTGCTACTCTGGATCCTTCTTTAACAACTTCTAATGCCTTTTCAACAAAATCATTAGCATATTTAAATGGAGGATTTGTTATAATATCACCATCCCATTTTCCTTCATAATTCAAAAAATCAATAATTTCAATATATGGATCATCAATCATTTTTACAATATCTGAACATCTCACATTATAAGCTCTATTACGAAGCTCATTGACAATATGATTCATACCACATGCTGGTTCCCATACATTATTATTAAAATCTTCTATATCCAATAGTTGTTTGACCGCTAATGGTGGTGTTGCATAGAAATCATTTTTTGAACGAACATGTTCAGTATGATTAGAAGCACCCAATCCAACATAAACATTATGTATATTCTTTTTATCTGCCATATCTTATATTATATTAATTAACTCCATATCATTTGATCTCCTTCTTGCTGATGTGAAGTGTTTGCATTTACCCAATTACCTACAACTTCAAATACCCAACAAGGATTTACTATAACTGTACCTGTCTCAGAATTAAATCCTATAGACTCTTTATTTTCAAGTTTATATCTATTTACATTAGTCTCATATTCAGGACTTAATGATTGCTTGAATGCATTACAATTCTCTAACATAATCTTGTTATCAATTTGTAATTTCTTAGAATTCAAAATTTCAGTAATCTTATTTGTAATACTAATTGCTAACAAATCAGCATCAGTCTTCCTGAATCCAACTCTTCTATTACCTCTAACAAGATTATTGACTGCATTAGAACATTCAAAAAGAATATTTCGTGCATATTGAGTAAAATTAGCTATTCGTTGTTGTTTAGCAGATTCTTCATCTCTTTTTTGTTGAGCCATTACTCTTGCCCTAACTTCAGGATCATTCATATTAATCATTGGATTAAAATTAGGACTGTTAGGATCTGCAAAACCATTATTTCTTTGTATTGATTGTTTGGCTTGATTAAAATTAAAATTCATAGGAATCAAACCTTCTTCTATTAAATCATTATTTATCATATATAATTATTCATATAGTTATATTTAAAATAGACATATGACATTATTTTTTCCAATAAAAATAACCAAATGTTTAAATAAGAATATTATTTTTATTAAATAGTGAAAATAATATATAAATTATAATATATGATATTTGGAAATTTATCTGATGTACTTAATGGTGATCAGACTATAACAGAGGCGGTTAAACAGAATTTTGATCAGACATATCATAACATACAAAAACCTGGTCAGATTTCTAAAATTCTTCGTACATTATCACATTATGGAATGAACTATTCTGATAAAGTATACCAGAATATGATAGCAATACCTGCAGATAAAGCATTACAACCTAAAGATCCAATGATTCAACAATCACTTTATGGAACTGCTGGTTATATGAATAACTGGAAGATAAAACAAGAAGAAGACAAACCATTCAATGAAAAGACATTAGATCAAAAGAGAGAGATTCTTCGTAAGTTAGCTATGCAACCAGAACTTGAAGATATTCTTGATATTATGGCCAATGAATGTATAGTATATGATGATAACGAATCTTATATTTGTACTCCTTTCTTAGATACAGCTCTTATTCAAGAACTTAATGAGAAATCGGCTGAGGAGATTAATGCATCTATGGAGTCTTCATTCTATAAATTGTATATGTTATTGGATTGGAAGCGTAATGCATGGAATGAATTTAAAAGATATTTGATTGAAGGTGTATTAGCTTATGAAATTGTTTATGATAATCTTGAATCACCAAAATCTATAACAGGTATTGTTCCTATTGATCCAGCTACATTGACAAAGGTTATTGAAGAAGGTACTACATATTGGGTACAATTTAAAGGTGTACAAGGAAGAGAACGTAATTTGTTTGACTCACAAGTAGTATATATAAAATATGAAGATACTGGTGTAAGTGAAAGACAATCATATCTACAACGTCTGATTAGGCCTTTCAATTTATATCGTATTGTTGAGCAAGCACAGGTTATTTGGACAGTTACTCAATCTTCATTCAAGACAATGTTTACAATTCCAGTAGCTGGTATGAATAAAGCAAAAGGTATGCAAACTTTGAATCAAGCAATGAACCGTTATAAAGAAGACATATCATTCAACACAGAAACTGGTGAGTTAATGGTTAATGGTAAAATGAATCTTCCTTTCAATAAGGAATATTGGATGCCTGAAAATGAAAACGGAACACCTACTATAGAGACTATTGTTGATGGTGGTCCAATGCTTAATGATTCTGACCAATTGAAGTATTTTGAAGATAAGTTATTTAAAATGAGTAAGATTCCATCTTCAAGATTTGACAAGGATGCACAATCAACATGGTTTGGTTCTGATCCAACACAACAACTTCGTGAAGAAATCAATTTCGGTAGATTTGTAACACGTTTACGTAATACATTTGCTGAAATGATACTTAAGCCATTACGTATCCAATTGTCTCTTTCTATTCCTGATATCAAGAATGATAAGAGAATATTAGATGCAGTATCACTTCGTTGGAATTCTTATAACCAATTTGAAGAGATGGCTAATATAGAGATTATGTCAAAACGTGTTGAGTTCATCGGAACTATGAAAGATAGCTTGACAGTTACTAATGAAGAAGGTGAAGAAGAACCATATCTTTGTCCTAAATTCCTTATTATTCGTTACCTTAAGATGTCTGAAGCTGATCTTGAACTTAATGAGAAATATAAGTTAGAAGAGAAACTTGCTAAAATGAAAGCTGAAGATAATGGAGAAGATGACACTGAAAACAACGATGAAGATGAATTAGGTGGAGATGAAGAAGGTAAAGGAGAAGACAAAGGTGAAGGTGGAGAATCTGATGAAGGTACAGGAGACATTGATGATGAAATGTTAGGTGATGTACAACCAGAATCTACAGAAACAACACAAGCATAATATAAACTAATATAAATATGAAACAATTAATAAATATAATAAATGAAGCCGCTATTAAAGTTGGTGGTGCTAAGATAACAAATCAAGTTGATGATTATAGTAAGTTCAATACTATAAATGAACTTTGTGATTCTGTTGAAACTCATTACATTAGTAATTATAAAGATTCTAATAAAATACGAAAAGTTTTAGCTGAAAAAAATTTGATAGAACCTTTAGATTCAAAACAGAATAATGAATATCCTGGTGCTGTATTATATAAAGGTGGACATTTAGTTTATTTCTTTTGGTTTCATAAAATGGAATATTTATGTGCTTTCTTAGTTTATATGCATAAGTATTTAGAAATATTTGATTATCATTCAAAATTAGATAATAAGTGGCATTTATATTTTGATATTCATGGAGATCCTTTAACAGGTGTTGAAAACAAAAGTACTTGTTGGCATCTTGAATATCGTTGTAAAGATCGTAAGTTAGAAAATCTCGATAAAGCAATTGATGATTTTTATAATGAATTAAATAAAATAGAACCTTATTCAGGATTAAATGAAAATTTAAATGAATCTAATTATTTAGAAATGTTCAATAAAATATATGGAGGTGAATCATTAAGTGAATCTGTTAATGAATATCCTAATGTTTTAGAATTAGGTGAAGGTGAATATGAAGGTGCTTTATGGGGACATTGCTTTGCATTTGAAGGTAAAAAATATTATTCTGAAATGGGTTGGAAAAATATGTTCCCAAGTTATTGTAAGATGGTTATTGAAAATAATAAAGCATTCCCACATCAGGTAGACAAGTATCAAAGAGAAGAACTCAAAAAATTATATGACTAATACATGAAATCTTTAGACGAATTTATTAACGAAGGTTCTTGGGGTTATGAACCTAATGAAGGAGATGGTCCACTTGATTTAAGAGGAGATTTCTTTTTATCATTTTGTGAATTAATCTATGACAAATGTGAAGAGAAATTCTTAGATAAAGATACTGGTTGTGCTTGGGAAGCTATTGGTAATATTGAGTACTTTTTTGAAGAATTATCTAAATTAAAAGATTTTCCATTAAAAAGTAAATTAAAATTTGAGAAATATTATTACTGGTTTAGATTAATTGACAAAAAACATAAGAACATTATAGAGACTTATTCTAAATGTTTGTCAAAATGCAAAAATGATGAAAAATGGATTGAAGATTGGAAAGAACCAGATAAAATGAGAAAATCATTAGAGAAAAGAGAAAAGAAACTTCAAGAATATCAAAAGTTATTAAATGAAAAATTAAAACATGATCAAGAGGTAGAACAAACACAAAATAATAAAGTAATATTTAAAAATGAAGAATCTAATTAATATAATTGAGAAACTAAAAATTAATTCTAAAACAAAAATAGCCAAACATTCTTTTGAACTATCTAAAAAACAAGAAGAATCAATAATTCAAGAGTTGTGTGAGATTTTTCAACATACAATGTATTATAAAGGAATTAAATATGATACTGGATTAGAAGTATTAGAAAAATTCTTTAATAATTGGATTTGTGATTTTCTAGATTATTATGGTTATGCTGCTTTAGTTGAATTGGATGAATTGAATGGAGTTGATGTTAATGATTTAACTAAGTATATAGAAGATAATAATGATAAATTATATAAAGAAATAAAAGATTTTGTGTTATAAATATATTATAAATTATATAAATATTAAATTATGGGAAGAGTATTAACTGAACAAGAAGTTATAACAACTGGAGGTCTCAATCCATATTATGTAGATTATCATCGTTATAAATGTTGTACAAGAGCAAGAGCAGAAGCATTAAACTGTACTGTTACAGATCCTAGTAATGCCGCTAATAATCAACTTGTGTGTGGAGTATCTAAAACACATAACTATGTATTAACTGTTCCAAATAAAGTATCAGATACAATAAGTGCAAATAGTGTAGGTTATACAATTACATCAACAAAAGATGGTGTAGGATTTTATGGAGTTAGTGTCTATAGTAAAAGCGATAATATAAAAAATGTAAATATAAAACCTCAAGTAAATGGTACAACTGCATTAATACTTGTTACATTTAATAATAGTAGTAATACAAGTGGTTATGTAACATTTATACAAGATGAATCTGGTTTGCCAGGAACAACAAATATAAATTCATAATTAAATGAGAAAATTTAATCAATTAGTTTTGGAAGGAGCAAAATATCTAAATAAGACTCAACTTTATCTTTTGTCTATACCATATGCAATGTATCAAAATTATGGGCAATATAAAGAAGATTGGGAGTCATTGAATGAAGATGATCTTAATGATGTTAAAGATACACAAAAATATCTTGATAGTATGACTGAAGATAAGCGAGTAAGATTGTCTTATAAAGGTCTTCCACCTTATTTCCAATTTGGTATTAAGACTATATGTGAGATATGTCTTAAACATCCAGAAGATTATAGTAAATTAGATATTAAGTTATTAAAAGATATATTAGAAGAAGTATCATGAAATCTATTATAGATATAATTCAAGAAAAGCTAAAAATCAATTCAAAATCTAAAGTTAATACTACTAAATATCATCCAACAACTAGAAATGAGTTAAAGGATTTAATTGATAAACTAATACAAGAACGTGGTAATAATGCTGACTTAAATGATATTGATGTTTCTAATATTACTGACATGAGAGGATTGTTCAGTAAATATGACTTTTATTCTAATACATCATCAGAAATTGAAATTAATGAACTTTATAAATTTAATGGTGATATTTCAGAATGGGATGTAAGTAATGTAATTAGTATGAGAGAAATGTTTAGACAGTCCGAATATACTGGTGAGAATGGTGATATATCAAATTGGAATGTTGAAAAAGTAGAAGATATGTGGCAGATGTTTTATCGTTCTAAATATAATGGAGATATATCTAAATGGAATCCTAAATCTGTTAAAAAGAATTGGTATATGTTTGTAGAATCTCCATTAGGAAATAACAAACCAAAATGGTATAAACAAATTTGACGAATAATATGAAAAAACTTATTAATATTATAGAGAAGTTAAAAATTGATTCTAAATCAAAAATATCAGATGACAAAAGTATATTAGATCAAAATATTAATTCAATAGATGAGCTTCATGATGTCATTGAACAATATTTTAAGGTATCTGACCCTAATACAACAATTTCTAAAGTAGATGAAGGAAATCAAAAATGGAAATATAAAATAAATGATGGAATAATTGTAGGTGCACATTTTTATGTAACGTTTTTTAAAAATTCTAAAAATCCAATATTACGTTCTCATAAACTTCAATTTGCTGAATATAAAAATAATTTTGTAATGCAATTATTAGTATATAATAAAGGTAAAGCCCAATATTGTAGAATACATGGTGGATCTGTTTATAATGAATTTCATAAAGGTGATAATCTATTGAATTTTATAGAAACTGCTATTCAACATACTAAAGAAAATCATCCTATTGATAAAGATCCTAACTTATTAGAAATATTTAAAGAATTATAACATGAAATCAATTAAAGAATATATTATAAATGAGCATTTTGTTAATTGTAAGAATGAACAAGAGATGAAGCAATATGGTAATATTGTTTGGAAAATACTTCAAAAGGCTTATGAATATTGTGGTGGTATTAAGAATGTAGAATCAGTAGATGACTTGATTAAAGATACTCACTTATGGAAACTATATAGAAAAGATGGAGAAATAAAAGCTGTCATTTGTTATACTGATAGGAAAGGTGGTAGAAAACTTTGTCTATTAGGTCAAGATGGATCAGATGATGGTAGGAAAATGCTTAAGAAAATGCTTGAAGATGACTTTAAATTAAAAGATAGGAATTCGTGGGGAGGATTTTCTGGTAAAGCAGCAATCACAGCATTGAAACATGGTGGAATACCTGTACCTTCAGAAGTAGCAGTAACATTCATGGGAAGTAAATGCAAGCCTTATGATGAATATTGGTATAACAGGCCGATTAAGAATGATGAAGGAAAGATAGAGAACCATCTTAAGATAATGGTAGGTAATCCTCCTACAGATACAAAATATACCGCTCCACAAGAATTAATTGATAAGCTTATTAAACAAGCTGCAGAATTTGGAGAATAAAATCTAATTATTAATTATGAAAAATCTTATTAATATTATACAAGAAAAACTGAAGGTTAATTCAAAAACAAATATCAGTAATTCTAAGCTTCTTGATATTTTAGATGTTAATATAAATAGTATTGAACAACTTAATGAGATAATTACGAAATATGTTGAAGAATCTAAATGTAATGCATTTGTAGATGGAGTTGTAAAAACAGGTAATCTTCATGTTAATTGGCAATCATTAGAACATTTTACATTAAATGTTAAAGAAGAATTTATAGTATATATTTATGATAACAAAGATGCAGAAGTATCTAAATTTAGATTTGGTATTATAGAATCAGGTAAGCCTCATTTTGTTATAAAATTACAATCTAAAAGAGATAATGATAATAAATGGAAACAATATGATGTTCAAGGAGCATATAGTAAAAATGAACTTAATGAAGGAGGTAATTTATTAGATTTTTTAATGCGAACAATTAATTCTATGGAAAAGAATGATGTAGAATATAAAGAATATACAAATTTATTTAAAGATATAGTATAATGAAAAGTTTCAATAAAAAATATGTTTCATTAAAAGGTTTAGATAAGAATATATCTGAACAATTACAAAACCTTAGTGGTAAAGAGATAAATGAATGTTGTGGATGTGATTGTAAATGTGAAGATCCATGTTGTAGTGATTCTGCATTCATATATTTTCGTAATGAATATGAAGTCAGAGATAGATTGAAATATAATGTTAAAGTTCAAGATTTATTCAATATTAATAGACAATTCTTGAATAAACAATTTATGTTTGGTGGAGCAACTCCTGCAGATGCTTTAATCCCATTATATTTCAAGGAACCACAAATGATGATTCCACAAGTTCCTGGTGGTTTAGTTCAAGCATCTGAGAAAAAGGGTACAGAGTATAATGCACAATTATATGAATTTATTAATATGCTTTTAAAAGATTATAAATTGACTTATCCTATTGTATTGACTAGATCCGATGGAAGTGTACAACTATTCTTTGTTAAAGGAACAGGAACAAATGGAAAAGAATGCTCTATAAAGAATTCATTGATAGATGTTGCTGAATTGCTTGAAGATTTAGATGAGATGGAAGAGATTACATGGTCACAAGTATTAGACACTTCAATAGATAATATTGACGATATCTACACATTTGTAATTACATGTACAATAGATATTAATAAATTTAACTCTTAATATAGTATGGATTTATCACAATGTATTATATTACCTGGAATTGTCTTAGATGTCAATGATCCTAAACATATTGGAAGAGTAAAGGCAATGGTTCCTACAATATTTGATGCTGACTATATGAATAAAGATGCATTACCATGGATTTATCCATTTAGTATGGGTGGTTATCAAAGATTTAGTAAGCTTGAGAATGGTAGGAAGATTTGGGTATTGTGTAATAAAGAAAATGAAGACGAATATTGGTATTGGCCAATGTTTGAACAAACAGAAGAGACTAAAGAAATAACACAATCATATGATTCTACGGAAGTATTATTATCAAGAACATGTGGTGAAGATGGTAATGTATTTATATATTATAATAGTGCAGATGGTATTGTGATGAGAGTTGGTGAGACAAAAATCAACATAACATCAAATAATGAGATACATATCACTGATTCAAAATCTTCTATAAAAATAGTTGGTGGAGTAATAACAATTGGAAAGGAAGATGATGAGGGAGAGCCTGCAGTAATGGGTCAAAAATTACAGGATGCTCTTATTTATTTAGGTAATACATTACAAAACTTAGGTAACCAGACAATGCCACCTATACCATATGTATCACAAATCGCAACCCAAATCTCAAGTTTAGGTAAAAACTTTAGCGATAAATGTAATGATATTTTATCAGATACAGTAAAAATAACAAAATAATTAAATGGAAGATACAAGTAATATATTTCCTGGATTAGATACAGATACACTAAATTCTTTAAAAGCATCTGAGAAAAACTGGAATACTTCATTTAAGAATAGTGGACAATCACCTTTGGGAGGTGCAGCAAATGTATTAGTGAAAAATGTTGATTTTGCATCTAAAGCTCCACAATTTGTTACTTATGTAGTTAATTATGTAACTACTTCTGTTATGTCATATCTTACAACATCAATTTCAGATATGTTATCAGTTAATCCTGGTGATATTATGTCATATGCTTCTGCAATGATGCCAAACTATATTATACAACCTGCAGAAATAATGAAGGAATTATTGAAGTCTAAAGAATCAATAACTGATGAGATGAGTGAGAATATGTTACAAGATACAATTGGCAGTTTAAATAAAAAAATAAATACACAAGTATCTAATATAACAGGAAGTATAAATAAAAAACTAAGTGGAATAAATGATAATATTGCAAGCATAGCTGAACATGCAGAAATGGGTCCTGCATGGATTAAAGAAAAAACAGATGTAGAAACTAAGAAGATATTAGATAGTTGTTATAGTGAAATAGGAAAAGCTAGAGATAATACAAAGAAAAATGTACAAAATATCATTAATAATGTTGGTGAACAAATGGGTAAAAAAATGGCTGATAAAATTAATGGTGGTGTTCAGGAAGGATTAAAAGAAAAAATGGATAAGACAAACATTGAAAAACAAAAGGCATTAACAAAGGCTAAAACATCTATAACAAATGCAAAACTAAAACTAATGGCATTAATAGGAGGATAACCATGTTATCCTCCATTATTATATTTCAAATTCCTTAATAACTTTTCCGTAATATTTCTCAATATTAGTTTTACATTCTTTGCATTTTATTTCTGCTTCAAACATATTTAAAACAGTATCATCAAATGATCTATCATGAAATTCTGACCATTTATATCTTTTCCAACCTTGAAATCTTGAATCAAATTCATCCAAATACCAAATACTATAAGCTGGAATATCCTTTCCGTCTTTTGATTCAATTCGATATCCATGTGGTTTATCTTCATTTGATAATTGAACAGGTTTTACGATATAACCTAAATCATTAGCTAAACTTTCATAATAATTTGAAAAACCATTTGTTTCAAAATTAAAGTTACCCCACTCTTTGGCATTAATATACCAACAATTAATATACGTTTTTACTATTCTAAATTTCATATCAATTATTCATTAGCAAGTTTCATCATTTCATCAACCAATTTCTTTATCTTCTTGTGGTTGCCAAGAATATCATACATATCAAGGATATTATAAATTGATTTAGCTGTATACTTACGATTACCATCAAGAGAATATCCTGTAATGTATTCAGAAAGAATATTATATTCAATACCCATCTCTGTCCATGAATAAAGATAATCCTTAGTTGCTTTTTTAATTTTCTTAAGAATATGACCAAACTCATCATTTTCTCGTTCTTCCCACAACTTCATCTCTTCATCTAGTGTCATAATTATACGTAATATATGTTAATAATCTTCTTATTATTTTTCTCCTTCTCCTTTTCCCATATCTTTTTATCGATAAGCATTTTTACTTCATCCAAAGTTTTCCCATATATCTCATATGCTTTATCTCCTTTATATGTTTTATATTTGGAATTCAAATCTATAAAATATTTCTGATTATATAACCAACCACATTGAATTGTATGTCCTTTATATTCATAGAATAGATGCTTAAGCCTTTCGATAGCTGCCACAGCTTCATTATATGAATCATATATAAAATAAATAGAATCATCATCAAAAACATAACCATCATATGACGTAAATGCTGGCTCTGCACAATCTAACCAAAAAAATCGAAGAAATCTTTCTTGGATTTTAAAACCTTTACCAGTCTGAATAATTCTGTATTGACTCATAATATTAATCCTCAGTATGATAATATGTATAACTTAAAATCATTTCAGGTTCCTTACGTTCATTATTGACAATGCATTCTCTAATCTGGACTTTATCAAAGCCATTGTAAATAACCTCATCAGAATCAACAAAATTATCTGCTTCTGGGTCAAACACTGTATAATGCTTATTCAGGTTTTCCTCCATCCACTTCTTCATCCATTTCTTAGCACCTTTAAAAGTAAAAGTACGATTAAGAACTTGACCTTTGAATGAAATCTCCCAAAAAGTAAATTTAATTTTCATTGTTTATTTATTTATGATTACGAATATAATATAGTAAATAAAATAAAAAATTCAATTAAATTTAATTTTTTTATGAATTAAATGAAATAAAAATTACATCCAATTGTATTTATTTGGTGTATCTTTATCTTCATAGTTTTTATGATCATCTTCATATTCCTTTTCGTATTTTGAATCTTTATAGTCTTCCTCATCCATAAATACATACTGTCTCATCTGATTCGTTCGACACATATATCCACTTAATTGGAATCCTTCATCAAAAGTACGAAGCATTTGTTTCAATGTGAATGCTGGTTTATTATTCTCAACAATATCATTATAGATATCTGAGAACATTTTCTGAAAATCTTCCATAGGCATTCTATAAAACTCAGCCCATTCTTCTAATTCCAATGGATTACTTATCAAATTTTGATCTTGAGCTCGTTTTAGTACTGCCACTTTAATATAATAATCAAAATGACTATTAACAAACCATTGTGGAGACAAATGTTTCATATTGTTTAATATCTAGTTTTAAAATACCAATCTGCTAACTCAAATGCATCATTCTCATCTTTTGAAGACCATTCAATAAATTCACTGTTATAATCTTCTCCATGTTCTTCTGAAATATCTTCAAATATTTCTCCAGTTTCAAGATTCTTAATAGTAAGGACAATTATTTTTTGACCACCATCATCAGAAGTAAATGCGAGAAATGCACCAGAATCTTTAAAATCATCTTTAGAAACTTCAACAGGATTATAAGTATACATATTTCCATTCTCATCAATATCATCAGGATCTACAGAGCGGAATATATATTTCTTATCAAGAACTTCATATTTTGGAGTTGCAATATCTTTTACAAAGTTATAAAAAATATCTCCAACATTCAAATCCCAATATGAATCTTCAATATTATAAAGACGAATTGTTTTACCTGTTTGAAATGTTTTCATAATTAATTTATTTGAATTACGACAATAAAATAGAAAAGTTATGACAAAAATTCAAATATTATTATGATTATTTATTATTTTTCTTTATAGAATGGACCACAACATTTTCTTGGCCGAATAAAACCTGGAAGCATTTTATCACATGTCTCAAAATAAACACAAGATAAACATTCATTAGAAGATCCATATTTGAATGAGAATGGAAATTTCTTTAGTATTTCGTTCTTAGTCATATAATTTATTTTACTTCTACTAAATAAGATTACGTAATAAATATAGTAAATCAAAAAATAAATTCAATTTCTATTGAATATTTTTTATTTATGTCTATTTTAATTATGTAAATATTTAATAGTTATGATGAAGAATATAATTAATATTCACAACGTAAGAAATGGTAAGATTGTAGATGAGGAATCTGTTGCTTCTTCAATCATTACTGGTCGTCTTAATTTGAATGAGATTAAGAAGGAAGTGAAGAAAATATATAATGAACGACATAATAAGTTCATTACTGGAACATTGATTAGAATTAACAAGGATGATTCACATAGTTATTATAATAATGAATATTATATCTATTATGATGGAAAGTCATTCAAAAGGAAGTTCAATCTTTTCTGGGACCTTAAAGAAGATAATGAGTTCCTCGGAACATCAAGATTTGAGCCAGTTATAGCATTAAAAGATATGTAAATTATTAAATTATGACAGAGAAATATAAAGATATAGTTGAACGTTATTCGTGGGATCATAGGTCCACTTATGTTAAGGCATCTGATGCATTTGATGATGCAATGTATGTATTGGATAGATTAACTACAGGTAATATTGCTCATAATCTACCAAATGTAAAAATTAAACTGGAACGTTTAATGACTGCTTATTTGGAGGAATGGGAAAATTTAAGAATTGCACAT
>Ga0247608_10004445_pt1 | contig 15693 bp, 12 predicted proteins | sample 176DNAGHGlowgp2_FD_193490 | JGI IMG/M metagenome (GOLD analysis project Ga0247608, IMG submission 193490) | Sheep rumen microbial communities from Palmerston North, Manawatu-Wanganui, New Zealand - 1766 DNA GHGlow gp2 | ecosystem: Host-associated > Mammals > Digestive system > Stomach > Rumen ... | reverse complement strand
TCTGGGCTATCGACTTGTCAACACCCAGAATCTTGTAGTAGTCTATAAATGCCATTTCTCTGTCCTCCTGTTTTCTGTTGTCTTGTTCCTATGCTTTCTCAGAGATGCAACAGCAAAAACCGTGCCTAACCACCCGCTGTCACCCTGAAACGGAGTATAGCCAGATAGTGGGGCGCTTTTACGCGAAAAGCACTGACTATTTTCCGAAAAGCACTGGGTATTGGAAAATAGTCAGTGCTTTTCGCGCAAAAGTCAGTGCTTTTTCGCTCCGTCGGCAAGCCTCTGCTATACAAGAGGTTAGAACAGGTGCTATTCTCTGTTATTTATACTCATTCCACGCTTTGATGCCGATGCCCTCCAGGCCTACGTTGCAGAAAGCCTGTATGAAGGCCGATGCCAGCCTGGAGTTGGTGATGAGTGGCACGTTGAGGTCGATGGCAGCCCGCCTTATCTTGTAGCCATTGGTCAGCTCGTGGGTGGTGAGGTCCTTGGGTATGTTGACCACCATGTCTATCTTGTGCTGATGGAGCAGGTCGAGTGCAGCGGGGGCGCTGTCGGCAGGGGCATTCCCAGCGGCAGCCCCGGCGGCAAAACCGCTGGGCACAGTGGGAGCGGCGGCAGCTCCGGCGGCAAGACCGCCGGGCACAGTGGAGGCGCTGTCGTGGGTGCCTTCGGTCTCGCTGGGCCAGAGCACGCGGGTGTTGGCTATGCCGTTGTCGGTGAGATACTGGCTTGTGCCCTTGGTGGCGTAGAGCTGGTAGCCGTGGTCGACGAGCAGGCGGGCGGCATCGAGCATCTCTGCCTTCTGCTTGGCTCCGCCAGTGGAGAGGAGCACGGTGTGCTTGGGTATGCGCTGCCCCACGCTGAGCATGGCCTTGAGCAGTGCGGTGTCGGTGTTGTCGCCTATGCAGCCCACCTCGCCCGTCGATGCCATGTCGACGCCGAGCACGGGGTCGGCTTTCTGCAGGCGGTTGAACGAGAACTGCGAGGCCTTGATGCCCACGTAGTCGAGGTCGAATAGGTTTTTGTGGGGTTTCTCCACGGGCAGTGAGAGCATGACGCGTGTGGCCAGGTCGATGAGGTTGAGCTTGAGCACCTTCGACACGAAGGGAAACGAGCGCGAGGCCCTGAGGTTGCACTCTATGACGAGTATGTCGTTTTGTCGGGCCATGTACTGTATGTTGAACGGCCCGTTGATGTGCAGTGCCTTGGCTATCTGGCGTGAGATGCGCTTGATGCGGCGCACGGTCTCCACGTAGAGCTTCTGCGGTGGGAACTGTATGGTGGCATCGCCGGAGTGTACGCCGGCAAACTCTATGTGCTCGCTGATGGCGTAGGCCAGTATCTCGCCGTCGCGGGCCACTGCGTCCATCTCTATCTCCTTGGCCTGCTCTATGAACTTCGACACCACCACGGGGTGGTCCTCCGACACGTTGGCCGCCAGCTGCAGGAATCGCTGTAGCTCGTCGTGGTTGGAGCACACGTTCATGGCCGCGCCGGAGAGCACATAGCTGGGCCTTACCAGCACGGGGAAGCCCACGCGGCGGACGAAGCCGTCGATGTCGGCCATGGAGGTGAGTGCGCTCCATTCGGGCTGGTTCACTCCCAGGTCGTTGAGCAGCTGCGAGAACTTGGCTCGGTCCTCGGCGTGGTCAATGTCGTCGGCCTGCGTGCCAAGTATTCTCACGCCAGCCTGGTCGAGGTGCACGGCCAGGTTGTTGGGTATCTGCCCTCCTGTGGAGACGATGACTCCATGGGGTTGCTCCAACTCTATGATGTCGAGCACGCGCTCGAAGGTGAGTTCGTCGAAGTAGAGGCGGTCGCACATGTCGTAGTCGGTGGACACGGTCTCTGGGTTGTAGTTGATCATCACCGAGCGCCAGCCCTCGCGCCGTATGGTGTTGAGTGCCTGCACGCCACACCAGTCGAACTCCACGCTCGACCCTATGCGGTAGGCACCTGAGCCGAGCACGATGATGCTGCGGTGGTCGCCCTCGTAGGCTATGTCGCCCTGGGGGGCGGCACCCCCGGCGGCAAAACCGCCGGGCACAGTGGAGCCGGTGCCCTGGTAGGTGAGGTAGAGGTAGTTGGTCTGTGCAGGGTACTCGGCGGCCAGGGTGTCTATCTGGTTCACCTGTGGCACTATGGCGAGCTGCTTGCGGCGGGCACGCACGCACAACGAGGCCTCGTACATGGTGCCAGCCTCGCCCTCCAAGCCCAGTGCACGGGCTATCTGGAAGTCGGTGAAGCCGTAGACCTTGGCCTGGCGCAGCAGGTCGGCGCCTACGGTGTCCATGGTCTGCTGCTTGAGCTGCTCGTCGATGTCGACGATGTGCTTCAGCTTGTAGAGGAACCAGCGGTCGATCTTGGTCAGCTCGTGAATCTTCTCTATGTCGTACTCGGGCAGGTGCATGGCCTTTGAGATGACGAAGATGCGCTTGTCGGTGGGTTCGCGCAGGGCGGCGTCGATGTCGGCAATGCGCAGCTCCTTGTTCTCCACGAAGCCGTGCATGCCCTGCCCTATCATGCGCAGGCCCTTCTGTATGGCCTCCTCGAAGGTGCGCCCTATGGCCATGACCTCGCCCACGCTCTTCATCGACGACCCCAGCTCCTTGTCCACGCCGTGGAACTTGGAGAGATCCCAGCGCGGTATCTTGCACACCACGTAGTCGAGTGCTGGCTCGAAGAAGGCCGACGTGGTCTTGGTGACCGAGTTGTTCAGCTCGAACAGCCCGTAGCCCATGCCCAGCTTGGCGGCGACGAAAGCCAGCGGATAGCCCGTGGCCTTGGAGGCCAGCGCCGACGAGCGCGACAGGCGCGCGTTGACCTCGATGACGCGGTAGTCCTCGCTCTGCGGGTCGAAGGCGTACTGCACGTTGCACTCGCCCACGATGCCTATGTGGCGTATAATGCTGATGGCCAGTGCCCTGAGCTTGTGGTAGTCGGCATTGGTGAGCGTCTGCGACGGGGCCACGACGATGGACTCGCCGGTGTGTATGCCTAAGGGGTCGAAATTCTCCATGTTGCAGACGGTGATGCAGTTGTCGTAGCGGTCGCGCACCACCTCGTACTCTATCTCCTTCCAGCCCTTGAGGCTCTTCTCCACCAGCACCTGTGGCGAGAAGGCAAAGGCCTTTTCGCAGAGCTGGCGAAGCTGCTGCTCGTTGTCGCAGAAGCCGCTGCCGAGTCCGCCCAGGGCGTAGGCGGCGCGAACGATGACGGGGTAGCCCAGCTCCTGGGCGGCGGCGCGTGCCTGCTCCACGTTCTGGCAGGCATGGCTGCGTATGGTCTTCACGCCTATCTCGTCGAGCCGTCGCACGAAGAGTTCTCGGTCCTCGGTGTCGATGATGGCCTGCACGGGAGTGCCCAGCACCCTGACGCCATACTTGCTGAGCACGCCGCTCTTGTATAGCTCGACGCCACAGTTGAGCGCCGTCTGTCCGCCAAAGCTGAGCAGAATGCCGTCGGGGCGCTCCTTGTCGATGACGCGCTCCACGAAGTAGGGCTGCACGGGAAGGAAATACACTTCGTCGGCCACGCCCTCGGAGGTCTGCACCGTGGCTATGTTGGGGTTGATGAGCACGGTCTTCACGCCCTCCTCCCTGAGTGCCTTGAGTGCCTGCGAGCCACTGTAGTCGAACTCTCCGGCCTCGCCTATCTTCAATGCGCCTGAGCCAAGCAACAGGACTTTCTTTATGGTCTGGTCTTTCATAATGTCTCAATAAAACGGTCAAACATAAACTCTGTGTCCACCGGGCCGCTACAGGCCTCGGGATGGAACTGGCTGGAGAACCAGGGATTAGTCTGGTGGCGTATGCCCTCATTCGAGCCGTCGTTCATGTTGACGAACAGCTCGCGCCAGTCACGTCCAAGCGTGGCGGCGTCGACGGCGTAGCCATGGTTCTGCGAGGTGACGTAGCAACGGTTGGTGCCTACCTCGCGCACGGGCTGATTGTGGGAGCGATGCCCATACTTGAGCTTATAGATGGTAGCTCCGCCGGCCTTGGCCAGCAGCTGGTTGCCCATGCAGATGCCGCAGATGGGCTTGCGGCTCATCGACATCTGCCGGCGCAACACGTCGACGGCTTCGGAGCAGGTGTCGGGGTCGCCAGGGCCGTTGGCCAGGAACAGGCCGTCGAAGTCGAGGGTGGTGTAGTCGTAGTTCCATGGCACGCGCACCACCTCCACGCCCCGGGCCGTGAGGCAGCGTAGGATGTTGGCTTTCACGCCGCAGTCGACCAGCACCACGCGCTTGCCCGCCCCCTCATTGTAGCGCACCACGTCGTGGCAGCTGACGCGAGCCACCCAGTTCACGGCTCCGTAGTCCTCGTCGTGGAGTGTGGGCTGGGTAGCGTCCTGCCCATCGCCGAACACCAGCCTACCCATCATCACGCCCTGCTCACGCAGCAGCTTGGTCAGCGCACGCGTGTCAATGCCCGTCACACCGGGCACGTGCTCGCGCCGGAGCCACTGGCCGAGGCTCTCGCAGGCGTTCCAGTGGGAGTACTGCTCCGAGTAGTCGCTCACGATGAGTGCCTTGGCATAGATGCGGTCGCTCTCCATGAAGTCGGGCAGCACAGCCTTGCCAGCCTCGCTGGCTGGAACGCCGCCGAAGGTGAATGGCGGCACGCCGTAGTTGCCCACCAGAGGGTAGGTCATCACGAGCATCTGCCCCGCATAGCTCGGGTCGGTGAGGCTCTCGGTGTAGCCCATCATGGCCGTGTTGAACACCACTTCGCCGCTAACAGGCGCGTCGTAGCCAAACGAGCGCCCACAGAATCGCGTCCCGTCTTGCAGGACGAGTGTTACCTCTTTCATAGTTATAAAAAAGCTTTTTCTTGTTTTTGTCGTTACTCTTCACTCCACAGTGACGCTCTTGGCGAGGTTGCGCGGCTGGTCCACGTTCTTGCCCTTGCACACGGCCACATGGTAGGCCAGCAGCTGCAAGGGTATGGTGGCCACGAGTGGTTCGAGACACTCGAGCACGTCGGGCAGCTCTATCACCTCGTCGGCAATGCGGCTGATGGTGTCGTCGCCCTTCGACACGAGGGCTATCACCCTACCCTGGCGGGCCTTGATCTCCTGGATGTTGGAGAGCACCTTCTCGTAAAGCTCGTTGTGGGTGGCAATGACCACGACAGGCATGTCGGAGTCGATGAGGGCTATGGGGCCGTGCTTCATCTCGGCGGCGGGGTAGCCCTCGGCGTGTATGTAGGAAATCTCCTTGAGCTTCAGTGCTCCCTCGAGTGCCACAGGATAGGAGAAGCCGCGCCCCAGGTAGAGGAAGTTGTGGGCGTAGGTGAAGGTGCGTGCCAGGTCGGCCACCTTGTCGTTGGTCTTGAGCACCTCGACAATCTTGTCTGGTATCTCGCTCAGCCCCTTCACTATCTGCAGGTATAGGCTCCGGTCTACGGTGCCCTTGGCCTCGGCCAGGGCGAGCGCAAACATGGTGAGCACGGTGACCTGGCCTGTGAAGGCCTTGGTGGAGGCCACGCCTATCTCCGGCCCCACGTGTATGTAGGTGCCTGTGTCGGTGTTGCGTGGTATGCTCGAGCCTATGGCGTTGCAGATGCCGTAGATGAAGGCGCCCTTGTCCTTGGCCAGCTGGATGGCGGCAAGCGTGTCGGCAGTCTCGCCGCTCTGCGAGATGGCAATGACCACGTCGTCCTTGGTCACCACGGGGTTGCGATATCGAAACTCACTGGCATACTCCACCTCCACGGGCAGCCGGCACAGCGTCTCAATGATTTGCTTGCCTATGAGCCCGGCGTGCCAGCTGGTGCCGCAGGCCACGATGACCACGCGCTTGGCCGACAGCAGCTCCCGCCGGTAGTCGATGAGCGCCGAGAGCGTGACATGGTCGGCCTCCACGTTCACCCGCCCACGCATACAGTTGGTCAGGCACTCTGGCTGCTCGAATATTTCCTTGAGCATGAAGTGGGGATAGCCACCCTTCTCTATCTGGCCCAGGTCTATGTCGACGGTGCTCACGCTGAGTTCCTGCTCCTCGCCGAGGATGCTCACCACATGGAGGCCCTCGCCGCGGCGAATGACGGCTATGTTGCCGTCGTCGAGATAGACCACCTTGTCGGTGTACTCCACGATGGGGCTGGCGTCGCTGCCCAGGAAGAACTCCCCGTCGCCAATACCCACCACCAGCGGGCTCTGCTTACGGGCGGCAATGATCTGGTCGGGTTCGCGCTTGTCGACGATGGCGATGGCGTAGGCACCGATAACTTGGTACAAGGCCACCTGGACGGCCTCCAAGAGCGACAGCTGTTTCTTGTCCATGATATACTCCACGAGCTGCACCAGCACCTCGGTGTCGGTGTCGCTCTGAAAGCTTACGCCCTTGGCCTTGAGCTTTTCCTTGATGTCGGCATAGTTCTCTATGATGCCGTTGTGAATGATGGCCAGGTTGTGGCTCGCCGAGTAGTGGGGATGGGCGTTGCGCGAGGAAGGCTCTCCGTGGGTGGCCCACCGGGTGTGGGCAATGCCCACGGTGCCGCTCACGTCCTTGTCGCTGCAATACTCACAGAGGTTGTCAACCTTACCCTTCGTCTTGTACACGTTCAGGGAGTCACTGCCATTGATGAGTGCCACGCCAGCGCTGTCGTAGCCACGATACTCCAGGCGGCGCAAGCCCTTGATGAGCACGGGGAAAGCATCCTTCGTGCCAAGGTATCCTACAATTCCACACATAGTCTTACTGTTATTTATTTTTGTGTCTTTGAAGTATAAAAAAAAGAGATTGGGGCAGAAGCCTCAATCTCTTGGCGATTATTTTAATATGTTGTAAAGCAACGACGTAAGCGAAATGAGTATCGACGTGGCCGAGAAAATAAGCGAAGTGGAGGCACCCACTGCGGAGTTGCGGGCTTTCACCTTGTTCGGCTCCACGTAGACCACATCGTTCTGCTGCAGGTAGTAATAGGGCGAATTGATGATGCCTGCATCGTTGAGGTTGAGTTCCAAGATGTGCTTCTCGCCAGCGGAATCCTCGCGGATGAGCTTCACTGGGTTGCGCACGCCGTGGATGGTCAGGTCGCCAGCCAGGGAAAGTGCCTCAAGTATACTCACCTTCTCCTTTGAGACGGTGTACGACCCTGGCCGAGACACCTCGCCAATGACCGAGATCTTATAGCTCGACATGCGCACGGTGACTATGGGCTTCTCGTTCTTGTTCATAAAGGGCGAGATTTTGTCGTGGATGAGCTGCTCGGCCTCTGTCTTGGTCAGGCCGCCAACGTGGACATTGCCAACGATGGGGAAAACGATGTTTCCGGAGTTGTCGACCAAATAGGTCTGAAGCATGCCCTGTGAAGACAGCCTGTTCGTGCTCTGCGAATAGGGCGTGGGTACCGTCATGTTGAAGGGCACGGCCGCGTCGGGGTCGGTGGTACTCACGGTAATCACCAGCTCGTCCTTGGGCATGATGCGCGCGTCGTAAAGTCCGCGAGACGCCGACAAATCTACTTCTCTGCTGTTCTTAAAATAGGCAACGTTCTTGGTGCTGGCACAGCTGCCCATCAGCAGCACTAAGGCTGCAAGCATGGCAGGAATTATGGCTTTTCTGATAAATGGCATGGAGTGTTTATTATAATTTCGGTGCAAAATTACGCTAAAAATTTTATTCCCACAAGAAAAAACAGAAAAAACAGCCTTGTAAACCCGAAAAAACAGTCAGATGAGCAGTCCGAGAGCCACGCAAAGGCCGTAGACAAAGATGTTGCGCGCCGTCTCGCCCAGGCAGCGGTTAAGCGGCTTGCCGCGGTCTATACGCTTTATATTTAAATAGGTGTAGACGTGCAACACCAAGTAGATGAATGGCAGCACAAAGGCCAGCACATGACCCTCTACCCAGAAGGCCACTCCCATGAGGCAAGCCACCACACCCACGGATAGATAGAGCCACCGACTGTAGCTGTCGCCAATCCTGACCACGAGGGTCTGCTTGCCCACGGCACGGTCGTTGAAGCGGTCGCGGTAGTTGTTGACCAGCAACAAGGCGTCGACCACCAGGCCACACGCCACAGAGGCGATGACCACCAATGGTGTCAGGGTGTGGAGCTGTACATAGTAGCAGCAACACACCGGTACCACGCCAAAGAACAAGAGCACCAGCACGTCGCCCAGTGCGAGGTACGACAGGTGGGTGGTGTACAGAAAGCAGCCCGCCAAGCAGGCCATGCCAACCAGCACCATCTCCAGTCCGCCGTAATAGGCCAGAGGCAGCCCCACGACAATGGCCGCGCAGGTGGTGAGGGCTATGGCGCGCTTCATGGCATCGAGCGTCACCCATCCCTGGGCACAGGCCCGTCGCGGGCCGAGACGCGTCTCGGCGTCGTCGTTGCCGCGCACGAAGTCGAAGAAGTCGTTGACGAAGTTGGCATCCACCTGCATGACAAAGGCGAAAAGCAGACAGAGCAAGGCTGCCACGTAGTTGAACGTGCCGGCACCATAGAGACGGCTATCGACAAAGGCCAGTGCAACGCCTATCATCACCGGCACGGCAGCACCCGAAAGCGTCTTGGGCCGAGCTGCCAGCAGCCAGGCAACGGGGGAATTAGTCTTTATTTTCTGGTCGTCCATCACTTTTTCTATAAAAAACCTTGCAAAAGTAAACAATAAATAGTACATTTGCAAAAAATAATTCGTTTTTTTTATGATTAGCAATACCCCAAGCCTCGATTTGGTAGAGTTCATAGAGACGAAAATCCTACCGCGATACGCCGCCTTTGACAAGGCGCACAACATGGAGCACGTCACACGCGTCATACGCAGCTCACTCGAGCTGGTGAAAGCTACCGGTGCCGACATCAACATGGTCTACGCCATTGCCGCCTACCACGACCTGGGCATGGAGGGGCCACGGGCCATCCACCACATCACTGGGGGGAGAATCCTGGCCAGCGACGTTCGGCTGAGACGATGGTTCTCGCCAGAACAGATCACTGTCATGCGCCAGGCCGTGGAAGACCACCGCGCCTCCGCCTCGCGTGCGCCAAGGAGCATCTATGGCAAGATTGTGGCCGAGGCCGACCGCGACATCAGCGCCGACACCGTGGTAAGGCGGTGCGTGCAGTTCGGCCTCGACAGCTATCCCGGCATGGACCGCGAGCAACAGTGGCAGCGATTTGCACAGCATATACACGACAAGTACTCCACCACGGGCTACATTCGCCTCTGGATTCCCAACTCGCCCAATGAAAGGCGACTCAACGAGCTTCGCACTCTCATAGAACAGCCACAAGCCCTGCGCAAGGCCTTCGACCAAGCCTACGACCAAGAGCTTGCAGCACGCTAACCCTACTGGCACCGACAGGAAAAAAGCCCAGAAGACAGCAGCAAAAGTGTTAATCTGTGTAATCTTTTGCCCTATAAGAAAAAATATTTGTACTTTTGCACGGAAAATAGAAACCAAAAGAAGAGGAACACCCAATATGAAACGAATACTTATTGCCTTCATGCTGAGCCTGCCCCTCATGGCAGCAGCACAGAACACCTGGGAGATAGCCGAAACGGCCGACGTGACGAAAACCAACCCCGACCAGAAATACCTGGCAGGAGCCGTGCCCGAGGTCAACGGGCGCGTAGTGTTCCACACCGTTGTCGACGCGCCAGGAAAGAGCGCCGCACAGGTCTACGCCATCGTCAAGCAATACATGGAGAAAATGATCAAGGAACCCAACCAGTTTGAGCAAAGCCGCATCGTCATCGACGAACCCGACAGCTGCCGCATCATAGGCTCCTACCAGGAGTGGCTCGTGTTCAAGTCGACTGCACTTTCCCTGGACCGCACACGGCTGTTCTACACCCTCATGGCCGAGTGTCACGACGGCAAGGCCGACATTACGCTCATGCGCATACACTACCTCTACGAGGAGGAGCGCAATCCGCAAGCCATGACGGCCGAGGAATGGATTACCGACAAGCACGGGCTGAACAGGAAGCAGACCAAGCTGGCACGCATTTCGGGGAAGTTCCGCCGAAAGACCATCGACCGCAAGGACTATCTGTTCAACAAGATACAGTCGCTGCTTAAATAATCGCCAAAAGCCATGACAGAAGAAAGACAGCCCCGACACCACCGCCGACTCGAGCCACTGAGCGACAAAAGCAAGATGGCGGGCGTGCGCAACGGACTCAACATAGTTTTCATCGTCGGATGCTTGGTTGGCATGGCGTGGTACTTCTACGCCGACCGCAACACGGCAATCTACATCCTCATCGTGGCGTCGGTTTTCAAGTTCATAGAGCTGACGCTAAGAATACTGCGACTCTGAGACAACGCCACCCGACAAACGACGATGATGCCTAACCACACCTTATTATATATATATAGGGCTACGAACAAGCTCATGGGCATGGCTACACTGAAGGTAGTGGCCATGCTGATATGCATGGCTGCCATCAAGCCAGTGGCCCTATGCGCACAGGACTACAACCAGATAGACCCAGAGGGCAACATTACCCAGGCCAACGACAACACCAACCGCAACTTCAATCCCCACAACACCGACAGCACCAAGAACGGCCATAAGGAGATACCACGGGGCATACACACTTGGACAGTAGACAGGAAGTTCGGAGAGATTAGACCGGTATTGGTCGACACCATGCCCCACCTGTACATGAACACCATTTTCAACACCGGACTCCACGGTGAATACAACACCACGGGCAACAACTACACTGCCCGCTTGAACCGCATATTCATAGAGCGTGGGACAGGGGAGCAGTTTGTGTTCACAGAGCCATACAGCTACGTCTACACACAGCCCGACGAATTCCACTTCACCAACACGCTCTCGCCCATCACCAACCTGTCGTACGACGAGTGCGGCGACAAGACCAACGGCGAAGACCACCTGCGGGGCAAGTTTGCAGTGAACGTCAACAAGAGGCTCGGCATGGGCTTCGACTTGAACTACGCCTACGCACGCGGATACTTCGCAAACCAAAACACCTCGCATTTCGGAGCCACCTTCTATGCCTCCTACCTGGGCGACCAGTACCGCGTCCATCTGCTGTTCACCAACCTGCACCAGAAGGTCTCTGAGAACGGAGGCATCACCAACGACGAATACATCACCCATCCCGAGTCGCAGCTCGACAGCTACAGCGAGAACGAGATACCCACCGTGCTACAGCGCAACTACAACCGCAACGACAATCAGCACCTCTTCCTCACCCACCGCTACAGCCTGGGCTTCTACCACAAGGTAAAGATGACCGAGGACGAACTCAAGGCGCGCCAGTTTGCCAAGAAGTCGAAAAAGGCCAACGACGAGGAGAAGAAAAAGAAGAAGAAGCGCAAGGGCGATGGCGACGACACCGACGACACGTCGGCACGCCCATCAGGCCGCCCCGACGATGCACGCATAGTAGGCCTGGAGCCCGAGCGCAAGGACACGGCGACGGTAGACACCACACGACTGACCATAGAGAGCCAGGCCAAGCTCGACAGCCTGGTCGCAGCCACTCCGACCGATGCCAAAGCCGAGGAGGACTCCACCATGAAACGCGAGTTCGTACCCGTGACCAGCATCATACACACCATGGAGCTGCACAACTACAGGCGCACATACCTGGGATACACCACGCCAAGCGGCCTCTACGCCGACACCTTCTACCAGGGAGGCTACGACGACATCAAAGGCGACACCATTTCCGACCGCACCACCTGCTTTCAGCTCAAGAACACAGCGGCACTGGCGCTGCTCGAAGGATTCAACAAGTACGCTCGTGCCGGACTGAAAGCCTTCATCACTCACGAACTGCGACGCTTCCAGATGCCCGACAGCACCGGAGGATACTCCTACCAGGAGCGATTCACCGAGCACAACGTCAGCGTGGGAGGGCAACTGGCCAAGACTCAAGGCAAGACCCTGCACTACCGCGTGCAGGCCGAGACCTGGCTTGCTGGCAAGGACATAGGCCAGCTGAAGGTCGACTTCGATGCCGACCTTAACTTCAGACTCTTTGGCGACACCGTCAGCCTGGCAGCAAAAGCATATTTCTACCGCCTCAACCCCACCTTCTACCAGAGGCAGTACCACTCGAAGCACATCTGGTGGGATGCCGACTTGTCGAAAGAGACACGCACGCGCATAGAGGCCATGCTCAGCTATCAAAAGACCAAGACCAAGCTGCGCCTGGCCATTGAGGAGATGCAGAACTACACCTACTTAGGCATGAGCTACGACTACTCCACCAACGGCTTGTCCAACTACACCGCCAACATCATGCAGCACTCGGGCAACATCAACCTACTCACCCTGCAGCTCTGCCAGGATGTCAGGTGGAAGGCCATCAACTGGGAAAACATTATCACCTGGCAAAACTCAAGCAACACCGACGTGCTGCCACTTCCCACGCTCAACCTATGGACCAACCTCTACCTCAAGTTTCGCATAGCGCGCGTGCTCAGCGTGGAGCTGGGAGCCGACATGACCTGGTTCAGCAAGTACTACGCACCCGACTACTGCCCGCAGCTCTCCCAGTTTGCCATCCAGCAGAACGCCGACAGCCGCGTAGAGCTGGGGGGCTTCCCCTTCGTCAACGTGTATGCCAACATGCACCTCAAGCGCGCGCGCTTCTTCGTGATGATGAGCAACGTGGCTAACGGCGCAGGCAACAGGATGACCTTCCTCGCACCACACTACCCCACCAACAGCTCAGTGCTAAGGCTTGGCGTAAGCTGGAACTTCTTCAACTAAATCCACAAAGCCATGACTCGAAAACAACGCTACAGCCTCGTACTACAGTACTTCAAGGAGCAGATGCCAGAAGTAGATACTGAGCTGAAGTTCGACAACGTGTTCCAACTCTTGGTGGCAGTGGTGCTCAGTGCGCAGTGTACCGACAAGCGCATCAACCAGGTTACCCCTACTCTCTTCCAGAAATTCCCCGATGCCGCCGCCATGGCCAACGCAGCGCCCGACGATGTGTACCCACTCATCAGCAGTGTGTCCTACCCCAACGCCAAGGCCCGCCACCTGGTGGAGATGTCGCGAAAGATTGTAAGCGACTTCGGCAGCGAGGTGCCACACGACATGGATAAGCTACTCACACTGCCTGGCGTTGGCAGAAAGACGGCCAACGTGGTACAGGCTGTAGCGTTCCGACAGGCCACAATCGCCGTCGACACCCACGTCTACCGAGTAAGCCACCGCCTGGGCCTGGTCAGCGCACGCGACAACACCCCGTTAAAGGTGGAGCGCACACTCATGGCCAACATTCCAGACAGCTATATACCCTACGCCCACCACTGGCTGCTACTACATGGCCGCTACGTGTGCACATCACAGCGGCCACACTGCCTTGACTGTGGCCTGTCGGCAATATGCCCAAAACTGCTTAAGGACTCGAAACTATAGCCGCCCTATTGAGCAGCGACATGCGTCCTGCCAGTGTGCGGCACGGTTTTGCCAGTGTGCGGCACGGTTTTGCCGTGCCGAAAAAAAGACCCAGCAAAGAAAACAACCACCATGCAGCTACCAGCCGATTTCATACAGACCACCCGAACACTACTTGGCGACGAGCGTTACGCCCGCTTTGCCCACGCCCTTGACCAAGAGCCACCAGTGAGCATCAGGCTCAACCCCACCAAGTGCCGCGACCTGGTGCCTGCCCACGCCAAAGGCCAAGTGCCTTGGTGCCTGGAGGGCTACTACCTATCCGAGCGGCCAACCTTCACCTTCGACCCACTACTCCATGCCGGCTGCTACTACGTACAGGAGGCCTCGTCGATGTTCATTAGCCACGTGTTGCGACAGATGGTAGCCAACGCCGTGTCCATGCTCGACCTCTGTGCCGCGCCAGGAGGGAAGACCACTGCCGCCATAAGCGCACTGCCAACAGGAAGCACCATCGTGGCCAACGAGCCGGTGAGACAGCGCGCACAGGTGCTGGCCGAGAACGTGCAGAAGTGGGGCGCTCCCTGCTGCACCGTCACCTCCAAGCAGGCTCGACAGTTTCAGGCCGAGCAAGCACAGTTCGACGTCATACTCACCGACGTGCCATGCTCAGGCGAGGGCATGTTCCGCAAAGACCCCAACGCCGCCAGTGAGTGGAGCGCCGCAGCGGTGGCCAAGTGCCAACAGCTGCAACGAACCATCGTGGCCGACATCTGGCCTTGCCTTAAGCCTGGCGGGCTGCTCATCTACAGCACCTGTACCATCAACACACGTGAGAACGAGGAGAACGTGATGTGGATTATGGGCGAAATGGGTGCCACCTTGGAAAGCGTTCCTATAGAAAGCCAGTGGGGCATCTTGGGCTCACTGCTGAGCGACCTGCCAGGCCCCGTCTATCGCTTCCTGCCTGGCTTCGCCCAAGGTGAGGGGCTGTTCATGGCCATATTGCGCAAGCCTGCGGTACAAGTCGAGCTGACCTACCAACAGGCCATGGCCTACCTTCAGCGGCAGGCCCTGCAGCTGCCACCTCATGTCCCATCAGGGCTGGTCGAACTCACGTTTATGGGCCATCGTTTAGGCATGGCAAACAATATCGGCAGCCGAGCCAACAACCTCTACCCCCAACAGTGGAGAATAAAATCGACACACATACCCACCGACTATGAAGCAATACTTAGACATACTTGACCGCATCCTGCGCGAGGGAACGCCAAAGGGCGACCGTACCGGCACCGGCACGCTGAGCATCTTCGGGACACAGTCCAGATACAGACTCGACGACGGTTTTCCCCTGCTCACCACCAAGAAACTCCACCTCAAGTCCATCATCTACGAACTACTCTGGTTCCTGCGCGGCGACACCAACGTGCACTGGCTGCAAGACCACGGCGTTCGCATCTGGAACGAGTGGGCCGATGCCGATGGCGAACTCGGCCCAGTCTACGGCCACCAGTGGCGCTCCTGGCCCGACTACCAGGGCGGCACCATCGACCAGATACAGATGGTGGTAGACCAGCTTAAGACCAACCCCGACTCGCGCCGCATGATTGTCTCGGCATGGAACGTGGCAGAGGTCAACAGCATGGCCCTTCCCCCATGCCACACCATCTTCCAGTTCTATGTGGCCGACGGCCGCCTGTCACTCCAGCTCTACCAGCGATCGGCCGACACCTTCCTTGGCGTGCCTTTCAACATAGCCAGCTACGCCCTGCTGCTACTGATGATGGCACAAGTCACCGGCTACGAAGCAGGCGACTTCATACACACCACGGGCGACACACACCTCTACCTGAACCACCTCGAGCAGGCACGCCTGCAGCTCACACGCGAGCCCCGTACACTGCCCACGATGAAGCTTAATCCCGACGTGAAGTCCATCTTCGACTTCCAGTACGAAGACTTCATGCTCGAAGGCTACAACCCTCACCCCCACATCAAGGCCGAAGTCAGCGTATAATACCATCGCCCCCAAAGCCCTACCCACCAAAGCCCGTGCGGCGTGGTTTCCCCACGCCGTCTCTCCCCCCAACAGTGTGCGGCGTGGTTTTGCCACGCCGACAATCCCCCCAACAGTGTGCGGCGTGGTTTTGCCACGCCGACAATCCACTCCAAACGACACAACAAGCACCCACAAAAAAATGATTACCATCATTGCCGCCGTGGCCCGTAACCGAGCCATAGGATACCAGAACAAGCTACTTTACTGGCTGCCCAACGACATGAAGCGTTTCCGCCTGCTCACCACCGGCCACACCATCGTCATGGGGCGACG
>Ga0247608_10004443_pt1 | contig 15697 bp, 12 predicted proteins | sample 176DNAGHGlowgp2_FD_193490 | JGI IMG/M metagenome (GOLD analysis project Ga0247608, IMG submission 193490) | Sheep rumen microbial communities from Palmerston North, Manawatu-Wanganui, New Zealand - 1766 DNA GHGlow gp2 | ecosystem: Host-associated > Mammals > Digestive system > Stomach > Rumen ... | reverse complement strand
TGTTTAATTTGCTGGGAGATCCGGTCGATGAGCAGCCGGCTCCGCAGACCGCAGAGCGCTGGCCGATCCACCGTGATGCGCCGTCCTATGAGGAGCAGGCAGCGAGCAGCGAAGTGCTGGAAACCGGCATCAAGGTCATTGACCTGATTGCACCGTACCTCAAGGGCGGAAAGATCGGTCTGTTCGGCGGTGCAGGTGTCGGAAAGACCGTTCTGATTCAGGAGCTGATCAACAATGTCGCGAATCAGCACGGCGGTATCTCCGTCTTTACAGGCGTCGGTGAGCGTACCCGTGAGGGCAACGACCTCTACCATGAGATGAAGGACAGCGGCGTTCTTGAGAAAACCTGTCTGGTCTACGGTCAGATGAATGAGCCGCCCGGAGCAAGAATGCGCGTGGCACTCTCCGGTCTGACAATGGCGGAGTATTTCCGTGACACGGAAGGTCAGGACGTTCTGCTGTTCATTGACAACATTTTCCGTTTCACGCAGGCAGGATCGGAGGTTTCTGCACTGCTCGGCAGAATGCCTTCTGCGGTCGGCTATCAGCCGACGCTCGCGACCGAAATGGGCGCACTTCAGGAGCGGATCACTTCGACCGGAAAAGGCTCGATCACTTCGGTTCAGGCGGTTTATGTCCCTGCCGATGACCTGACCGACCCCGCCCCGGCAACAACCTTTGCGCACCTCGATGCAACAACGGTGCTTTCCCGTCAGATCGCTTCGCTCGGTATCTATCCGGCAGTCGATCCGCTGGAGAGCAGCTCGCGCATTCTTTCGCCGGAGATTGTCGGCGAGGAGCATTACCGCGTCGCACGGCAGGTGCAGACCATATTGCAGCGCTATACCGAATTGCAGGATATCATCGCAATTATGGGTATGGATGAGCTCTCCGATGAGGATAAGCTGACGGTCAGCCGCGCCAGAAAGGTGCAGCGCTTCCTCAGCCAGCCGTTCTCGGTTGCAGAGCAGTTCACCGGAATGGAGGGCAAGTATGTCCCGATCGCCGAGACAATCCGCGGCTTCCGCGAGATCATTGACGGCGAGCATGACGATATTCCGGAATCCGCATTCCTCTTCGCCGGCACGATCGACGATGTACTGGCAAAGGCAAAGGAGCTGGAGGAGGTGCAGTAAGTGAGCACATTTCCGCTTCAGATTATTACGCCGGAAAAGATTTTCTTTGACGGAAATGTTCAGCGGGTGATTGTCCGCACCTCAGAGGGTGATCTCGGCATCCTCGCAAAGCATGAGAAATATGTTGCGGCGCTGCCCTCGGGTCCGGTAAAGATCATTATGGAGGACGGAACCGAGCGGATTGCGGCGCTTTCGGGCGGTGCAGTCAAGGTTTCGCCGCAGCGGACGGCGATTCTCGCAAACGCCGTGGAATGGGCGGAGGATATTGACATCGACTGGGCAAAGCGCTCGGAGGAGGATGCCCGCCGCCGCAAGGAAAACAGCAAAAATAAGGAGGATCAGAAGTATGCCGAGCTCAAGCTCCGGCGTGCGCTGAACCGCCTGAAGGTTTCATCTATGAAGAATGACTGAATCAGCATTTGGAGGAAAGGGAGCATCGGATGAAGGTTAAGAGATTTTTTTTGATCGGCGCACTGGTTATGGCGCTGTTTGCAATCGCACTGCTGACGGATCTTCCGTCATGGAACAAATACCGGAACGGCGATGTCAAGGATTTCAATACGGCAGCGGCAGGCGAGCTGAAGGACGGCGATCTTGTCAAGGGCAAGATCTATGTGACCTACGGCGTTGCCGTTGAGAAAGAGGAAACCAAAAAGCATTTCGGCATCACCACGTCCAAATCTACGACGATGAAGTATTACTGCGTCGAGATGGAAAACGGGAAGCGGATTCTGTACGGTACGAGCAAAAACGACGAGTACGGGATTCTGGATGACTATGCGCGGAAGCTCGAGGCGCTGTACGATAAGTACGACAAGGATCCCGAAAGCGTCACGGACAGCGATGTTCCGAGCATGGAGCTCCCGTTCGAGGCAAAGGTACACAAGCTCACCGGCGAGCTCAACAATGTGTTTGCGGATTGGTACGGAGAGGGCTATTCCTCCGATTGTGAAGATGTGTATCTGACAAAGGCGAATTTCGACGGCTTTCAAACAACCGTGTTCATCGGATTCGGGCTTGCCGCCGGCGCAGTGATCCTGCTGGTGCTGTTCATTGTCTTTACGATTAAGGGCAAGAAGGGCGCACAGTACGGCTATTGATTCATGTGCAATACCGCACAGGGCAGATTTTGCTTTGTGCGGTCTTGTCATACAAATGTACCGCAGCGAAAAAAGAGGGGATTGATTCTTATGAGAGGAAAGAAACTGACTGCAATGCTTTCAGCCGGGCTGCTGCTCACGACGCAGGGGCTCGCGCTGCCGGCACAGGCGCCGCAGGTCTCGGCGGCTGTCAGCGATACGCAGGACGACTGGCTGCACGTTGAGGGCGACAAGATTGTCGATATGAACGGCAATGAGGTATGGCTGACCGGCGTCAACTGGTTCGGCTACAATGTCGGCTCGCAGGTATTCGACGGCGTGTGGTCGCAGAATATGCACTGGTGTCTTCAGCAGATCGCAGACCACGGCTTTAATCTGCTCCGTGTGCCAATGTCCACGGAAATTTTGCTCCAGTGGAAAAATAAGGGACCGGATCCTATGATCAAGGTCAATCAGTGGGAGAATCCGGAACTGACCGTTGAGGGCATTAAAGGCGGCACGATCAAATACAGCTTCGATATCTGGAATATGGCAGTGCAGTGGTGCAAGGAGCTCGGCATCAAGATCATGATTGACATTCACTGTGCGACAACCGCCTCGAACGGGCATCAGTGGGCAACATGGTATGACAACAATTTCTCAACCGAGGACTGGATTGAAGCACTCGAATGGGTTACCGACTACTACAAGGACGATGATACGATTATTGCGATCGACCTGAAAAATGAGCCCCACGGCAAAAAGGACGAGGGACTCATGGCAAAGTGGGACAACTCTAAGGACGAAAACAACTGGAAATATGCCGCAGAACGCGGCGCCGAGGCTGTTCTGAACATCAATCCGAATATGCTGATTATGGTCGAGGGCATTGAGGTTTATCCGAAGTTCGAGGAGGGTCAGAACTGGGATTCCCCGTCAATCGTCTATGAGACCAATTACAGCCCGTATTACGGCGCATGGTGGGGCGGCAATTTCCGCGGCGTGCGCGATTATCCGATCGACAAAAAATTCAAGAGCCAGCTTGTTTATTCGCCGCATGATTACGGTCCCGAGGTCTGGAAGCAGGACTGGTTCTATCTCGAAGATCCGACCAAGACCTTTACCCGCCAGACCCTGCTCGATGACTACTGGTACGATTCCTGGGCGTTCATCGCCGAGGAGCATATCGCGCCGCTGCTGATCGGCGAATGGGGCGGCTGGGTCGATGAAGAACACGACAAGACCGGCGAAAACCGCCACTGGCTCCGGGAAATCCGCGACTACATGATCGACAAGCACATCCATCACACCTTCTGGTGCTTCAATGAGAATTCTTCCGATACCGGCGGACTTGTCTATGACAATTTCGGTACATGGGACGATGTGAAGTGGGAGTTCATCAAGGATGCGCTCTGGCAGGATGAAAACGGCGTGTTCATCAGCCTTGACCACCGGATTCCGCTCGGTGCGAACGGACAGTCGCTTTCCGATTACTACGGTTCGCCGCATCCCGATACCAAGCCGACCATCACCACAGAGACCACAACGGCACCGATCCTGTCGGACGGTACGCCCGGTGATGTGGATTGCAGCGGCGAGGTCGATGTGCTTGACGCGGTTATGCTGAGCCGCATTGCCGCGGAGGATACCGAGACCGGCGTGACCGATGAGGGCAAGCGCAATGCAGACTGCGACGGCGTTTCCGGCGTCAATATCGGCGATGTCCGGCAGCTTCTCAAGTATCTTGCGGGACTGCTGGAAAAGACCGATCTGAAAGCACCGAAATAACAAATAACAGGCGGCAGAGTCAGTCTGTCGCCTGTTTTATCGGGGAGGAGATACACAATGGGCATCAATGAGGTTCCGGCATCCGAGCGGGTGCATATCGGCTTTTTCGGTGCGCGCAATGCCGGAAAATCCAGCCTTGTGAATGCGCTGACCGGACAGGATGTGTCGATTGTTTCGGATGTTGCCGGGACAACGACGGATGCCGTGACGAAAAGCATGGAGCTGCTGCCGATCGGCCCGGTTACGGTGACGGACACCGCCGGTTTTGATGACGACGATGCGCAGCTCGGTGCGCAGAGAATTGAAAAGACCAGGCGTGAGCTCTGCCGGACGGATATTGCCGTTTTGGTCGCGAATGCGGCGCAGCCCTTTTCGGAGACCGAGGAGACGCTGCTCCGGCTGTTTCAAAAGGAGAAAATCCCGTATCTGATCGCGCTGAGCCAGTGCGACCGGCTGACGGCGCGCCCGGAGGTGCCTGACGGTGCGCTCTTTGTCAGCGCCAAAACAGGGGAGGGAATTCATGAACTCAAGGAGGCGCTCGGGCGGTTTGCGCAGTCCGGCGAACCGGAGCGGTTCATCATCCGCGACCTGATCGCAGCGGGCGACAGCGTGGTTCTCGTCACGCCGATTGACGAATCGGCACCGAAGGGCAGGCTGATTCTGCCGCAGCAGCAGACCTTGCGCGAGGTGCTGGATGCAAATGCCTGTGCGCTGCTGGTGCAGCCGGAGCAGCTTTCCGGTCTGCTCGGCGGACTGCATGCCCCGCCGCGTATGGTCGTGACGGACAGTCAGGCGTTTGCGCAGGTTTCGCGGATTGTGCCGGAGCAGATACCGCTGACCTCGTTCTCCATTCTGATGGCGCGGTATAAGGGTTTTCTGCAAACGGCGGTCGCGGGCGTTTCGGCATTGCGGCAGCTCCCCGAAGGCGCGCATATCCTGATTGCGGAGGGCTGCACGCATCACAGACAGTGCGGCGATATCGGCACGGTTAAGCTGCCGCGTGCGATCAGCAGGCTCACCGGCAGGGAATTCTCGCTGTCATTCTGCTCCGGCGGCACCTTCCCGGAGGATCTCTCCGGCATTGACCTCGTAATTCACTGCGGCGGCTGTATGCGCACCGAGCGCGAGCTGCAATGGCGGATGCGGACAGCACTGGCGCAGGGCGTGCCGTTTACGAACTACGGTGTGACGCTTGCCGCCTGCACCGGAATTCTGGAGCGGTCGCTCGCAGGCATCCTGTGAGCGGCAAATGCCGGATGATCTGCCGGTAACAGCAGACAATTGTGCATTGACATTCGCGGCAAATACCGGTATAATAAATAACAGAATGGAAAACCGATGCCGCTCCGCACGCCGGAGGGGCATCCCGAAACGGAGTAAGTTATGCGAAAACGTGTGGGGACGCTGTGCATAACTGCTGCAATTCTGCTGAATACTGCCGGCTGCGGTACGGATTCATCCGAAAAAAATGAAATCCGGTTTTCATGGTGGGGCGGGGAATCGCGCCACAAGGCAACCTCCGATGCCGTCGATGCCTTCATGCAATCACAGAGTGAAATCACGGTGCGCTGCGAATACGGAGCATGGAGCGGCTGGGAGGATGCTGCCGCGGCGGCGCTCTATGCCGGAACAGAGCCCGATGTGATGCAGGTCAACTGGAACTGGATTTCGGATTATCAGTCGGATGAGACCGGTTTTCTCGATCTGCGGCAGTTCAGCAGCATCATAGATTTGCAGCAATATGATACAGATGTACTGGAGATGTGTACCGTTGACGGCGAGCTGCGCTGCATTCCGGTCAGTGAGACCGGCAGAGTGTTCTTCTGGAATGCATCTGCATATGAACGCGCCGGGATTCCGGTTCCGGACAGCTTTGCGGCGCTGTGCGATGCAGGCGAAATCTTCCGCGAACGGCTCGGGGAGGAATATTATCCGCTGGCGCTCGGCTGGTATGACCGGATGCTCTTTGCCGTCTATTACCTGCAATGCAAATACGGCAGAGAGTGGGTCACGGACGGCGTGCTGCAATATTCCGAGGCAGAGCTTGCCGAAGCGCTCGGCGTTCTGGAGAATATGGAGCAGCGCCATGTGATCCCGCCGCTCAGACAGATCGTCGGCGGCGGCGCGGACAGCTTTGACAAGGACGAAAACTGGATTACCGGAAAATACGGCGGTATCTATGAATGGGATTCGTCCGCCGGCAAATTCATTGACTCGCTCGCGGACGGACAGACGCTGACCGTCGGGTCGTATTTCCGGGATATCGGCGAATATCACGGCGGTTTTTCCAAGATTGCCCTCGGCTTTGCCCTCTCAAAGCATTCCAGGAATCCGGAGGCAGGCGCAAAGCTCATATCCTATCTGGTCAGCAATGAAAACGCCGTCAAAAAGCTCGGCACAGAGCGCGGCGTGCCGCTGAATCACACTGCCAATCAGATTTGCAGCGACGCGGGACTGTTGGGGGACATTACCGCAGAAGCCTATTACCGGATGAACGAATGGGTTACATTCCGGATTGATCCGGAATTTGAAAATGCTGCGCTGAAGGGCGTAAACGGTGTATACGAAGATGTATTCACCGGCATCAGTTACGGTGATTATTCGGTTTCCCAGGGTGCAGAACGGCTTTATGCCGGAATTCAGGCTGCCCTTGCCGGAGCAGAATCATGACAGAACGATACTTTCAGGAATATTTAGCCCGCTGCAAGCCGTTCAAATCCTACTGGAATTATGAGGACGGCTGCCTGCTGCTGGGCTGTCAGAGAATGTTTGAGGCGACCGGACGGTCGCGTTATGCAGAGTTTGTGCTGCGGTATCTGTCTCAGCGCGTCAAGGCGGACGGCACAATTCCGAGCTATCTGACCGACGCGTACAGTCTCGACAGCTTTAACTGCGGCAAAGTGCTGTTTTTTGCGGCAGAGCTGACAAATGACGATCGTTACCGGAAAGCGGCGGACTGGATTGCGCGGCAGATTTCGCTGCATCCGCGCACCAAAAGCGGCTTTTGCTGGCACAAGGGCATCTATCCGGAGCAGATCTGGATTGACGGGGTGTATATGACAGCACCGTTCTTTGCACAATATGCCGGACAGAGCCGCGATGACCGGGTCTTTCAGGAGATCGGCCGCTGGTTTGCATATCTGCGGGAGCATATGCAGAATCCCGAAAACGGGCTTTATTATCACGGGCTGGACGAGGCAAGAGTGCAGCGCTGGGCAGATCCGGAGACGGGGCTTTCACGCTCTCACTGGCTGCGCGGCGAGGGCTGGCTGCTGATGGCACTGACCGATACACTGGCGCTGCTGCCCGCATCACAGCGCGAGCTGCACGCACAGCTCAGCGGAATGCTGCGGGATGCGGAGGCGTCATTGCGCCCGTTCCGCAATGCAGAAGGCTGCTTTCTTCAGGTGATTGACCGGCAGGATGAGCCGGGAAATTATACCGAGACTTCCGGTAATCTGATGATTGCGTATGCGTTCATGCGGGGCGCCGAGATGGGAATTCTGGATGCAGCTGCCGCACAGAGCGGTGCAGGGATTCTGCATACGATAAAAAAGCAGAAGCTCGTGCAGGAGCCGGACGGGATGCATCTGACCGGTATTTGCAGCGCGGCAGGGCTCGGCGGCGTCACGAACCGCGACGGAAGCTGCGGTTACTATCTCTCCGAGCCGATTGTTTCCGATGACCCGAAGGGCGTCGGTGCGCTGATGCTCGCGGAGGCGACGCAGATTCAGGCTGCAAGGCGCCGTGAGGCAAGAAAAAACGCTGTATAAAATAAAGCACCGGATATGCAGAAAAATGCATATCCGGTGCTTTAGTCTGTCGATAAAGTCCTTCTTTTCAAAATACGAATGCTGAAAAAGAAGAATATGTGATGGATAAATGGGGGAAGGAAACCTCTTGTTTTCCTTCCCCCAAGCCCCCATCTTTAGCGCTTTTGAACGCAAATATGAGAATTCCGCTCGTTGCGACGAGCGGCAAGGGGCGCCGCCCCTTGACCCTGCAAACTTTTGAAAAAGTTTGATCAAAACTTCAAAAATAATCCTAATGAAGTTCCTCTACAAGCTGAAGCACCGGATATGCAGAAAAAACGCATATCCGGTGCTCTTTTTTATTTCAGAAGCGGGAGATTGCAGCGCTGACAGCGGTCGGCTTCGATCGGGTTTTCTCTGCCGCAGATCACGCAGGCGAGATACGGCGCATTTGCCTTGTCATAGCGCTCATACGGAAAATGAAACTGCGGGTGATACCGGAACCGGTCGCCGATATTCAGATACCGGTAAGCGAGAATCCGGCTGCCCTCGTATTCCTTGATTTTCTTATTCTTGCCCTCGGTTGTCTGCACGACCGTCACATATTCCGTCGTCAGCTCGCGGTCATCGGAATTCCTGTGCCGGTAGGTCTGCGAAGCGCGCTTGTCAATCACGACCGCCTCATAGCTGTTGACGGCGCGTTCCCGGATAAAGCTGAACAGCGCAAAAATCAGGAACACCGCCGACACAACTGCGCCGATTTTTACTGCCTCTGCGGTTTCCATTTTTTCACTGAACCGGCTGTAAATCACGAATCCGAGCAGCGGCAGCGGCACGATAAAGAATGCGGCGATACCGGCAGCCTTGCGGTTTTTCTTCACAGCAGCGAGAATTTCGGGATGCTGTACTCTGTCTGAGAAGCCCGGTGCCGGGATTCCCAGCCGCACTGCGCCGTTTCCGGCATAGATAGGCGGCGCAGAATAGGACGGATACCCGGCGGGCTGACATGCGGCGCCGCAGACCGGGCAGAACCTTGCGGTTTCTGCAATCGGATTTCGGCAATTCCGGCAATACATCTCATCACCTGCTTTCCGGAGATACTTTTATGCTGAGTATAGCATATTTTTCGTCAAAATGCAATAGATTTTGGAAATTTTTATAAATAATATCAGGATCGGTATGATCCGATACCGAAAAATACAGAATCTGAAGAATAAGGCACTGCAAAAGCCGCTCTCTTCTGCTGTCTGCGCCGGACTGTTCCCGGCAGTTTCACGGTAAATACATCCTTTCTGTCAGAATTCTGAAAAATCACTTGACAGAAACGCCCTTTTTGGTGTAAAATAGAACTGTATATTTCAAGTAAGAAAGGCAGGAATCTAAAATGGGTCTTACCATGACAGAAAAAATCCTATCGGCACATCTTGTAGAGGGAGAGCTCAAGCGCGGTACCGAAATCGGTATCCGCATTGACCAGACGCTGACACAGGATGCAACCGGCACAATGGCGTACCTCGAGTTTGAGGCGATGGGCGTGCCGCGCGTCCGGACAGAGCGCTCGGTCGCATATATCGACCACAACACGCTGCAAAACGGCTTTGAGAATGCGGACGATCACCGTTTCATCGGAAGCTGCGCGAAGAAGCACGGTCTGTACTTCTCCCGCCCGGGCAACGGCATCTGCCATCAGGTGCATCTTGAGCGCTTCGGCATTCCGGGCAAGACGCTGATCGGCTCGGATTCCCACACTCCCACAGGCGGCGGCCTCGGTATGCTGGCAATCGGTGCCGGCGGACTGGATGTAGCGGTCGCAATGGGCGGCGGCGCATATTACATCACATGTCCGAAGGTCGTCAATGTGAAGCTCTCAGGCAAGCTCAGCCCGTGGGTTGCGGCAAAGGACGTCATCCTTGAAGTGCTCCGCCGGATGTCCGTCAAGGGCGGCGTCGGCAAGGTGATCGAGTATACCGGCGAGGGCGTTAAAACCCTGACTGTGCCGGAGCGTGCAACGATCACGAACATGGGCGCAGAGCTCGGCGCAACCTCCTCAATCTTCCCCTCTGATGAGAAGACACTGTCATTCATGAAGGCACAGAAGCGCGAGCAGGACTGGATCCCGCTGGCAGCCGATCCGGATGCTGTTTATGACGAGGTCATTGAGATCGACCTCTCGAAGCTCGAACCGCTCGCTGCCTGCCCGCATTCTCCTGACAATGTCAAGTCGATTGCGGAAATCGGCAAGCTGAAGATCGACCAGGTCTGCATCGGATCCTGCACGAACTCCTCGCTGCTCGATATGATGAAGGTCGCCTATATTCTGAAAGGAAAAACGGTGCATCCGGATGTTTCGCTTTCGATTGCACCGGGCTCGAAGCAGGTGCTCAATATGATTGCGGCAAACGGTGCTCTGAGCGATATGATTGACGCAGGTGCGAGAATTCTTGAGTCGGCCTGCGGTCCGTGCATCGGCATGGGGCAGTCGCCGAATTCCGGCGGCATCTCGCTGCGTACCTTCAACCGCAACTTTGAAGGCCGCTCCGGCACAAAGGACGGTCAGATCTATCTGGTCTCGCCGGAAACCGCAGCCGCCTCCGCACTGACAGGCTACCTTACCGACCCGCGTACAATCGGCGAAATGCCTGCATTCCCGCTGCCGGAGGTCTTCACGATCAATGACAACATGGTGACCCTGCCTGCTGAGGAAGCGGACATGGACAGCGTCGAAATCAAGCTGGGTCCGAACATCAAGCCGTATCCGGAAACCCACCCGCTGCTCGAAACCATCGACGCACCGGTCTCGCTGAAGGTCGGCGACAATATCACGACCGACCACATCATGCCGGCGGGCGCAAAGATTCTCCCGCTGCGCTCCAATATTCCGAAGATTTCCGAACACTGCTTCGCGGTCTGCGACGAGAGCTTCCCCGCACGCGCAAAGGCACTGGGACAGAGCATTATCGTCGGCGGCGCGAATTACGGTCAGGGTTCGTCCCGCGAGCATGCCGCGCTGGCGCCGCTGTATCTGGGCGTCAAGGCAGTGCTGGTCAAGTCTTTCGCGAGAATTCACCGCGCAAACCTCATCAACGCCGGCATTTTGCCGCTGACCTTTGTCAATGAGGCGGATTATGACAAAATCGCCCAGGGCGATGAGCTTGTGCTTGAAGGTGTGCGGAATGCAGTCGCAGAGGGCAAAACCGAGCTGACTGTAATTGACAAGTCAAACGGCGCGGTCATTCCGGTGCTCTGTGAGCTGACCGGCAGAACCAAGGATATCATGCTCGCAGGCGGTCTGCTGGATTATACCCGCGAGACGCTGAAATAATACGGGAAACAGCGATGCAGGTATCGGCAGCAGTCAGGCACAGCACCTTTCGCATTCGTTCATGGAAAGAGTTTCTGCTGCTTGCTGCAATCATGACGGCATATTTTCTCGTTTACCGCATTCTCAGCCGCAAAACCAATCTGAGCAGACGCACCGTAGGAATGATAACCGCGCTCGGCTTCACAGCCGTTCTGCTGATTGCGGTGCTTCTGTTCTCCCGAAAATGAAATCAAAAGGAGGTCTTTCCGATGGATAAGATCAAAATGACCACGCCGCTCGTCGAAATGGACGGCGACGAAATGACCCGCATTCTCTGGCAGTGGATTAAGGATATTCTCATTCTGCCGTATGTCGATCTCAAGACTGAATATTACGATCTCGGACTGAAAAAGCGTGAGGAGACAAAGGATCAGATCACGGTTGACAGCGCAAATGCAACGCTGAAATACGGCGTCGCAGTCAAGTGCGCAACGATCACCCCGAATGCAGCCAGAGTTGAGGAGTACGGTCTTTCTGAGATGTGGAAGTCGCCGAACGGCACAATCCGTGCGATTCTTGACGGCACCGTGTTCCGCACCCCGATTCTCGTGAAAGGCATCACGCCTTACATCCCGACATGGACAAAGCCAATCACCATTGCCCGTCATGCATACGGCGATGTTTACAAGAATACCGAGATGCAGGTCAAGGGCGGCGGCAAGGCGGAGCTTGTCTGGACGGACAAGGACGGCAACGAGACCCGTCAGCTCATCCACGAATTCACCGACGACGGCATCATTCAGGGTATCCATAACCGCGACAATTCGATCGCCGGCTTTGCAAGAGCGTGCTTCAATTATGCGCTTGATCTGAAGCAGGATCTCTGGTTTGCGACAAAAGATACGATTTCCAAGCAGTACGACCACAGATTTAAGGATATTTTCAGCGAAATATATGAAAATGAATATAAGGAGAAATTTGAGGCTGCCGGCATCGAGTATTTCTATACGCTGATCGACGATGCAGTCGCACGCGTCATCCGCTCCAACGGCGGTTACATCTGGGCATGCAAGAACTATGACGGCGACGTGATGTCCGACATGGTTTCGACTGCATACGGCTCGCTCGCAATGATGACCTCCGTGCTCGTTTCCCCGACCGGTGTCTATGAGTATGAGGCAGCACACGGCACCGTGCAGCGTCACTACTACAAACACCTTAAGGGTGAGGAGACCTCCACAAACTCTGTTGCAACAATCTTTGCGTGGAGCGGCGCACTGCGCAAGCGCGGTGAGCTCGATCAGATTCCGGCGCTCTGCACCTTCGCGGATAAGCTCGAGGAGGCGACAATCCAGACGATTGAGGAGGGCATCATGACCGGTGACCTCTACCTGCTCTCGACGCTGGAGAACAAGCAGAAGGTCAATTCCAAAACCTTCCTTGAGGAGATCGGCGCACGCCTTTCCGCAAAGCTGTCATAAGGAGGCGTTTGCTTCATGCCGAAACAGGAGATCTCTCCGTCTGTGATCCGCCGGCTGCCGCGGTATCACCGCTTTCTCGGTGAACTGACGGCAAAGGGTACGGTCCGGATCTCATCCAAGGAGCTTTCTGTGCAAATGGGACTGACTGCCTCGCAGATCCGTCAGGATCTCAACTGCTTCGGCGGCTTCGGGCAGCAGGGTTACGGCTATAATGTCCGCGCACTGTATGATGAGATCGGGCAGATTCTCGGCGTTTCTGAGCACCGTCGGGCAATCCTGATCGGGCTCGGCACAATGGGCAGGGCAATCGCCTCCCATGTGAGCTTTCCGCAGTGCGGCTGCGAGCTGATCGGGCTGTTTGATTCCAACCCGTTTGTCGCGGGCAGGGATCTGGACGGGATGCCCGTTCACCATACGGATACGCTTTCCGGCTTCTGTCATCAGGAGCACCCGGAGCTTGCGGTTATCTGTGTACCGGAATCTGCCGCGCCTGCGCTCGCACAAAAGCTCGTCTCGCTCGGTGTCCGCGCATTCTGGAATTTCAGCCGCGGTGATCTCCGGATCGACGACCCGGCTGTTCTTGTGGAAAATGTGCATCTGGCGGACAGTCTCCTGACGCTGACTTACGGGCTCGGCCATGATACCACGGATCATTCTGCTCTGTGAGAGCAGGAATTATATTTTTTTCAGAAAGGAACAGAGAACTATGCGATTCCAAAAGTTATTGTCTGCAATCCTTGCAGGCAGCATGACAGCAACAGCACTGTTCGGCTCCGGCGTGATCCCCGCTTCGGCTGAGGGTGAACAACTGACATTTGATATCCGGAGCGGAGGGTCAAATGAGGTTGTAGTTTCCGCAGAAACGCTCGCTGACGGCGATTATTCGATTCCGATTGACATTTTCATTCCGGAAAATCCGGGCATCTATGCCGCAAACCTCAAGTTCCAGATCAATGACGGCGAGGTTGCCGAGGACGGCAGCTTCGGCAATTACGGCTTGTATCTTTCGGAAGCCGGTTTCCCGGAGACCTACTGCTTCGACAGTAAGAACAGCGGCGCTTCCGCGAATGCGTTTGTCCATGATTTCAATGCAAGCCAGATGAACCTTGTATGGGTTTATACGATGGATCCGAAGGTCAATGCCGATGCCGCTGCCGAGGAAGGGACAACTGCTTGGAATGCATCCGCAAGCTGGAGCAATGAGACCCCGTTTGCCAATGCAACGCTTGTTGTGCCGCAGGATACCGCTCCGGGCACCTATGTCTTTGATATCCGCACGGAACCCTATATCAATGCACTGAGCATCGGCAGAGATAATCCGAAGAACAGCAAATCTTACTGTGATGCTGCGGGGAACGACGGAGAGGTTCCGTTCACCAGCAAGGCACTGACAATCATTGTCGCAGAGGAAACTACCTCAACAACGACAACGACCACCACTGAGACAACGACGACCACCACCACTACTACCACTGAGACAACCACGACGACCACCGAGACGACACCTGCGCAGAACGAATCGTATATTGAGGCTGAGTTCGCGGAAATTCCAGCGTTGGCGCCGGGTGAGTCTTACGACTTTACGGTAAAGCTCACCGCTGTCAATACAAAGATTGGTTCAATTCAAGAAGGCGAACTCGGTAAAGTCAAGACCATGTCTTTCTCTTTGGCAAACTATGATTTCGGTGAAGAAGGAACTGACAGCGCAGAGATCAAAATTACAATAAAGATTGATGCTGAGGCGCAACCGGGAACAGAGTCTTTTAGTTTTCTTTCGTTTTCCTCGTTTATTAGTGATGTAAACGGCAAGCGTTTCACCAGCGATCAGATTCGCAGCAACACCGTTCAGTTGACTATTCTGCCTGCTGCCACCGAAACCACAACCACTACGACGGAAACTACTACCACCACAACCACTACGACCACTACAACCACGAGTGAACCCGTTACCGACACCACCACAACCACCACCGAGACCGCACCGGTCGGCGAGCCGTGGGTCGATGACTATGCAATCGCAGACGGCGGCCACTATATCATCATGGGTGATGTATGCGGCGCACCGGGCGAGAGCGTCCGCGTTCCGGTTAAGGTCTACGGTGACCCCGGTACTGCTGCAATGCGCCTCTATTTCGAGGTCATCGGCGATGCGAAGATCACCGGTATCACCAGTGTCAAGCGCAATTATGCGTATCTCGCAGAAATGGAAGTCAATCCGGACAGCAATCCGGCGAATATCGTGTTTGCAACCAATGAGAATACGGTTGCAGCGGACGGCTCTGTGATCGTCAATCTCGTGATTACGATTCCGGAGGATGCAAAGGACGGCACGGTTTATCCGGTCAGATTCTTCCGCAGCACGGTGGATGACGGCGGCACAGTCAGAAAGCTCGAGGTTGCAAACCACGATATGCACTGGCTCGACCCTGCTTTCTATGACGGCACCGTGACGGTTGTCAGCGACAAGAGCAAGCCGACACTCAACTACACCAGCTACATTCTCCCGGGTGAGGGCGATACCGTCAACCTGACCCTGTTCAATGCTTACGGCGATGTAACATGGAGCAGCTCTGACGAGGCGGTCGCGTCCGTCGATCAGAACGGCTTTGTGATTGCGAAAAAGCTCGGCGCGGCAGTTATTACCGCGACCAATAACGGCAATGATTATACCTGCTCAATCACAGTCGGACTGTTCGGCGACATTGATCAGAACGGCGAAGTCTCAGTAGCGGATGCACAGCTTGCGCTTCAGCAGTATACCGCAGCGCTTGCCGGCAAGGAGCCGCTCCTTGACGAAGTGCAGATGAAGATTGCCGATGTCACCGGCGACGACGAAGTTTCCGTCGAAGATGCACAGTGCATTCTCCAGTATTACACCAATTTCCTTGCACATAAGACTGACGTTACCTGGTATGATCTGACCGGCAACCCGAAGGCACCGGGCGGTCCGGAAGCTTAATCATATGCAAGACCGCTGCTCTGTTTACGGAGCAGCGGTCTCTGCTTGTAGAAAAAGGTATCGCTTCGCGATGATTGATATTGGGCTCTGCCCAAACCCGCCAAAGGGACATTGTCCCTTTGGAATCCCATTATAAGCAAAATGGAAGAAAATGCGTGATGATTCCTTTCCTTCTATAAAATGGGATTCTTAAGGGATAGT
>Ga0247608_10004442_pt1 | contig 15697 bp, 8 predicted proteins | sample 176DNAGHGlowgp2_FD_193490 | JGI IMG/M metagenome (GOLD analysis project Ga0247608, IMG submission 193490) | Sheep rumen microbial communities from Palmerston North, Manawatu-Wanganui, New Zealand - 1766 DNA GHGlow gp2 | ecosystem: Host-associated > Mammals > Digestive system > Stomach > Rumen ... | reverse complement strand
GCAGCGACGGCACCAAGGGGTCGGTGTTCACCATAGAGCTGCCCCTCGGCAGCGACCACCTCAAGGCCGACGAGAAGGAAGCGCCCATACTGCCACTCGACGGCGAGGCCACCACCGGCGCGCCCAGCCAGGCCTTCCGTGGCAGCCGCAGCGGCTTCCGCGTGCTCGTGGTCGACGACGACCCGGAGATAGGGCGCTACATCAGCACCGAGCTCTCCCACTACTACAAGCTCAACGTGGCCTCCAACGGCAAGGAGGCGCTCAAGATGCTGCTCAGCGAGGACTACGACGTGGTGGTGTCCGACGTGATGATGCCCGAGATGGACGGCTTCACCATGCTGCGCCTCATCAAGACCAACCTCAACCTGTCGCACATCCCAGTCATCATGCTCACCTCGAAAGCCGACGTGGGCAACCGCCTTGAGGGCCTCGAGCGCGGGGCCGACGCCTTCCTGGCCAAGCCCTTCGACATGGACGAGCTGCACCTCACCATAGAGAACCTCATACAGACGCGCCAGCGCCTGAAGGGCAAGTTCACCGGTGCCCAGCAGCAGTCGGACAAGATAGAGCAGCTCGAGGTGAAAGGCAACGACGAGCAGCTCATGGAGCGCATCATGAAAGCCATCAACAAAAACCTCTCCGACAGCGACTTCAACGTGGAGATGCTTACCCAGGAGGTGGGCATCAGCCGCGCCCAGCTCCACCGCAAGATGAAAGAGCTCACCGGCATCTCCACCAGCGAGTTCATACGCAACATACGCCTTGAGCAGGCAGCACGCCTGCTCAAGGAGCAGAAAATCAATGTGACGCAAGTGGCCTACACCGTGGGCTTCTCCAACCTGGCCCACTTCTCCACCATCTTCCGCAAACACTTCGGCGTGGCTCCCTCTGAGTATGCCGAGCGCGAGAAGGAGGACTGAGGGTGTAGCCCCTGGGCTACCCACGGCCGCTTAGAGCGGTATGCGGTAGCCCAGGGTGAGCTGTATTACCTGGTTCTTCATCCCGCCGAGCGCGTCGGAGCTGCCGCGAAGGCCGAAGACGTAGCGCAGGTCGAGGTTCACGTCGTCGATGTCGTAGGAAATGCCTACGGGGATGCCAAAGTCGGTTCCGCCGAAGGTGTCGGCTATGTCGTCGAACTTGACCTGTGTGTAGCCTTCCTTGGTCTCGCCCGTCTCGGTGTTGACGACAGTGTCCCACACGTTGCCCTTCACCGACTTGTTGACTATCCAGCCCAGCTGCACGCCGGCCTTCAGGGCCAGGCTGCGCGTGACGTAGAAGTTGGCCATGATGGGCACGTTGACGTAGTCGAGCCTGATGCGCATGTCCTTGATCAGGAATTCCTCGTTCTTGTACTTGCAGCCCTGCTGCGAGTACATGGCTCCCACCGACAGGCTCAGCATGTCGAGCAGGCGGTAGTCGGCATCGATGCCGGCGGCCAGGCCTACGCGGAGCCTCGACTTGAGCTCTTTCGACTGAGTCGTTTGGGGAATCATTGTGTACAGGTTGCTCTGCGTAAGCCTGCTGACGTTAACGCCCACCTTGGGAAGGAGCGAGAAGGTGCCGGCCTCAACCTGGGCCTTGGCCAGCACCGACGTGGCGAAGAGCACGCCAAGAAGTAGTGTCTTTTTCATGTCTATAAGGGTTTTTTCTTATTTTAACGCATTTTATTTTGCTTTATTATAGTTTATTCGGAATAAAAGCTGTAAATTTGCAACGAAAAAAGGCACTAACCATGACAAAAAGAACAATAGCCGCCCTCGTCGTAGCCCTCGCCACCACCCAGGCCACCACCCAGGCCACCACCCAGGCACAAGTGAAGATGGAAATGGCCTACGACCGCCCGGCACAGTATTTCGAGGAGTCGCTGCCCATTGGCAACGGAAAGCTCGGAGCACTCGTCTATGGAGGTGTCGACGACAACACCATCTACCTCAACGACATCACACTCTGGACTGGAAAGCCCGTCGACCGGCAGCTCGACGCCAACGCCCACGAGTGGATACCCAAGATACGCCAGGCACTCTTCAGCGAGGACTACCAGCTGGCCGACTCGCTCCAGCTCCATGTGCAAGGCCCCAACTCGCAGTTCTTCCAGCCCTTGGCCACACTACACATCGACCATCTCAACGCCGGCGCCACCACAGCCTACCGCCGGTGGCTGAGCCTCGACTCAGCCATCGTCGCCGACTGCTACACCCTGGCCGACGGCTCCACCGTGAGGCGCGAATACTTCGCCTCGGCACCCGACCGCCTCATAGTCATCAGCATCAGCGGCACGAACATGAGCCTGAGGCTCAGACTCACAGCCCAGACGCCCCACAAGGCACGAGCCTCGCTCGCCACACCCAACACCGCCGCCATCACCTGCCCGCCCACCCCACGCCTCGCCGCCGGGCAGGTCACCATGACCGGCCACGCCATGGGCGACCCCCAGCAGTCCATACACTACTGCACCATGCTCAAGGCCACCACCGACGGTGCCGTAGAGGCAGCCGACTCCACCGTCACCATCGAAGGAGCCTCACACGCCACCATCTACATAGTGAGCCAAACGAGCTTCAACGGCTTCGACCGCCATCCCGTGAGCCAGGGCGCTGCCTATCTCGACAACGCCAACACCGACATGTGGCACACAGAGAACCTGACCTACCAGCAGCTGCGCCAGCGCCACACCGACGACTACCGCTCCTTCTACAGCCGCCTCAGCCTCAGGCTCGGAGCCGAGGACCAACAGCCCCGCCGCACCACCGACGAGATGCTCAAGGCCTACTCCGGATTCCTGGACGGCACCACGCTCACGCCAGCCGAGGCGCGCTACCTGGAGACGCTCTACTTCCAGTATGGGCGCTACCTGCTCATCAGCGCCTCGCGCACCCCAGGCGTGCCCGCCAACCTGCAGGGACTCTGGACACCCCACCTGTGGTCGCCCTGGAGGGGCAACTACACGGTCAACATCAACCTCGAGGAAAACTACTGGCCAGCCTTCAACACCAACCTGGCCGAGATGGCACAACCCCTCGACGACTTCATCCAGGCGCTGGCCACCAACGGAGCCTTCACCGCCAAAAGCTACTACGGCATAGGCCGGGGATGGTGCTCAAGCCACAACAGCGACATCTGGGCCATGACCAACCCCGTGGGCGAGAAGAACGAGAAGCCCGAGTGGGCCAACTGGAACCTGGGCGGCGCCTGGCTGGTGAACACGCTGTGGGAGCGATTCCTCTACACCCAGGACCGCCACTACCTGGAGCAGGTGGCGTGGCCGCTGATGAAGGGTGCCGCCCAATTCTGCCTCGACTGGCTCGTAGACAACCCCAAGGCTCCCGGAGAACTCATCACCGCGCCCAGCACCTCGCCCGAGAACGAATACAAGACCCCCGACGGCTACCACGGCATGACCTGCTACGGAGGCACGGCCGACCTGGCCATCATACGCGAGCTGCTCACCAACGCCACCGCCGCTGCCACGCTCTGCCACGACGACCCCACACCCTACAGGCAAGCACTCTCCAGGCTACACCCCTACACCGTAGGCCACAAGGGCGACCTCAACGAGTGGTACTACGACTGGGACGACTGGGACCCCACCCACCGCCACCAGAGCCACCTCATAGGACTCTACCCCGGCCAGCACATCACACTGGCCGACAGCCTCCTGGCCAAGGCCTGCGAGCAGACGCTCATACAGAAGGGAGACCACACCACGGGCTGGAGCACCGGCTGGCGCATCAACCTCTGGGCACGCCTGCACAAGGCCCAACAGGCCTACAGCATAGTCAGGCGACTGCTCACCTTCGTCACACCCGACGCCTACGACGGCCCAGACAAGCACCGCAGCGGAGGCACCTATCCCAACCTCATGGATGCCCACCCGCCGTTCCAGATCGACGGCAACTTCGGCGGCACGGCCGGCTTTTGCGAAATGCTCATGCAGAGCAGCTGCGGCGTAGCCGCCGACGGGCTGGAAGCCAGCGTCACACTGCTGCCCGCGCTGCCCCAGGAGTGGGCCGACGGCGAGGTGAGCGGCCTGCGCGCCCGCGGAGGCTACGAGCTGTCGTTTGCCTGGAGCGGGGGCAGGGTGACACGGTGCACCGTCACCGCTACCACCGACTCACAGCTCACCCTGAGCTACAACGGGCAACGGCACAAGCTAAGGCTCAAGGCCGGGGAAAGCAGGACGCTCTGACCAAAGCCTGCCCACCTACCCATACTTACCAGACACTATGCAAACTACCTAAACAGCAACATGAGACCTTCCACGATTACCGAAACCAGCTTCAAGCTACTCACCCAGTGGCAGCACTGCGCATGCTTAGACAACAGCATCATACTCTTCGACCAGGTCAACTCACTGCCCATTCCCCGCGAGGCGCGACGGCTAAACTTCTTCTTCCTCGGACTGTGCACGCAGGGAAGCGTGAGCTACACCCTCGACACCAAGCCCATCAACATTGGACCGGGCGACGCCATAGTCATTGCCGACAACCACGTGGTGAGCAACTACCAGGCCTCCGACGACCTGCAAGGCATGGGCTTCATCATCAGCATGCAGTTCTATAGCGAGGTGGTGAGAAGCGTCAGCGACTTGTCGGCATCCTTCTACTTCGGAAGGAACAAGTCTGTGGTACACCTGAAGCCCGACGAGCAGCAGGCGTTCAAAAACTACTTCAGAATCATAGCGCGCAAGATACGCAACACCAAGAGCGAGTTCCTGCCCAACCTCGTGGGCGCGCTGCTCCTGGCACTGTTCTACGACCTGAACAAGCTCATCTTCCGCACCTGCGACGAGTACGACGACCACCAGCCCACCCGCGCCGATGCCATCTTCGCCGACTTCATCAAGCTCGTCGAGAGCCACTGCCACAGCCAGCGGCGCGTCAAGTGGTATGCCGACCAGATGAACCTCACGTCGAAATACCTCTCAGAACTCATCAAGAGCGTCAGCAAGCACACGGCCAACGAGTGGATAGACAAGTTCGTGATGAGGGAGCTGTGCGTGCTGCTGAAGAACACCACCAAGAGCATCAAGGAGATTTCCGACGAGATGCACTTCCCCAACCAGTCGTTCTTAGGAAAGTACTTCAAGGACCATACGGGGCTCTCCCCCACGGCCTACCGCCGCACCTGAGCCAAAGTCTCGGTCGTAGGCGCACCCCGCACGGTGCCTGGAGCCGCCATGACCCACAAGTAAAAGTAAACAGTTGCGCGTAGCCCGCTGAAAGGCTACGCGCAACTGTTTATTGTGCTCGCTGGTTTTGCCAGCGAGTAGTGTCTTTTCTCATTCCGCCCACCGCACGGGCTACAGGGCCTCGAGCATGCGCTTGATGACCACCGAGCACGAAATCTCGCGGTTGGCGGCCTCGGGAATGACGAGCGAGCGCGGCGACTCTATTACGTCGTCGGTGACGATGAGGTTGCGGCGCACGGGCAGGCAGTGCATGAACTGCCCCTGACCGTCGCGCGTCCACGACATGTGCTCGGCGTCGACCGTCCACGACATGTCCTTCGACGTGATCTTGCCGTAGTCCTCCGGGCGGGTCACGCCTGGGTTCGACCAGTTCTTGGCGTAGATGAAGTCGGCACCCTCGAAGGCTTTCCGCTGGTCGTATTCCACACGGGCGCTGCCCACGAAGCGCGGGTCAAGCTCGTAGCCCTCGGGATGGGTGATGACCAGGTCCACGTCGTCGGCAGCGTTCATCCACTGGGCAAACGAGTTGGGCACGGCCTGCGGCAGGGCGCGGCAGTGGGGGGCCCACGTGAGCACCACCTTGGGGCGCTCCACGCGCTTGTGCTCCTCGATGGTGATGAGGTCGGCAAAGGCCTGCAGGGGGTGCACGGTGGCCGTCTCCATGGCAAACACGGGCCGCCCGCTGTACTTGATAAACTGCTGCAGCACGGTCTCGGCGTAGTCGTAGTCGCGGTCGGTGAGACCCGCAAACGAGCGCACGCCAATCAGGTCGCAGTAGCACCCCATCACGGGTATGGCTTCGAGCAGGTGCTCCGACTTGTCGCCGTCCATCACCACGCCGCGCTCCGTCTCCAGCTTCCATGCCCCGGCGTTGACGTCGAGCACGATGACGTTCATGCCCAGGTTCATGGCGGCCTTCTGGGTAGAGAGGCGCGTGCGGAGCGAGTTGTTGAAGAAGATCATCATCAGCGTCTTGTTCTTGCCTAAGTGCTGGTACTTGTAGCGGTCGGCCTTGATTTCTGCGGCCTCGGCAAGGGCCTGCCTCAGGTTGCCGATGTCGTCGACGTTGATAAACGTGCGCAGTTGGGTTTTCTCTTGCTGTTCCATAGTCTGTTGTTGAGTCTTGTAGCTATTTTGGGTGCAAAGGTACGATTTAGCAAGAACAAAACAAAGAAAAACTCTCTTTTTTTGCCGAGCGCAAGCACCTTCGCCTTCATTTTTGAAGGCAAAGGTACGAATAAGCGAGCGAAAATGCAAATTTATTTGCTTTTTCCGAGCGTGAATAGCATAGAAAACAGCCCCGTATTAGCAAAAATGAGTAAAAAACGAAAGAAAAGTGACAAAAAGCGGTTGAAAACTACACTTTTACTTCATTTTGTTTTGCCATTACCGCAAATTGCTGTAACTTTGCAACCGTTTTCAGAGGGAACGATACACAACTCATATATATTATGGCAGAAATCTTAGAAGTGAAAGAGCTGGACCAGGTAGTGGTCCGCTTCTCAGGCGACTCCGGCGACGGCATGCAGCTTGCCGGAAACATTTTCTCTACCGTCAGTGCCACCGTGGGCAATGGCATCTCCACCTTCCCCGACTATCCCGCCGACATACGTGCCCCGCAGGGCTCGCTCACTGGCGTGAGCGGCTTCCAGGTGCACATAGGCTCGGGCAAGGTGTACACCCCCGGCGACAAGTGCGACGTGCTCGTGGCCATGAACGCGGCAGCGCTGAAGACGCAATACCGCTACGCCAAGCCCGGCGCAACCATCATCATCGACACCGACTCCTTCGGCCCCAAGGACTTGGAGAAGGCGCAGTTCAAGACCAGCGACTACCTGGGCGAGATGGGCATCGACGAAGACCGCGTGGTTGCCTGTCCCATGACCCAGATGGTGAAAGACTGCCTCGCCGAGACGGGCATGGACAACAAGGCCATGCTCAAGTGTCGCAACATGTTTGCCCTGGGCCTGGTGTGCTGGCTCTTCAACCGCGACCAGCAGCTCGTGGCCAACTTCCTGCGCGAGAAGTTTGCCAAGAAGCCCGCCATAGCCGAGGCCAACATACGCGTGGTGCAGGCCGGCTACGACTATGGGCACAACACCCATTCGAGCGTGCCCTCGACCTACCGCATAGAGACGCGCGAGAAGGTGCCCGGACGCTACATGGACATCACCGGCAACAAGGCCACGGCCTACGGCCTCATCGCCGCCGCCGAGCGCGCCGGGCTGAAGCTCTACTTAGGCAGCTACCCCATCACGCCGGCCACCGACATACTCCACGAGCTGTCGAAGCACAAGTCGTGCGGAGTCATCACCGTGCAGTGTGAGGACGAGATCTCCGGCTGCGCCTCGGCAGTGGGAGCCGCCTTCGCCGGAGCACTCGCCGCCACAAGCACCTCCGGCCCCGGCATCTGCCTCAAGAGCGAAGCCATCAACCTGGCCGTCATCGACGAGCTGCCCTTGGTGGTCATCGACGTGCAGCGCGGCGGGCCCTCCACAGGCCTGCCCACCAAGAGCGAGCAGACCGACCTGCTGCAGGCTCTCTACGGCCGCAACGGCGAGAGTCCCATGCCCGTCATCGCGGCACTAAGCCCCACCGACTGCTTCGACGCTGCCTACCAGGCCGCCAAGATAGCCCTGGAGCACCTCACGCCCGTCATACTGCTCACCGACGCCTTCTGCGCCAACGGCTCGGGAGCCTTCCGCCTGCCCACATCGATGGACGAGCTGCCCGCCATCAACCCCCACTACGTCACACCAGAGATGAAGGGCAAATACACGCCCTACTTCCGCGACGAGCAGACGAAGGTGCGCTACTGGGCCATACCCGGCCAGGAGGGCTACACCCACATACTCGGCGGACTGGAGAAGGACGGGCGCACCGGAGCCATCTCCACCGACCCGGAGAACCACGACCTCATGTGCCGCCTGCGCCAGGAGAAGGTGGACAAGATACCCGTGCCCGACCTGGAGGTGACCGGCGACGTCGACGACGCCGAGCTGCTCATCGTGGGCTTCGGCTCCACCTACGGCCACCTCGTGTCGGCCATGGAGGAACTCAGGAAGCAGGGCCACAAGGTGGCCCAGGCGCAGTTCAAGTACATCAACCCCCTGCCGCGCAACGCCGCCCAGGTGCTCACCCGCTACAAGAAAGTGGTGGTGGCCGAGCAGAACCTCGGCCAGCTGGCCGCCTACCTGCGCGCCAAGGTCGACAACTTCGTGCCCTACCAGTTCAACCAGGTCAAGGGCCAGCCCTTCGTGGTGAGCGAGCTCGTGGACTTCATAGCCCCGCTCCTTGGCTAACAGCAGACTAACAGTAAACGAAAGTATTTCTTTCGTCAACAGCGCGGCCTTCCAGGTCGCCACCTCCAAGTAAAAGGAAAAAAAAGACCACCCATCCCAGCAGCCAGCCAGCTTCAGCGCCATGCCGTCAGAAAGCATTGGCCGGCAAGTGGAATCAGTGGCAGAATAAAAGAATAGAAAGACTATGAGTACATACACGTTCAATGACTACAAGAAGGGTCAGCCCCGCTGGTGTCCCGGCTGCGGCGACCACTTCTTCCTCGCATCCCTGCACAAGGCCATGGCAGAGGTTGGCGTTGCACCCCACGAGATGGCCGTCATCAGCGGCATAGGCTGCTCGAGCCGCCTGCCCTACTATGTCAACACCTACGCCATGCAGACCATCCACGGCCGTGCAGCCGCCATAGCCACAGGGGCCAAGGTGGTCAACCCCGGCCTCACCATCTGGCAGGTCAGCGGCGACGGCGACGGCCTGGCCATCGGCGGCAACCACTTCATCCACGCCATGCGCCGCAACATCGACCTGAACATGATCCTGCTCAACAACCGCATCTACGGCCTCACCAAGGGACAGTACTCGCCCACCTCGCCGCGCGGCTTCGTGTCGAAGTCGTCGCCCTACGGCACCGTCGAGGATCCCTTCCGCCCCGCCGAGCTGTGCTTCGGGGCGCGCGGCAACTTCTTCGCTCGCGCCGTGGCCACCGACGCCAAGGGCACCATAGACATACTCAAGGCTGCCTACAGCCACAAGGGAGCATCGGTGTGCGAGATACTTCAGAACTGCGTCATCTTCAACGACCACTGCCACGACGCGGTGTACAACAACGAAGGCCGCCGCAAGAACGCCATCTACGTGCGCCACGGCGAGAAGCTCGTCTTCGGCGAGGAGCAGCAGTACGGCCTCGTGCAGGACGGCTTCCAGCTGAAGGTGGTGGAGATAGGCAAGGACGGATACACCCTCGACGACGTGCTCACCCACGACGCCCACTGCCAGGACGACACGCTGCAGCTCAAGCTCGCCATGATGAGCCTTGAAGACGGGTTCCCCATAGCCCTCGGCGTAATCCGCGACGTGGAGGCTCCCACCTACGACCAGGCCGTGAACCAGCAGATAGAGGAGGTCAGCGCTCAGAAGAAGTACCACAACTTCATGCAGCTGCTCGAGACCAACGACACCTGGGAGGTGAAGTAACTGCGACACAATACAACTTACACCGCTGGCAAGACCAGCGACCGTGCAAGTCAAAAAGTACACTATCTTTACGTAAAGCACTGACTATTGCCAAGTAGTCAGTGCTTTTCCATTGGCTTTCCATATACTAATGGTTATTACACCGCTTTGCAGTAGGAGGCGGCGTGTCTCACGTCGCAACAATCTGCCGGATTGCGACGTGAGACACGTCGCCTCCTACTTGTGCGCTGCAAAATTGGTGAATAACGGTGGAATATTTGCATTTTCGCTCTTCTTTTCGTACCTTTGCACCCAACTCGCCGCGAGCCGGTACATGCTTGCGCGCCACAGATGCCGCTTAAGCCATCGCTGCTCCCAGGCTTGCAGTGACAACAACCCACTCAAGCAAGGCATGTTAGGAGTTCGCTCCCGCTAACTCCCATGAACTCCCGGCAAGCAGAGCTTGCTCAAGTTGAACCACTTATTAGTAAGAAGAAGTGTGAAAGAAGTCAATCCTCCCTCTTACCGCCACGACACAGTGCTGCCTCTGCCCATGGAAGTGGTGGCCGACGCGTGGGCGGTGGATGCCGCCTGCTCGGGCAACCCCGGCCCCATGGAGTATCAGGGCATCGACCTGCAGACGGGCTACCGCGTGTTCCACTACGGCCCGGTGCGGGGCACCAACAACATTGGCGAGTTCCTCGCCATAGTCCATGCCCTGGCGCTCTGCTGGCAGCAGGGCAACACCACGCGCACCATCTACAGCGACTCGTACAACGCCATACTCTGGGTGAGAAAGCGGCAGTGCAAGACCAAGCTCGAGCGAACGCCCCAGACCGAGGCGCTCTATCAGGTGATAGGGCGTGCCGAGCGCTGGCTGCAGACCCACGACTTCCGCAACCCACTCGTCAAGTGGGATACTGGCCGCTGGGGCGAGGTTCCTGCCGACTTTGGGCGCAAGTAGCCAGGCCGCAGTCTAAGAGCGAGCGCAGCTGCTGCGCTCCCTGATGGTTGGGATTGCCAGCCTCTACCTGGCGCAGCTGGTGTTCGCCCTGCTCGTGGTTGCCCAGTCCGAGACACCCCAGTGCGAGCATGTAGCGGCAGTGCTCGGTGTTGTTTCTGTCGAGGTCGGAGGGGTTGTGGTCGGTATCCTCAGCTCCAGACTCGCTGGCAAAACCAGCGAGCACAGTAGATGGCTTGCCGTATTGGCTGCTGTCCTGCCAGATGAGCAAGTCGGGCAGCGAGACGGCAAAGTAGTCCATGGTTTGTTTCTCATAGAGGTGCTGTCTGCCATAGTTCACCAGGCGGTAGAAGCGGGCACGTGCCTCGTCGTGTCGCCCGAGCTTGGCCAGGGCGAGTCCCTGGTAGAATATCTTGTCGGGCTTGGCGTCGTTGTAGTACATGGCGGCGGCGGGTTCCTGCGGACCCAGCGTGGCCAGCTCCCAGTGGTCTCTGGCCTTCTGTCGCTGGCCTAAGGCGTCGTAGGCCAGCCCGAGCAGGTAGTGGAAATCGTTCTCCTGGGCACCATAGAGCTTGCCTTCGCCCAAGTGGGGCGGATAGTCGAGACACTGCTCCAAGAGGCCGATGGCCTGCTGTAGGCTTTGCTTGCCAGGCGCGCCGGCCATAAGCCTCTTGGCCTGCTCCACACGGCACAGCTGGTACTGGGCAGTCACCTTGCCCTCGCCTCCCTCCCAGGGGTGGAAGCGTCGCTGGTCGAGCTTGTGCATGGCCTCGTCGAAGCGCCCGAGCTGGTTGAGCAGCGTGACCTCCTCAAGCACGAGGTCGTCGCGCTGGGCTATCAGCTCCTGGTGGGCCTGCAGTTGGTCGAGCCTCTCGCGTGGTTCCACGTGCATCCGCTTCCTGAGTTGGTCGAGTTCCATGAGCATCCGCGCGTCGGTCTGGTCAAGGCTGAACGCCCGCTCCATGTAGTCCAGGGCCTCGTCGCTGCGTCCCTGCTTGTTGAAGCGCGCCAGTGCCAGGTTGCGCCACACGCCGGGGAACTTGTCGTCGAGCCTGGCCGACATCTCCCAGTAGTAGACGGCCTTGTCGTACTGCCGCTTGTCGTAGTATAGGCAGCCGAGGTAATAGGGAGCGCGCGCGCCTTTGGGGTTGAGGCTGACGGCTGTGGTGAGCGCGTCGACGTCTTCCAGCCGGTTGGGGAAGCAGCAGCCTGGGTCCATCTGCTCGGCCTGCCTGAAGAAGCTGGCGGCCTCGTCGGCGTGGGCCATGTTGGCGTGCGCCCACCCTATATAATAATAGGTAAGGGGATGGCTGTGCGCAGCCTCCGACGTGCACAGCAGCTCAGCGCACTCTGTCCACAGTCCGGCGTGGGCGTAGTCGAGGGCCAGCTCGTGGTAGTTGTTGGGGTTGCCGTGCATCAGGGCGTACATGTGGTCGAGCGGCTCCCCGTTGATGAGGTGGCGCTCGTAGAGGCACACATAGTTGAATCGGTCGAGCATCAGTGCGTCGCTAATGCAGCGCAGGGCCTCGTCGCAGCGCCCCATACGCCTGAGCACTACCGTCTTCATCGCCCGTGCCTTGTGGTTGTGGCTGTTGTTGTCTATCGACAGGCCAAGCTCTTCGAGGGCCTGCTCGTAGTTGCCCGTCCTGATGCTGATGCAGGCGGCCTCGAAGTAGGCGGCATCGGCCCACGCCTTGTTCCACGTGGCTTTCCAGAAGAGAGCGTAGGCCTCGTCGAAGTTGCCGAGCAGCCTCTCGGCCAGGGCGAGGTTGAACAGCGGCTCGCCGTCGTAGGGGTTGGGATTGCGCCTTTGCCACACCTCCACGGCGCGCCTTAGATACCTGCGGGCACGGTCGGGGCGGCCACGTCGCAAGTACCACAGCCCGGCCTGGTTAAGGCAGCGCACGTCGTCGGCATCGCGCCTGAGTGCCTCCTCGTAGTAGTCGAGGGCGCACCACGTGGCGTGTCGGTACTGTTCCAGGTGCAGGCCGGTAAGGAAGAGCTGGTCGTTGGTCTTGGTGTCCTTGGGTGGCAGGGCGGCCTGTGCCGCGTCGGGCGTTGGGCGGAGCGAATAGTCGTCGTTGCGCCAGCTGAGCAACAGCCTGCCACGGTTGTCGTCGCAGCTGTTGATGGTGAAGGTGAGGCTGCCAGGCTTGATTGCCGCGTTGGCCTCTGACGTTGGCGCGAGCGCCACCACCTTGTCGAACACGTCCTCGGGCGTGAGCGTCACCACCTCGTCCAGGTAGCTCTGGCCGTTGTTGCTGCTGAGGCAGAGCCTCACCGTCTGCCGCGAGGTGGCCATCAGCTTGACTCTCACCTTGGATTTTCCCACCTCCTCGATGCCCATGACGAAGTCCCTGGTGGCTTGCTTCACCATGCCCACCTCGCGGTAGGGCATGAAGTACTGAGTGAACAACTTCTCCTCGTAGGGCATGAGCCAGCTGAAGTCGGGCTGGTTCTCGGTGAACACCCCGGCCATGAGTTCTATGTATGGACGGAAGCCCTTGCGGGTGATGCCACTGATGGAGCCGTCGTCGGTAGTCACCTCGTCGGTGAGGTTGCGGTCCCAGGCGCGCCCGAAGTCGCCGTTTCCCCATGTCCACTGCTTCTTTCCCGGCGACACGTGGTGGCTGGCCACGTGGAGCATGCCTGCGCGGCTGTCGTTCTCATAGCCGCCCTCGAAGTCGTACTTCGAGTTGACGGCCATATAGGAGGTGGGCACCTTGATATTCTTGTAGTTGGAAATGTCCACGCCCGCCGAGTAGTCCATCTTATAGTAGGTGCCAGTGGCTATGGGGAAGGTGCTCACCGCGCGCTTGCCATGGTCGAACACGGCGTTGACATCTGGCGGGAACACGCTCTGGTAGTGGTCGTTGACCTCCACGGCTGGATTGGCCCACCAGAGGAATGTCTGCGGCAGGGGCGTGGGATTGCTCACCCTGCCCCTGATCTCAAGGTAGGCGCAGCCCGGCCGCAGGGTGAAGCCTGCCATGCCCTTCTGGTGGAACATGCGCTCCACCTCGTTCACCCACACGGTGACGCTTCCGTCTTCGCCCTGCTCGATGTCGCAGTCGACGGGCATATAGGTAGACGGCCTGTGGTGCTGCGGCCAGTTGAACTCTATGCCGCCCGAGATCCACGGGCCGGCCAGCCCCACGAGCGCCGGCTTCACCACGTGGTTGTAGTACACGAAGTGGCGCTGTCGCAGCTTGTCGTAAGCCATCTGTATGCGTCCGCCCAGCTCGGGCAGCACCATCACCTTCAGGTATTCGTTTTCCATGAAGACGGCGTGCCAGTCGTGGGGCGTTGGCTCGTTGGCTATCGACTCTATGACGGGGTAGGGATATACCACGCCACTTGAGCCTTGGTATACTCGGTTTTCTAAGAACATGGGAAGTTTTTCTGGCTGCCCCACCTCGTAGGTGGGCAGCGTCACGGTTTCTCTCCAGGCTTTTGTCATGGTTGGTGTGTGGTTTTGGTTTGTTGTTGTGGAGTATAAGGTTGTGGTCATGGTCCTCTCAGCGGCTGGTAGCCTCGCGCTCAAGCTCCTCCAGGCTTTTGCCCTTGGTCTCGGGGCAACGCCTGTAGAGGAACACGAAGGCCGCGACGCAGATGGCCGAGTAGGTCCAGAAGGTTCCGCTGCTGCCTAAGGCGGCGTTCATCGAGGGGAACGAGAAGGTGAGCGTGCAGCATCCCACCCACAGTGCGAAGGTGCAGGTGGCCATGGCCACTCCCCTGACTCGGTTGGGGAATATCTCGGCCAGCAGCGTCCAGGTGACCGGGCCGAGGGTCATGGCATAGACCGATATGGCGGCCACGACGAGCACCACCATCATCACTCCTGTGAGCTGCATGTGGTAGCACGCTCCGAGCACGAGGTAGATAAGGCCCAAGCCTGCCGCGCCCATGAGTATGAGCGTGCGCCGCCCCCACCGCTCGATGGTGTAGAGAGCCACGACGGTGAACACGACGTTGGCCACGCCCGTTATGACAATGTTGATGAACATGCCATCGACGTCGAAGCCCGCCCCGACGAAGATCTCTTGCGCGTAGTTGAAGATGACGTTCGTGCCACACCACTGCTGGAACACGGCGATGACCAGTCCCAGCACCAGCACGCGGCGGTAGCGCGCGTCGAGCAGTTCGCTCAGTGTACCCAGCGGTTTTGCCGCTGGGAGCGCCTCGTCGACGCCAGAACCGCCAACCACGGTCTCGGCCTGGCTGGCACTGCCCTGTGCGGCAGCCTGCCTGAGCCTGATGAACACCGGGCTTTCGGGTATGAGGAAGCTCATCATCAGGAACAGCGCCGCCGGGAGCGTCTCGGCCCAGAACATCCAGCGCCAGCCCCACTCCACGTTCCACGCCTGACTCTCGGCCTGGCCGGTGTCGCGAGCTATGAGCATGTTCACCACCTGGGCGGCGAGTATGCCCAGCACAATGGTCATCTGGTTGAGGCTCACCATGCGCCCGCGTATGTCCTTCGGGCTCACCTCGGCAATGTACATGGGCGCCAGGGCCGAGGCTACGCCTATGCCCACGCCGCCCAACAGGCGCATGACGTTGAACAGGACGAAGTCGTTGAACAGCCCCGTACCCACAGCCGAGACGGTGAACAGCACGGCCGACACCGTGAGCAGCGGCTTGCGCCCCCAGCGGTCGGCAGCACCGCCAGCCACCATCGCCCCCAAGAGGCAGCCCACCAAGGCCGTGCTCATGGCCACGCCCTGGAGCAGCGGGTCGTCGCTGATGGCGAAGTAAAGCTCATAGAACGGCTTTGCACCGCCTATGACCACCCAGTCGTAGCCGAAGAGCAGGCCACCCATGGCCGACACCGAGCAGATGAAATAGATGAATTGCTTGCTATGGTTCATGTCTTTTATAGATTTAGGTATGGTTAAGGTGACAAAGCCAGCAACGACGTTTGGCCGCTTGCCATCAAGGCATATTGCCAGAATGTAGCACTGCCAGCTGCCTTTATTGGCCACAAAGTTACTAATAAATCTTTTAATGGCAATGCTTTCGACAGGAAAATCCCTCTTTCTCGCAAAAATTCCGTACCTTTGCCAGCTAAAAGA
>Ga0247608_10004441_pt1 | contig 15706 bp, 11 predicted proteins | sample 176DNAGHGlowgp2_FD_193490 | JGI IMG/M metagenome (GOLD analysis project Ga0247608, IMG submission 193490) | Sheep rumen microbial communities from Palmerston North, Manawatu-Wanganui, New Zealand - 1766 DNA GHGlow gp2 | ecosystem: Host-associated > Mammals > Digestive system > Stomach > Rumen ... | reverse complement strand
GATAGCACAAAATCTAATACAGACAAAATATTAGAAGCAGTTGCTTCAGCAACTAAAGATTTAAAAGGAAGTTACGCAATCGAAGTCATCTCTCCTCTTATGCCAGATACTATTATTGTTGGAAGAAAAGATAGTCCATTGGTTATAGGAACAAAATCAGATGAAAACTATATTGCTTCTGATATACCTGCTTTATTAACATATACAAAGGACTTTTATTTATTAGATGATAATGAATTAGCAGTAATTACAAAAGACTCTATTTCATTCTATAACAATGATCTAGAAACATATAAAAAAGAAATTAAAAACATCGAATGGGATGCTTCAGCTGCTGAAAAAAATGGATATGAAGATTATATGTTAAAAGAAATATTTGAACAACCAAATTCAATTAGAGAAACTGTTGGTTCAAGATTGAAATTAAATGAACCTACTAATTTTTCCGATTTAGACATTAAACCTGAATATTTAAAAAATGTAAATAAAATATTTATAGTTGCTTGTGGAACAGCTATGCATGCTGGTTTGGTTGGAAAAGTATTATTAGAAAAATTATGCAAAATACCAACAGAAGTTGATATAGCATCTGAATTCAGATATAGAGACCCTATAATTGATGATAAAACATTATGTATTTATGTAAGTCAATCTGGAGAAACTGCTGATACTATTGCTGCATTAAAACTTTCAAAAGCAAAAGGTGCAAAAACACTTGCTATTTCAAATGTAATTGGAAGTTCTATAACAAGAGAAGCTGATTATACAATTTATACACATGCAGGACCTGAAATTGCAGTTGCTTCAACTAAAGCATATACATCACAAGTTGTATTATTTGCAGTATTAGCAATACATTTTGCTGAACTATTAGGATATAGTAATTCTGATATTACAATAAATGCAGATGGCGATACAATCAAATTAGAAGATTTAAAACAAGATATTATCGATTTACCTAAAAAATTAGCTATAGTTTTAGAAAATACAGATATAATAAAAGAATTTGCTGATAAAGCATACAATGAAAAAGATATGTTCTTCTTAGGAAGAGGAATTGATGAAACTGTCGCAAAAGAAGGATCTTTAAAACTAAAAGAAATTTCTTACATTCACTCTGAAGCATATGCTGCTGGTGAATTGAAACATGGACCTATTGCTTTAATTGATAATGGAATTCATGTTATAAGCATTCTAACAGATCCATCACTTGCTAAAAAATCAATAAGCAACATTCAAGAAGTAATTACAAGAGGTGCAAAAACAATGGTGGTTACAAATCAAGATTTAGAAGGTCACAATTTTGATTATGTAATTAAAATACCACAAATTTGTCCACTTATCTCACCTATCTTATCAGTTGTTCCTTTACAACTATTATCTTATTACATTTCTAAAAACAAAGGGTTAGATGTTGATAAGCCTAGAAATTTAGCTAAATCTGTTACTGTTGAATAATTGTATATGGGACGATTCTATTTAGAACCGTCCCATAATTTATTTTTACATGCCAACAAGCAATTTAACAAGCACCAAGGCAACAACTCCAGGAACTCCCAAAATACCTGCAAAAATTGCAGTTCCGAAATTTAATCCTATATGAAATCCAAAAGAACTACCTACAACATTCACTATGTATATTAAGAATCCACCCAAAACCGAATTTAACAATAATTTAAAAACATGTTTCAATGGCAAATAAAAGACTTTACCAACAATAAACAACACTATAAAGCAAGCCAAATAAATAATAATAGTATTTATATCCATCTTATCCCCCATTTTATATGTAACATGGGAAAGCTTTTCCCACTTTCATTCAAATTAAATGACCTTTTTATTCTTTAAAACAAAAGAGCTTGCCAAATCGAGTTCGACACCTAACTGTTTTGCTTTATTTAATAAGTAATCTAACTTAGATTGATTAGCCTTCATTTCATAAAGATAATAATCTATTAAATTGTCTTCAGCAAATTCATAGTTTTTCCTTGCATTTTCCAAATCATTTCTTGTTTTTATTACACTCAAAATTAACTCAAGTTTTTTTTCTTTTTCACTTTTATCTTTAATTTCTGTGCTCTCTTTTATATATTCATAATTCATATTTCAATTCTCCTAACAAATACTTAATTTACTAAATATATTATGCAATTAAAAAATATTTATACATAATTTTCCATAATTATACTATTTGCTTATTTACATTTTAAAGAAATCTGATATAATACTCTAGTGCTAACATTCAGCAGACAATCCCTTTTTCAAATAATAATATATGCAGCAATAGTACAAATAATTTTTTGGAGGATGGAAGGATATGAATGAAGCAATTGAGGAATTAGCAAAACGAATTCGAAGATATACCCTTCATGATGAAGGTTGTATCACTCATCCAGACGAAAAGGATAAAAAAAATATGCTATCAATCATAAAAGATTTGATAAGCATAAAAGAAAAAGAAATAACAGCATACGACATGATGTTCTGTAATGCTGCACATTCCTTTAGTACTGAAGAGATAGTTCTTATTGACTCAACACGTTCACAATGTAAAGAAGAACTTAAAAGTCTGGAGAAGTTACGTTCTGCTATGAAATCAATAACATGTTAAATTCATAAAAAACACTCAAATCTTATTGATTTGAGTGTTTTCTTTTATAAAACTTGATTTCAAATATAACAATTTAGTTTGTATAAATTAAATTTCTTCAATTTTCATTAAGTTTGTCATGTGTTCACCGCATTTTGGGAAACCACCTGTAATAATGATTTTGTCACCTTTTTGTAGATTTAAAGCTTTTACAGCTCTTTCTTTAACATCAGCAACCATTTCATCTGTTCCTGTATAATTTGGAACGATTATTGGATATACACCATAACATGCAGCTAATTTATGTGCAACATCTTCACTTGGAGTTGCAGCTAAAATTGGGCATTCTGGTTTTAAGTTACTAATTACTCTTGCTGTAGCACCTGTTTCTGTTGAAGCAACAATAGCTTTAACATCTAATACTCTTGATGCACTAAATACACCATTAGCAATTGTTTCAGTAACTGTAACTTCTCTATCAGAATCAAATGGGCAATCATAATCATAGTAGCTTTCTGTTTCTTTACAAATGTTAGCCATGTAAGTAACAACTTCTACTGGGAATTTACCAACTGTTGTTTCACCTGATAACATAACTGCATCTGTTCCATCTAATACTGCGTTTGCAACATCTGAAACTTCGGCTCTTGTTGGTCTTGCGCTTTTCTTCATTGATTCTAACATTTCTGTAGCAACAACAACGAATTTACCTTGTTCTCTACATTTTTCAATCATTAATTTTTGATATTTTGGTAATGATTGCATTGGAACTTCAACACCTAAATCTCCACGAGCTACCATTATACCATCTGTAACAGCGATGATTTCATCTAAGTTTTCAATTCCTCTAGCGCTTTCAATTTTAGATATAATTTTCATATCTTCTCTACCACATTGTTTTAAGATTTCTCTTGCATCTAAAACGTCTTGTGCACAAGATACGAAAGAAGCTGCTAAATAATCACCTTCGTGTTCACAAGCATAAATTATATCTTCTCTATCTATATCATTGATAAATGGAATGTTTAAGTTAACACCAGGAACATTTAAACTCTTTTTGTTTCCTAAAACTCCTCCATTTATAATTTTACAAGTAACTCCGTCTTCTTCAACAGAAATAACTTCAATTTTCATTAATCCATTTTCTAATAAGATTGTTGAACCAACTTGTAATTTATCAATAGCTTGTGGGTAGTTAACTGAAAATCTTTCTTCATTTCCTAAAACATTTTCTTTTACTACTCTGATTGTTTTACCTTCAACTAAGTTGATTTCATCATTTTCTAACATACCATTTCTGAATTCTGGTCCTTTTGTATCAAATAAAATAGCTATATTTTTTCCTGTCATTTTTCTTACTTCTTTAACTGATGCAACAACAGCTATTTTTTCTTCTGGTGTAGCATGTGACATGTTGATACGAGCTACGTTCATTCCAGCTTCTACCATTTTGCTCATAACTTCTGGAGCTGTACTTGATGGTCCTATACTACATATAATTTTTGTTTTCTTCATTAAAAACATCTCCTTTAAAAAATTTTATTTAACATTAACATAAACATAATTATACAAAATTATACGCATAAAATCAATATTTTTTGGCAAATTTTTGAAAAATTTCAGCAATTGGATGGTTTTAAAAAATAAAAAGTTACTGGTCGCAGTGTCGATCAGTAACTTTTCAATTTTTAAAACCGTCTCCCGTGTTGATTTACTATTTAATATGTCTCATTCTTTTCAACTTTCTTTTATTAATAACAAATATAACTCCTGCAACAATCATAAAAGGAATTATAAATTTACCTGTACTTGGTAAAGGCTTATTGCTCTGTGTTTCATCTGTTTTTTCTACATTGTTTCCAATATCTGTTATCTCTAGTTGTTCGCCATTTAATAGTTTTTCAATATCTATTACAATTGATTTCTTATTTCCGTAATAGTCTTCTACCACTATTGTTTCTTTATCATATCTTGAAAACAATTTCCAAATACTACTTCCACCAAATGATGATTCCCATCCATATATATCCTTTACCTCATTTGAGAATGTTATTGTAACCTTATATTCACCAGCCTGTCTATATTTATTAATAGCATTAATATCTATATCTTCATCTATGTCTTCAGAAGCTTCGCTTTCATTTAATTCCACTTTTTCTATTTTTACATCTAAAACTTCTAGTCCTGGATTTATGCTATCAACGTTTATTTGTACTTCAACAGTATTTCCAGCTAAATCTTTTACTTTTAAAACTTCCTTAGAATTTGAACTAAATGTTTTTGTTAAAGTTTTCTTATCACTGCCTAAATTCCATCCATTCCATCCTTCTATTTCCTGAAGTTCCTTGTTAGCTGCAACTCTAACTGTAACTGTTCCATCTGAATTTGTTGTATATGTTGGTTTTGAAACCACAGGTGCAACTTTATCTATGTTCTGAATATCTACTGGAACAAAGTCTTCATTCCCCTCTTCATCATCAATTATTAATGTTTCTTTAGTATTTTCTGTATATGTTTTTGTAATTGTACTTGAACTTGAAGAACCACTTGAAGAATTTCCTGTTGTTTCTGCTAATTTGATTACGCTTCCATCTAAGCCTCCAGTGTTTGCTACCTTAACTGCTTGTCCTGTCATAAGTCTTTGGATATTTTCGCTAGTTCTTTGAACTTTTTCTTGTATTGTTTCACTGTCATTAGATTGAATATTAAGTGTTACAGATTGATTTGTTAATGATAAATTATCATATTGACTATTTATTGAAATACTATTATCTATTCCTTCTACAAAAACTTTTATATAAACAAAGTTTCCTGATCTATCATATACTTTATAATACTGATGTTTATTTTCATTAACACGGCTGTAAAAATCTATGTTTCCATCACTATTCTTCTTATAACTCCAACTTATATCTTCGCCAATTTCATCTTCACTATAATTATAATTTTCACCAGTTGCGTTGTTATATGTAAATTGTAGCACAGGTTCAATTCTATCAATATCTTCATCCGCTGTTATTTCAACAAATTTAGATTTGGCTATTACATTTCCTTGTGGCTCAACATTTACAGTAACTTTAGGTGGTGTTTTATCTATCTTAAAGAATTGAATATCAAGACGTCTTTTCTTTGCAGGATCTGTTTCTGGTGTTCCATCTTCTTTTAATGGTGTAATAATATCAAATGTTATTTCTGTTTCATCCTCATATGTCTTTCTCACAACTTTCTTGTTAGATGCAGTAACATACTCCCAACCATCCACATTTGCTAAATCAACATCAGCTGAAACTGTTATTAACACACTATGATTTACATTCCCTGATACATCATTTCCTTGTAAATCTGTATATCTTACTTCTATTCCAGGAATAATATCACTTCTTACTCCAGAAACATTTATTGTTACTGTTGCGCTCTTTCCTGATTTATCTACAATAGATATCTTTTGATTTTCTACATTATATGTATATGCACGTTCAAATTTTGTTCCATAATATTTGTCATCATTATCTAGCTTGGTCCATTCTCCCATTGCTTTTATTGGTTTATTGGTTGTTAATGTTACCATTCTGTAATTTAGTTCCACTCCGTCAACAATTTTTGTCATTACATCCCCATATGAAACTTCATATTCCAACCTTTCTTCGTCATTTACTGTTATATTAAATGTTGTACCTGCTGCATATCCACTTTGAATTACAACTTTTGCTGATGTTGCTGTATTATCGACAATAATTCTATTTCCTTCTACCGTGCATCCTTCGCAATATAAATCTTTGTCTGAATATAGAATATTTGATGAATCTTTAGCTGCCCTAAATATTTCTGGCAACTCTGTTTCTGTTGTATTTACAATTGTTTTATTAATTTTGTTATTAGAAAAAGAACCATTTGTAAATTTGATGTTTCCTATTTTTTCAATATTATTTTTATCAAAATATATCGCGTTATATGTTTTTCCTGATAGTGAAGATAAATCTGAAACTCTATTGTTATCTAGATTAATATTATTAAGCTTTTCTAGTCTTGATAAATTACCTATATTTGATATGTTATTGTTTTTTAATTGTAAATTTTCTAGTTTTGATAAATTTTCTATACTATTTAAGTTTTCAAAATTATTATCATTTGCATATAATGTTTTTAAATTCTTCATTTGAGCTATTTTTGTAAAATCATTAAGATTATTGTTGTTTACATGTAAAGTATTTAAACTGCTAAGCGAATTCAATTTTTCAACATTTTTTATATTGTTATCATTTAAGTTTAAAATTTGTAATCCTGTGAACTGTTCTAAACCTGTTATGTCTTCTATGTTTTTACCATTTATTGTTAATGCTATTATACTATCAATTTTATCCTCTGCTATAAGTACTTGTTTGTTTGCATCGTCTAATGTATAATCATCACCTTCTCTTAGTCTATATTTTAATTGATTCTTTATGGAGTTGTATAAATTTGCATCATTAAATTTTATCGTTTTAGCTGGTTTAACTTTGATTTCAAATGTAGATTTATCAGCTTCTCCCCCATTTATAGTAACTTTTGCATTTTTAACATTTGCATCAATACTAACATTATCTCCATTAATAGAACAATTATCGCATTTAGGTTCTCTACTTGTATATACCAAACTATTTTGATTACGTGTTTCTTTAAAAATGTTTGGAAGACTTATTTCTATGGGCATTTTGTAATCAGATGGCAATAGTATTACTCCGTGTATTTGCTGTGGACTTATTCCTAGGCTTGTCATTCCAGTTAATTCTTTTAGTGCACTTATATCACTTATTTGATTGCTATTTAAAAATAATTGTTTTATACTTGTCATATTTTTCAAAACACTTATATCACTTATTTGATTACTACCTAAATATAGGTATTTTAAACTTGTCATATCTTTCAAAGCACCTATGTCACTTATTTGATTACTCCTTAAACCTAGATCATATAAACTTGTCATATCTTTCAAAGCACTTATATCATTTATTTGATTATCGCTTAAATATAGTTTTTTTAAACCTGTCATATCTTTCAAAACACTTATATCACTTATTTGATTACTCTTTAAACCTAGATTACATAAACTTGTCATATCTTTCAAAGCACTTATATCACTTATATCATTATAAGATAAGTCTAGTGTTGTTAAATTAATTAATTTTTTTAATGAGCTTATATCACTTATTTGATTGTTATCCAAGTATAGTTCCTTTAAAACCGTCATATCTTTTAAAACATTTATATCACTTATTTGATTATTACTTAAATGTAGGTGTTCCAAATGTGTCAAATTTTTCAAATTGCTTAAATCACCTATTTGATTACCATCTATATCTAGTGTTTTTAAACTTGTCATATTTTTCAAAACACCTATATCACTTATTTGATTGTCACTTAAATATAAGTGTTTTAAACTTGTCATATTTTTCAAAGCACTTATATCACTTATTTGATTGTCACCTAAATATAAAATTTCTAAGCCTGTTATGTTTTCTAAGACACTTATATCACTTATTTGATTATCGCTTAAATATAGCGATTTTAAACCTGTCATATCTTTCAATGCACTTATATCACTTATTTGATTGTCGCTTAAATATAGTGATGTTAAACCTGTCAAGTTTTTTAAGTCACTTATATCACTTATTTTTTGGCGAAATAGATGTAGTCCTTTTAGACTTGTCATTTCTTTAAAAACACTTAAATCAGTTAATTCAAAATTGATACCTAATTCTAATTTTTTTAATCCGCTAAATTTTTCCAAGCCACTAAGATTACTTATGGGTTGATTATACTTAGAACTTCCATTGTTTATATACAATCTTTCTATAGAATACAAATTCTCTTTTGTAATAACAATAGAACGAGTATCATCATTTTTACTTTGTATTTTTTCTCCCACTTCTGTCAAGATTATTTTATACAAGTTTTCGTCCTTAAAAGTAATTGTCACAGTCTCCTCTGCCGCCAATGAAACCGTTGGTACAACAAAACCGAAATAACATTATAACTACAACAATTGCACTAATTATCCCTACAATTTTTTTCATTTTTATCCCCCTTATCTTTGGTTCTATCATACTTTAATTATCTCATTGCCTTAAATAATAGTCAAGAAAATTTTTCGAATTTTGAGCTAACATTTTTTAATTTTTTTTCATAAATTTCATTTATTAACCAGGTTATTAAATTGAAAAAGGAAAATAGCTGTAAAAAGCTATTTTCCTCTTTTTCTTTTATGTTATTTAATATATCTCATACTTTTCAACTTTCTTCTATTAACCACAAATATAACTCCTGCAAGAATCGCAAATGGAATTATAAAACTTCCCGCATTTGGAATTGGACTATCGCTTTGAGTATCATCTGTATTACCTTTATTTTCCTCTTTTTGTTCGTCTGTATTATCTTCAACTGTACGAATACTATCAACATTTATTTCAACTTCAACTGCAATTCCTTCTGTATTTAACACCCTTACAATTTCTTTAGCATTTGAATTGTATGTTTTTGTAAGACTTTTTTCATCACTACCCATATCCCATCCATCTTTATATTGAAGTTGTTCACTTGATGTAATCTTAACCGTAACAGATCCATCTGGATTTGTTGTATATGTTGTGTTTGAAGGACAATCCCAAAATTCATAATAAGCCTTTTCTGACTCTAGCCTTTCTAATTGCATATTATCTAATGGGCTTAAATCTCTTATTTTATTATAAAACAATCTTAAATCTTTCAAATTTGCTAAATTTGTCAATACACTAATATCACTTATTTTATTAATAGCTATATTTAAATATTTTAAATTGGTCAAATTTTTCAAACTGCTAATATCTGTTAACTGATTATATTCTAAATTTAAATCTGTTAGATTTGTTAGATTTTTCAATGGACTTACATCGCTTATTTCATTATAAGACAAATTTAGCTTTGTTAAATTTGTCTTATTTTCCAATGCACTTATATCGCTTATATAGTTAAAAGCTAAGTCCAGCGTTTTTAAGTTAACTAATTTTTCCAATGCACTTATGTCGCTTATTCTATTAAGGCTTGAACTATTCTGTAAATACAGCTCTGTTAGGTTGGTTAAGTTTTCTAATGGACTTATGTCACCTGTATCGCTATTATTCAAATTCAAATATGTTAAATTTGTCAAATTTCTTAAAGGTCCAAAATCTTTTACATAATTTCCGCCTCCGTCTAAATTTAAGTATGTTAAATCAGTCAAATTTTTCAAACTGCTAATATCTGTTATCCAATTACCTTTTAAATTTAAGTACGTCAAACTTGTTAAATTTTCTAAACTATCTACATTATTAATAAGGTTATGATCTAATTTCAATACTTTTAAATTAGTTAAATTTTTTAAAGCACTAATATCCCTTATATTGTTATCGAGTGAACTTAGCTCTTTTTTGCTTAAATATAGTTCTTCTAGATTAATTAAATTTGCTAAGCTGCTAATATCGGATAAATTTTCATTATAACTTATATCCAAAATTCTTAAATTAGTTAAATTTTTTAATGGGCTTATGTCACTTATTTGATTCATATCACTAAAGCCATATTTATTTGATAAATTCAACTCTTGTAAATTAGTAAGATTTTCTAATGCACTTATATCGCTAACTTTATTATTAGATAAATCCAAAATTTTTAAATTAGTAAGATTTTCCAATGCGCTTATATCAGTAATATCACTATTGTTTAATTTTAAACTTTCTAAACCTGTAAACTTGTCTAACCCTGTTATATCAACTATTGGATTGCTACTAAAATCGTAAAAAGTTTTTATGTTTTCTAAATCAGCTTTGTTAAATGTTAGAGTCAACGTATTATAATTCCTGTCTTGTATTATATCCTCAAAATGTGCATCTACTGTTTCAAACAAATTTCTATCATTAAATGTAATATCTACTGTCTCTTCTTCAGCAAATGATGTAGTTGGTACATAAAAGCCGTAATAACACTATAATTAATGCAATTATACTAATTATTTTCACTATTTTTTTCATTTTTATCCCCCTTATCTTTCGTTTCCTTATACTTTATATTTTCTCATTATAATCAATCAAAGTCAAGAAGAGTAATTTATTTTTTTCATCAAACAAAAAAGACAAATCATCATATTAAAAAAATTTTTCAATATGTAGATTTGTCTCTATCTTATTTACCCGAAAATACCTCTCTTCTTAATTGGAGGTTGTTCATTCATCGTTCTAGCAAGTTGAGTTAACAACTCTCTTTGCTCTTTTGACAACTTCTTAGGAACTTGAACATTAACAGTAAATACAAAATCACCATTGCTATTAGTATTAATATTCTTAAATCCTCTTCCTTTAATAGTAAATGTAGTACCAGTTTGAGTTCCTTCAGGAATTCTAAACTTCTCTTTAGTACCATTAACCATAGGAATTTCAAGTTCTGCACCTAAAGTAGCTTGTGTGAAAGTAATTGGAACATTACAATAAACAGTTGTACCTTTTCTAGTATAAATACTATGTTTCTTAATTCTAACAACTATGTATAAATCACCTTTAGCTCCTCCACGAACTCCAGGCTCGCCTTCACCTCTAAGCACTATTGATTGATCCGTATCTATACCAGCAGGAATTTTCACCTTGATTTTAGCTAACTTTCTAACAGTACCTTTTCCTTTACAATTTTCACAAACTTCTTTAATAACTTTACCTGTACCATGACAAGCTGTACATGTTCTTGATGTTTGCATTTGACCTAAAATAGTGTTTTGAACATATCTCTCTTGTCCTGTACCATTACACTTTGTACATGTTTCAGTTGTAGTACCAGGTTTAGCACCACTTCCAGAACATGTAGGACATGTTTCATCACGAGAAATAGTAATTTCTTTTTCAACTCCCATAAAAGCATCTTCAAAAGAAATGTCCAAATTATATCTTAAATCAGCACCTTTGATTGGGCCGTTATTTCTTCTAGAACCACCTCTACCGGCTCCACCTCCGAAAATAGATGAGAAAATATCACCTAAATCGAAATCATCAAAACCACTAAATCCAGAAGTAGAATATGAATAATAACCACCACCTGGGTTACCGCCACCAAAGCCTGCAGGTCCATCATGCCCAAATTGATCATACATACGTCTCTTTTGAGCGTCAGACAATACCTCATACGCCTCATTTACTTCCTTAAAATTCTTTTCAGCCTCTTCTTTATTATCTGGATTAGCATCAGGATGGTACTTCTTAGCTAACCTACGATAAGCCTTCTTAAGCTCTTCATCAGTAGCAGTCTTACTTACCCCCAATACCTCATAATAATCTCTTTTCTGAGCCATGTTTTTCTTCCTTTCTTACTATAAACATGAGGCGGCAAATTGCCGCCCTCTTTAAATTTATTTATTATCATCATTTTCAACTTTATAATCCGCATCATAAACATTACCATTTTCATCAACATTTGGTCCTGCTGTTTGACCTGCAGCTTCTGCTCCAGCAGCTCCTGCAGCATTTGCAGAATATAATTTTTCAGAAATAGAATAGAATACAGTAGTTAATTTATCAGTAGCATTCTTAATAGCTTCTGTATCAGAACCTTCTAATGCTTTTTTAACATTTTCAATTTCAGCTTCTGCTTTAGCTTTTTCTTCTCCACTAATTTTATCTCCTAATTCATCTAATGTTTTTTGGCAGTTGTAAACTAAACTTTCAGCACTATTTCTTGCTTCAATGTCATCTTTTCTCTTCTTATCTTCAGCTGCATGTGCTTCAGCATCTTTAACAGCTTTTTCAATATCTTCATCAGATAAGTTTGTGCTTGCTGTAATAGAAACTTGTTGACTGTTTCCTGTTGCCATATCTTTAGCAGATACGTGAACTATACCATTAGCATCAATATCAAATGTTACTTCGATTTGAGGAACACCTCTTGGTGCTGCAGGAATTCCAGAAAGATTGAATCTTCCTAATGTTTTATTGTAAGCAGCCATTTCTCTTTCACCTTGTAAAACGTGAACTTCAACACTTGTTTGACCATCTGCTGCTGTTGAGAATACTTGTGATTTTTTAGTTGGTATTGTTGTATTTCTTTCAATTAATTTTGTAAATACTCCACCATATGTTTCAATACCTAATGATAATGGTGTTACATCTAGTAATACTAAGTCTTTAACATCTCCAGATAATACACCACCTTGAATAGCTGCACCAACTGCAACACATTCATCTGGGTTAATTCCTTTATTTGGTTCTTTTCCAGTAATTTTCTTAACTGTTTCTTGAACCAATGGAACTCTTGTAGAACCACCAACTAATAATACTTGTGCAATATCATTTGGTGTTAATCCTGCATCTTTTAATGCTTGGTTAACAGGTCCTGTTGTGCTTTGAACTAAATCTCCAATTAATTCTTCAAATTTAGCTCTTGTTAATGTAATGTCTAAGTGTTTTGGTCCTGTGCTATCAGCTGTAATGAATGGTAAGTTGATGTTTGTTTGTGTCATTCCAGATAATTCAATTTTTGCTTTTTCAGCAGCTTCTTTTAATCTTTGCATAGCACTTTTATCTTGTGATAAATCTATACCATTTGATTTTTTGAATTCAGAAACTAAGTATCCAATGATTTTTTCATCGAAATCATCTCCACCTAATTTGTTATTTCCACTTGTAGCTAAAACTTCAAATACACCATCACCAATATCAAGGATAGATACGTCGAATGTTCCTCCACCTAAGTCATATACCATTATTTTTTGTTCTGTGTTATCTTTATCAACACCATAAGCAAGCGCAGCAGCTGTTGGTTCGTTGATAATTCTTAATACTTCAAGACCTGCTATTTTACCAGCATCTTTTGTTGCTTGTCTTTGTGAATCACTGAAGTAAGCTGGAACTGTGATAACAGCTTGTGTAACTTTTTGTCCTAAATAACTTTCAGCATCTGATTTTAATTTTTGTAAAATCATAGCAGAAATTTCTTGTGGTGAAAATTCATCACCTTCTATATTTACTTTTTTGTCTGTTCCCATATGTCTTTTAATTGAAATAACTGTGTTATCTGGGTTTGTAACCGCTTGACGTTTAGCAATTTGCCCAACTAATCTTTCTCCATTTTTTGAGAAAGCAACAACTGATGGTGTAGTTCTATTACCTTCAGCGTTTGGTATTACTACTGCTTCTCCACCTTCCATAACTGCAACACATGAATTTGTTGTACCTAAGTCAATTCCTATAATTTTTCCCATTTTAAAAATCCTCCTTTAAATTTTAAACTTCCTTTTTTATAAAATCTTAATTTGCAACAACGACTAAAGAATGTCTTATTACTTTATCACCAATCATATAGCCTTTTCTATATTCTTCTTTAATCTCTTGAACTCCAAGTTCAGGGTCATCTACAGAACCAACGGCTTCATGCAATTGAGGATCAAAAGTTTTTCCAACAGCCTCTATTTCATTGATACCATTTGCTTTTAAAACATCTTTAAATTGTTTTAAAACAAGTTCAACTCCTATTTTATAATTGTTATCTTCTGTTTTAACACTAACTGCTTTTTCTAAATTATCAATAACTGGTAATAAAGAAATAGCAATATCAGATACTAAAGAGTTGTATAAACCTTCTCTTTCTTTTGCACTTCTTTTTTTGAAGTTATCAAACTCTGCCATTAATCTTTTTAGTCTATCTTCTTTATCATCAATCTCTGCTTTTTGAGATTCTAACTTTGCTTTTAGACTATTCAAAAGTTCAATGCTAACTTCATTTTCTTCTAAATTATCTTCTATTGTATTATTTGCCACTTTACTCTTTCCCTCCATTTCCCATTAAACCTTTTATATATTTCATAACAGAAATGACTTTTGAATAATCCATTCTTTTAGGTCCTATAATACCTATAGTTCCCATTTCCTTATCATTTATTTTCTGTTTGAAAGTAATAACACTGAAATCCTTTAATCCATCTTCATCGTCTTCATCACCTATATAAACATTGATGTCATCCGCGAATTCCGAATTAAGTAAATCTACAACTAAGTCTCGTTTATCGAGAATATTAAGGAAATTTTTTGCCATCTGAACATCTTGAAATTCTGGCTGTTCAAACACTTTATTTGTTCCTTCGTAATAAATATTTTCTTCTTCTTCAATCACTTTGTTAATTTGTTCAATTATTGTTTTAATAACTTCAATACTATAATTTAATTCTGAAAAAATGTATTCTTCTAATGGTTTATCAATTTTTTCAAAAGGCTTTCCTTTCAATTTTGCATTAAAAATATAGTTTAAGTTTTGAACTTGATCATCTTTTATATCTTCATCAAACTTAATTATTGCCTCTTTTACTAAACCACCATCTGTAACTATTACACACATTAACATTCTAGTTCCTAACAGAACGAATTTAATTTCTTCAATTAATTGCCCCGCTCCTTTTGGACCTATTGCAACTGTTGTATAATGAGTTATTTCTGATAAAGTATTTGTTGTTATTTTTGTTAATTCCTCAATTTCATTTACCTTAATTTCTAGTTTGTCTTTGATGTATTTTGTTTCTTCCAATGATAAATTTTGTTCTTTCAACAGCTCATCCACGTATAGCCTGTATCCTTTTGCTGATGGAACTCTTCCACTTGATGTATGAACTTTATCTAGATATCCTTCTTTCTCAAGTTCCGCCATTTCATTTCTTATTGTTGCACTGCTAAAATCAATTCCATGCTTTTGTGAAATAGCTCCAGAGCTTACCGGTTCTGCTGTATCAACATACTCATCTACTATAGCTTGTAAAATGCGTTTTTTTCTATCGCTTAGCAAACCTTTCACCTCTTTTTTAGTGAATTTTTATAATATAACTTTTCATTTATATTATCTTTATTGCTTGAATTTTTATGTGTTTTTAAGTCTAAAATAAAAAAATATTAGCAATCTTTTATCAAGACTGCTAATATTTTATACCCTATGTTAGCAAATGTCAATACTATTTGCTAATTTTTTCTGAATTTTCTTTTTTCCTGTTTTTACGACGCCGTCCATCTGAAACAACCTTATAAAAAACATATGCTGCAAAAGCAGCAACTATAATGGCGTAGCAGACAAGTACAACAGCGAAAAAAGTCTTCATATAAATCA
>Ga0247608_10004438_pt1 | contig 15714 bp, 16 predicted proteins | sample 176DNAGHGlowgp2_FD_193490 | JGI IMG/M metagenome (GOLD analysis project Ga0247608, IMG submission 193490) | Sheep rumen microbial communities from Palmerston North, Manawatu-Wanganui, New Zealand - 1766 DNA GHGlow gp2 | ecosystem: Host-associated > Mammals > Digestive system > Stomach > Rumen ... | reverse complement strand
GTGCGGCTAATTGCCCCGGTGCCACCCATCCGAGCTTACCGCCCGAAGGTGCGCTGGCAGACTGAGAAAATTGTGCCGCATATAATTCAAAGCGCTTATCATTTCTTAAGATTTCCACCAATTCATCAATATGCTCGGCATCTTTTTTCTTAATCACAATTTCAGAAACCATATATTTCGGTGTATCCATATCTTTTCTGATATGCGCCAGCTCGTCTTCAATTTCTTTAACCGAAACATCAACATTTTGTCCGAGACGACGCCCGACTAATTTGTTCCACAATAAATTAGCCTTAATCTGCTGCATAAACACATTTTGACTGATTTGATATTGTCTTAACACACTTTGAAATTTTCCGGCGGGAATACCGTTTGAACGCTCAAAATTACGATATGCTTCTTTAATCTCTTCATCGGAAACATGAACATTTTGTTTTGTTGCTTCTTGGATTTTAACTTTTTCATCAACTGTATTCTGCAAAACTTTATCGGCAACCATCTTTCTGTTCTTGTTATTGATTTGGATACCGGTTGTTAAAGCAAATAAATTGGCACGTTGTTGCAAATCTTTATTGGAAAGCATTTCGCCGTTAATTGTAGCCGCAATTTTATAGCCAGTACCAAACAAGTTATACGGACGAAACATTGGTCTTGTCGGCTGTGCCGGAGCTTTTTGTTCTGCCTTTTTTTCAGCCGGTGCCGCATCCGGATTATTACCACGCTTAAACATAATAGATTTTGAAGCAGCACTTCTGAGTTCTTTATCTATTTCAGATACATCTACACCGAAAGCCACCGGCGTATAAGCCGTCAAAACCATCATCAAACCCAAAAATATTCCCATTTTTTTCATCTTAAAATCTCCCTATTATTTAGAGCCGAAACCACCTAACGTTTTTAAGAAAAACGTAACTCCGAATTCATAATCATCGTCAAAAGACGGATCATCATAATAACGCTTCTTAGCTGTAAATGCTAACTGCAAACATTCATCTTCATAAACAACCTGTCCGCCGTTTTCAAGTTGTCCACTGTCATCATCAGACAAATCTATACGATCATATACATTAACTGACCAGTTCTTCGTCAACTTAGATGAAACCCTGAAATAAACTTCTTTTCTTTCCTTCGCCTTATAATAAGTATTCTGGTTCGGCTCTAAATAAATATATGATGTATAAAACTTCAAAATATCCGCACCGACCTGAGCACCCAATTCGCTGTACTTCAATTTATAATTATCTTTATCCAAGCGAAAACGATAGTTTAAATCCAAATACTTATTCGGCGATGCATATATACGACCGACATAATCGGATAATTTATCTTCTTCTTCCATCGCTTTCATAAACGTACTATCGGAAGACAACTGATATGTCTGCGCAATAAAGGCTGATGTATGCCCCATGATATTGCCGTAAGAATTCCAGTTAAAACCATAGCTGACACGACTTCCCGTATCATTACGATCGTAACCGGCATATCTGTCCAAACTCAAAATGTTGGCATCATCAAATTCTATATCGGTACTATCCAGATTTGGAAGCTTATAGCGATGGTTTTCCTGATCCGGTGCAAAAGCAGCCACAACAACCGGTTCTACGATCTGTCTGGTATCCTCCGTAGCCCGAACAAACGGTAAGCGCCATTCAACACCAACCTGCGGGAAAACACGCGCCAAATTACCGTCAAAAGTTGAATTCGGCTTATACCTGTAATCATCTACATAATATAAGTCAGATTTGACGGAAGCAACAACCTTATATTGCTCACCGTAGTTACTCATATAAGGTAATTCCCAAGAATTTATCATCGTCGCACGATGTGTGTTTTTTAACTCATCATCATCACGATAAACTGATGCTTCGCTTATATTGGTCTTAAAATATGAACCGTACTTATCAGGGCTTGAAATATGTTCATATTCCATATACGGCGCAACAATCGGCATATCTTTACCGACCTTATCATAATCTCTCTTCAATTGCAGACTGTTTAATCTGTAATAATACCCTTCTATCGTCGCATAATCACGCCCCTCAAAACGCTCAAAGGCAATTTTGGAAGTTAGCCACGCATCGTCTTCATTATCAATCCCCATATCTTTCAAATAAAAGACATCTGATGCATATTTGATATCCGCATTGGCAACCCAGTAATCATTGATTTCATACCGACCTTTAACAAACAAATTACCTCTATGCCCCGGACGTTTGTATTTTTCATATTTTTTGTTCTTATAATGCCCGTTATCCTTTAAGAAAGAACCTTCAGCGCTGAGTTCTCCTTTGTAAAAATATTGCCGATACTGACCATCTAAAACAACACCTCTGTCGCTTGTAAAATACGGCGACAAAACAAGGTCTGTCTGGTCAGAAATATTCCAAAAATAAACCGGTTGCAAATAACGTCCCAAATAAGAAGAACTACCCATGGAAGCCATCAACAAACCGGAACGACGCTTGACCTCCGGTGCTGGATGACTTAAAAACGGTGTGTAGAAAACCGGCACATCCTTAACCCTTAAAACAGCATCATTATAATTGATATTTTGCCCCGCAGCATCATAATTTACTTTGCGGGCATCAACCTGCCACAACGGAGATTTCCCCTCGCACATATCACAGGCGGTATATGAAGCATGGTGCATTTGCTTATTATTATTCGGCTTTTTAACAAAAGTATCCGCCCAAATTCTGGATTCATCACGCATAATAACTTTGACTTTATTAACATCAGCCCGATTCATCTTATCGGTTAAGGTAATTTTATCAGTATATAAAACGCTGCCGTCTACATCTTTAACAACAACGTTACCTTCCGCCACGACTTTATCATTTTTCTGATCATACCACAAAGTATCGGAAACTAAAGTCATCTTACCGCGAATAACTTCAACATTGCCATTAGCCTTAATAATTTCATTATCTTCGTCCGTTTCCAATTCATCTGCTGAAAAATAAACTTCCTGTTTCTCTTCTGCCTTTTTCTTTTTACTATTGAGAGACGGCATAATATCTGTCATATTCCCCGGACGAAAATCAGCCTTAGGTGTAACGTCATTATCCTTACGCACAATCGCACCGGCATAAGGTTCATTTGCCGCCTCAGCACTAAAAGCCCCAAACAACACTGCTACCGCAGCAAGACAAAGACTACGCTTCATTTAAAGTCTCCCTTTTGTTTTTCTTTCTAAAAACCGGTGTCTTAATCAACAAACCGCCGGTTATGATTAACGATAAGAAACAGTTAGCATACATTAAAAAAATAATCCACTCATATTTACGAGCCATATTCACAAAAACCATATCGGCGATTTGAACAACAATCATCGCCAAAATTGAAAACATGATAACTTTTCCCTGCCCGCGCCGATTAAAATTAGCAATCAAAAGACCGGTACAAGCAAGCAATGCAAAAATCAAATTAAAAAACGGTGCCAAAATACGCCTGTGCGCCTCGGCTTTAAAAGTCCTAGCATCTTTCGGAGATGTTTCAGGTTTTTCCGCTTCTTCAAAAAGTTCTTTAATACTGCGTTCGCGAACACCCTTATCTTTCTTCTTCGCCACGCTGACATCACCGAAATCCACCACGTAATCATCAAAAGTCATGGAAGAAAATTGTCCGCTTTGCTTGTTCATAACCTGACGCGTACCCTTCTCCAGCAAAATTTTCGGTCCTTCGGCCGTATATTCCAATTTGCCTCGTTCAGCAACCGTCACAACTTTTTCCTGCGGTTTTTTATAATCACTGACCAAAATACCTTGAACCGTACTTTCGTCAATAAACTTATCAATAAATACCGTCATTTTATCCTTAAAAGTTGTAAAGGATCCTTCACGCAACATCATTTTGGTAAAGCTGTTTTTAACTTCAAACTCCAAATCACGAAACCTGTTTTCAGAAGCAGGAATTGCCCAGTTCATTACAAAAACATTAAAAAGAGCCAAAAGAACACCCATTATCAAGGCAGCTCTGGCAATAACAAACGAACTGATACCGACCGCCTTCATAACCACCAATTCACTATCCATAACCAGTCTGTTATAAACAAACATCACGGCAACAAAGAGTGCTATCGGCGATAAGATACTGAAAACACGAGGCATTAAAAGAGAGGTCATTTCCACAAACAAATAGACCGGTAATCCCTTATCCGTAACCATTTCAACAAACTTCAGCGATTGTGTCAGCCAAAGCATGGACATTAACGAAAGCGAAACCAGTAAAAAACCGATTAAAATCTGTTTTATAATATATCTGTCTAACTTTTTCATAGATACGAAGTTAGCTCATAAAATCTTATTTTTCAAACCTTATTTTCACAAATTCTATGTCTATGACCAGATAATGCAAAAGTCCCCTCTCAAAATGAGGCATACACAGTACAGGGTTGTGTTGTGCGATAAATTGTGGTGCTATCGTCGTGAGCCCCGTACGGGCAGTACCCCACCGAGGCACAGAAATAAAGAATTTTATTGTGGAATAATCGCGGATGTCCTCCAAGGCGCATAAGCGTACACAGACGTACGTGTTGCGCCGCCGAGAGGCTTCCTTCTGCTTTTATGATAGTGCTTATCGGGCAACTTGTTGTGCGATAAAGTGCTGTGCTAAAAGCAAAAGTCCCCCAAGGAGCACGAGTGTACATAGAGGTACACGACGCGACGACGAGGGGCTTCCTTTTGCTTTTATGACAGTGCTTTAGCGTGCAACAATGACCATTGCTTCGCGTAAGATACGCTCATGTATCGTATACCCTGATTGCAATTCGGACAGAATAGTGCCCGATTCGGCATCCGGACTATCAACTTCTTGCACAACGCGCTCAAAATTCGGGTCAAACTTTTTGCCGATATGGTTAAAACGTTTAATGCCGAATTTTTCAAAAACTTTAGTCAGTTCATTTTGTGTTAATTCAACACCTTTAAGTAAATCCTCGCAAGAGTCTTTATTTTCAGACATGGCGGCAATAGCACGCTCCAAATTATCTGCAACTCCGAGCAACTCTTTAGCAAATGAAGAAATAGCAAATTTTATTGTTTTTTCATTTTCCGCCTGTGTACGTTTTTTCATATTATCCATTTCGGCATAAAGGCGGATATAATCATCTTTAAGTTTAGCAAAATCTTGTTCCAGTTTACCTTCCTCGGCAACAACCTCTTCAGAAGTTTCCTCGGTAGCTTCCTCGGAAGTTTCTTCTTCATTCAAGTCTAGTGCTTCATCTTCATCAATTTTATTATCTTTGGCGTCCATCATAACCCTCTGTATAAAAAATCCATCTGCTTTACATTTAGGGATTAAAAACCATGAAGTCAAGAACCGTTTACCACAATTGCCCAAATAAAACAAAATTAAAGATTAATATTTATAGAGTTCATAAAGTCCCCAGCCAAGAAGACCGCCTTCAACCGCATAAATCAAATTTTGAATTTGCTCATGAGTTTCATCATACAAATTTTCAAAAGCCTGAGAGCGAGCCCAAGCATAATATTTAGGATAAGGAGAAACAACAACCGGAGATGAAGTCACGATACGGGAATCATACCACCAATTAAGCGGTGCGGCAGGTGTTTTATCTTCTGTAATAGCAGCATCTATCTCCTGACTGACCGGAGCCGTAGTAATCATCTCAAGGTAGCTGTTGGCATAAGCAGACGGAAGCTTAATTAAGCTTAATGCAAAAAAGATTATGCCAACGACTACCTTCATGAATATTCCTTACCTGCGATGATGTCTGCCATGATGTCCGCCACCATGATGATGCCCGTGATGATGGTGATGATGACGAAAACCATGAAACAGCAAGCCTCCGACAACTGCGGTTGTCACACCTGCTGCCCAAGCCGCGTTAGTTGCCCCGCTATCATAATAGTAGCTATTTTGAATAACCGGAGATTCGCGCACCACTGTCATCGTTTGCATTGGCACCGTTGCAACCGTCGTCGGCTGTTCAACATAGACCGTCGGACTGGTAAACATCTGTCTGATAACATTACCGTTAGAATCAATAACCACGATAGCTTCAGCATTTGCTACCGAACAAAAAGCAAATATAGCAACCAAACAAACAAATAATTTTTTCATTTTTCACCTCATATAAATTTAATAACGAAGAAAATTTAAATTCAACACCTAATATAACGAGGCACAATTTTTTTTGTTCAAACTTTTTTTGCATAAAAAAATCTTTATTTTAATTTTAGACAAAAAAATAGGTTGACGATATCTTTAATATTTAGTATCATCTCCACACAAAATAAATTTTATGTCTAACAAAAAAAATTATTAGCGATGAAAAAAGACGAATTTTTGCGCAAGCTGCACGAAATTGACAGTGCGCGCCAAATTAAGCTTGTAGCGATGTTTAACGGGAACAACATTCCCCAGATTGCCGTTACAGAGGCTCGCCCCGGAAAAGATTGGGAAGACATGACCATCGGCTATGTTACAGACCTCAATCGTTTCAAAGACGAGTTTTCAAATCTCGGCGAAGATGACCTATTTGTATTTGGTCGCTTACCGGAATGTGACTACCGACTTGGATATGATACAGTAACAAACTGTTTCAAAAAGAACAGTTTCGGCGAAGAAAACGCCAAGCATTACTACATGCATAATTGCTTGGCAGTAGGCGAACTGCATTGTTTCGTAAAAAAGCACGGCAAAAGCTACTTACTGTACGATTGTTCCATCGCCGGAACCAGTATCGTCCTTTAATTACCCAGCAAAAAGATACCTGACATTGCCAAACGCAATATCAGGTATTTTTTATTCCATACCATACTAAAATAAATCAGCAATAAGTTTGAAAAAATGACCTGCTTAAAAGCAGGTTTGCAACCGCAGTGTAATAAAAAAATTTGAATAAATACGTAAATATTTTAAGGCGAGAAATTTTGTGTAGATGGAAGCGAATGTCCGGTGGCATAAATCCTAGCGTAGATAGAACTACGTGAATTTATGCCAACCCGGCTTCCATTCGCAATCAGATACCAAAATTTATCCCTTAAAATTGGACATGAGCATAGAGAGAACTTTATCCACCGTAGCCTTCAGCTCCTTACGTTCCACCACAATATCAATCATACCGTGTTCTTTGAGGTATTCTGCAGTTTGAAAGCCTTCCGGCAATTTCTCACGAATAGTTTGCTCAATAACACGCTTGCCGGCAAAACCGATAAGTGCCCCTCTTTCGGCAATATGCACATCACCAATCATGGCAAAAGAGGCCGAAACACCGCCGGTTGTCGGGTCTGTAAAGATAGAGATGTAAGGCAGTCCCTTTTCTTTCAAGCGATTAACGGCGGCTGTTGTACGAGCCATTTGCATCAAAGAGAGCATACCCTCCTGCATACGCGCTCCACCAGAAGCACTAACAATAATCAGCGGGCAATTATTATCATAAGCATATTCTGCCGCCGTCACAATAGCCTCACCGACTGCCGTTCCCATTGAACCGCCCATAAAAGAGAAATCCATTGCGGCAACAACCGTCTCAATACCGGCAACTTTACCGATACCGACCTTAACTGCATCGTGGTTTCCGGTTTTCTTACGATACACCTTCAAGCGGTCCACATAGCGCTGTGTATCCTTAAATTTAAGCGGATCTTCTTTAACGCTCGGCAAAATCATCACCGAGTAATAGCCGTCATCAAACAGCATTTTCAAGCGTTTATCAATATAAAGCCGCAAGTGATGCCCGCACTTTGTGCATACATATAAAGACTGCTTCAACTCTTTAGAGAAAAGCATTTGTCCGCATTCCGGACACTTCACCCACAAATCATCAGAAATTTCTTTCGGAGTCGTTTTTTGTATTTTTGGTCTGACAATATCTGTAAGCCAATTCATAAGATACCTCGTTTACACTTTATTCTTCAACAGACGGCTTAGAAAACCATCCTTTAATTTTCTTATTTAAGGAAAAACGATGAGCTTTCTCGGCTTTTTCATTTTCTTCCTGCAGAGTCGTATATTGTTGATTAAGCTTTTCATGTTCATGGTTAAGCTTTTCATGTTCTTTTGAAAGCACTTTATTCTCCTTCTTTTGTTTACGAAGCATTGTTCTAATCGGCGCATAAGCTGACCATGCAGAAAATCTTCCTGCCAAATACCCCAAACAAAACAGAACAAAATAAACGACACTGGTACCGACCTTTTCAACCGGAAACCAATCCATATTTGTCAACGGCCAAAGCGGTACGATTTCATTATTTTGTACCAAAAAGACCACAAAAAGTATCATTAACAGAAACGCCGTCAAGGTTTTTAAAAGCCACCACATACCCGTCTCCTAAAAAATAAATTAAACCGACTTAATTCTCATTAAGTTTTTCGTGCAATTCTTTACCGACCTTAAAATGTACGATATTGCGATTACCGATTTTAACCTTATCACCTGTTCTCGGGTTTTGAGCGATTCGCGGTGCGCGCTTATGAATTGAAAAAACGCCGAACCCTCTGAATTCCACACGATCACCTTTTGCAAGAGCAGACGTGATACTGGCAAAAATAACATTAACAATCCGCTCAATCTCAGAAATCAAGAGATTAGGATTTTTCTTTGCAATATTTTCTATCAATTCGGATCTAGTCACGATATACCTCTTTCATAAAAACTAAAATTAACTATGGACACTCATAGCATCAAATTTACAACGACGCTATATTTTTCTCATCATTTTACACAAGCGTCTGCCCCTCTTATATACAGTGGCTTAGGAAAATCAAGTGTTTTATCAAAATATTTTTGATAAGTTACCGCAAAAAGCGCATCAACACTCATAATTTCAGACAATTCCACTTGTTTAATTTGCAAACCGGTGGAAACGGAAAGCAGCCTTTCCACCCCGTCACCGATAAAACTTGTTTGCCGATTCTTTAATTTTTGCACAATTTCCTCACGCGTTAAGGCAAGAGGTTCCGTCACTTTCCTCAAATTTGCATCAAACAGCTGAAAATAAAAGTCTTCCCGCTTTGTTTCTATAACCACGGCATTATAAAAAGCTCTGTCGGATTCTTTAAGCATTCTGGCATAAACCTCAAAAGCTGAAACTCCGGTTATATTAAGTTTCGGTGCCCCGAGCGATAACCCTCTGGCAAAAGCAAGCCCCGAACGCACACCCGTAAAAGACCCCGGTCCGGTGCAAACACCCAACAAGCCGATATCCTGAAAAGAAAGTTTATTTTTTTCAAGAATATCTGCCGTACTGAGCGCCAATTCCTCCGCCTGTCCGAATTCCATTATCTTTTCCATTTTCAAGACTCTTGTCATATCTTTATAGAGTCCGATAACGGTTCCGCCGGCAGTTGTATCAAAAACCAATGTATACATATCCTTGTTCACTCTTTCAATTTTTAGTTTGCTATCAACTGACAAATATCTTAAAAAGGTTTATATAGCATAATAAAAAAACAAACAACCCTAATTTTAAAGCTTTTGAAAGAAAAGGCATGAGCATAGAAACAATTACAACGATTCTTTATATATGGCTTCCGCTATCTGTTGTTTTCCCCATAATTGTAATTTGGGTTATTCGGCGCAATGCAAAGCTTAAAAACGAACTGAATAAGCAAAATTATGCCGTTCGCCACTATGAAGAAATGCTCTATGCCGCCCGCGACGGTTATCTGACATACTCTTTATATAAGAAAAAAGAATACCAATATTGTTCGCGCCGGCTCGCAACTTTGCTTAATTTAAAGAAAGGTATCCAAAGCACGGCTGCTGATGTCTTAAATCGTTTTGAACAAACCGAAGACTTAACCGAATCATTTAATATGTTGATTAAGGACGGTACTTCCTTTGAAACGCTTGCCAAAACCAAAAGCGGCAGAACTTTTACCATCACCGGCACACGCATCAGCTCTTCAGATGAAGAAATAAATTTCAGCTGTCTGTGGTTCCGTGACATTACCAGAACCACGGATTATATTGACCGTGTTACCGAAGAAGCCTACCATTGTCGCAAAAAAGTAGAAGACTTCCGTATTTTAATTGATAACCTGCCCTGTCCGGTATGGCTGAGAAATGAAAATTTGAACTTAACGATTCTCAATAAGCAATACCTTAAATTGCTCGGCTTAAAAAATTTCAATGAGCTAACGGATGAAAATTCGGTTTTAAGAGATTTAGGCAATACCACCAATCTTTTAGAAATGGCGAAAACTGCTCGTGAATCTAACACCGCACAGAAAAAACAAATCAATATATTGTGCGACGGAGACCTAAAACGTTATGAAATTACCGAAACCCCGTATTATGACTCAAGCTTAAAAACCTCACACATTATCGGTTCTCTGGTGGATATAACCGAATTTGATGAAGCAAAACGCAATTATCGCGTACACTTAGATTCGCATCTGGAAATTTTAAGCTCTTTAGATACCGCTTTCTGCATTATCAATAACAAACATAACTTCACATTTGCCAATGCCGCATTTTTAAACCTTTGGAATTTGCCGGAAAACTTCTTAGACAACGCTCCGCATTATAATGCCTTTTTAGATAAGATTCGCGAACAAAAAACACTTCCCGAAGTTTCCGATTTTAAGGCCTACAAGGAAGAAGAAAACAAAGCTTTTGATGCCCTAACCGAACAAAGAGAAGACCTTCTTTATATTCCGGACGGCAGAACATTCCGCCGTCTGCGCGCCCCGCATCCGGACGGAACAATTATCGCCTATGAAGATATTACAGACAGTTTAGCCGCCGCTCGCAAACTGGGTGATTTAGTAGCCGTTCAACAAGGCATTTTGGACAATCTCGGCGATTCGGTTGTTATTTTGTTACCAAACTTGAAATTAAAATACTACAACACCGCATATTTGGAATTATGGAAGCTCAAAGCTCCGAATATGGATAACCAACCGAATTTAAGAGAAATTTTAGATAAGCAAAAAGATCGCTTGCCGGAATTTAATGACTGGAACAGCTTCCGTGAGGATATGCAAAAACACATTACCTCCTGCTCACCGTTTACCTTAAAATTAAAGAACAAACAATCCGTAAAGGTAATGCCGGTCATGTTAGCGGATTCAACTTTAATGATAACCTACCATAAAGAATAATATCGCCGGAGAACATCAGATGATAGAAGAAGAGCAAGAAGAAAAAGACGATAAGAAGAGTAAACGTGCCGTTGTTGATTGGGATAAGAAAAAAGGTGACGATTCGGAACGTATCAGTAAAAAATTAGAAAAGCGTTCGCCGATAACTCCTAAACCGGCTCCCAAAGTAGCCACCAAACCGCAGGTACTGCCGCCACGCATTGCCAACGGTGCGCCGCTATTAAAATTGCGCAAGAAAATCCGCGAAGTTTATGATGAGGAAGAAGAAGAGGAAGATGATGACGTTAATGCTCCATTCTTTAACATCAGCCTGATAGATGACGATTTTGAAAAGAGAAAACATACCCAAGCAGAAACAATCCGCATCACCAAACAGCAACAAATGGCAGGCAAATTAAACATCATCATGAACACCGCCGTCGCCGCCGAAAAAGCCGGTTTAAACCCCAAGATGACCAAGCGTGATGCTCGCTTGGCAAACTCTGCCACGTTTGATGTTAAACAAATTCGCCGTAAAACCTTGGAAGAAAAGATAGAAAAGCCGCTGGGATTAAAAGGTGAAATTTCCGAAAAAGATTTGCCCAAAGCTGTCAAAAACATTAAAAACGTGCAAAAAGACCTGCCAAATGAGGCCTTAAAAGGAATGCCTGCCGATTCTCTCGTGGAACTGGATAAAGAGGATAATCCGGAAGAAATAGCACGTTTGATTTTAGAAAAATCCGGCCGTCCGAAACCTAAAAAAAGCTTATCGGAATTAGCCAAAGATATTTATCAGGCCGAACAGGTCTTAAACCCTGAAAAAAGCGGCAAAGAAAATGATGACCGATAAACTTAATTGACACTTATAAAAGTTTGTGATATTCTATCCTTTGTTGATGGTTTGATTTGAGATAAAGGGTTAACACATGGAAAACCAATACTACACACTGATAGAAAAGCAGGATTTTTTTGAGATTATAGAAAACAAATTCGGCGAACTTGCCGTGTTTATTGATGCGCGCAAAGATGAACCGTTAAACCCGTTTTTGGAATATGACGGCAAAAAGACAGCACTTTTGAAAAGAGATAACAAAATCGCCGTAAAATTAGAAGGTATAAACAAAGAAACCGGTTCCGTTCTTGCCGAACAGGAATTTGTGATGATTGTTGAACTTAATGGCGAAACTGTGGAGCGCACTTACGGTGTACCGGTTGAAACCGTTGAAGAATTTTCATTCAAAGGCCGTCAGACCAGAGCAGATGAGCTGGAACGCATTAAAAGCAAAGCCGAGCTTATTGCGGCATTCGGTGCCGTTCGCACTTGGCGTTGCGGAGGAAAGTAATGATTGGTATTGTACTTGTTACGCATGGAAATTTAGCTGATGAGTTTTTATCAGCCATGCAACATGTTGTCGGTCCGCAAGCACAAATTGAAACAGCTTGTATCGGACCGAATGATGATATGAACGAGCGCCGTGAAGATATCTTAAACAAGGTAAATTCGGTAGACACCGGTGAAGGTGTTATTGTTTTAACCGATATGTTTGGCGGTACACCTTCCAATTTGGCCATTTCAATCATGGACAGAGCAAATGTTGAAGTTATTGCCGGTATCAATCTGCCAATGCTGGTAAAATTAAGCAATTTAAGAAAAGATAAGCCTTTAAGAGAAGCTGTTGACGGTGCTAAAGAGGCCGGCATTAAATACATTACCATAGCTTCCGAATTACTTGGAAAATAACCATGAGTGACAAGATTTTTAAAGAATTAACCATTATCAACGAGCGCGGTCTTCATGCCCGTGCCGCCGCCAATTTTGTTAAAACAATAGATGGTCTTGATGCTGAAATTGAAGTGGAACGTTTAGGACAAACCGTGGACGGCTGTTCCATTATGGGGTTGATGATGTTGGCCGCCGCCAAAGGCACCACCATTAAAATATCTGCATCAGGTAATGATGCCCAGACCGCCATGGATAAATTAACCGCATTGATTAACAACAAATTCGGCGAGGAAAAATGACCAGCCAACCGGCACCGCGCAACAAAACAATTACCCTGTCTCCCGAAGAAACGGATAAATATGCCGCACGTGCCATTACACTTTCAGGAAAGACCAAAACCAAAGACATCTTAGATAAAACCATCTGGCAGGATACCTTTGAGGCCTTAAAGTTTTTACCGGCTGATTTTGCTGATTTGGTTGTGGTGGACCCGCCATACAACTTAACCAAAAAATTCGGCACCAAAGAATTTAAATCCATGGATTGGAATGCTTATAAAAAGTGGATGGATAAGTGGCTTGCCGAAGTCTTTATTTCCTTAAAGCCGAACGGTACACTATATATCTGTTCGGACTGGAATACATCTATCGCCATCCCTGAAATTGCCGGCAAATATTTCTTATTAAAAAACCGCATTACATGGGAACGTGAAAAAGGCAGAAGTTCCGGCAACAACTGGAAGAACTGCATGGAAGATATATGGTTTTTCACCAAATCTGCCGAATATACTTTTAATTTAGATGCCGTCAAATTAAAGCGTCCTGTTTTAGCCCCTTATAAAGATGATAACGGTGTACCGAAAGATTGGCAGGAAGAAGCTGATGACAGTGGTGCCAAATTCCGCTTAACTGCCCCCTCAAATTTATGGACAGATATATCCATTCCGTTTTGGTCAATGGCTGAAAACACCCCGCACCCGACACAAAAGCCGGAAAAATTAATTGCTAAACTGATTTTGGCTTCCAGTAACGAGGGTGATGTTGTATTTGATCCCTTCTTAGGCTCCGGCACCACTTCGGTAACTGCAAAAAAACTGGGACGTCATTTTGTCGGTATTGAACGTGAAAAAGAATATGTCGCTCTTGCCGAAAAGCGCTTGGAAAAAGCCGAAACGGATAAATCCATCCAAGGCTATGAAGACGGTGTATTCAAATTAAGACATGATAAATAAAGCTTAAAAAATAAAATTGCTGTTGAGTTTTATGGTTTTCTAACTTATATATAAAATATCTGTTCGGTCATCTGCTGGAATGACCTCTGTAATGTTATTGATTGGGAAATGAGAAAACATGAAAAACTCAAAAAGTATTTTGTTTTGGTTCGCAGCCTTTATACTGCTGAGCTTTCTTTTTAACAACCTCGGACCGCAAAGCAGACAACGCGCGGTTTCGGAAGTTGCCTTTTCAGACTTTATGAATCAAGCTGAAGAAAATCGCATCAATGCCGTCACCATCATCGGGCACGACATTAACGGCACATATACAGATGGCTCGTCTTTTCACACCTACGCTCCGTTTGATCCGGATATGGTAGAAACGCTAAGAAAGCTCAACGTTAAAATTGAGGCTCAACCGATAGATACATCAGAAAACACCTTCTGGGGCATTGTCATCTCATGGTTTCCGATGTTGCTCTTAATCGGTGTTTGGGTATTTTTCATGCGTCAGGCAAGTTCCGGTAACAACAAAGCCATGAGTTTCGGTAAATCACGTGCAAGATTGATAGAAAATATGAAAAAAGTAACCTTTGCCGACGTTGCCGGTGCAGATGAAAGCAAACAGGAATTAGAAGAAATTATTGATTTCTTAAAAGAACCGCAAAAATTCCAACGTTTAGGCGGAAAAATCCCAAAGGGTGTTTTGCTTGTCGGCCCTCCGGGAACAGGTAAGACCTTATTAGCCAAAGCCGTTGCCGGTGAAGCAGATGTTCCGTTCTTCTCCATTTCCGGTTCGGATTTTGTGGAGATGTTTGTCGGTGTCGGTGCATCACGTGTCCGCGATATGTTTGCGCAAGCCAAGAAAAATGCACCTTGTTTATTGTTCATTGATGAAATAGATGCGGTCGGTCGTCACCGTGGTGCCGGTTTAGGCGGCGGTAATGATGAGCGCGAGCAAACCTTAAACCAGCTCTTGGTGGAAATGGACGGTTTTGATGCCAACGAAAATGTTATCTTAATCGCCGCGACCAACCGACCGGATGTCTTAGACCCGGCATTATTACGCCCCGGCCGTTTTGACAGACAGGTGACTGTCAGCAATCCGGATGTTAAGGGCAGAGAAGAAATCTTAAAGGTTCACACCCGCAAAGTACCTTTAGGCAAAGATGTGGATTTAAGCATTGTTGCCCGCGGTACACCGGGCTTTTCCGGCGCAGATTTGGCAAACCTCGTCAATGAGGCCGCCCTGCTTGCCGCTCGCAAGAATAAACTCAAAGTCAGCTCTGCGGATTTTGATGATGCTAAAGACAAAGTTTTGATGGGTAATGAACGTAAATCCATGGCAATGGATGAAAAGGAAAAAATGCTGACAGCTTATCATGAAGCCGGTCACGCAATATGTTCCTTAAACGTTAAGGATACCGACCCGATTCATAAAGCCACCATTATCCCGAGAGGGCGTGCCTTAGGTATGGTTCAGCAATTACCGGAAAAAGATAAATATTCTTACACCCGCACACAAATGCTTTCTCGGTTAACGATTATGATGGGCGGACGTGTTGCCGAAGAATTAAAATTCGGCTATGATGAAGTCACTTCCGGTGCTTCTTCGGATATCAATGCTGCCACCAATTTAGCGCGTGCCATGGTTACCGAATGGGGCTTAAGTGATGTTTTAGGTCCGATTCGCTATTCCGAAAATTCTAATGAAGTCTTTTTAGGG
>Ga0247608_10004434_pt1 | contig 15719 bp, 12 predicted proteins | sample 176DNAGHGlowgp2_FD_193490 | JGI IMG/M metagenome (GOLD analysis project Ga0247608, IMG submission 193490) | Sheep rumen microbial communities from Palmerston North, Manawatu-Wanganui, New Zealand - 1766 DNA GHGlow gp2 | ecosystem: Host-associated > Mammals > Digestive system > Stomach > Rumen ... | reverse complement strand
AGAGAATTAATTATGATATAAATATGCCAACTCATATCTTAATTATTCTCTCTTTTTTTCATATTTATTTTCTTTGCACTTCCTCCTTGATTGTAGCATGAACAAAAAAATCCCCAAAAATTTGACAAATTTAAAAATTTTGGATATAATATTATTAGTTATTTTACTTTCTAATCAAAACAAAATGAGAGAAGAAGACAAATTATGAGATTTATTTTTACAAGCAAAAGATTCATCTGTCAAGGTATTGACTAACCAAAATGTAGATAAGAAAGGTTTAGAATCTATTTTCAAGGCATATTGAAAAAGTCAAAATAATGAATTGATGAATACTTTGACTCAAAGTCTAGGAAATATAAAAGAGACTATATTGGGATGAGTAAATGCAGCTGTACAAGCATTGTCACAATATTTACTGGGATGCTTGAAAAACGGTAAATCTACATTCACAGAAGTGATTATCGATGGATTACTCAACTCAAGTAATGACTTGCAGACACTTTTGAGTGACCCAAATGAACTTTTGCCAAATGAATTGAGGATGGAAGATGAAGATTCCGTATCAGCAATCAATGATCTCCTGATATGACTCATATCACAAGAATTGAAAAATAGTGATAAAAAATATTTTGAAGCTTTGGATGCTGATACTTTGAAAAAATTGGCAGATAAATTAGACAAATCTTCTGAATATTTCTCAGATAGCGAAGTATTACAGAATTTAAATTTCAATATATCTACTTGTCTATTTGGTAAAGTAGCACCAGAATTAAAACAACATATTGATGATTTCGTACAAAATATCACAAAAGCTAAAAATCAACTTGATACCACTTTTGATGTAAAATGTTACAAAGATAAATTTAGAAAATTAGTGAATAATATAGAAAATACACAGATAACTCGTTGAACTGAGTCAGAAAAACTTTTGTTACAATGTAAATCCGATTTTGAGGCAGAATTTGATAAACATGTATCTGAATTGATTATGCAAGTAGCAAAAAATAAATTGAATGAGGAATTAGAGAATTGTGATAGTGAATCAGATCTAGAAATTTATCTAGCCTCTGGAAATAATACATACGAAGTTTTAAATTCTTGGATAAGAGAAATTCATAATGAAGATACCCGCACTGGATTAAAAAAAATGAGAGATAGTATGGTGACCACAGCTCGTATCACTTGTAAATCTAGACCACCAAAAGTGAAGATAGTAGAGGATGAGGATTGAAAAAAATATGCTTATTTTAAAAATGAGGAATTCCCAGTAGCAGAGCACAAAAAAGAGAAATATAATTGGACACCAACACCAAAAAAATTACCTGATGGAAATATACTTATCACTTTCAAAGATAGAATATCTGGTAAAGAAATCATACCAAATGATACCAAGAGATTGAGATTGGATAATCCATATGAAGTATCTAGAGAAGAATGGAAAGAAATTCAGAGGCAATTAAAGGATTGAGTAAATGTTTTTAACGAAATCCAAGAAATCAAAAAAGAAATAGAGAATACTACAGACCCAGAAGAAAAGAAAGAATTAAAAAAAATGTTGGTAGAATATACGGCTAAATTGCCTTTCCTTTTGAGAATCTGAAAGACATTAAGTGCGATGTCTAATTTTAAGCAAGACTATATAGAGAGTAAAATCCCAGATTTTGATCCTGAGACTATCAAAATTACACCTGATGTCATGGAAAATTTGAGAGAGATATGTGAGTGTGCCAAGACTATGTTGTTGTGACAGAAAGATATTTTGATAATTGAGTGAGAAGCATGAGTAGGAAAAAATGTATTGATAGACATCTTTGCGCATTTTACGCATCGTCCAGTATTTGTATTCTCATGTGGAAAAAAGACAGATTCCCATGATTTGACATATCAGTGGATTTTGGATGAAAATGGTTCCAAAAAATTGAATTCAAAAATTTATGAAGCTATCCATACACCATGTGCAATCCTCGTGTTAGATGAGATCAATACTATGGATCCATGAACACAAAAGAGATTAAATGCTCTATTGGACAAGAGGAAAGAATTAGTGACAGACGAAGCATGAGCCAAACATACCAAGGCATTGCCAGATGTATTGATTCTGGGTACTATGAACCCCGTGAGTTATGAATGAACTCAAAAATTAGCAGAGGACGTAAAAAGTAGATCCCATTTCATATATCAGGATTATGATTGGATGTATGACAAAGATGGTACAGTCTCTTACTCAGATGCATTGAGGACCTATGGAAATGTCAATTATTTCTGGAAGTTATTATCAGGAAATGGTATAAGAAAACATGAATCAGAACTCTATGAGCAAGCATTGCTGGATATCAGATTATGAAAAAAATTGACCAAAAAGAAAGCAGATATAGTAAGTAGAGTTACAACAATAAGTGATTCAGATTTTATCCGAGCATGGAATATATTATTTAATGGATGAGATAAATCCCAGGTAGAAAATAGATTTGGATCTACATTCATAGAATGAATGAACGATATCTATGATATCGTACTATATTCTAATTATATCAGGATGAGACACAAAAAGACCAGAGAACAAATAGAGTGATTGTTTCCCGATGAAGAAGAGATAGATCCTTTATTTGAAGAGACATCATTTTCACCGAGATTAGTAATACAAGCACTCGAACAGCTCAACAACTGAAACGAAATACAGAATGCAAAGCAAGCAGTGATACAGACATATGTACAGCAAATCTCTGATACTACTAAACGTGCTAATGTCGCAGAACATTTAGATAGGATAAGTAAAAAAGACATCGTAACTTTACTAAAAGATAGTGATATACAAAAGATGTTACATTCAATGAAATTATAAAATTATCTGATTTAACCATATAATCTAATACATGGCCAAGGAAACGATAGATACAACAAATAAATTCATCCTCCCTGCAAATGGAGATGTTTGAAGTGAAGAAGCGAGGAGACAACTCATTGAGGACCTCCAAAAAATTACCCCAGAAGATATCAATGCTCTAAGTGAAGCTATAGCCAAAGCAAATGATTGGACAGAAGTAGAAAAATTGAGGTTTGATGAAGTATGGAGTCCAGTAGAGATCTGATGAAAACCAGCATTTTGGGCTAAAAAAGATTGAAAAGAATTCATCATGCGAGGAGAAGAGAAATATTCTGAAGATTTTGATGAAGTATGGAGTCCAGTAGAGATATGATGAAATATGGTTTTCAAAGCAAAAAGAGATTGAAAATGATTTATAAAAGTATTGACTTTAGATTACTAATAATTCAAACATGACCAAAGAAACGATAAATACGACAAATCAATTCATCCTCCCTGCAAGTGGGGATGCTTGAAGTGAAGAAGCGAGGAGACAGATAGTAGAAAACCTCCAAAAAATCACACCAGAAGAAGTCCAAGCATTAGGCCAAGAGCTTGCAGCTGCTAAGGAAAAACAAGAAAAAGAATGGGAGCTTCTTTGTGCGGATGATTGAGTAACTGTCAATTACAATAAATCAAAAAGAATCGTTAAATGGGAATGAAAAAAAGAGGGTTATCCAGATATATGAGATGAGTATGATGTATCTACTTTAGAGTGATTTGAAAATGCTATGGCAGTCATTGCTATTGTAATTAAATGTAAATATGGTGAAGCTGGAAAGGAATATTATTGGGAAATATTTAAAAAAATCAAAAATTAAGTTTTATATTATTAATTAAATAATAATGCCCAAAGAAACAATAAATACGACCAATAAATTCATTCTCCCACCAAACGGAGATGCTTGAAGTGAAGAAGCGAGGAGACAGATAGTAGAAAATCTCCAAAAAATCACCCCAGAAGATATCAATGCTCTAAGTGAAGCTATAGCCAAAGCAAATGATTGGACAGAAGTAGAAAAATTGAGGTTTGATGAAGTATGGAGTCCAGTAGAGATCTGATGAAAACCAGCCTTTAAAGCAAAAGAAGATTGAAAAGAATTCATCATGCGAGGGAAAGAAAAATATTCTGAAGATTTTGATTTTGTACGAGATCAGGTAGAGATCTGATGAAAACCAGCATTTTGGGCTAAAAAAGATTGAAAAGAATTCATCATGCGAGGGAAAGAGAAATATTCTGAAGATTTTGATGAAGTATGGAGTCCAGTAGAGATCTGATGAAAACCAGCATTTTGGGCTCAAAAAGATTGAAAAGCATTCATCATGCGAGGGAATGAGAAATATTCACAAGATTTTTATAATGTATGGTATCCGGTGGAGATCTGATGAAAACCAGCATTTTGGGCTCAAAAAGATTGAAAAGCATTCATCATGCGAGGGAAAGAGAAATATTCTGAAGATTTTGATTATGTATGAAATCCAGTAGAGATCTGATGAAAACCTGTATTTGGGGCAAAAAGAAATTTAAAACGGTTTATCATACGATGAGACAAGAAATATTCAGAAGATTTTAATGGTGTATGAAAACCAGTAGAGATATGCTGAAAACCAGCATTTTGTGCTCAAAAAGATTGAAAAGAATTCATCATGCGAGGGAAAGAGAAATATTCTGAAGATTTTGATGGTGTATGAAATCCAGTAGAAATCTGATGAAAACCAGCATTTTGGGCTCAAAAAGATTTAAAAAAATTCATCATGCGAGGGAAAGAGAAATATTCCGAAGATTTTGATTATGTATGAGATCCAGTAGAAATCTGATGAAAACCAGCATTTTGGGCTCAAAAAGATTGAAAAGAATTCATCATGCGAGGGAAAGAGAAATATTCTGAAGATTTTGATGAAGTATGGAGTCCAGTAGAGATATGATGAAATATGGTTTTCAAAGCAAAAAGAGATTGAAAATGATTTATAAAAATATTGCCTTTAGATTGCTAATAATCCAAATATGCCCAAAGAAACGATAAATACAACAAATAAATTCATACTCCCTGCAAATGGAGATGCTTGAAGTGAAGAAGCGAGGAGACAACTCATTGAGGACCTCCAAAAAATCACCCCCGAGCAAGCCAGAGCAGTAGGAGAAGAACTAGAAAAAAAACAGAAAGAACAGCAAGAGAGAGAACGAGAAGCTCCCCAATCACTTTTAGATTTTCGCCAAGCCTGGAAAGAAAGAATAGAAAATCTTTCACATGATTTCAGAGATAATATGGATGATATCCTCAAAAAAATAGATCAAATCCCAGTGAAAGTGAAAATAGATAAAGAAGATGGAAGTAGATTGATAGAATTTAGACTATGATGAAAGACATGGAAAATCTTAGATCCAAAATTAGAAAAATATTCTGAAGGTTTTAGATATGTAACCATGGATTGAATGAAATGAGATGTGAAAGGGTGGAAAAATGAGAAACTAAGAGACTATGTACAACAAAAACAACAGGAATGATTAGATATCGCAACAATGGATCAAATTGAAGAAATTCTTTCAGCTCTATGAGAAAAAACAGAATTGGATAGAAAAACAGATCGTATAGCAATGTTGATGTATCTGACAGGCATGGATTGATGTTACTGGCTATGAAATTATGATGAAAATAGTGGTTCGCGTATCTTTCTGGAATGCAATGATCGTTTCCGCAGCTTCATCTACTGCTTCGCTGATAATAACGGTGCGAGTTTGTGTTTGGTTGCTGAACCCACCAAATTATCCACACCAAAAAAGAAGAGAGGGATACTTGACTTTTTCAGGAGAGTAAATGAAGATTCATCAAATGTCTACAAATAGTAGTAAATCTAAAATTTGATGAAGTATTATTTCTAATTGAAATTTGATGAAAATCGGCATTGACTGCAGAAAAAGATGGAAAATGGCGTCTTTATAGATAACCACATATATACACCAGAAATCCTAGTATCGTACTAGGATTTTTTAAAAAATTTTTTTATCAAAAAGTCCTCCAAAATTTGACAAATAAGATTTGTTTGGTTATAATTAGATGATAACTTAATTTTTATAATTATGCATGATCCAAATATGCCCAAAGAAACAATAAATACGACCAATAAATTCATTCTCCCACCAAACGGAGATGCTTGAAGTGAAGAAGCGAGGAGACAGATAGTAGAAAATCTCCAAAAAATCACCCCAGAAGATATCAATGCTCTAAGTGAAGCTATAGCCAAAGCAAATGATTGGACAGAAGTAGAAAAATTGAGGTTTGATGAAGTATGGAGTCCAGTAGAGATCTGATGAAAACCAGCCTTTAAAGCAAAAGAAGATTGAAAAGAATTCATCATGCGAGGGAAAGAAAAATATTCTGAAGATTTTGATTTTGTACGAGATCAGGTAGAGATCTGATGAAAACCAGCATTTTGGGCTAAAAAAGATTGAAAAGAATTCATCATGCGAGGGAAAGAGAAATATTCTGAAGATTTTGATGAAGTATGGAGTCCAGTAGAGATCTGATGAAAACCAGCATTTTGGGCTCAAAAAGATTGAAAAGCATTCATCATGCGAGGGAAAGAGAAATATTCTGAAGATTTTGATGAAGTATGAGATCCAGTAGAGATCTGATGAAAACCAGCATTTTGGGCTCAAAAAGATTGAAAAGAATTCATCATGCGAGGGAAAGAGAAATATTCTGAAGATTTTGATAGCGTATGAGATCCAGTAGAGATCTGATGAAAACTAGCATTTAAGGCTAAAAAAGATTGAAAAGCATTCATCATGCGAGGGAAAGAGAAATATTCTGAAGATTTTGATGAAGTATGGAGTCCAGTAGAGATCTGATGAAAACTAGCATTTAAGGCTAAAAAAGATTGAAAAGCATTCATCATGCGAGGGAAAGAAAAATGTTGAGAAGATTTTGATCTTGTAGGGAGTCCAGTAGAGATCTGATGAAAACCAGCATTTTGGGCTAAAAAAGATTGAAAAGAATTCATCATGCGAGGAGACGAGAAATATTCACAAGATTTTGATGAAGTATGAAATCCAGTAGAGATCTGATGAAAACCAGCATTTTGGGCGCATAAAGATTGAAAATATTTCATCATGTGGTGAAAAGAGAAATATTCTGAAGATTTTGATCTTGTAGGGAGTCCAGTAGAGATCTGATGAAAACTAGTATTTAGAACTCAAAAAGATTGAAAAGAATTTATAAAAATATTGCCTTTAGATCACTAATAATCCAAACATGCCAAAAGAAATGATAAATACAACCAATAAATTTATCCTACCACCAAGTGGAGATGCTTGAAGTGAAGAAGCGAGGAGACAACTCATTGAGGACCTCCAAAAAATCACCCCCGAGCAAGCCAGAGCAGTAGGAGAAGAATTAGAGAAAAAACAGGAAGCATCTCAATCTATTGAGTGAGATAGTACTGACCAAATTGATGAAACCAAAGATATTGCAAATGCTAATTTTGAAGAAATATGAACTATCGCATGAAAACCAGTAAACTTTGATTCATCAAATAGAATTGTAAAATTTGATTGAGAGACATTTGATTTAAATACATTCCAAGGAATAATGGCTTTCATGGACAAAGTATCACAATATGATGATCTTTTTTGTGATGCTGTGGCAAAGATAATGTTTACCTTAAACATATAATTTTATTACTTAAATATCAAACAAAATGAAAAACTGAGTATGATGAATTGATTTAGAATGATTAGATCCAAATCTAAAAGGGTTTGAACATATGACCAAGGAAGAAATCCAGAAGATTGTAGCAGAGAAATTTGAATATTTTTCTTCTTTGATCAAATATTCCAAAAATAAATGACTCAAAATGAAAGCATTTAAGGCTGCAGCTTGAAAGGAATGAACTTTCGCCTGTGGATTGTGAGAGGAATGAGAGAAATATTTCCAGAAATTTATGGCATGAAAAATTAAATTCTCTGATATACCAGTGGAATATTTTGAACCAAAATATTTGCTTTATCGATTGCCACGATTACTCACGAAACAAAACGATGTATTGTGACCTATAGTAGATCATGAGCTAGAACATGCTGAGAGTAGTGATTTCGGGGATATAATCAGGAATTCTCGCGAAGCTATACTCCACAACTTGCCTGTCACACAAGTATGAATGTTTTTCAACGCATTCGAGGATATATATATGTGAAAAAAGCAGATAGCCAAATGAATGGCAAAGAGAAATGGAGTATTAAATCTCTATAGAGATATGTACCCTACTGAATGAACCGAAGACTTGAGAAATAGATTGAAAATGGATCAATTTGGTGCTTTGACCCTATATCATCGGTTAAAAACTGAATTCCCTGATGATTTCAAGACAAAATTTATCGTAGATGATGATGTCCAAGCAGAATTTGATGCCTTTGTACCTCATATGGATGAAGTAGTAGATATCAGTATCCCAAACAAAGATAGAATACAAAAAAAGAATGATATGCTGTGGCCTATCATCGAGAGATTGTGACAGCAAGATATGGATACTCTGAGGAGACAACAACTTAGAAACCAGATCATGCAACAGCGTCAGAAAGATATGCAAAAACAATTGCAAGATACGCAGAAAAAGACTCAAGATGATTTGAAAGATAATCTAGAATATAACAAAAATAATTGAGAACAATGATGACAACAATGATGAGAACAGTGATGAGAACAGTGATGAGAGCAATGATGAGAACAATGATGAAAGCAATGATGACAACAGTGATGAAAGCAATGATGAGAACAGTGATGAGAGCAATGATGAGAGCAATGATGAGAGCAATGATGAGAACAATGATGAGAGCAATGATGAGAACAATGATGAGAGCAATGATGAGAACAATGATGAAAGCAATGATGAGAACAATGATGACAACAGTGATGACAACAATGAGGGCAACAGTGATGACAACAATGATGAAGGCAAAAATGATGAGAAGATTGATGAGAGCAATGATGAGAACAATGATGAAAGCAATGATGAGAACAATGATGACAACAGTGATGACAACAATGAGGGCAACAGTGATGACAACAATGATGAATGCAAAAATGATGAGAAGATTGATGAGAGCAATGATGAGAACAATGATGAAAGCAATGATGAGAACAATGATGACAACAGTGATGACAACAATGAGGGCAACAGTGATGACAACAATGATGAATGCAACAATGATGAGAAGATTGATGAGATACTACAGATTGATGATATCCATGAGATAGAAAAATTGAAAGATGAAATCAAAAACATGGAGATCACAATACTAGAGATTGAGATCCGACAGGGGAGATAGATCCTGAGTTAGAAAAGGAAATACAAAGGAGATTGGATCAAATGAGTGAAAAAGATAGGAAAAATTTAGAAGAACAGATAAAAAAAGAAATTGACAAAAAAAATATCCAAGAACATGGAAAAGATTTACAAGTACAAAAAGAACTTTTGGACAAAGATGAGTGAATCAAAGATAAATTGAAAGATTTATTTAGCAGCAAAGAAGAAAAAGATGAAAAAAAACAAGAACAACAAGCAGAAAGTGAAGCAGACAAACAGCAACAAAAAATGCAAGAGCAATGGGAAGAAATAGAAAAAGCTGTAGAGCAGAGAGAACAAGATCTACAGAAAGAGGAAAAAATCCAAGAAGTTTTGGATGAAATAGAGAAAGCATCACATGAAAAAGATTTCGAAAAAATTGAAGAACTACAAAAAGAATTGGAAGAAATGAAAAAACAGGCAGAAACAACTATCGATACATCAGATATCAGAGAGAGGATGAAAGAAAAAATTGATAGTATGAAAGATTATATCAGAGATAGAGAGAGAAAATATGAAAAAGAATTACAAAAAAATGGATTTACCAAAGAAGAATACGAATTGTACCAAGAGTACACGAGGATAGAAAAAGAGATGGAGAAATATTTAGATAGATTTATCAAGGAATTATCTAGAGAAATCCCTAAATTAAAAGAATATAATCTAGAGTGAGGTTACTCATCATGAAGAGTGACAGATATGAATGATGCTGGTAAAAAAATTAGACTAAAACAGTGGTGATCAAAATTATATAGTCGTTATGAAGAGACAGAGTCTATGGAAATAAATCTATGAATTTGTCTATCGATAGATAATTCATGATCAATGGACGATAATATGGATGATACAACCAAATTAGTAGTATTTTTGTGATTACTTTGTCAGAAATGGGGAATTCCTTTTCATGTAAATACTTTTGGAGATGAATTAAACATCATAAAGGATACAGATGATGATTTCGATTCTAGGAAGTGAGCACTGATGAAACAATTAGATGCTAGCGGTGGTTGTACAGACATGTGAGTCTCTGTAAAAAAAGATTTAGAAGTGATAAAAAAGGTGAAAAAGACACATCCTGATACAGTATTCTTGCCAATCTTTATCACAGATGGTGCGGCAAATGAATGAATTACTTGACAAGCTCTGATAGAACTTATTAAATGATTTAAATGATTATCAATGATGATCGGAATTGGTGTTGATGAATATAAATTAAAAAACTGGTATCCAGATTCCAAAGTAATAAGCTTGGATAGTCCTAGCGAGATTATTACCAAATTGTTGAATGAATTGAAAAAATTCTTCAAACAAAACAAATCAAAAATATTCAAAGTAACTAGTGAGTAGTATTTTATATGTAATTTATCAATACATGGCCAAGGAAACGATAGATACAACAAATAAATTCATCCTCCCTGCAAATGGAGATGTTTGAAGTGAAGAAGCGAGGAGACAACTCATTGAGGACCTCCAAAAAATCACCCCAGAAGATATCAATGCTCTAAGTGAAGCTATAGCCAAAGCAAATGATTGGACAGAAATAGAAAATTTAAAATTTGATGAGATAGTAAGACTAGCAGAGATTTGATGAAAGCCACTATTTTTGGCTACAGAAAATTGAAAAGATTTCATTATGTGGTGAAAAGAGAAATGTTGAGAAGATTTTGATTTTGTACGAGATCAGGTAGAGATCTGATGAAAACCAGCTTTTGGGGCTAAAAAAGATTGAAAAGCATTCATCATGCGAGGGAAAGAGAAATATTCTGAAGATTTTGATGGTGTATGAAATCCAGTAGAAATCTGATGAAAACCAGCCTTTTGGGCTAAAAAAGATTGAAAATATTTCATCATGCGAGGAAAAGCAAAATATTGAGAAGATTTTGAGGAAATATGAATTCTAGTAGAGGTTTGATGAAAACCAGCCTTTTTGGCTAAAAAAGATGGAAAACAATTTATTATGCGAGGAAGTGAGAAATATGGACAAGATTTTGTTGGAGTATGAAATCCAGTAGAAGTCTGATGAAAGATAGCTTTTAAAGCACGGAAGGATTGAAAAGACTTTATCATGCGAGGGGATGAGAAATATTCACAAGATTTTGCTAATGTATGAGATCCAGTAGATATATGATGAAAGATAACGTTTAGAGCAAAAAAAGATTGAAAAGACTTTATCATGCGAGGGAATGAGAAATATTCACAAGATTTTGATGATGTATGTGATCCAGTAGATATATGATGAAAGATAACGTTTAGAGCAAAAAAAGATTGAAAACGATTCCTCATGTGGTGAAAAGAGAAATATTCAGAAGATTTCGATTACATATGGAACCCAGTAGAAATCTGATGAAAACCAGCCTTTAAAGCAAAAGAAAATTGAAAATATTTCATGATGTGGTGAAAAGAGAAATGTTGAGAAGATTTTGATGAAGTATGAGATCTGGTAGAGATATGATGAAAACCAGCATTTTGGGTTAAGAAAGATTGAAAAGAATTCCTTATGCGATGAAAAGGGAAATATTCACAAAATTTTGATTATGTATGGAACCCAGTAGAAATCTGATGAAAACCAGCCTTTAAAGCAAAAGAAAATTGGAAATATTTCATCATGCGAGGAAAAGAGAAATGCTGACAAAAATGTGATGATATAACAGATCCAGTAGAGATCTGATGAAAGCCAGCATTTCTAGCCAAAAAAGATTGAAAAAAAATTCTCATGCGATGAAAAGAGAAATATTGAGAAGACTTTGATGATTTATGACATTCAGTAGGAATTTGATGAAAATTAGCATCCAGAGCTAAGAAACTTATTTCGTGATGAAGTGAGCAATCTTGAGAAGATTTTGATAATATATGAAATCCAGTAAAAATATGATGAAAAATAGTTTTCCCAGTCCAAAAAGATGGAAAACGATTTATCAAAGTATTGCATTTAAATCACTAATAATTCGACGATGACCAAAGAAACGATAAATACAACAAATAAATTTATACTTCCACAGGATGGAGATGCTGCATCTGATGAATCAAGAAAACAGCTAATCGAAAATCTTCAAAACATCACACCAGAAGATATCACATCTCTCAGTGAAGCTATAGTCAAAGCAAATGATCGGACAGAAATAGAAAAATTAAGATTTGATTATGTATGAAATCCAGTAGAGATCTGATGAAAGCCAGTATTTAAGGCTAAAGAACATTGAAAACGATTCCTCATGCGATGAAAAGAAAAATGTTGAGAGAATTATGATGAAATATGAGAAGTAGTAGATGCTTGATGAAAGCCAGCATTCAAAGCAAAAGAACATTGAAAACGATTCCTCATGCGATGAAAAGAAAAATGTTGAGAGAATTATGATGAAATATGAGAAGTAGTAGATGCTTGATGAAAGCCGGCATTCAAAGCAAAAAAAGATTGAAAAAAAATTATTATACGATGAAAAGAGAAATATTGAGAAGATTGTGATTATGTATGTGATCCAGTAGATATATGATGAAAGATAACGTTTAGAGCAAAAAAAGATTGAAAACGATTCCTTATGTGGTGAAAAGAGAAATATTCAGAAGATTTCGATGACATATGGAGCCCAGTAGAAATCTGATGAAAACCAACCTTTAAAGCAAAAGAAAATTGAAAATATTTCATCATGCGAGGGAATGAGAAATATTCGGCGGATTTTGACGGGATAAGAGACATAGTAGAGATATGATGAAAACCAGCATTTGTGGCTACAGAAAATTGAAGACAATTCGTTATGCGATGAAAAGAGAAATGTTGAGAGGATTTTGATCTTGGTAAGGTGTGATGAAATCTAGTAGAAATCTGATGAAAACCACTATTTTGGGTTAAAAAAGATTGAAAAGAATTCCTTATGCGATGAAATGAGAAATATTCACAAGATTTTGATCATATATGGAGCCGAGTAGAGATCTGATGAAAGCCAGCATTTACAGCATCAGAAGATTGAAAATGATTTTTTATTCGATGAGACGAGAAATATTTATTAGATTTTGATAGCGTAGTGTGTCTAGGAGAAATCTGATGAAAACCAGTATTTAAAACAAAGGAAAATAGAAAACGATTTCTTATACGATGAAAAGAAAAGTGCTGACAAAATCTTGATAAGGTATGAAAACTAGTAGAGATCTGATGAAAGCCAGCATTTGTGGCAAGAAAAGATTGGAAAGAATTCCTTATTCGATGAAAAGGGAAATACTGACAAAAATTTGATTCAATATGAGATCCAGTAGAAATCTGATGAAAACCAGCCTTTAAGGCTAGAAAAAATTGAAAAGAATTCCTCATTCGATGAAAAGGGAAATACTGACAAAAATTTTATTCAATATGAGATCCAGTAGAGATCTGATGAAAGCCAGCATTTTTAGCAGAAGAAAATTGAAAAGAATTTATCATGCGATGAAAAGAAAAATATTCAGAGGATTTTGAGAGGATATGAGATCCAGTAAAAATATGATGAAAAATAGTTTTTCCAGCCAAAAAAGATGAAAAACGATTTATCAAAGTATTGTCTTTAGATCACTAATAATTTGACCATGACCAAAGAAACGATAAACACTAATAATCAATTCATCCTCCCACCAAATGAAGATGTTTGCTCAGAAGAAGCGAGGAGACAACTCATTGAGGACCTCCAAAAAATCACCCCCGAGCAAGCCAGAGCAGTAGGAGAAGAACTAGAAAAAAACCAGAAAGAATTGCAAGAGAAAAAGCTAGAGAATCCCCAATCACTTCTAGACTATCGCCAAGCATGGAAAGAAAAAATAGAAAATATTAATAATGGAAGTAAAGAGAAAATCATCAAAGCAGCGAAAAATATCCCCGTGAAAGTGAAGATAGATGATGATGGAAGTAGATTGCTAGAATTCAAGCTATGAGGCAGGACACGAAAAATATTAGATCCAAAATTAGAGAAATATTCCGAAAGTTTTAGACCTAATTGGGGATATGCTGATTCTATAAATAGACTATATGACTATAATTATGTAACATTAATATGAATGTGGTGAAATGTGGATAAGTGGGGAAATGAGAAACTAAGAGACTATGTACAACAAAAACAACAAGAATGATTAGATATCGCAACAGAGGAACAAATTAAAGAGATTCTTTCAGCTTTATGAGAAAAAACAAAACTGGATAAACCCCAAGATCAAATAGCGATGTTTATGTATCTAACTTGAATGGATTGATCGTATTGGCTAAAAAACACATCATTAAGATGACGCTCCATGCTGGGATGCAACGTTAGGAGTCGTGGATTCTACTCTAGCGATGCTGACAGCAATGCGAATTTGTGTATGATTGCTTGTGACTAGGCGATAGCTAGGATTCCCACTGACAGAGTCGGGAAATCACAGTTAGAGGAAATATCCCGAGCCTATAAAATATTTAAATACTAATCTTAAAAATGACCAAAGAAACGATAAACACTAATAATCAATTCATCCTCCCACAAAATGAAGATGTTTGCTCAGAAGAAGCGAGGAGACAACTCATTGAAGACCTCCAAAAAATCACCCCCGAGCAAGCCAGAGCAGTATGAGAAGAATTAGAAAATTTAAACTGACAGAGAAAACAGGAGGAAGAACAGAAAAAGTGGAATCTAGATACAGAAAGATTATCTGATGAATTACCATGATATGCACAGGAAATTAGAGAAAATTTTTTGGAATTAAAAGGGATAAACAAGTTGGGAGAGATAGATAAATTCGTGAGTGACTTAGAAGCCAAAGGCTACATCAGTAGATGTAGTTATGACTGAGGATTAGTAGTACTGATAAATATACCATGATATCCATCACTTAAATATCTTGAGCCAAATTTTGCCGAACATTCATTAGATGGTCTATACAGATGAAGATTTGGTCCATATTGCCAAGAAATCCCATATGAATTTGGAGGTAAAGAAATCAAAAAGAGTGCAGTCAAATATGGATGAATTTGATTATTGCCGATGAGGACACAGAGAGATAGCCGAGATAATTTCCCATTATACACTTACCTAAAAGATACTATGGAAAAAAATAATCTATCTTTCGTGAGTGACAAACATGACAAAAAATTTTTGAAAATTTTGTGAGAATATTACAAAAAATGTACCTGAGACGATGATATCTCTACAAGTGAGTTGATAGCAATGCGTACACGTGTATTGCTCTCATGATGATATCGGATACAGAAAAGTGAATGATGATTCCTAGCATGAGTAATAGAGTGTAGGGATGATCACTGTGGATTTCCATTTCTTTGACCAGATGAATTTCAATATGTGAGTTTTTTCCTGACAGATTTAGAGCTATTGCCAGAAGATTACAATTATGGGAGTGAATAATGATTAATGAGAGATTAATAATGATAAGACTTTCCAGCTTCAATAGTTCAAATTCTATAGATTTGTTCAAGGAGTGTGAGTTTCGCAAGTCAGTGGGGGAGTGTGATTTTTCCAAAAGCAATTTTTTTTGCACCAATTTTTACTAATTCATCCTCATTAAGTCA
>Ga0247608_10004432_pt1 | contig 15721 bp, 13 predicted proteins | sample 176DNAGHGlowgp2_FD_193490 | JGI IMG/M metagenome (GOLD analysis project Ga0247608, IMG submission 193490) | Sheep rumen microbial communities from Palmerston North, Manawatu-Wanganui, New Zealand - 1766 DNA GHGlow gp2 | ecosystem: Host-associated > Mammals > Digestive system > Stomach > Rumen ... | reverse complement strand
GTGTCTGAAGGTGCAGCTGTTCGTGATCTTCGCATGCATGCTTTACACATCCTTTGGCATGGCCAGTACGGTTCTGAAAAAAGACCGGATTACGAACTGGGTTACTGCCCTGTTATGTGCATCTTCTCCGGCCGTCTATACAATGCTGTTCAACAGAAGCATGCTGGAGGATGGATGCGCGCTTGTCTTTGTGCCATCTGTAATCAGCACCCTGTCCATGCTCAGCGCTTCAAAAGGAAAGGGCTGGCTGAAGCTTGCGGCAGAGATTTCCCTGGCCTTTCTTTTCTCACCGTTCTATGGAGCCGTACTGATCGGTCTTTCCCTGCTTTACTGTCTTCTTCACTTTCGAAGCGTGATTTCAGATAAAACAGACTGGATCGGAGCCGGTCTGACGGTTCTGCTGATCGGAAGTCTGATTATCTGTACAGAGATCCCGTACCGTTTTCTTCTCAGTCAGGGAAACTGGCGGGTGGAAGGAGTCCGTGCCCTTTTGTCCCGGGGAGTCGGTCTTCATGATCTGCTGGATGTGATTCCGTTTTCCTTTGATCACATGGCGTCTACCCCGGGGCTTGTTCTTCTGTTTCTTTCCTGGATGGTATTCCGTGTCAGAGGAAAGAAGCGATGGAAGTTCGTATGGGAATGCACCGTCATGGGATACGTGCTGGTTTTTCTTTCCACCAGCATGATGCCATGGTCTCTGTTTCCGCTTGCCTCTTTCATGAAGGACCCGGCAAGACTGCTTCCGATTGCCTGTGTGCTGCTGGCGGCGGGGAGCGGGTTTGTACTTTCCAGCTATCCGTTTGATCCGGAGAACAGACCCTATATCCGCCGCAGTATTGCCGGTCTTTCCGCTGTCATGATCCTGATGATGATCAATACCCAGTATCATTACGCCGGGGAGATTACCGGTGACTATACCCAGAAGCAGTTCTCGGATGATGGAATCATGATGCGGAATGAAGACAGTCTGTACAATCAGTCGGAATGCGGAAATGGATGGTATCTTCCGGATTCTGATTACAGCTGGCGCAGTCAGAAGCGCAGAGTGCGGAATAACAGTTCTTCGCTTTCCTTTGTGGAAACAGACGGGGTGATGATTGCGGACAACGCGGCGGAAGGAACCGTTGTATTTCCGAAAATCTGGTATCCGGGCTATCGCGTGGTACTGGTGAAAGACAAGGACCGTATTGTTTCTGAAACAGAAGCGGAGCCTGGTACCGGCCTTGTGAAAGCGGAAATAAAGAGTGATGTACCGGTACGGGTTGAACTGCGGTATGAGACCCCGGCTGTATTCCGTACATGCAGGAATGTATCTGCTGTGATGTGGATTCTCTCTGTTTTATTATCCGCAGGAATCCGGATCGTATTGAAACAAAGGAGGAAACCATGAACAGATGGAATTATGGAACCGGTTCTATTCTTGCGGCGGCTTCATCCATCCGCAGATATTACGGACTGAAGACATACAGCCCCACAAGTCCATTACTGGACAGGTGGCTCAATGAATATTCCTTCCGTTGTGTCATTGTGATTCTGGCGGATGCCATGGGAAGCTTTATCCTGCCAAAGCATCTTTCTTCCGAAAGCTTTCTGCGTCGGCATGTATGCATGGATATGGAAACGGTGTTTCCGACCGCAACCACCGCCGCAACGACTGCACTGCGCACGGGACAGCCTCCTTCCAGAACCGGATGGATCGGCTGGTCCCAGTATTTTTCGGAAAAGAATGATCTTGTGATTCCCTTTCTGTCAAAAGGCATGTATTCCTCCAGGCAGTACGAACCGCATCTTGCCGAAAAACTGCTGAAAACGGAATATACCGTCGATCAGCTGAATCAGGCCGGCATTCATGCGGAAAACGTCTGGCCTTCCTTTGGCGAAACCAATCCCTGCAGGGATTATCATGAAGTGGCGGAAACCACCCTGCGTCTTTCGGAAAAGAAGGATATCCGGTTCATCTACGCGTACTGGGATCTTCTGGATACCCTGATGCATCGAAACGGTACGGATCATGTTCTGGTGAAGGAAGAACTGGAAACCATCAATCAGTATACGGAATCCCTGGCAGAGCGGATGCCCGGTGACTGCGGGCTGATTGTGATGGCGGATCATGGCCAGGTGGATACAGATACGATTGATCTCAGAAAATATCCGGAACTCCTTGACTGTCTGATCCATGCGCCCATGCTTGAGGCAAGGATGACTGCCTTTGCGGTAAAAGAGGAAAAAAAGGAAGCGTTTGAAACCCGGTTTCTGAAGTGCTTCGGGAAGGAATTCGCGCTGGTGAAGTCCGATGAGATGCTCCGACAGGGCTGGTTTGGAGACGCATGCGGGCCCGCGTTTCGGAAAGAGTTCATCGGCGATTATGTCAGCTATGCGCTTGCCGCTTCCCGGTTTGGCATGAACGACGCACAGCTGAATACGAAAGGAGATCATGGATCCATTCTGAAGCAGGAGCGTACGGTTCCTCTGATACTTTATCCGGATCCGGTACATGGAATATGATGAAAAAACGATATCTGCATGTGCTGCTGTGTTTCTGCATGCTTGCAGGATGCGCGGCCGCAAAAGAAAAGACAGAGGAAACATCTTCTCCGCAGGCTTCCAGTGAACCAGCCGGCAGTACCGGCATGGAAAGCGGCGGGGTGAAGGATTATGAAACCTACCGCAGCGCTGTTGAAGCGGCTGTACTTTCGGAATCATTTTCAGCCGGGTTAAAGCGCAGCTATGACATGAACTATGACAGCGGTTCCATTTCCACCTATGACATGGATGGAGTATATGAACAGAATCATGAGCTGATTCATCTGAACCAGCATATGAACGCGGACGGACTGCAGTCGGAAACGGAAGGCTGGTATGAAGACGGGCGGCTGTATATGACCTACAACGGTGTCCGGTATTACGAAGACATGGGAGCGGATCAGGTACGCGAAGTTCTGCTGGTGCCTCTGGGTCTGCATGTCCTTTCGGAGGATGTGACAGAACAGATTGAAATCAGCACGGTCAGCCAGGGGACCTGCTATACGGTTACCCTTCGTCCTGAAAAAGCGCGGCCGGTATTTGAGCGAATCTATGACATCTACGGCCTGGCACAGTATCCGGACTACACCATAGAGAAGGCTGTCATTACCCAGACAGTAAACGGTACGGTTCCGATCAGCGAAAAGACAGAATTCATCTGCCGTCTGGTGGATCAGGGAATAGAGGTAAATGTCACAAGCCGCTCGGAAGCGGAGTATATCAGCGGATGCACGCTTTCTCTTGATGACCGTCTGAAACAGTCCTTCAAGGAGTATGTGAACTATACCGATATCGATACCTCAGCGATATCCGAAGCGGATGTCACGAGTGATCTTCCGGAAGCCACGGCGACGGAAACCCTGAAGAAGCGTCTTCAGAACCGGCTGAACTATACGGTTCAGGAGGATGGAACCTTCTTTACTGAATTCAATGAGAATGAATCCTACCGCTTTGACTTTGCCAACCATATCTTCACTTACAGCAACCGCACCAGCCGGTATATCTATAACTGGGAGGGTGAAATCGGCGGATTCGGAAGTACCTGCACCCTCGATTTTGTCAGCGGCGTAAAGACTGACGGATGTGATGAGTCGGTGGAACAGATGATACGGAATGTACGTTCCTTCATGGCCATGGAGCTGTATTACTGCGGGGTGTCCATGGATGATCTGCGTGTGGAAGCAAAAAAAGAATAGCCAGAAAAACAATAAACCCTTAGAATGTACAGAGTAAAAAAAGGAGGATACTATGCGGGCAGTGATTTCGGTTGTCGGCAAAGACCGGCCGGGCATTCTCGCCTTTGCGGCCAGTGAGTGCGCAAGACGGGGAATCAATATTGAAGATGTGACACAGAAGGTTCTGGAGGATATGTTTACGATGATCATGATTGTGACCATTCCGGAAGACCGTCATGAATATCATGTATTCGCCAAGGAGCTGGAAGCTGCCGGTGAAGAGCAGTCACTGAAGATTCATGTCATGCATGAGGATATCTTCAACGCCATGCATCGGATTTAGGAGCGGCTATGAGAAGTGATTATATACTGGAAACCGTGCGGATGATAGATGAGGAATGCCTGGATATCCGCACGATTACAATGGGCATTTCTCTGCTGGACTGCGCGGATCAGGATATCGACAGATCCTGTGAGAAGATCTATGCCAAGATTACCAGAAAGGCAGAGCGTCTGGTGAAGACCGCCCGGGATATTTCTCTTGAATACGGGATTCCGATCATCAACCAGAGAATATCGGTTACCCCGATTTCCCTGCTGATATCGGTGGGCGGCGGCGATCCGGTGAAATACGCGAAAACCCTGGACAAAGCCGCGAAGGATGTCGGCGTGAATTTCATCGGCGGATATTCCGCGCTGGTTCAAAAAGGCATGACAGAAGGAGACCGGGCTTTGATTGAGTCGATCCCGGAGGCACTGGCCTGCACGGATATCGTATGCGCAAGCGTCAATGTCGGTTCCACCAAAGCCGGCATCAATATGGACGCGGTGGCGCTGATGGGAAGAATAGTCCGCGAGTGCGCGGAAAAAACAAAGGATAACAACTGCTTCGGGGCATCCAAGCTGGTGATCTTCTGCAATTCCGTGGAGGATAATCCGTTCATGGCCGGTGCGTATCATGGCATTACGGAACCGGATACCGTCATCCATGTCGGTGTCAGCGGCCCGGGTGTCGTCCGGGAGGCTGTGAGGGAAGCCGGGCCGGATAAGTCCATGAATGAAATCGCGGAAGTAATAAAAAAGACGGCTTTCAAGATTACCCGCATGGGACAGCTTGTGGGAACGCTTGCGGCCGAACGGCTCAAGGTACCGTTCGGTATTGTGGATCTCTCGCTGGCCCCGACGCCGGCGGTCGGTGACTCGGTTGCCAGAATTCTGGAGGAAATCGGTCTGGAACAGTGCGGCGGACCAGGGACGACGGCATGTCTGGCCATGCTGAATGACGCGGTGAAAAAAGGCGGCGTCATGGCAAGCTCTTCCGTGGGCGGCCTTTCCGGTGCCTTCATTCCGGTTTCTGAGGACGCGGGAATGATTGAAGCGGCGGAAAAAGGCGTTCTTTCCATTGAGAAACTGGAAGCGATGACGGCGGTCTGTTCGGTCGGTCTGGATATGATCATCATTCCCGGCGACACCACCGCTGAAACCATCGCTGCGATGATTGCGGATGAAGCCGCGATCGGAATGGTGAACAACAAAACGACTGCCTGCCGGCTGATTCCGGCAATCGGCAAAAAGGTCGGTGATACTCTGAACTTCGGCGGACTGCTGGGATATGGACCGGTGATGCCGGTCAGAATGGTGAAGCCGGATGTCATGATTCAGCGGGGAGGGAGAATTCCTTCGCCGATTCACAGTCTTAAAAACTGAGCAGGGAAACCTGCGCGCATACCGTGGGTTGACAGGCAGCGAAAGGAGGAAGGATATACATGGATGGAAAAAACGGTGTTCTGATGCAGTATTTTGAATGGTATCTTCCGGAAAGCTGCGGACTTTGGAAACAGGCAGTAAAGGAAGCAGGGAGCCTTGCGGAAAAGGGGATTACGGCAGTCTGGCTTCCGCCCGCATACAAAGGGGCATTTGGAAAAAAGGATGTCGGATACGCTGTCTATGATCTGTTCGATCTTGGAGAATTCAATCAGAAGGGATCCGTGGCGACCAAGTACGGGACAAAGGAGGAATATCTCCGTGCGATTGAGGCGTTTCAGAAAGCCGGCATGGAGGTATACGCGGACATCGTTCTGAATCAGATGATCGATGGAGACGAGGAAGAAACGGTGGAAGTGGTGGAATGCGAAAACACGGACCGCGAAAAGGAAATCTCCGGCGAGGAAACCATTGTATCCAGGACGGTATTCACCTTTCCCGGCAGACATGGAAAATATGATGACTTTACCTGGAATAAGAATCATTTTTCCGGGAGTGATATTGATGAGAAGGACAGCCGCAGATCCATCTTTCTCTTTGACGGATCGAGATGGAGTCCGAATGTGGATGGTGAAAACGGGAACTTTGACTATCTGCTCGGCCTGAATGTCAATTTTGAAAACCCGGAAGTCAGAGAACATCTGATCAAATGGGGGAAATGGTATATCGATACCTGTCACATGGACGGTTTCCGGCTGGATGCCGTCAAACACATCGATTTTACCTTTTTTCCGGAATGGCTGAATGCCATGCGGGAACACGCCGGAAAGGAGATGTTTGCGGTCGGGGAATACTGGAACGGGGATGTAAACCATCTGATAAAGTTTCAGGAAGAAACCGGAACCTGCATGTCACTGTTTGATGTGCCGCTTCATTACAGACTGCACAGCATTTCCGAAGACGGAGAGAACAGTGATCTCCGGGATCTTCTGAACGGCACAATGACGGCGGCGGATCCGATTCATTCCGTTCTTTTTGTGGACAACCACGATACCCAGGAAGGCCAGGCCCTTGCGAGCCCGGTTCAGGCATGGTTTGTGCCGCAGGCCTATGCGTTTATTCTGCTGAGGCAGGAAGGGTATCCATGTATCTTCTATGGAGACTATTACGGCCTTGCGTCCAGAAACGGGCAGCAGTTCCGGGAAATCATTGACCGGATGCTGGAGGTCAGAAAAACCTGCATGACGGGGGAAAGTCATGATTACTTCGATGATCCCGGAACCGTCGGCTGGACCTTTGAGGGAGATGAAACCGGAAACGGAAAGGGATTTGCGGCGATGATTACCTGCCGGGATGGCGGGACAAAGACAATGTATGTCGGCAAAGCGCACGCCGGTGAAACCTGGAAGGATGTTTCCGGAAACAGTAATGAGGAGACGGTGATTGATTCAGACGGAAATGGAACTTTCACATGTCCCGCCGGTTCCCTGAGCTTCTATATCAGAAAAGAAGACGCGGAGCGCTAGAAAGCAAAAATACAGAAAAAAGGGACAGGTCCTGTGCTTTGGCAGACGGATCTGTCCCTTTAAACAGCAAGTCATGTGCCGCCTGTCAGACAACAGCGCGGCCGTCAGTTCAGTCGGAAGATTTGGAAAGAGGTACGCCGGCGTTCCATGCCTGTCCGGCTTTTTCTCCGACGGTGTAGTAATCATTGCGGAACTGATCGAACATCAGAGCGTTGAGTTTTGTGACATCCACCTTTCCTTTTTCGTCCAGAACGGATTCTTCCGCCTTGACGCCGCGGATGGTTCCGACAATGCCGAATACGGTTTCGGTTTCCACAATCTCTGCCAGCTCGCATTCCATCACAACAGGGAATTCCTGAATGATCGGTGCCTGAACAAGCTCGCTTTTTTCAGCGTGGAGGCCGGAACGGGCAAATTTGTCCGGTGTCTTATTGCCGCTGACAATCCCGAAGTAGTCCGCTTCTTTAATATGATCTCTGTCCGCAAGCGCGACAGTAAATGCCTTTGTGACGCGGAGATTGGCTACGGTCTTTCGGTCTTCACCGAGGAAAAGAATGATTTTGTCATAATCACAGATCTGCCCCCAGGCGCAGTTCATGACATCCACCGTACCGTTTTCATCATAGGTTCCGACCATCAGAACCGGCATGGGAAATACCGCAAGTGCTTTTCCGATATCTTTTTTCATGAAAGTCTCCTTTTTCTTTTCCTTATCATATCAGTATTTTCAAAACAAGTCGGGATTTTTGGTTATCATTAATGAAAAGAGGAGACAGCTATGATCATCGGAGCAGTAATGGTGCCGCATCCGCCGATTGCGGTCAGTGAAATCGGAAAAGGAGAGGAGAAGAAGATTCAGCCGACTCTCGACAGCTTTCATGCCATGGCCCGTTTTGTGAAACAGCTCAGACCGGAAACCATTCTTCTGATCACCCCGCATTCCATCTGTTACCGGGACTGGTTCAACGTTTCAGACGGAGCCAGGGCATATGGTGATTTTTCGAATTACCGTGCGCCTTCCGTACAGTTTGAAGTCCGTTATGATCAGGATTTTACGGACCGGCTGACGGATTTCTGCGAGCGGGAGGGATTTCCGGCCGGGACGCAGTATGACCGGGAGAAATATCTGGATCAGGGGACAATGGTTCCGCTCTATTTTCTGAATCAGGAATATACGGATTATAAACTGGTGCGGCTCAGTTTTTCCGGAATGTCACTGGCTGAGCATTACCGGTATGGCATGATGCTTCAGAAACTCTGTGAGGGAAATGACCGGCGTTATCTCATTATGGCAAGCGGGGATCTCTCTCATTGTCAGAAGGAAGACGGGCCGTATGGATTCCGGGAAGAAGGGGTGCTCTATGATGAGCGGATCATGAAGACAATGAGCACAGGGAACTTCCTGGAGCTTCTGGAATACGACAGTGTCTTTCTGGAGAAGGCGGAGGAATGCGGACACCGGTCCTTTACGGTCATGGCCGGAGCGCTCGACGCCATGGCTGTGCGGCCGAAGCCGCTCACCCATGAAGCGACACTCGGAGTCGGTTATGGATTTGTGCTGTATGAGATAGCCGGAAGGGACCATTCACGGAATTTTCTGGATCAGTATGAGACAAAGCTTCGTGAATCCATCCGCTCAAGAAGTCAGGATCCCTGGGTTGCGCTGGCAAGAAAAACGATAGAGACCTGGATCAGGGAACGGCGCATTACCTCCATCCCATCCAACTGCCCTAAGGAGCTATTGGAGAAGCAGGCTGGTGTCTTTGTGTCGATTCATGAAAACGGCATGCTGAGGGGATGCATCGGTACAATCATGCCGGTCCAGATGTGTGTGGCAGAGGAAATCGTTCATAACGCGATCAGTGCCTGTTCCCGTGATCCAAGATTTGATCCGGTCCGGGTGGAGGAACTTCCGTATCTTGAGATATCCGTTGATGTGCTGAGTGAACCGGAAGTCTGCGAAAAGGATCAGCTGGATGTAAAGCGCTATGGGGTGATCTGTTCCACTGCGGATGGGAAAAGAGGACTGCTTCTGCCGGATCTTGACGGGGTGGATTCCGTGGATCAGCAGATCGCGATTGCCTGTTCCAAGGGAGGAATTGATCCTGAAATCGACCATGTGATTCTGGAAAGGTTTGAAGTAATCCGCCATGCCTGATATCATCTGTGATCTGTGTTTTCATCACTGTGTGCTGAAGGAAAACGGGACCGGCTTCTGCCATGTCCGCCGGAATGAAAACGGGCGGAATGTTCTGATCAGTCATGGCCGGATTACATCGCTTGCGCTTGATCCGATTGAGAAAAAGCCGCTGGCCATGTATTATCCGGGAAGCAGGATTCTTTCCGTCGGGTCCTATGGATGCAATCTCGCCTGTCCGTTCTGCCAGAACCATGAGATTTCCCTTGATGAAAACGCCGGGTATTACAGCCGTGTTCTTTCCCCGGAAGATCTTGCGGAACTGGCTCTTGAGACAGAGGACAATCTCGGAGTGGCTTTTACCTATAATGAACCTTTGATTTCCTGGGAATATATTCTGGATACCGCAGCCTTGATCCGCCCGAAGGGAAAGAAGACCGTACTGGTATCCAACGGCTGTGCAGAGGAGAAAATCATCCGGAAGATCCAGCCGTACATAGACGCGGCGAATATTGATCTCAAGGGAGACCGGGCATTCTACCGGGAACTGTCCGGAAGCTATGATCAGGCAAAGAGGACCATCGAACTGCTCAGCCGCAGTGCGCATGTTGAAATCACGATTCTTGTGATTCCGGGAAAGAATGACAGAAAAGAATGGATTGAGGAAGAAAGCAGATGGATCGCGTCACTGAATCCTGAGATTCCTCTTCATCTCACCCGGTATTTTCCGCGATACCGGTATACCATCCCGGAAACACCGCCGGAAACCATACTGGAATTAAAGAAAACCGCCGGGCAGTATCTGCGTCATGTATTCGCCGGAAACATGCATGCATTCTACAGGAGGCGGAAATGAGCGCCTTGCCGGAAGAAATCCTTCGAAAGGCCAGGGAGAACCATGTGCCGGTCATGATGGACTCGGGCATGGGGTTTCTGCTTGACTATATCTCTCATCATCCGGAGATCCTGAGGATTCTTGAATGCGGAACAGCAGTGGGACTCTCGGCGATCCGGATGGCTTCACTGCGGGAGAATCTTCTGATCGATACCCTGGAAATCGATCCCCGCATGGCCGATGAGGCGATCCGGAATATTCATGATGTGGGACTGGATGACCGGGTGTTTGTACACTGCATTGACGCTTCTCTGTATGAGACGCATCAGTATTATGATCTGTTCTTCATAGATGCCGCAAAATCACAGTACCGGATGTATCTCGAACATTTTTATGAGAATTCTCATGCCGGTTCCGTCTTTGTCTTTGACAATATGAACTTTCACGGAATCGTGGATCACCCCGAACGGTCACAGAATCGCAGTACGCTTCAGATGACAAGGAAAATCCTGAAATTCAGGAACCATATGCTGGAAGATGCGCGGTTTGAAACCGTATTCCATCCCCAGTACGGGGATGGAATTCTGATCAGCGTACGGAAAGTCTGAAATGGAACGGCTTTCATTGAAAGGTTTCGGGAACTGCGGCAGGAAATTATGTATAATGCATGTTAGACCAAAGAAACCGGATGATCCGGTAAAGGGGGAATTATGAAGAAGTATATGACATCAATCCTGTCACTTCTGCTGTTTCTGACAGGATGCGGAGGATATCAGCCTCCACAGGCGCCGGCGGAGACAACAGAAGAAACAACGGTTTCTTCTGAACCGTCGGAAACAGCGGATGATCAGAAAGCAACGGAAAATACGGAGACGGATACCGACAATATGATCGAATTACCGAATACCGGTTTTGCGGTTGAGTACACGGATGAGATCGTCAATGCGAAAGGTATGTTCGCGGAACCGGATGACGGCGGTGAAATCGAATACGGATGCGGCATTGTGGTCGGGGCGCTGAACTATCTGCTCCGTGATCAGGAAGAACGGGACGAATTCGATGCCTTCATGAACTCCATCGGGGAGCGTGACATGACGGAAGAGGAAGATGAAAAATACACAACCTACTACAGTCCGACGCTTCCGGTTGCGCAGATCATGGGAATCAACGGCGGCCGCGGTTTTGATGAAATTGCGGCAGAGCTGTTGAAGGACAGGGACGGAATGGTCCGTGACCATATCGAACTTGGCAATAAGGATGGATTCACGTATTATCTTGCCCTGCTGGATGTGAATTATCCGTCTCTTCAGGAACATGTTTCCAGCGCAAAGCCGGAAATGGTGGAGGATTTCGTAAACATGCAGAACATGTTCGCGGAGCATCCGGAATGGTTCCATCTGATTACCAGACAGTCTTCCTTCGTGCCCCCGGAGATCGGCAGTCAGGTAACGTTTGAGACCACTGATCTCGACGGTAATCCGGTAAGCAGTGCGGATGTCTTCTCTCAGCATACCGTAACAGCGGTCAATGTATGGAAAACCTGGTGCGGAAATTGCACGGCGGAATTCCCGGAACTCAATGAAATGCTGGCGAATTACGCGGATCAGGGAGTGGGCCTTGTGACCTACTGCGCAGATGCCAGGGACGCGGATAAGACTGCGGAGGCAAAGGAAATCGTATCCGAATATGCCTTCTCTCAGAACCTTGCATGGTCTGAGTCCATTGAACAGGCATTCCCGGTTGACGGCACACCGTTTACCTACTTTGTGGATTCAGATGGGAAGATGCTTACGTATCCGATTGTCGGAAAGGATCCGGAAAGAGTGGAAGAGTATCTGAAGAAGCTTCTGAACGGAGAAACGATTGAATACTATATTGACAAACCACAGGCCGGCAGTGAGCTGACCTATAGCGTACATGTCGTGGATCAGAACGGTGATCCGGTCAAAGGGGCGGTAGTCAGCTTCTGCAGCGATACCAGCTGCAACGTCGCGGAAACCAACGACAGCGGCATCGCGAGCTATACCGGTCCTGCCTTCCACTATCATGTACAGTTCATCTCTCTGCCGGATGGATATTCCAAAAACAAGGAAGACGCGGGCGGAATCATGGATGACGATGCCAGCACGATGACAGTGGAAGTCACTAAAAACTGAGGAGTGAAGGATGGAAAAAAACGGGAAAGGAGTACTGGTTCTGCAGGCTGGAATCTGTGTTATCATGACCTGCATTCTGGCGTATGCGGCCTTATCGATTTACACCAGCGGGATGGAAGCCCGTCAGGCCGGTGATGCGCTGGCGTGGATCTATACACCGGAAGCCGTTGCGGCCTGGGTGCCGTGGGTTCTGCCGCTGTTTCTGATTTCCCTTGCGGTAAGCGTCTATGCCTGGGTAAAGGGAATCCGGGATGAAGAGGCGGAAAAGCCGGTTGTCGATACAGAAAACACAAGAAACCTTGTCTCGGGAAACAAGGAAATGAATGACGCGATCCGGCAGGAGCGCAGGAAACAGCAGCTGATAACAGCCGGAGGATGGGCAGTGTTTGCCGGTCTGCTGATTCCGGTCCTTCTGTACTTCACCCGGGAAAGCAACTTTCCGGCCGATGATCTGGAAGGAATGTTTGCGGCCATGGCGGCAAACTGCATTCCCTGGATGATCGGTGCCGCCGCGGCACTGGCTGTCAGCTTCGGCATGAAGGAAGCGAGTATGAAAAAAGAAATCGAGCTCAGCAGTCAGGCGGCTCAGCGAAAGACACCGGGAGCGTTCCCGGAAGGAAGGACGGTAAATGCGCGTACTGCATCCATTGTCCGTATCACAGTGCTTGTGCTTGCCATCGTGTTTGTGATTCTTGGAATTTTCACGGGCGGGGCACATGATGTACTGGTTAAGGCAGTCAATATCTGCACGGAGTGTGTCGGCCTTGGATAACGCGAAGATGTCCTGGTGGCAGGCACATAAGCCCACAACCCGCAGACTGGCACAGCTGTACAGCGCCCTGCTGTATAACGCGCATGTCCGCGGCTTCATCGAAGGTGAAATCTATACGGGAAATGCAAAGTACGCGTGTGTTCCCGGCTTCAACTGCTATTCCTGTCCTGGCGCAGTCGGCGCGTGTCCTCTTGGGGCGCTGCAGAATGCGCTTGGATCTCTGGACCATACGGCCGGATGGTACATGATGGGAATCATCCTGCTGTTCGGCATCACGCTTGGACGCACGATCTGCGGCTGGTTCTGTCCGCTCGGACTGATTCAGGAACTGCTGTATAAAATTCCGACGCCGAAGCTTCGGAAGAATTTCGTGACCCGGGCGCTGTCCTATCTCAAGTATATTGTTCTGGCGGTATTCGCTGTCGGACTGCCTCTCTGGTATGGGCTGAAGCACGATATTCCGCTTCCAGGCTTCTGTAAGTATATCTGCCCGGCCGGAACACTGGAAGGCGCGATTGCGCTGCTTTCGAATCCTGCCAATACCGGCCTGTTCGGCCAGCTGGGCATTCTCTTTACCAGAAAGTTCATTATTCTGCTGGTAATCGGTCTTGCCTGTGTATTCAGCTTCCGCAGTTTCTGCCGGTTCCTTTGCCCGCTTGGCGCGATCTACGGACTGTTCAACCGCTTCTGTATCGTGGGAGTACGGGTAGACCGCTCGAAGTGCACGCACTGCGGCGCGTGTACTGCCCACTGCGGGATGGATGTGAAACGGGTTGGTGATCATGAATGCATCAACTGTGCCAGATGCATGAGCGTCTGCAATGCCAAAGCGATTTCCATGAACGCCGGAAGGATCCGGATGATAGATCCGGAGGCGGCAGGAAACGAACAGATCGCCGCGAAAGAGAACAGAAGAAAGCGGATGATCTGGACGGCCGCATGCGCAGTGCTTGTGGCAGCGCTGGCCTGGTTCAATATCTTTGATCCGTCTTTGAATCCATTGGTCACAACCTCAGCGGATGGAGAAACAGCCGAAACAGTTGAGGGAGATGTGACGGAAATCGCAGATGAATGGCAGAGCGACGCGCCGGTTGGCTATGAGGTCGGTCAGCAGCTTCAGGACTTCACGATCACCTGTACGGATGGCAGTGAATTCCATCTCGCGGACCATCGCGGCAAGGTCGTATTCATCAATCTCTGGGCAACCTACTGCACACCATGCGTCATGGAGCTTCCGCACTTTGACGCGATCGCGCAGGAACATTCCGATGATCTTTCGATCATTGCGGTACATTCCTCTCAGGCTGCCAAAGGCGTTGACGATTTCCTGCAGGATAAGAACTATCAGATCTTATTTGCGATAGACACGGCTGACAAGACGGTATGGAATATCGTCAATGGCTCCACTACGATGCCGCAGACGATTGTGCTCAACCGCAGGGGAGAAGTGATCTTCAACGAAAAGAGATCCATGACTCCGGAAATGCTGGAACAGCTCTACAGTCAGGCATCTGAGTAAAACTGAAAAAAGCAGGGGTGAGAAAGGCGGCTATACGCCAGAGAGAACACCTCTGCTTTTTTCTTTATCCGGAAAAAGAAGAAACCGGCATATGCCGGTCTGATCTTCTGAAATCAGGTTCTTTCAGGTATCTCAGAAAGAATTCAGTCTTCCAGGTATGCGCTCGGAATCCGCTCATCTTCCAGAGTGAAGTATCCGTTGGTAGCCTTGATGAAATACTTTCTCTTTTTGTTGCACCAGTAAACCTTGTGATAGTATTTGCCGACCCGGTACTTGCCCCTCATCGCGGAGATGATGTGTTTCTTCATGCAGTAAGGGCAGAATCTCACATTGTTGTTGTCAATAACAAACTTACCGCCGCTTACTTCATCGAGTTCATCATCTTCAAGTTCCTGAACAACCTTTACTTCTTCTTCCATAGTTTTCTCCTTTTCCAATATGCCCTGTTTTACTACCGATCTTACAGGCGGGCTGATTCAGTCATTCCGGGAATCACTCAATTCCCTGACCAAAATTACATACGAAGATCTGTGGTTATTCTACACGCTTTTCTTCCTGTTTTTTCAACAATAATCAGAAAAAGAGTCTGTTTTTCCGATCCTGACCGCGTGATATACAGAACAGAAGGGTTCTCTGTTCCGCCATAATGAAGGAATCCCGATCCGTCTTTCCAGGAACGATTCATACCGCCATAAGAAAACCCATCCCTGAGTAAGAGATGGGATACTGCATATGAATCAGAAGTGTCTCCCGCCGCTGGAAGAAGAGAATCCGCTGCTGTGGTAGCTGTGGCTGGAGCCGCTGCTTCCGCCGCCTCCGGAATCCCGGTGAATCCGTGTCGTCGTTCTGGTTTTGTTGATGAAGATATCCTGCGTGGAGGTCAGCTTCACACCGTTTTTCACCAGATATTTCATGGCTTCCGTCGCAATACCGATGTTGGTATTCTGCAAGGACACCACCCAGGTAATCAGCAGAGAGAGCAGGGCCGCGATGACTCCCACAAAAGGAAGTCTAGAAAGGAAGATTTCGCGGCGCTGAGCCGGGCTGGTAGTGACGGTTGTCGGATTGATGGCCGGATCGGTGTATGTCGGTACGTAGTACTGATAGCCGGAGTCTGTAAGGATATCATCACATTTGCGGATGAATCCCTCCGCGGCGCCGTACCAGTCCCCGTTGTAGAGATAATCCAGGACAAGATCGTTCAGACGGTCCAGGTTGTAGGAACTGAAGGTATCTTTGGCAGCGCCATACGCGACACTGTCATAATACCGGTCCCCTTCGGAGATAGCGAGCAGAACGCCGCTCGCGCCGTCTCTGTTTCCCTCGTCATATCCAAGGTCGTAGTTCATGAAGATTCCTCTGGCAAAACTGCTT
>Ga0247608_10004431_pt1 | contig 15723 bp, 20 predicted proteins | sample 176DNAGHGlowgp2_FD_193490 | JGI IMG/M metagenome (GOLD analysis project Ga0247608, IMG submission 193490) | Sheep rumen microbial communities from Palmerston North, Manawatu-Wanganui, New Zealand - 1766 DNA GHGlow gp2 | ecosystem: Host-associated > Mammals > Digestive system > Stomach > Rumen ... | reverse complement strand
TATCTTTATGTCCTTTAAATCACTTGAACTTTCAATCCAACGTGCCGTCTTTATCAGATAGGCAATTCTTTTAGCTCTTGTCGGAGTGTCAATCCGTCCATATTTACTTTCCACGCATTGTTTTGCGGCCTCGTTATAATCTTTTGTCCGGATAGCTTCAAGCATTTTTCTAAACCCTTTTAGTCCGTCCCATCCTAATTGATAACACATATCTAGTAAAGCATATTGTCTGTCTTTGTCAAGATAGTACCAATATCCAAGTGTTTTTAATTTTTCCAAGCATATTTCCATATCATTTCGGAGAAGCATGGCCGCTGCATTTTTTGTTATACCACGTTCCCAATCTCCAAGGGCCTTTTTTTCTTCCAAGGTAAACTGTCTTGCTTCAAGATTATGGCCATACCCTATTGTCCACTTTCCGGCCGTGCATTTATATTTTTTGTCTTTAAACCCTTCATGAAATTGAAGTCTTTTCTCCCACTCTGTCATTTTCCTTCTCCCAATTTAAAAAGGCTTTAAGCCAAGTTAACATTTTTCCACTCCTCAAAGTTTAGTGGATTTTTCTCCCACCAGTTCTCCTCTTTGGTGTAGTCCATAAGATACTTGCGATAGTCAGCAATATCTTGCTTTAGGGTTTCATCAAGTTCTTCCCACATTAAAGGTTTAGATTGGTAGAAATCCACATGCTCAGCAAAGTATTGCTCACGAACTTTTTTTACTTCACGTTTTTTAGCGGTGAAGTTTTCATCAATAATAAGCTTCTCTCCATCCCAAACATAGTTTGAAATGTTATCAAACTCGTCTTTTGTAATTTCTATACAAATAACCCCATCATCAATTCTTTTTGCTTGCCCTGAACCTACGATTTGATTGTTTTTAATAAAAACGTAATACATATCTATCTCCTATTGATTTGTTCCAATTCGTCTATATCCAAAAATATTCCACCAAAGAGTTGCTTCTGCTGTATTAACAAGAGTAATATATAAAGTTCTACTTGTCCCCATTGGAATTATAGAGTTTGCACCCATAACACAAGAACCTGCTGAGTTGTAATTTTTACACATTGTGCAACCTGTACTACCGAAAGCGACTGCATATATTGTATAAAAACCTTGATAATCTCCATTGGCTTCGATATTTAATAAAATTTCGTATTTGTTTCCATCATTTGGTAAATAATTGGACAAATCATAAGTGAATCCTTGCCCTACGGTTGATGTTGTCGTAATTACAGTACCGTTTTCAAGAGTAAGACTTGAGTCCACCCATTGTCCATCAATAACAGCTTTTCCTGTACTGGTTAGGTTAGAGAGGTCTTGATTAGCACCACTCCCTGCTATTAATGTATCTCCTAAACGTAATGTCATATTAACCTCTCTTTCCTATTGCAATCCAAGCAACCTGTGTCGTACCTGCCCCATTTTGACCCCAAACGTGTATAGTAAAAGAACCTACCTGATGACCTGTTGTATTAGGAATTGTGGCAGCATAACCGCCACCGCCTTTATAATGACTAACCAACACCGTATAATTAGAATTAGAAAACTTCTTTTGTAAGGAAATATTTGCCGAAGCATCACCATAAGCAGGAACCGACAAGACAGATGTTACACCCCATTGGATGAGTAAATCTCCTATGTAAACATACTTACTACTTGCACTTGTTGTTTCGTTAGTAAGAAAATTTGAGATTAAGCTATCAACTTCACTCTTTGTATAAACGCTACTTCCCCCTGCTGTATCATCTGTGATGTTATACAAAGTATCTGCGTCTTTGGTCACTATGGCATTATACTGTGCTAAAGTGCCTGTCCATGTCTTTATGGCTTGTGTAGTATCATTTTGGTCAATCACACCTACTGTTTGGAGCTGATTGTTCGAGTTGTTTGTAATTGATAGATTATCCTTACTAACAGATACAGAAGATAAAGCCTGAGCTACTGCCACACCAGATTGAGCATTGGTAGAAGTTCCGTCATAGGTTTGGTCAACTGTTGGAATACTAGAAGTACGAGCTATATTTGAACTTATACGAGCTTCAGGGATTAAGCCTGCGCTATCAAGCATTTTCCAGTTATTAGAACTAGAAGTCCCTACATAGAAACTATTTGCTTCAGAGTTCGTACCTTTTCCTAATTGAATTGAATAATTACCTGATGCTTTAGCATCTATACCAAGGGCGACTGATCCTTCACCTGTAGCTTTTGCAGAACCACCAACAGCAGTTGCCATATAACTACCCTGAGTATTAGTACCTACAGCAACACCACTATAATCAGGACAATAAGCGGCATACCCTATAGCAACAGTATTATGAGCAGAGTTTGTACTATTTGTTAATATTGCAACACTATCAGTTTGTGTAGCTTTATTTACCAAAGTCGGAGCAGCTACACTTATCACATCATTGGTTATATCTATACCAGTTCCAGCAGTATAGGTAGAAGAATTATTATCAACATAATCTTTAATAGCTTTTTGAGAGGAGACAACCTCATTACTGGCGTTGTTTCCACCCAAAGTATTATCTGTTGAAATGTTAAGAAACTTACTCATTTCTTACTCCTATCCGAGAACTACTGCTGTATATACTCCTGCTGATATATCACCTGAAGCGTTCATCTTTATTGTAATACTTCCACTACCATAAACAACTTCAGTATAAACTTCTGTTCCACCGCTTGTTTCTCTTACTGATACAATGCAGTCTGGAGCTAAAGCTGTAGAGATTGTCCACGTTACTTGACCGCCAGAAGCTGTCAAAGCAGGGTTAGTAAAAGTTGCTTTTGTGGCTGATATGGCTTCTCTTACGGCTTGTTCTGTTGGAATAGCACTATCTGAACCAGTAGAACCAACTGTAGTTACAATTACACCAGACTTAAAGTTATCTACCTCTAAATCAGTTATAGTATTATCATCAGCGTCAATGGTCTTATTTGTTAATGTTTGAGTTGCACTTAAACGAACAATGTCACTTCCTTCTGTGTTATCAATCTTATCTACATCAGAAGATGTAATTGTTCCACCTGCCGCAATATCCTTATTAATTACGAGATAGTCACCTGAGTTCCATTCAATCCCACCAATAGTTGCTGTTCCTGATACAGAATACATATATCCTTTTTTAACTGGTAAAGTAATTGAAGAATAGTCTGTTTGCCCCGTAGCTGTCCAGCTTCCTTGATATACTAAAGCACCAGTAAGAGCGTTTGCAATAGCTGTATAAACACCGCCAGATGTAACAGTATTTGTACTATTTGAAGTTGGAGCAGAGTCCATATTAATGCGAGCGTTAGGAATATAACCAGTTAGACCATTTAAAATATCCCAGTTATAGGACTCTTCATTGGTTTCATCATAAAAACCAATTTTTAATGAATAGGGTGTGCTATTATCTCCCCAACCTATTTGGTATGCTCCGTTTTCGCTTGAAGTTGCACCAACACCTAATGTTAGTGCATAATTTCCACTCGTATATGAATTATAACCAATACTAACCGAGTTATCACCTGTAACAGAAGCTTCCTCACCACCTATTTGTATAGAATAGTTACCATCGACGACACTTTTATAACCGATAGCTATTGCATTTGCACCATCTGACACATTGCCACTACCAATAATAACCTGATAGCTTTCTGCTTGACTTAAAATACCAACTGCACCTGTGGCATTTGAAACAGTACTATTAATCAAAGTTGGAGCGGTAACGCTAATCTGATTACTTCCATTAATAGCGATACCAGTTCCTGCTGTGTAAATTGCACCTTGAGAAGTTATATCAACCCATGCTGTTCCGTTCCACATATACATTTTATTATCTGTGGTGTTATAATAAACTTGACCTGCTTTTGGATTACTCGGAGCAGTTGATAAGTTCTGAATTACTGCATTTTGTAATTCGTTTTTATCAAGGTCAAGGTGTACACCATATTTTCTATCTGCCATATCTTTTCTCCTAATTTAAATAAGCTTTACCTGTTGTTGCCCCATTAATTTCAACAATACATTGATTTTCAGTTGGATAGCTAACAGCAGGAGTAAACACATTCCCTGAACTATCAACTACCGTTACAGACGGATGTCTGCCTAGATTATGATTAATTACCCAAGTATCACTAGGACTTGCCTGTTCATACGTAAATGTCCATAGCTTTTTGAGTATATCTCTTAACCCTGTGATAGCACCCATCGGGTGTTGGTTGGGTAAATCTCTACCAATTAAATCTGGGTGTTTATTAGAAAATACAGTTGTTACTATATCAGCAGTATAAGTAACATCAGGCTCTAATAAAAAATCTGCATCAATCGGTTCTTCTTGACCGAGTACAAATTCAACATTTACATCCACCATTTACCACCTCTGGACTTGTTTGAAGAGTTAATGTACCCTCGCATGTTTTCTTTAATGTCTTTCCATTATCAACATACCAAATTGCCGCATAGACTTTATTTACTGTGCTTAATTTAATTGATTCTTCTCTATAAATATCAATCTTAAATGGATTTGTCGGATGATCGAAATGCTTTAGAAGGCATCCTATCTTGACATCTACCGCAACAATTTCAGGAAGCTCTTGGCCTTCTTCAGGAGAAATGCTTACTGTCATTAAATTAATTAAGTCATCACCTTGATATCTCATTTTCTTACTCCACAAAAGATATTGTTATATATCCATTTCCGTTTTGGTATCCTTGGGTATGGACAACATTTGAGCAATTTGCATTTGTGTATGATGATCCACCGCCACCGCCGGAACTTCTAACACCTACTGAACGATAGTCTCCGGTAAATCCGGCTCCACCTCCATACCAACCGGCACCACCGCAACCCATACTTCCTGTCGATGTTCCTCCTAATCCAAAATATCCATCTGATCCTGGACCTCCACCTCTTAGTTCTCCACCAACTTGAACACCATGAGCACCGCCGCCATACTGGGTGCCGCCATATCCACCGCCAGAAGTCCAATCAGGAGCCTTGCCACCATTCACACCGCCACCGGCACCTCCGGTTGTTCCAGAATGACCATATGACAAAGGAGCACACCCACCGCCACCGGCAACAACAATTCTCGAACTTAAAGACACGGAATTAGTGACTCCGGAATTGTTTGTTCTTATATCGGCTGCGTTGTATGCTTGCGTCGCACCATTGGCCGGTATTGTTCCTACTGTTATGTATAATATTTGGCCTCCGGTTACATTAACATCACATTGAACCCTTCCCCCAAAACCGCCAGATGCCCCACTTCCGTCTGCACCTTTACTGGCCACACAATCAACGTGGATTTTGCTTACTCCTGGAGGAACTGTCCATCCATATAAAGACGTTCCGGCACCAATAGAAAAAGGACTAAACCCTATTTGATACACAAGATTGGATCCTTTATATACTTTTTTTACAATCCGGCTGTTTGCATAAATCAGCGGAGTTTGTGTAGAACCTTTATATGCTTTGTAGTATCCTACCATGTTTACCCCGTCACAAAATAAAATGTATCTGGATCAGTGGTTGTCGGCAAACTACTCACAACGGCCATCTTAAAGTTACAAGCCGTTACTGAACCATTTGACATATATACTGGTTGCATCGTTCCGCCAATTGTGGACGTAGATGCAGTTACGACACCGTCTGCATCTGTGTATACAGGCTTGGTAGACGAACCGACATTCTTTGGAACACAGTTTTTAACGTATTCTGTATTTGCTGCTTTTAAAGAAGCGTCAGATGTAGCCTGTGTTACAAATGTGTTTGTTCCGGACCAATCGTTATTATCCAACACTCTTGCAAACCCGACATCCCAATATGTATGGTTTGTGTCGTTTACTGGGTTGTATGCAATTGTAGAAGGGCCGGTGTTTTGTTTTGCTTGGTAAATTTTTCCATCTGTACCAAGACAACAAGAACCGGCTTTATAGTCTGTTAAATCCGACCACGGCAAGAACCCATATGTTTCTATCTGTTTATTTAATGTCGATATTTCATATAGGTATTGATTAAATTTCGAGGAGTCAACAATTTCTTTAAAAGGCCAACCTTCTTGGATGTATGACACATCCAGTTCTGTGTCTCTATAGCTTTGTCCGGCTACCGGAGTTTCTGGGATTGTGGTTGTTGCGTTTTCTGCAAATATTCCCGATATTGTTACGTTTCTAATTTGAATTGACATCATCCTACTCCTTTTCTACAGATGTAATTGTGCTTGTCGCAGAATATGGGAACATATATTGATTTTCTACCTGTAGGTTGTTTTTATGATAACTTAACAAATAATAGTTTGTCAATGATATTTCCGCATTGCAATAAATTTTTCCTTCCATCGGACCTTCTCTTTGAATTCCAACGTTTTCTGATATTCCTTCCAATATGATGTTTTCCAATTCTGGTTTTGATGAAAACTTATTGTGGTTTTCAAGGACCTTTAGCCATATTCTTTGGCGATATGTGTCGTCATCCATCTGCTCGAGAACAGCTTTTTCTGCCGGATTTGACCACCAATGTCCATTATCCGGTTGGATTTCGTCTTCATCCGGGGCAAACCAATATTCTTCTTCATAGTTATATGCCGTCCTTTTTATTCCAACTATCCTGCCTAACACGTCTAATTGAGTGCCTTTTGCTTTTTGAATAGTTCTGTATTCCATAAGGTCAACAATTGCGTCAAGAAGCTCTTGTATTTCGCTAACGTATACATTTAATAAAAGATTGAGAATATGGCCATCAATATATTGAGATAGCATTCTGCTTTCTGCAATGTTTTTTAGGTCAAATCTAAGTCCTGTAAAGTCTACTGTCAAATCTCTCATTATGTCACCGTAATGTTAATATTGTCTGTATCAAATTTTGCGATTTCGTTCCATGCTATTGCCAAGTCAGAACTTGCTGTCGTCGACGTAAAACCAATCTGGACGGAGTTAATTTTAAAACCAAGGACCGTATTAATAGGGGTGTATAGTCTTGATATAATAACGTCTTCTCCCGGCGGAAATCCGGCCGTTCCGGATTGATTATATTGTGCGTATTCTACAATTGCTTGTTTTATTTGGTCGTATCCATCTTCTGGCCAAAGGTTTGTGTCTGTGAACGATATATCTATGTCAATATATATGTCTTTTTCTGTCGGCCGTGTGAACGATATGGTTTGCGTGTCACCGAATTGTCCGGTATAAGTAACAGAAGTATTTCCGGTGAAATTTGCAAGAGCGTCTGCTTTCAATCGAATTACATTAGCAATTGCTTCGTTAGTTCCGCCAACCACGACTGGGGCAATAGTTTTTGCCGATATCCCTCTTTCGTCTGTGGAAGATGTAGCGTTTACATAAATCCTTGCAAATGTTACACCATCTATATTAATAATTCCGGAATAGATTGCATCCACTTGTCTATATGAAGTTGCGGACGTTGCTCTTTCCTGTTTAATATGAAGTTCCGTATCGGAGTCCGCGTCTGCCCCTACGGAAACTGTGCTTATGTTTTTTGCCCCATTCCACCCAAATATAGGGGTTTGAATAGCAATTATTGTATTTATTTCCGGATCGTATGCACCATTTGTTTGGCTATTTGCTGTTACTTGAACTTTTCCGGAGTTTCCTATGGTTGCCGATGCTGTGGTATAATATACTTGTTCTCCGTCGGTTGAAGCAATCAACGATCGAGATGGAATAACCACACCTGGAGTTCCTGACAATTCCATCATCAATTGTGTCGGAGCTCCGTATGATGTAGATAATCCGTTTAATTGAATTAGGCCACGCAAAGGAGCACCGGATGAGTTTAACGGATCATACTGGTTTGCCGCCAAATATGCTTCTTCCCAACAGATTGATATTTCTTCCGCAATAATATCGGTTAATTGCATAAGAATTCCATCGGCTTCTTCATTCATAAAAGGCTTTGCCCCTGTGTTTGGATCCGTTACATTTGCCAATTTAGTGTGAAGGCTTTCTAATACGTCTGCCAATCTTTTGGGAACGAACCCTTGTTCTGTCATGCCAAATGACATTCTACACCTCCTCTGTTAATTCGTATACGCTTTCGTCAATAATGATTGCTGCGTATATTGATGTCTTTTTTGTTTTTGGATCCGTTATCAAGTTTATTTCTTGAATATCAGACACTCCATATGTTTCCATTATTTCCGAGCTTATCACAAGCTTGACGTAATTAAAGTCTTTTCCGCCAAGTATCTGGCCCTCATAATAAGGTATACCGGAATTAATGTTAAGGAACCATTCTCCTTTGATTTTTCGAAGTCTGGTTCTAACTCTTTGCAATACTTCGTCTGCTTTATAGACCAACTTTATTTTTCCGTCTTCACAGATTAAGTCGTTGTTTCCAATTGCAAAGTCTACATAACCTGTCATACAACACCTCCTGTGTTTCCATCTCCGGCGGTTCCGTTAGTGTGTCTATGCGTATCCCAATCTTTTCCGTTCAATTCTATCGATCCTGTAATTGACACCGATGTTGCAGATATTGTCACGTTTCCACCTGTTAAATCAATACTAGCCCCACCTTGTAATAATGTCAAGCTGTCTGCGGATACTGACACTTTTGTTGTACCGTCAACATTTCTCATTTCTACTGCCGACGTAGAATAATTTGATATAAATTCTTTATTTGTTATTACTCCCGGAAAGCATAGAGCGTCTGTCATATCCATACATCTGACAACCGATGTCAATGGATTTTCCCCCTCATATGGTTTTTGTATATTACCTTCAAGCAAAAAGTTGTCTATACTTCTTTGAGAAAATATCAATGTACATACATCTCCTTTTTTGATGGGATATGTAATAAGGACTCCGTTTCCTCTTTGTATGGCCAATGGAATATTTGTTATCTTTGGGTAGTTCATATATTCAATACTTCCATCCGGATTAACGTGCTTAAACTGAATAGCCGGTGTGGCTGACACTCTTTGCTTGGCCACATCAAATTCATCGACGATTGCCGGTATTGTCGTATTTATCCTGAACATCATTTTCATGAAGTCCAAATCTTTATTAATACTCTTATTTCCTTTGCGTGTATCCATTATGAAAAATCCGATCCAAAGAATGTTAATATTGAAATGTTCATATCCCATTGTGATGTTTTAGGACATAGGTTATAATTTACGCTGTGGACACCTCCGTTTATTTCTCTTTCATACAATGATTTTACTTTGATAGAGGTTCCAGGGCGGACACCTTGAACGTATTCGCTCTCGATGTCCCACCCCGTTTGGATTTGAAATAAACCATAGAGCTGTGGGGAAACTCGTCTCAGCCCCGATTTCTCATCCAAAACTGCACTTAGACGTGGAGCTTCGCCATCCATATTTGTTACAAAAATTCCATCGTCTACATTCCATGTAAATCCATATTGATACGCAAGCTTATTTAATGCTTCTTCAATTCCCCCAACGTATGAAAATCCGGCATAGCCTATCTTTCCTTTTATTTTTATTTTTGTTGGATCGACTGTCACCCCCGGAATTTTTTGGGCCAATTCTGTTACAATTGTTTGAACTGATGTATCGCCTGAATAGGAAATTGACACAGCAGATTTCAACATACTCATTCCACCGGTCCGACAAATAAGAGTTGTCACTATGTCTGGGCCTTGTCTTTCAGCTTTTACGTATCCTATTCCGCCGGAGAACACTACTTCCATATTTCCGTTTTCATATCCGGCCAAAATTTGAACATTCATTCCCGGTTTCCGAAGTCTGTTTATTGTGTCTGCAGCCAGGTTCCATATGATTATATTTGCGGTATTGCTCATTGGAAATATTGATTTGCTTATGCTTGCTTGAACTCTCATGGTATTAAGAGAACCATTTGATAATATACTCAATGCAGAACCTCTTGCTTTAGGAGTTCCGTCTGGGTTGCGGAGTTCCCCTTCTTCAAAAGGGCCTATAAGCAATTCTATTTGTCTGTATCCTTCGTACATTATAACATCTTATCCTTATGTAAGCTAGGTGCTTCTTCTCCTTTTGGATAATAGTACACCAAGCACGTTTTTCCAAGACTATCTATTGTGTTATTTTCACTGCCGTCGACAGATACGCACCTTATTGTTTGGCCTTCAAATAATGGGGATTTTCCTTTTACAAGGTTTTCAACACCAACATTTAGGCAAATTCCCATGATGATAGGATTTTCTTCTTGGTCCATAATATCAAGAATCCATCGCCTTATGTACGGCAAATAATATGTTCTCATGCGAAACACGTTTTCGCCGAGTTCTACTGTTATTGCCCTACTTCCTGTGTCATCAAATGGTATAATCTGTGGCATTGTTTATCCTTTCACTGTCTTTTGGAGTCCGCCTTCAACTGTGGACATTGCACTTTTTGAGGTGCTTATTTCTTTGGCCGGATAGTTAACTCCAAGGTTCCGTTTGTTTAACTGGATAAAATCACACATGACTTGATATGCTCCTTTATATGGAGCTTTGTGTACTATCGGCATATTTTCTATTACCATGTGTTCGTATTTTTTATGGTGGGTTATAACTGTACATTCAATCTTTTTTTCCCACAACATTATCAGTTTATCAAAAATGGTGTCAAATCCTACCCATTTTGCAATGTTTGGAACGAACCTAGTTCCGAGAGTTCCATTTGTCATTTCAAAGGATAATGTGACAGATATCGGTTTTTGAATAATATGTTCGGCAATAACTGTTCCGTCTTCCATCGTATTTTGCGTAATTTCGCTTTGATATCTGTGCGACTCCGATTTTTTAACGTCTGGGGTTATTGAGTTTCCGGCCACAAGTCCATATAAATATTCCACCGCATAATTTACAATTTTTGAATTTGTATCGACAATGGGTTCCTTTTGTGGATCAATCCATTCAATGATTGCGGTTTTTGTTAATAAATTAACGACTCCTGTTATTCCTAATCCCATTGTTCCTCCTATTGATTTACATTCATATTAGGGACCGGTGTGAACCCCATATCTCCGGCAACATTATATATTATTGTATTGTTGTTATTTACGTTTTGTTGAGAATTGCTATTATTTGTTACCGGTGCCGGTGTAGGTGCTACCGGTAAACTTGGCAATTGACCGCTTGGTTGGAACCTATTTCCTATTTTGTTAAATGAATAGGGGTTATCTCTTTGCTCCCACCATCCTGTTTTTTCGCCAATCCAGTTCAGACCTTTAAACATTCTATCGTTGAATGTTCTGCTTGGATCATAGAAGAAGTCTCCCCAGAAATTTCCGAGAGCTTCGGACCATTTTCCGTCGGTTATAACGTCAAGCAGTTCAGACAGCCCCTCGGCTAGACCAACAAAGCTTATCATTTTAATTGCCATTCCAAGGCCTTTAAATGTTTGTCCAAGCTTTCCTATTGCACCCTCTTTTGCAATCATAGTGTCTATTGCCGTGTTTGTGTCAACTAGTGTTCTATTAAACTGAAGAACTTTATTTGTAAGATCCATCACAGTTGTTATTGTTTTAACAGCAAATGCAAATTTAATAGCTCTTCCTATTGCGTTCAAAGTCTCTTCTGGGTGTTCTCCCATGTATTTGTTTAACTTTTCGAGCCATTTGTTTAATGTGGGCAATATCTGAGCAACGACTTGCTGTGCGTTTCCTTGAAATGCAGCCATTGATTTATTAAATTCTCTTTGTGCTTTCGCTGCCTTTTCTATTTCTTCTTTTGGAATGACGGTTCCCATTTTATGAGCTTCGTCAAGAAGGTTTTGTACAGCTTCTGGACCTTGTTTTAAAAGATTAATCATATCTTGAGACATACCAAGATACTGGCCGAGTTGCTGTGAATAAAAAGCACTTGATTTGCTAAATGTTTTTGAAAGTCTTAATAAATCTTTTTCGCCTATTGCATACGAAGCCTTTAGGTTTTTCATGTCGTTTAAAACGGCATCTGCCGAAACACCAGAAGCTTTTGCAGCGTAAGACCATTCTTGAAGTGCATCAGTCGAATATCCGGTTGCTTTTGCTAGATTTTCCAAATCATTTGCACCGGAAACAAACTGTTTGAAAAATGACGTAATATCCATTCCCCCGGTAAATATCTTACCAAAGTCGCTTGCTACATCATTTATGCGTTCAAAACTCGTCTGGAGATTTGTTAACACAGTAAGTGTCTTGTCATCTAAGACAACGCTGTACGCTGTTACTAATTCATTAACTTCTGCCATTAATCAAAATACTCCACGTTTTCTTCTTTTTTGAAGTTACTGGCCCATTGTTCAAATCTGGAAAGACGGATTGCTTCAAAAAAAGTTCTCATTGAAACTGTTCCGTCGTATAGTCCCTGAAGAGAAACAAACCCTTTTTTGACGGGCCAATATATTATGCTTTCTAGTCTGTAACATTCTGGGACGAGGACTCCGTCTCCGCTGCTGTCTTGTTCAGCATCCCATTTGCGAAGCTCGGTAAGAATTCCCCCACCAGAACGAACAGCCCTTTTACAAATACCTCCCAAAGGTCTGCCGGGTTTTCTGAAAACCATTCTTCAATGGCTAAAGGATCACCAAGGAAAGTGTTTTTTGGTGTGATAACTTGAGCGAACACTTTCTTTTGCAATGCACTTATGAATTCCGGATTTTCGATTTGTTGGAATATTTTTAAAATGTCTCCCAACGTTACTTGTTCCCCTTTTTGTGCTTTTGACACGTTTTCCATAAATGTATCAATAGCTGATCCAAGGTATTTGCCGACTTCGAGGTGCAGGATGAATGTCTCTATAACACCCAATGTCTGCACCTTATACGTCTTATTGTTTATAATCATATTCTCAATTTTGCTCATCTTGTTTCCCCTTTAAATTTTAAGCTGCGATATATTGAGTTCCTACAAATGTATATGATTGTGAACCTTGAGTTTTACCGCCGGTCGATAACGTATCCGGTTTTGAAACCAAGGCATTTGTGATAGTATATTTAATGTTTGCACCAGTCTGTAACATTAAGACACCGCTTGTTGACAACAGCTGTTGCATTTCAATTGATGAATTTAGAATGTCAGCCGACGGAGATGTTTCACGCAATGCAACTGTTACACGAATACCTTGCGTGGTTGCAATATTCAATCCACCGCCATCGGTTCCTTCTGTGATATCTACTTCACCGCCAACAAATTCGACTGTGATAGATGTATCTGGAGCATAACCGCTTAATGCTACACCATTCCAGATTAATTTATTGTTCCGTTGATTGTAAATTTCTTTTCTTGGCATTGTGTTTCTCCTTATTCTGTGACAACTACGTCAATTGCAATTGAACCCATCCAACCGGAGTCATTTACAGTAATCGTCATCGGTGTACCGATATGTGCTTCTCTTTGTGCTGCCGTGGTTGCAGATAATTCTTGAATATCGATTTGGCAAGCAGGAATAAGTTTTACTCCTGTTTCGCTTGTTGCATCCTCTTCCAATCTGTCGGCAAAAGAACCGTTTCTCTTATATTTGTTGCAGATTTTTGAAGCTGCTGCAACCAACAGATTTTGGCCGTTTTGGGTATATGATATTTTGTTGTTACGCAAGAACACATTAAGAATTTCAATTTCGAGTTCTGCAATAAAGTTACATACATTTACCCAACCATCAGTGGACCATTGTGAGCTTGATTGTACGCCCTCACGGAAGAATTTTACTGATTGGCCAACGACACCGGTGATTGTGTTAATTCTTCTTGATGATAATGTGGAAACGTTTGTTTCGATATCTGGGAAGTTAACCGCCGGAATTCCTTCTGCATCTTTAAATTTACCAGTAATTGTTGAGTCCGCATTGTTATAGTTTACGGCCAAGAATGTAGCCAAATACGATACATCTGGATAAACTTGTGAATTATCGTCGTACTCGTATGATACGGCTGCCATGCCTGCGTTTCTAGCAACAACACCATTGTTTGTTTCTACGGCCGGATTATAGGCTGAAGCGTTATTTGTAACAAAAGAACCAACAGCTCTATATGAACGTCCATTAACCCATGAAGCCGCGTCTTTTTGATCAGACGTATCTCTATACTGGGAGTCGATGGTCCATCCATAAATGTGTGTTCCTGCTGTCAATGCAAAGTCGTAAATTTTCTGAAGTTCTCCGGCAATTCCGCTGTGTGTGTATCCGTCAAATGCAGAAGCACCTGCTGTTTCGGTTAACCCTAACAATGCAGAAACGTCTGTCCCTGATCCTCCAGAAACGGATGAGGCAAAGCTAATGGAAGAGTTCGCTCCGGATGTGTTTGATTTAACAACGAGGTTTCCGTTATAAATTGAGCAAGACGCAAAAGAAGAAGCAGCCACATTAATAACGGATGCAACATCACTTAAGCTTTGAGCAGAAGAGAAGTCGAGGTCGGTTACCTCTTGAGCCGTTCCGTCAACTGTAATTGCAAACTCGCCATTTTCAATTGCTGTCAAGTCTGTGTAGTTACAACCGCCACTCAATAAGTATGCCGGTTGGTCCTCTTCAAAGATTTTACCAACTGCAATCTTTTGCGGTCTTTTTGATTTAGAGAAAAATGCATATCCGGCCCACCATACAGTGTCACCAGGTGTGCAAATCTTATTGTATGCGTCTGATGTTAAATAAGTTTTTACTCTTTCCCCATGCAAAAAATTAACATTAGGAGTGCAGAATGCCAATGTGGTCATGTCTGTTCCTACCGCTGTCAATCCTTTGGAGAGGGAGACTGTAACATCAAAAGATACGGGTAATTTGTTTTGTGTCATGTTTTCACTCCTTATGTTTTGTTTAAACTTTCATAGCCATTCTGGCTCTTGATAATCCGTTTTCTGCCTTTTTGCTTTCGCTGTATGCAATTGCTTTGGCCTGTTCTGGGTTGGTAACAATATCGCCAGAAGAGCTTTTTAGTTTTCCTTCCTCAAATTCACGCATTACGTAGGCGAATTTGTCGTCAGACGCAGAGTTACCAAAAGGACTGCGACCAAGCTTTTTTCTTATTTCTTCTAATCTCTTTTGGATTTTCTTGTATTCTGGGGAACCTTCCTGAACATTGTTTCTCTCTCGAACAAGAGTTTTATATTCATTTTCGTAGTCACGTTCTGTTATATCGTATGTAGAATTGCCGACCTTATTACCGATATTCTTTAGCTTCTTTTCTAAATCTTGGATATGTCTTTTTGAGGCCCGATACAAACTTGGGATTGTACCGTACCCTTTTTCACCGCCTCTTTCTTCTAACACTTTTAATAGTTTTTTTTCTGCTTCGAGTGTTTCTAAAAGTTCATTCTTTGAAAGGTTCCCGACCTTTTCCAAATCTTCTATGGATCCAGAGTCCTTTTCGACTTCTTTGTTTTCATCCTTAACGAGACCCTCAAACATACGGGCCACGCCGTCTTGGTTTCCGGTGTTTACGTTTCCTACTTTAGAAAGATTTTCTTTTGTTTTTGCAAGTTCTCTTTTTGCAATTTCTACAAAAGCTCTTTCTTCCGGATCATCTTTTTTTAATTTATCAATGATGTATTGCCAATATTCAGCATCTGATTTTGTTTTATTTTCTCCAAGATGACGCTTTGCTGATTCTACAAAGGAAGAATCATTTCCTACCTCTGCACCGTTTATATATTTCCAATCCTTCATGTCTCGACTCCTTATAACAATCCAAACTTTTTAGCGGCCTGCTTTGCTTCCTGAACACCTTTTTTGATTTCGTCAATGCTTCGTTGATATTCTGCAATTTTTTTCTGAGCCCAGGAATCTATATTTCTAAGTGGTGTGTCTTC
>Ga0247608_10004428_pt1 | contig 15734 bp, 16 predicted proteins | sample 176DNAGHGlowgp2_FD_193490 | JGI IMG/M metagenome (GOLD analysis project Ga0247608, IMG submission 193490) | Sheep rumen microbial communities from Palmerston North, Manawatu-Wanganui, New Zealand - 1766 DNA GHGlow gp2 | ecosystem: Host-associated > Mammals > Digestive system > Stomach > Rumen ... | reverse complement strand
GTAAATTAGGTGGAAATATTGATGAAGTTAAAATAGAGGATACTAAACAATCATTTGAAAAAGAAGGATTTAAATGTAAAATAAAATAAAAAGAACTTATTAGTTCTTTTTATTTTTTTCTTTGTGCTAGTGTCCATTCAAATATTGTTGAATAATTACTATCTAATTGTGTATCTTCAATTACTCTTTTTACAAAATTTGGATGTCCTTGATTTGGATATTTTTTTAATGTAGCATTTCCACCTATTTTATTTATGTTTGCTGCATATGCAGAACCTGGGTTACCATGAGTATCACCTATACCTTGGAATATGTATACAGGTACATTTTTATAATATGTTGGATTTGTGTCATTGTATGCACAAGATATTAAAACACTACTTGCAAAATAATCAGGGTATGCTTTTACATAGAATGGTGCTTCATTTGCTCCAAGACTGAAGCCCCATATACTTATTCTGTTTTTATCTATACCATTTTCTTCTACTACTTGATCTATTAATTCTTTTACTTGTGTCATTATATTTTGGTTATACCATAAATCATTTTGGCTTATTTGAGGCATTAATATATATGTATTGTATTTAGCATTATCTTGAGTTATATGTTTATATAATCCACCATCATTTGCAAGAGAGTTTATAGATAAACCTCTTTCACCAGTACCATGTAAGAATACAATTAAAGGTTTATCTTTTTCAACTGTTTCAGGTATATATAATGCATAATTTTTTCCGTGATATGTTCCTTTAACTAAACCCGGGTTATTGTTAGTAACTGAACCAGGAGTATATTTTGTTGAGTTTGAAACTATATTAGAGTCACCTCTACTTCGTGTAGGATCATCTGGTATTGTTGTGTTGCTTGTAACTTCGTTTCCACTTCCTTTTGAATCATATGGACAGTTTGATGATGAGTAAAATAAGAAACAATTTAAACATGAACCAAATGATGATTTATCGCTATCTTTTACAGCAATTCTATTTACTGCAAATCTTACTATTGGATATGTTAGAAATATAAGTGCTGCTATTACTAATTTTCTTAGTAATTTTCCTTTAGCTTTACTTATTTCTTCTTCTTTATTACTTGATATTGCTTTTATTAATGTAATTATTGAGAATGCTACTAGAATGATAGGCGTTCCAACTACTAAAAGAGTATATGCAAGTGTTGTTATTTGGGGAACAGGTTTAGGTATACCACGAGCTGTACCACATTTAACATAAGATATATCTGTTTCTTTAGCTAATACACTTAATTTATTAAAATTAAATAATATAACTCCCAAAATAATAAAATATATTACCTTAATTATTCTTTTTTTTTCTCTCATTTTACACTATTCCTCTCATAATTTTACTATTTTTATTATATCATTTATTTATTTTTACATAAAGTATTTTAAATAAAAAAGAAATCTAATTATAGATTTCTAATTTGTTTTCAATTAACCATGATGTGCTAAAGAATAATGCTATTGATAAAACTAAACATACTGTATCTGTTATGTAGTCTGAGTCAAAGGCTATTTCTGTTATGCTTCCCATTATAAATCCATATGTGTATAGAATAACAATCCAACCTATAACTCCTAATATTTTACCTCCTTTAGCATTAGGATTAATTACTTTAACTAATATATTTCCAAATACTACAAATGATAAGAAGAATATAGTTGATAAGAAATATAAAATTCCTAATCTAATTATTGTTATTAAATCTATTTCTCTAACAAGTGCTTTTATTATGTCAAATAATAGCTTTATTTCTCCACCTTTGATAAATAATATAACTACTCCAAATATTGTAACTGTTGAAAAAATTAAATTTATTATTATTCCTATTATATATTTAGATAATAGAACTTTGTTTACAGGCATTGGTATCATACTTTCTAATAAGAATGTTTTTTCTTTATATGAATCTACAACTGTTTTGGCTCCAAAAAGAAATGAAGCAAGAATTGAAAGAAACATTATAATTGAAAATAACCATGTTACTAATCCGCTTAAAAAGTTATCTGAATTAAGCGGTATAATTAGAAATAGTATATATACTGCTGCAATAATTAAAAACCAATATTTTTTATTTTGAAAAAAGTTTTTTAATTCCCATTTAATAAACTTGTCCATTTGTAAATACCTCCAAATAATAAGATTCTAAATCTTTGTTCAAATTATTTATATCAAAATAATCAGCAATTACACCTTGTTTTAAAAATATTGCTGAGTCTAATATTGGCGCTGTATCTTTTATTAGATGAGTACATATCATTATTACGTTATTAGGATTAGATACAGATTTTATTACTGATAACATTTCATGTTTTATTACTGGATCTAAACTTCCTAATGGTTCATCAAGTAAATATATAGGTACATTTCTTGATAATGTTAGCATTAATACTGCTTTTTCTTTATTTCCTTTAGATAATTCATTTATTTTATCTATTGGATTTAATCCAAGTTTTCCACATAAATCGTGTGCTTTGTTTATATCAAAGTCTTTAAACATTTCCATATAGTATTTTATTGCATCATTTATTGTCATGTAATCGTATAAAAATTCTCTATCAGGCATAAATGATATAAATTCCCTTGTTTTATATGATGCTGGTTGACCACATATTGTTATAAAACCATTTTGTTCTCTTATAATTCTCATTATTGTTTTTATTAATGTTGTTTTACCACTTCCATTTGGACCTAATAATCCAATTATTTTACCTGTATCAATTGATAAATTAACATTATTTAATGCCACTTTTTTACCATAGCATTTAGTTAATGATTGCAAATTAATTACATTTTGCACTTTTTTCATCCTCCTTGTAAATATACATTAATTATATCTAATTTTTATATATTTTTCAATTAATGCATTTTTTTATATGTTATAATAAGCTTGGTGATAGTATGAATATAAAAGCTAGTATATTAAATAGTATGCCAAATAATTTAAATAAATTAGAACAGGCTAGATATATTTATTTAAAATTAGGATTATTATTTAATTTTAGTACCAAATTTAATAATACAACATCAGGTGAATATGCCAATATGTATACTAAAAAATATGATACTGATAAATTAAAAAATAATCAATTAATATGTAAGTTATGGGCTAAATTATATTCAGAATTATTAATGGAAATTGGAATAGAAAACAGCGTTGTTAATTTTGGACATGAGTATGTTTCTTTTAGGATTGATGGTGTTATGTGGATTGCTGATGCTACTAATGGAAATTATTCGGATTTATCTAAGATTAAGTATGGAGATGATACTTCTTGCTTTGGTATTAGTTATGTACAAAAAACAAGATTAGAAGAGGGTGGCACTGCTAGAAATACACCAGAGGATATAAAACAAATAGATGAAATAGATAAGAAATTTGATGATTATTATAAAATAAAACTTGCACATAGAAAATTAGTTTCAGATTTAAATAATTTAAAAGATATGAATTTTACAATAAAAGAAAAAATGGAATATTTATTTAGTAAGGTAGGAAGATTAAAAGATGGTTATTACGAGACAAAAGAATATTTAAAAAGTCTTGAGTATGAAATGTTGTCATTAGATGATTTTACACATATAACAGGAACTGAATTAAAAAGAACAAATAAAAATAAAGAAGTAGATATAGTTCAATGTATTACAGTTAATGAAAATGGAGTGTATAATTATTACTTGGTAGCACCTAATCAACCAGTAACAAGGGTTGAACCAAATGATCTTATTAGGTTATCTATATTAGGATATAGTATTGATGATAAATCAATACCTGGTATAGATTTTCCAAAAAAATTTATACCAGGTAAGGTAAGTAGTAAACCTTTAAAATATAAGTTGTTTAAAGATAGTATTCCAAAAGTAATATTACCTTATGATGAAGAACAAATTAGCATATTAAAGTAAGATAATAATAAAAATAGAAATTAACAATTTCTATTTTTTTGTGTAAAATTTATATTTTGCTATTTAAAAACAAATATAAATGTGATAAAATTTTGAATGTTGTTTTTAGGAGTGATAATATGAAAAAAACAAAAATAGTAACAAGCTTGGGACCTGCATCAGATAGTGTTGAAGTATTTGTTGATATGGTTAAAGCTGGAGCTAATGTAGCACGTGTTAATTTTTCTCATGCTAATATAGAAAGTAGAGAAAAGATTCTTTCTACTGTTAAAGAGGCTAGAAAGATTACAAATAGTTCTATAGGTATTTTATATGATACTAAGGGACCAGAATTTAGAAATGGTGAAGTAGTTGAAGGTGGTATTAATTTAATACCTGGTAATAATATAAAAATAGTTAAAGAAAATGTTATAGGAGATTCTAAAAGATTTTCTGTAAATCATCCTGAAGCAGTAGATGCTTTACAAATAGGTAATGATGTTTTACTTGAAAATGGTTTAATGAAGATTTCTGTTATAGATAAAGATAATGATTCTGTTACTTGTAAGATAATTAATGGTGGATTATTGTTATCAAGAAAAAGTTTATCAGCACCAGGAGTTAATTTAAATATTCCATTTATATCAGAACAAGATAGAGAAGATATTATATATGCTTGTAGACATGAAGGAGATTTTTTGGCAGCTAGTTTTGTTCAAACTAAAGAAGATGTATTAGCTATTAGAGAAATATTAAAATCAGAAAATAGAGAAGATATGAAAATAATATCTAAGATTGAGTCTAAGACAGGAATTGATAATTTAGAAGATATAGTAAAAGTATCAGATGGATGTATGGTTGCTCGTGGAGATTTAGGTGTTGAAGTTCCAATGGCTGATTTACCTATATATCAAAAGAAAATTGTTAAATTATGTAGAAAATATAAGAAAATATGTATTGTTGCTACAGAAATGTTAGAATCTATGAAAAGTAATCCAAGACCTACTAGAGCTGAAGTTACAGATGTTGCTAATGCTGTATATAATGGAACAGATGCAGTTATGTTATCTGGTGAAACTACTGTGGGTAAATACCCAGTAGAAACCGTACAATATATGGCTGATATATGTTCTAATATAGAGAATTCTATTGATTATAAAAATATATTTGCACAAAAAATAGTTGAAACTGCTACAGATGCTATTGTTAAGTCAGTAGCAGAATCTGCTAATTCATTAAATGCTAAATTAATAGTTGTACCTACTATATCAGGTATTTCAGCAAGATTAGTTTCTAATCTAGAACCAAGTTGTCCTATTCTAGCACTTGTATCTGATGAAAAGATAGGTAATGGTTTAACACTTAATTATGGTGTATATACTAGAAAAGTAGATTTTTGGAATAATATGGAAGAAATCTTTGATGAGTCTTTAGAAGAGTCTAAGAAGTTTACTGAACTTAATACTGGTGATAGTATTATTATTACTGGTGGATTTAATAATAAAAATAGTAAGAATGTTGTTCCTACTAATTTAATGAAAATTGAAACTATTGATTAATTTTTAAACATGTATTTTTTACATGTTTTTTTATTTGTTCGTTGTTAATATTAATAAAGAGTGTTAAAATAGTTTTGTTAAGAAAGGAAGTGTTTTATGTTTGAATTAGTATCAAAGTATCAACCTAGTGGTGATCAACCAGAAGCTATTAAAGAGTTAGTACAAGGTATAAAAGAAGGAAAGAAAGATCAAGTATTATTAGGTGCTACTGGTACAGGTAAAACCTTTACTATAGCTAATGTTATTAAAGAGGTTAATAAGCCTACTTTAGTTTTAGCACACAATAAAACACTTGCTGGACAACTTTATGCTGAATTTAAGGAGTTATTTCCTAATAATGCAGTAGAATATTTTGTATCTTATTATGATTATTATCAACCAGAAGCATATGTAGCTAAGACTGATACGTATATAGAAAAAGATGCAGCTATTAATGATGAGATAGATGAACTTAGACATGCAGCAACTGGCTCACTACTAAAACGTAAGGATGTTATAGTAGTAGCCAGTGTATCTTGTATATATGGTATAGGTGATAAGGAAGAGTATGAGAATAAGATGCTTGTACTTAGATGTGGTGAAATAGTTGAAAGAGATGCTATTATAGAAAAACTTGTTACTATGTTATATGAAAGAAATAATATGGATTTTAAAAGAGGTACTTTTAGAGTTCACGGAGATGTATTAGAGATTATTCCTATAAATCAACATAGTAAGGGTATTAGAATTGAGTTTTTTGGTGATGAGATAGATAGAATATGTGAGTTTGATGTAGTTACTGGTGCATTAATAAGTAATAAAGAAACTATAAGTATATTCCCGGCAAGTCACTTTGTTACATCTGAAGAAAAATTAGAAGTAGCATGTAATAATATAGAAAAAGAATTAGAAGAACAATTAGCTAAGTTTAAAAGAGAAAATAAATTATTAGAATATCAAAGACTTGAAGAGAGAACTAAATATGATTTAGAAATGTTAAGAGAAACAGGGTTCTGTCGTGGCGTTGAAAATTATTCTAGACATTTAGCTCTTAAGAAAGAAGGAGAAACTCCTTCTACACTCATTGACTTCTTTGGTGATGATTTTTTAATGGTTATAGATGAATCACATGTTACAGTTCCACAAATTAGAGGTATGTATAATGGAGATAGAGCTAGAAAGAGTGTATTAGTTGATTATGGTTTTAGATTACCAAGTGCATTAGATAATAGACCACTTCATTTTAGTGAATTTGAAAAGAAGATGAAACAAACTATATATATATCTGCTACTCCAGGAGAGTATGAGTTAGAGAAAACTAATAATAAGGTAGTTGAGCAAATTATACGTCCAACTGGATTGTTAGATCCAGTTATAGATGTATTACCTACTAAGAATCAGATTGATAACTTAATTGAGAATATAAATGATTGTATAAGTAAGAATGCTAGAGTATTAGTTACTACGTTAACTATTAGGATGGCAGAAGAATTAACTAATTATTTAAAGAAGATAGATATTAAGGTTGCTTATTTACATTCTGAGGTTAAAACTCTAGAAAGACTTGAAATAATTAGGGATTTACGTAAGGGTAAATATGATGTATTGGTTGGTATAAATCTTTTAAGAGAAGGATTAGATATACCTGAAGTAGAGTTAGTAGCAATCATGGATGCTGATAAGCAAGGATTCTTACGTAGTGAGAGAAGTTTAATTCAAACTATAGGAAGAGCTGCAAGAAATGCTAATGGTAGAGTTATTATGTATGCTGATAATATTAGTGAATCTATGGAATATGCTATTAAAGAGACTAATCGTAGAAGAAGTATACAAGAAGCATATAATAAAGAACACGGTATTACTCCTAAGACAATTATTAAAGAGATTAGGGAAGTTATTAGTAATAATAAGAAGAAAGATACTAAGGTTAAAGAAAAAATGTCTAAACAAGAAAGAGTTAAACTTATTACAGAGATTGAGGCAGAAATGCATGAAGCTGCTAAGAATCTTGACTTTGAAAGAGCTATGGAACTAAGAGATGCTTTATTTGAATTAAAAAGTGAGTAATTTGACAAAAAATGCTTTTTATGGTAATATACTAACCATCAAAAGGGAGTAGTTCTGAAATAATTTAACTCGTCATTTCGTTTATTCCGGGTTAAATAATATATAATATTGAACAAGACTTTTGTACACTATGTGTATATGAGTCTTGTTTTTTTATATACATTTAGTGGTAATTATGTTATATTAAAGAAAATAGGAGGTGTATATGAATAACCATTATTTAAGTGAAGAAAAATATCAAAATACTAATAAAAAAATATCATTATTATCTAAGATAGTTTTAGTTGCTGGTTTAGCTATTGGTGCTACATTAATATCTATTGGGTTTATTACTAAAAATAATGTTGATAAAGAAAACAAGGAATTAAAGAATGAAATAAGAGAAGAACATAAGTTAGCATTAGAGAAAGATAAACAAGAAATATCTATATTAGAAAAAGAAATAGAAGAACTAGAAAATCAAAAGAAATCATTAGATAATGAAATAGATAGTTTAAATGTTGCTAAAGATGCTGCTTTTAGAAAAGAAAGTGGTTTTGGAAAAGAATATAATAGATTATCTTTAGAAATAAGTACAAAACAAAAAGAAAGTTTTGAATTAAATAGTAAAATTAATTCAAAAAATAGTGAAAAATTTAGCATAGAATCAGATTTAAATCGTCATGATGAATCTTCAATAAAATCTGATTATAATTTAAAGAAAAAAACTGAACCATCTTCAACATATCTTTGTTTTGGTTTAGGTGGAATGGCTTTATTTATGGGTGTAACATGGTCATTGTCTTTATTCTTTATAACAAAAAGAAGAAGTATAATGGCTTATCAAATGCAATCTGTAATGCCAATTGCTAAGGAAGGAATGAAAGAAATGGTTCCTACAGTAGTTGAAACATCAAGCGCAGTTATAAAGGGAATGACACCAACATACAAAGAAATGGCTAAAACTATGGCTCCAGTATATGGTGAAATAGCAAAAGAAGTAGGAAAAGGTATATCTGAAGGTATTAAAGAAGGAAAGAGTGGTGATAATAATGAATAATCAATATTTAAATGAAGAAAAATTTCAACAAACAAATAAAAAAGTAAAAAAAGTTGGAACTATTATAATGATTGGTGCATTAGCATTAATAGTTATAGGAATTATAGTTATAATTATGGCAGCCAATAAAACAGTACCACCAATGGGTGATTCTAATTGGTTTGATGCATCAAGAGAAAAATCTCATCAAAAGTTCATTGGTACTACATTGTTAATGTTTGGTATATTTGTTGAATTTGTTGGATGTATGATTAGATTTGGTATTGGAAATAGAAGAGAAATAATGGCTTATCAAATGCAATCTGTAATGCCTGTTGCTAAAGAAGGAATGAAAGAAATGGTTCCTACAGTAGTTGAAACATCAAGCACAGTTATAAAGGAAATGACACCAACATACAAAGAAATGGCTAAAACTATGGCTCCAGTATATGGTGAAATAGCAAAAGAAGTTGGAAAAGGTATAGCTGAAGGAATGAATGAGGCAAATAAAGAAGAAAAATAACTTGCATAAAGCAAGTTTTTTTCATTTAATTGAATAAAATAGGTATTAGTGTTATAATTAACCCAGGAGAAATATTATGAAAAAAGAAATAAATAAAAAGAAAAAAAATACTGTAAATAGTAAAAAGACAGTAGAAAATAAGATTGAAGAAAAAAAATGGAATAAAAGACAAAGTATAAGTAAGACTCTTGATATATTTATTCATTTGATAGGATATACTTTGGTTTTAATAACAGTTTCTTTTATATTTAAAGATATAGTTTCTATATCAAATATATATTTTGGATTTTTAGCTGTTTTAATTATATTTATTTTAAACAGGACTGTTAAACCATTACTTACGTGGTTAACAATACCACTTACTGCTATGACATTAGGATTATTTTATCCTTTAATAAATGCATTTATATTAAAATTATCTGATTGGATATTAGGATCACATTTTAATGTTCATGGTATTATATGGTTAATTATAGTATCTATAGTTATATCTATAATGAACGCTATAATGGATAATTTTATTATTGATGAAATATTAAAAGGAGGTAAAAAGAAATGAATCAAGTAGCATTTTCAATTGGATCCTTTTCAGTATATTGGTATTCATTATGTATCTTAACAGCATTTTTATTAGGATTTTTTATAGTAAAAAAAGAAATAAAAAGGCATAAAAATATAACTGATAATTTTTTATATGACTATTTCTTTTTTTTAGTACCTTTGGTTATATTAGGTGCTAGATTATATTATGTAATATTTGAATGGGGTTATTATAGTCATAATATAAGTGAAATATTTAAAATATGGAATGGTGGTCTTGCTATTCACGGAGGTGTAATAGTAGGTATTATTTATACATATTTTTATACTAAGAAAAAGAATATTAATCCAATTAGATTTATGGATATAGCGTCTGCTTCTTTAGTATTAGGACAAGCTATAGGTAGATGGGGTAACTTTTTTAATCAAGAAGCGTATGGTCCAGTAGTTAGTAAAACATTTTTAAAAGGATTACATTTACCTAAATTTATAATAGATGGTATGTATATAGATGGTAATTACCATCATCCTACTTTCCTTTATGAATCATTAACTTGTTTAACATGTTTTATAATTATAATTTTATTAAGAAAATTTTATAAGAATTTAAAAGTTGGAACTTGTTGTGGAATATATTTCGTTATATATGGTATAGAAAGATTTATAGTAGAAGGTTTAAGACAAGATAGTTTAATGTTAGGAAGTATTAAAGTAGCTCAATTAGTATCTGGAATAATGTTATTAGCTGGTTTATTATTTATTATTATTTCTGTTATAAAAAAAGTTCCTTATATAGAAACTGTTAAACAAGAAAAAAGTTCTAAAAAAAGAAAGAAGGCTTTAAATGAATAAGAAAGTTGTAGTATTAGGTGGAGGCACAGGTGCTTCCACCTTAATTAGAGGATTAAAACAATTCCCTATAGATTTAAGTGCTATTATATCAGTATGTGATGATGGTAAGAGTACTGGTATATTAAGAGAAGAATTTAATATACCTGCTGTAGGAGATATAAGAAGAGTATTAGTGGCTTTATCAGAAACTGAACCTCTTGTTATGGAATTATTTAATTATAGATTTAATACAACTAGTGATTTAGATGGTCATACTGTAGGTAATTTATTATTAACTGCTATGGCAGAGATTACTGGTAATTTATCAGATGGTATAGAGGCTTTAAGTAAAGTTTTAAATTTAAAAGGTAAAGTTATACCACTTACTGAAGATAATGTAGTATTAATGGGTGAAATGACTGATGGTAGTATTATTGAAGGTGAACATAATATTACTATGGCTAAAAAGAAAATTAATAAAGTATATTATAAAGAGGAAGCTACTCCTACAAAAGAAGCTATACAAGCAATAAAAGAAGCAGATTTAATAATACTTAGTATGGGAAGTTTATTTACTAGTATTATACCTAACTTAATATGTGATGATATTATTAAAGCACTTGATGAAAGTGATGCTAAAATAATGTATGCTTGTAATATGATGACTCAACCAGGTGAAACAGATAATTTTACTGTTTCAGATCATGTTAAATTATTAAATGAATATTTAGGTAAGCATAAAGTAGATGTTGTAATAGCAAACTCTGGTGATATAGATTCAGAACTTGCAAAAAAATATGAAACATTAGAACAAAAAGATCCTGTTATATTTGATAAAGAAGAGTTAGATAAATTAAATTGTGATGTTATTAATGATAATTTCTTTACTGTTACAAATAATTTAATTAGACATGATGTTATTAAATTAAGCTTACGTATATTCTCATATTTACTAGGAAAATAAAATGTCATTTACTAGCGATATAAAAAATGAAGTAAGTAAATTAAAACATGAAAGAGTTGAGACAATAGCTGAATTATCAGTTATACTTAAAAATAGTGCTAATATAGGTGATACTATAAAAATAACTACAGAGAATGCTTCAGTAGCTAGATATGTATTTAGTGCTATTAAAGATTTATATGGTATATCATCTAAGATTAGTGTACGTAATGGATATAATTATACTAAAAACTTTATTTATATATTAGAAGTAACTAAACATATAAATGAAATAATTAAAGATTTAAGTTTAGATACTAATATACCTAAAAATTATATTATAGATGATGATTTAAGTAAAAGAGCATATCTAAGAGGATTATTTATTTCTTGTGGAAGTGTTAATGATCCAAAAAAATCAAGATATCACTTAGAATTCTTTGTATCTAATGAAGAGTATGCTAATTTTATAAAGTCATTATTAAATGAATATGAATTAAATAGTAAAGTTCTAAAAAGAGATAATAAATATATGATATATGTTAAAGAAGCAGAAAAGATTGGTGACTTTTTAAGAATGATGAATGCTATTAATGCTTTATTCTATTTTGAAGATATTAGAATATATAGAGATCATAAAAATATGACTAATAGACTTAATAATTGTGAACAAGCTAATGTAGATAAAATTATTGAGACTGCTCATAAACAGGTTAAAGATATAGAGGTAATACAAGATGCTGGAGGACTTGACTTATTAAGTGATAAAGAACAATTGGTAGCAACATATAGATTAAAATACCCAGAAGCTTCATTAGTTGAGTTAAGTGAGATAATAAGTGTAGAAACTGATATTTCTTTAACTAAATCTGGATTATATCATAGATTTAATAAAATAAAAGATTTAGCAAATAAAATAAGAGAAAAGAGTAATAATTAAGAAGGGAGTATATATGCCATTAGTTAGTAAAAAGGAATTTGAAAATTCATATACTTCTCCTGATGGTTCTATATTTATAGATTTTGATGCAGTTGATAATGTAGAAAATGAAGAAGTAGAAGAAAATACTGAAGATAATGAAGAAAATAACTAATTTATAGTTATTTTTTTATTTTGATTTTAATATAATTATATGGTATACTAAGTGTCCTAAAAAAAAGAGGGGTTATTATGACAATGTTACAAAAAGAAAAATTAAAATGGGATAATAAGTTGGTTGTATATAAGAGTGCAATGGAAGTATTATGGTCCAATGTTAAATTAACTGTTAATTATTTTACTGATATTAAAGAGAATAATGGTTCAAAGAGTATACAAAAAATTAAAAAAAGAATTAAAAAACTAGATAGTATATTAGGTAAATTAAAGAAAAAGGGAGTAAATTTTACTGTAGATGAAATAGATAATAATATACATGATATTATTGGTATTAGAATTGTATGTTTAACTATGACTGATGTTAAAGAAATGATAGATTTACTATGTGAACAATTAAATGAAACACCTAATATTACTATAACTGAACAAAAAGATTATATAAATAATCCAAAAGATAGTGGTTATAGAGCATACCATATACAGTTAAAATTTAAATTAAGATTTGGTAAACAAGATTATGAAGTAAATGCTGAAATACAGGTTAAAACGGTTATAATGGATGCGTGGGCAGAGTTAGAGCATAGATTAAGATATAAATATAATTCGTTAGATAATTTACCAGAAGAATTAAAAGAAGATTTTGAAATGTTAAAAACTCAATTTAATATTTTAGCTCAATCAGGAGAATTTACTGATAATTTAATTGCTAAATTTATACTTGGTATAGAAAAATTAAAGGTTGGTAAAAAAGTTAAACAACAATTAGATATTCCAAAATCATTATTATCTGAATGGGAAGAAAGACAACCTATATATCAAAAAGCTGAAGATGTACTTGATTCTGAACTTAGAATTATTTATGAAAATAATAAAGAAATAATGAATGAAGATGGATATTCTTGGGTACAAAAATATATACATAGACCTAAATCTTTAGAAAGTTCAGTTTTAAAATTAAAGAAAAAAGGTAAAGATGTTAATATTAATAATATAGAAAAATCTGTTAGTGATTTAATTGGTTACAGAATAGTTTGTTTAACACAAAACGATTTATATGAATGTTTTGATTTAATAATTGCTTCCTTATCTAAGAATCCTAATGTGTCTATAGTTGGAATAAAAAATTATATTGAACACCCTAAAGCTAGTGGATATAGGGGTATACATATACAATTAAAATATAAAGTAGTATATGGTGGAATCACATATGAACTTCCTGCTGAAATCCAATTTAGAACAGCTGTTATGGATGCATGGTCAGAACTTGAACAAAAATTTAAATATAAAGAAGAGTATAGTTCTAGATTAGATTTATCAAATGATTTAGTTCAATTATTAAATAGTGTTAAAGACCAATTATATACTTTAGCGCTTACTAGTTCTTCATTAGATGATAGAGCTTGTGACTTTATAAATAAAACAAAAGAAATAAAAAAGAAAACAAAACAAAAGAAATCTTTTTAGGAAGATTTTTTTTTGTAAAGTTAATATTTATAAATGAAATAAATAAGTTTTAGATGTTTTGTTATGGTATAATTATTAAAGAATGGAGGTAATTATGGAAAATTTATTTGGAAAATTAACAAATGTAATATCTTCATATAGTAATGTAATATTAATGGGTCATACACATCCTGATTTAGATGCATTTGGATCTTGTTTAGGAATGAGTGTTATATTAAATTCAATGAAAATGGATAATTATATTTTTATAGATAGAAATAATCCAGAACATGATTCAACAATTAAACAGTCTATTCCATTAGTACCAAATTTTAATTATATAGATGAAACTAATTATAAAAAAATTATAGATGATAATAGTTTATTAATTATATTAGATACACATTTACAAGAAAGATTAGAATATCCTAAAATACTTGATGAAATAAAAAATGTAATAGTAATAGATCATCACATAAAAAGACCAACATATATTAAAGATACTGAATTATTTTATATTGATTCAACATTATCAAGTGTAGTAGAATTAGTAGTTAATTATGCTAAATACTTAGAGGTGGATATTCCACCTATAGTATCTACAATAATGCTAACTGGTATGGAAATAGATACTAATGGATTTAATATAAAAATAACAGAAAAAGCATTTGAAGCAGCTGCTTTATTAGTAGGATATGGTGCTGATAGTGTACTTAAATTAAATTTATTAAAAGAAACAAAAAAAGATTTCTTAAGAAAAGCTGACTTTATTAAGAGTAGTTATATATTTAAGAAAAAGTACGCTATATGTTTATTACCACTTTCAATAAGTAGTCAATCTGAATTAGCTGAAATATCTGATTCATTATTAGGATTAGAAGATATAGAAGCTAGTTTTACAATAGGACAATTAGATAGTAAAACTGTTGGTATAAGTGCTAGAAGTTTAGGAAATGTTGATGTATGTGAAATTATGCAACAACTAGGTGGTGGTGGTCATATGACTATTGCTGCTTGTCAAGTAGAAAATACCACAATGAAAGCATTAGAAAAGAAATTAAAATCATATCTTGATTAATAGGTGATTATATGAAATATGATATTATAACTGAATTAAAAAATAAGGTGTATATTGATAAGAAATGTGTTTTAGAAAGATTTTCTAGAACTCAAATTAATGATTTAAAATTCTTATTATCTTGTTTTAAATTTGGACCTAATAGTGTATCTGTAGGTAAAGAAGAAAAAGATATATCAAGAGGTACGATATCATTTAAAGAAGATTATTTAGATTATGAAGCAAATACAAATGGTTCTGAACCATTCTTTATAATAACTAATGAACCATCTTTAGATGAGATACAAACTAGTATTAAGTTTATGTATAATCATGAAATATTAAAAGTAATAAAAAAAGTAGAAAGTGGAATTATTATTATAGAGTCTGATAATACATTATTTAAAACTGGTTTTCAACCAGTTAGTATTGTACCAGTAATTATTAAGTATTTTGATAATGCTGCTTTGGAACAACTTAGAACAGGTAATTATATTACACATGATATGGATTTAGAATTAGCTAAGAAAGGTATAATACCTGATAAAGAAATTAAACTAGAAATAACTAGGGATGAATTTATGGATTGGTCATATAATTTATTTGGTAAACCATTAGAAGCATATAATGAACTTATGAAATATATGAATGATAATAATTTATTTTCAATAGAGCATGGTGAGAAAACAAAATAGAGTAATAGTAATATTACTCTATTTTTGTTATACTTATAATAGGTGATTTTATGGATAATAAAATTAAACTATATCCGC
>Ga0247608_10004425_pt1 | contig 15744 bp, 7 predicted proteins | sample 176DNAGHGlowgp2_FD_193490 | JGI IMG/M metagenome (GOLD analysis project Ga0247608, IMG submission 193490) | Sheep rumen microbial communities from Palmerston North, Manawatu-Wanganui, New Zealand - 1766 DNA GHGlow gp2 | ecosystem: Host-associated > Mammals > Digestive system > Stomach > Rumen ... | reverse complement strand
CATACTTCTCCAAGATGATCGGTTTCCTCCTGAAGAACCCAACTCTTCAAGGGACTTCTGTCCGTGACCGTTTTCAGAACAAACTGATAGGATTGCCCAACGCAGGTCTTCTCCAAAACAGTATCAACGAACTGGGACGCACCAACAATCATATCGTGCTTTTCGATGCTGCAAAGACCACTGGTAATCATGGTATCAGCTATATGATGATGGGGGCATTCCTTAAATCATTAGGACTGAACGATGACTGGGTTGGCATCATCGAGTTCAATTTGCTGATGAGTGGTCGTTATCAGACTTTCTGTGATAAAGTACAGCAGAAGTTTGGTGAATCATGGTTGAACCGCCGCAAGAATATGGATGAAGTTTATGACACTTTGGAGGACACCATGCTCGACGGTTTCTGCTCGGAGAGTGCTTATGATGAAATGCGTGATGCAGCCAAACTACGCATACAGGACTATGACGCTGTAAAACTTCAAGAAGACTTGACCCGCTATCTTGAAAAGAACTCAGACATTCGTATTGTATTCATGATTGATGAGGTGAGCGAGGCGATTGCCCAAAAGAAGATCAATATCCTTGACCTTGAAGGAATGGCAGAAGCACTCGCAGCTCTTGGTCGCAAAGTATGGACAATTGCCATTGCCCAGCTCCAGTTGGATGATGTCATCAACGGCACCAATGTCAACCGCAGTCTGCTAACCAAGATTATTGACCGTTTCAAGAAGCGCATCCCTATTGCTGCTGAGGAAGTGGATATGATCATCCGCAAGCGTCTTTTGGCCAAGACAGCTGACGGTAACGACCTCTTACAGGATTATTATAAAAAGAACAGCGGTAAGATTTCCGATATTACCAATATAGTCGGAACGGGACTCAACAAAACTACGGATGCCAAAACATACGCGGATTACTTCCCGTTCTATGAGCATCAGTTCAAAATGCTTCAGTATTTTTTGTTCGGCACTCAAAAACTTGTCAAGACGCAAGTGGGTACTCGTGGAATGTTGATTTCCGCATTCGATGTATTGAAGAAAGAGGCTCTTTCTAACAAAGACATCCACACTCATGTCAATGCTTCACAACTTTGCCGACAAGCAGAAGAAGCTGTGGCTGAATCACTACGTGTCCGCTATAGCCAGGCCGACGAACATCTGAAGGAAATGAATCTTCATCTCGTTGTGGGACATGATATGCTTCAGACCATCCACTTCCTTACAGAATCTGGTGCCAAGACAACGGCAGAGAATATCAGCCGTGCATACGTCAATTGTCCTGACGATTATTTCTCAGTACTTGAAGAAATAAAGAAAGCCTGTAAGAAACTGGCTGACGATGAGATTCTTATCCTTTCTGGCGATGAGTTCCGTATCACGAGTGAGACCCAGCAGCGTATCTTTGAGATGATGAATAACATCGACATCGCCAACTATCGCATCAAAGGCGAGATTACCAAACAGGTGAAGCAAATGTCACTCGTCCGTGGTGCGCAGAATCTGACTGTTGACTCTGTCAATGTAGGATTCGCTGTTCAGTCAGACAGTGGCGAACCACTTTCTACTGGCGGTGATCAAGGCATGAAGGTCGTGTTCCATGACATTCTCAGTGTCAAGCCCTCTTTCAATGAGTATGTTGAACACGTTAAGGAAGAAACGCAGTCTCAGAAAGGCATCATCAGTATTGTGCCTTCTTCCGACTATGCTTCTGACATACAGAAAATAGCAGAGGATATCCTTCGTATCAGCTATATCAAGGATGTACCTAATCTCACTTCTGAAGAGAAAAAGGTTGTAGAAGAGATAGCCAGTTCTTTGGAGAGTAAAACGGCACAGTTGGAACAGGTTATCGTGAAGTCGTATGCCAACGGTGTACTTGTCTATCTCTATAATGCCAGCATCATGACCGCTCAGAATGCGGCAGCCATCATCAAGGAGGCTGAATTGAAGATGTATGGCAACATCTATACGAAGCGCCTTAGCGGTTCATTAAAGGACAATATTGCTCAGCAATTGTTGAAAGTTAGCCAAAACCAACTACAGAATGTTATTGGCCAACAGCCAGACTTCTTGTTCTTTGATACCACAGGACAGTTCATTGGCGATCAGTTGCCTGTCATCACGGAAATGATGGCACAAATGGCATCTTATAAGAATGGTGCTGATTTGGAGCGTGACCTTGCAGCCGCTCCTACCGGCTACAGCTTTGGTACAGTATTCTCAACTTTGGCAGCACTTTTCCGTGCCAGCAAGGTCATCATCAAGTATAACAATCAGGAATACCACTCCTGGCAACAGGAAGGAGCCAAAGAGCCATTTGCTAATTCGCGCAATTTCCAGCGTGCGTCATTCAAGGCCATCACCAAAAGCCTGAGCTATAATGAGAAACGTGACATTGTTGATTCCTTGAAGGACTGCCGTTACAAAGAACTGACTGGAAATAATCTCAGTTACAACATGAATGACTTTGAACTGGTTGCAGCCATCCAGTCACTTGCCGTCACAGAGATTCATAAAGTCAATAATCAGATATGTAATGACACAGAGCGTGAGCGCATCTTCCGTCGTTCTCTTGCAGCCAAGGATGTACTTCGACAATATGCTGGAACAGTCACAGAATACAACTACTTCAATACTGCCAGAACTTTCCTTGGTGACAACGAAAACGAGGAGTTCTGCAAGGCGGTGGAGAAGATTGAGGCAGACATTCGTTTCATTGACTCTAACATTCGTGAGATTGAATACCAAAAAGAATACTTCCTCGATGTGAAGAGTGAATTAGAGTTCGTCGGCTTGCCAATGCAGACCTTCGACCAATTACACGAATCCTATCTTCAGATGCTCGATAGCGATCCCGTGCATAACTACGCTCAGATGAAGAAACTGTATCTTGATGTAAAGGGTCTGTACTATAAATATATGGAACAGCAAGCAGAGCAGATGATTTATGGATATGGTGACTTGTTGACCCGTATAGATGCAATCAAGAAAAATGCTGAACAATACCCTGCAGAATGGAACACAAGGTTATATGCTAAAGTAAGGGAAAAGGAAGATGTATGCAAAAAATACATCATTTCGAAAATCCAGTTAAAGGACTATGAGATTCGTTGCTCCAATTGTCACCTTCAGCTTCGTGACATCGTGAGTGCCATCAATATGTTACCACAGTTGAATGTGGACGTGGATGTGATGGAAACAGAGATTTGTACATCTGACCCGAAGCCTGCACCTCAGCCCCAACCACAGCCTGGTCCTGGAGATTCCACTCCGCAGCCGCAACCAAAGCCACAGCCCAAGGAACGCAAGTTGCGTAGCCAACTGCCAACAGGGCAGCTCAGCGTGGCTCAGTACAAGCAATGGCTGAAACAACAGTTGGCGATGGTCAACCAATTTGATACAAACGACATTCTTAAATTTGACGAATAAAAAGAAAAAGATATGAAACTGAATGCATTGGAAATAAAGAATTTCAGGGGTTTTGAAAGTTACAAAATCTCCTTTACTCCCCGTACGTCTGTTATTATAGGTCGGAATGGTGCTGGAAAATCTACATTGATAGATGCTCTGAAAATAGCTCTGAGTTTTATCTTCTCCAACAACAAGAAGTTAGGGAAGGACTTCCTTTCTGCTGGTAATCCTTCTTTGAATGTAAACTCCTTTACTGATTCAGATTATCATTATGACTCGGAATCGGGAACAACAGCACCTGACGCGTCTGTTATAGGAAGAGCCTATTATAACGGTCAACAGCTGAATTGGGAACTTTATAAGCGTTCAACAGCAAACGCAGCTCTATATTCCACAAAATATCAGGAGGCTTTCAATCAGTTTATGCACGAGTGGAAGGTGAACGCTGCTGATCTTCCTTTAATTGCTTGTTTCTCGGATTCATTTCCACATAAACCTACAAAGCAAACACAATTTGCTATTGATAGCATTCGTAAAGATAGAATTCCTCGGAATTTTGGCTATTATCAATGGGATTTGGAGACGGCATGCACTTCAATATGGGAAACACGCTTATGTAATCAGCTGGCTCATATTGCACCGCTTTATACTCGTGCTTCTCGTGTGGCAAGTTCTATAGAAGAATTAGAGGAGAATTATAAAGCAGAACAGTTAGTCAACAATATTGACTATCAGAATGCAAAGAGCGAACAAGAACGTATAAACGCTCAATTCAATCCTCTTCATGAAGAAATAGAATATGTTCAAAGTAGATTGGTTAAGTTCTCACAGAAGTTACCAAAGCTTCTTGAAGAACAATATTATATAGATTATTTGGCGGTTGAATCTACGGGGGAGGATTTAGAACTAAAAATTGTTTTTAAGAATGGAAAAAGTAAGTTGTTGAATAACCTGCCAGCAGGTTATTGCCGCCTCTATTCTATTATTTTGGACTTAGCTTATCGTGCATATATACTTAATGGGGACAAAGAGCCAACAGGTATTGTGTTAATAGATGAGATTGACTTGCATTTGCACCCATCTTTGGAACAGGAGGTTGTCCAGTGTCTTGCAGAAGTGTTCCCTAAAGTACAATTCATTATGACTTCCCATTCTGCTGCTGTAATTGCTAATCTTGACACAACAAAAAAAATACAAGATGAGGAAACTGGTGAGCTTGTATCAGCAAACCAGTTGTTGTTTATGCAGGAAGACCAAATAGAAGCAGAAATCCTACCTGTTATCTACGGATTAGATTATAATGCAGCCCTAAGGGATTTCATGGGTGCTCATTCTCAAAATCAAGAGATGAAGAAAAAAGGAGATGATTACCTTACATATTGTTCGTTGGGAATGAAACAAGAAGCAGACGCTATCATTGATAAATTAATCGCAGATTTGGGTTCAGACCATGAATTTGTCAAACAACTAATTGATAAAGCAAAAGCATATGAGGTACATTGATAAATATCGGATGCACGCTGCAGCTCGCGCTATCAATGTGCGTTTCTTGCAAGATTGCTATAGAAATGACATCAATAACCCGATTCCGTCTCCTGCTCATCCCAAACTGTCTTATGATGATTTCAAAAAATCATCATATAGAGATGGTGTTAGTGGGTGGAAAAACTTGTTGCTTGAAGAACAGAAATCAGAAGGTCATGCAAGGTGTTGTTATTGTATGCGCAGGCTTAACCCAAGTAAGGGAAAGATGAACTACGAGCACATAATACCACGATCGCTTTCTGGCGCAGATGGACAGGCACAGTATACATATTACTCTTCAAAAGCGCAAGCGTTGCGCGATCATGTTATAATGGCAGACGATTTTGTAACAAAAACCTTCAATGCCGTTAGTGACATCAATAATGAAATAAGGATGCCACATATTACAGGATTATCAAACCTTGTAGTTGCCTGTAATGGGAAAAGAGATTCTTGGGTGACTACAGGGTGTTGTTGTAATGGGAACAGAGAGGATGATAAGATTATGCCTATTATGCTTATGCAAAATGCTGATACGGATGTCAAATATGATGAAAATGGCATACTAACGATATCATGTAATGATGGCACTTTGGACAAAATTATCAAAGAACTCAATGAAATAACACTACAAGAAATTAGATCTGTATGGTATCATCTTAGTCGTGTGAACAAAGATGTCGCCCATGCAGAAACAATGCCAAAGATTGAACGAGCAAATTGGTTCAAAGAGGCTTATAAGAAAAGTAGTTTTATAGATATTCCCGAAGAGGCTAAACGATACAGCTGTGTACTTGATAACACAGAGGCTGATACGTATTGGCACCTACTCTTGGCATACGACTGGTTTTACTATTATCCAGGGTACGCAAGACAAAGAGCTACTGCATAATTAAAAACAAGAATAAATATGAAACTTATCAATCACGTTCTCGACATACGACGCCTGATTCAGCAGGCATTCGATAATCGTTTCTCTCGCATGGGACTTCGCAAAGAGGCTGCTACGCCTGTAGAGCAGATTCCAGCAGAGCACCAAGAGAAGCGAAGAAAACTGGATGAACTGATGAGCAGCCACCTGAGTGAATTGGGTGACTATGATGAGGCACGTCAGGCTGCCATCAACGAGTGTGTCTTTACGCTCTTCAACCGCATCGCTGCCATCAAGGTGATGGAATCGAAGGAACTGTTTCCTGAGATTATCACCCGACGGAAGGAGAATGCCGGGCGTTCCTTTGAACACAATGTGTGGTTAGAGAACCATCCAGAGGAGCGCAATGCGGAACGTGAGGGATTGAAGCATTTCCTCAGTGACCAGTTCGACAATCTAGGTGAGCATATTCCCCTTTATCGTAAAGACTATCCATACGCATTGATGCCAACTGCTGATGAACTGAACGAGATTATCGAGAAGTTCAATGCCGTGGAAGAGGATCCTGACTGTGGAGCTGATGTTTGGAAAGGTGATGACATCCTTGGCTGGCTCTACGAGAACTTCAATGCCGTAGAAAAAGAGGCATTGAAGCAGAGTGGCGAGAAGACTGAATATAACAAGGTGTCTCTTCAGAGTCAGGTCTATACACCCCAATGGGTGGTGAAGTTCCTTGTTGACAACACGTTGGGTAAGGCATATATGGAGATGTTCCCCGACAGCCGTATCAAAGAGAAATACCAGATAGCAAATATCCCCAACCATCAAGTGCGCCATCCCAAGGACTTGCGCCAGATGCGACTGCTCGACCCCGCCTGTGGTTCGGGCAACTTCCTGATTTATGCCTTCTTACTCTTCTACGATTTGTACGTAGATCAGATGGAGAACTACGAACGTGACTACAACCGCCGTGATATTCCAAAGATGATTGTGGAGAACAACCTCTTCGGTGTAGATTTAGATGAGCGTGCTGCCCAGATTTCTCAGATAGCACTTTTCATCAAGGCACGAGAATTAGGTGGTCATCGTAGCCATTGGCCCGAATATACCAATGTGGTGAGCACGCATTTCTTTCTGGATGACTATGAAAAGGTGAAAGACACCTTTGAGACTATAGACAATCTGGACGAGTCGAAGCGTAACATCATGCGGATGATATGGGACGACTTGAGCAATGCCTATAAGTTCGGTTCACTGGTGCGTGTAGATGAGACATTAAACAAGATTCTGCCCAACGATTCAAACCACAACCTCTTTGCACAAGAGCAGATGGAGGATATGTTCTCCTTTAAGCAGCAGTTTATGAACCAGTTGCGGCAAAAGGTGAACGAGTTGGGCGAACTTGGCAGTAATGCCTATACGCTGGCGAAGACTAACGATGCTATCTCATTTCTTGAAATCATTGCCAACAAATATGATGTAGTTGTTGCCAATCCACCTTATACAGATAGTAGCGATTTCGGTACTGAACTGAAGGCGTTTGTCGAGGAGAATTATCGTCGCCCCTTAAAGTTCAATACCAACCTTTATGCTTGTTTCATCAAACGATGCTGTGAGTTGGCTGGGGATGATGGAAAGGTGGGAATGATTCACCCTCACACTTTTATGTTTATCAAGACCTTTGAGGATGTGCGTAAGTTTATGCTCGAACAGACACACATCAATGTGATGGTGGACTATGGACTTGACCGAGTGAATCTGTTTGGCCCAGGCATCTTGCTCGATGCTACGTTCTATACACTTGACATGAACATCAAGGAAAAGACCGCTGGCATTTACTTTAATATAACAGCTAATCAACAAGAGAAATTCAAGAAAGGCTCGCTGGCGCAGGCATATTCTGACTATCTCAATGGTCAGTCCAATGACCGTGTTTATACCCTTCCTCAATCGAAGTTGAAGGGCATCAAGTCATATCCTTTCATCTACTGGATTTCGGATGAGTTTAGGGAGAAATTTAAAGTTCAAGATTTGAATTTCTATACCAAGTTTAACCAAGGTCTTATAACGGGTGACAATAATCGATTCTTAAGATATCATTGGGAAATTGATAAACAAGAAATTTCTAATAAAATTAATGACGGCAGAAAGTGGATAAGATATTGTAAGGGTGGACCATTTGTTAAGTGGTACGGCAATATCTGGCTTGTGGTTGCCTTTGATGATGAAGCACAAGATGTTCTTTCTACAATGGGTAATCATTTATCAAGTAAAGAAACATATCGTAAAGAAGGATTGACATATTCATCCGTTGGAACAAAGGGTATATCATGTAGGTATTTGCCTGAAAATCATATTGTCAATTCTGGTGGTCCTGGAATCTTTTTAGAAAACTTCAATAATTGGAAGTATCTTTTATCATTCCTTAGTTCTAAGTTGTTTTTCTACATAACCGATTGTTTAAATCCAACAGTGAATGTAGAAATTACAGATATGAAGAGGGTTCCATTTATTATACCTTCTGAGGAAGACGAGAAGACTATCTCAAATCTCGCCTCACAGTGTGTTGAGATAAAAAAAGATATATTAAAATATTCGCTTGTCGAACATACTTATCAACAATCACCGATTTCAACAGCAATTGACGTGTTAGTGGGAATTACGTCATTCTATAATATAGAGAACGCCCTTCTCACTCAAATCCTCCTCAACGAGTCTATCATCAACAAGACTGTTTTTGAGGTCTATGAGTTGAGTGAGCATGACAAGCAGATGGTACTTGACAAGGAAGGCATTCCCGTTGGCGACCTACCCGTAAGCCATGAGGCAAAGGTTGCCTATAAACAGTGGCTAATGTCTGAAAGCGAGTTCAAGCCAACGAGTGATGTACTGGAGCATTTAGAGAGCTTGGAGGAGCGCGATGACCTGCCAAAGATTACAGACTTCGACACCCTCTACCAGAACAACAACGAATGGGAGGAGTTCTGCATAAAACGTAATGTGAATCCCGTGGAAGCATGGTGGCAGTTTAAGAACGCCAATGTGCTGCCCCCTCAGCGTACACAGGTGTTAGCTTTTGAACTGATAACCGATGTCATCCGCACCGTGCTGGCGAAGGATGATGACGGCATTATCCCATTAGGTGATCGACTTGGCGAGGAACGCCTTGCCATTCGCATAGAAAAGGAAATGATGGAGCGTGGCTACTCGGCTGCACAGTTCTCTCAGGTGTGTCAGTTGTTAGGTTGCGGCTTGGAGAAATATCTGCAAGAGCGATTCTTCCAGCAACTCAGCGACCACCTGAACCTCTTCATGTATCTGCCCAAGACGCCGTTCATCTGGCACCTCAGCAGTGGGTCACATCACGCCATAGAACTTTACATCAGCATCTACAAGTGGAGTCGCGACAAACTGTATCGTGTCCGCTCCATCTATGCTGCCAACCGTGAAGCTGCCCTTCGTGACCGTCTCAACTCCATCGACACCAGCAATACCGAAGGGCGCATGGAGGCACAGGAACTTCGATCCACACTGACAGAGCTACAGGAGTTCTGCCAGAAAGTGGATGACCTTCTCGCTACCGGCTATGACCCGAAACTCGATGACGGCGTTGGCAAGAATATTGCACCACTACAGAAACGCAAGATGCTCAGCTACGAAGTGCTCAATGCCGGACAATTGAAGAAATATTTAAATGCAGATTGGTAAAATTTGAGGGATTATGATAGTAAACGAGAAATATACTTTCAGAAAACAGATACTCGTATGTGAACAAATCCTTGACATGATAGACAAGGATTCATTGAGGTTTGTTGGTCACACCTATGGAACAAACTCCAGGTGGGATGTTGGACTAAAGAGCTTGTTCATTTACCAGTTGCTTTCAGGTTTTCAAACTCCAGAGCTGATGTTGGATGGAAGCGAGAAGAACTGGTATGTAATAACCGGGGAGCGCCAACTGAAGTGTATTTATGAGTATATTAATGGCTCTCTTACTTTGAGCGAAGAAGCACTTGGAGAGTTTAAGAAATATAAACGATTTGAAGAACTTCCCCTAATGCTGAAAAGGAAGCTTCTTAATACGGAATTCTTCATTACGGTTCTTAACCCTGGTGTTACTCGGAGCGATAGGTATCGTATCTATGAGATGGGAAGTGTAACAGAGGGAAGTAGCGATTTATGGGCAGTAGCCAAGTTTGTTTTTCCCGAAGGGTATAATAATCTTGAAAGAATAGTAGATAATATCATTCTATCATATCCGAGCATAAAACCGAATCGAAGACAAATAGTACGTCTCCCGTTGTTATGGAATATTAGAAATGACGTAGAGAAATTTACTTCAAGAGTTTCAATCTCTGGTAGTACGAAAATTGATTCTATACTTATACCTCAGTTGGAAGACTATTGTTCTGCAGGGATTGATGAGCAAGCTATGATAGACAAACTATCTTTCTTGCGATATGAGGCATGTAAAAAGTTCTTCTCATGGAAAAGCCAGTCGCTCAAGACAATCATAATCCTATTGATTATGAATGGTAGTGTGAAAGTTGACAATAATGATTCACTTGATACACTTATCAAGAAGTCAAAGAGACTTTGGGAAAAAAGGCCTTACAATTTGCGTTTCTCTTCATACAATATGTTATCAGAGCAAATCAAATATATGTCAAACAAATTAAACAAGTAATATATGTTATCGTATCTCACATTAAAGAACTTCAAATGCTTTGAGGAACAAAGCTTTGCATTAGGGAACCTGACAATAGTCGCAGGTGCGAATGGCGCAGGCAAATCAACGCTTATCCAAGCATTGATGCTGCTTAGACAGAGTGATATGGACAAGCGTACACTGTTGAGTGAAAAGGTACAGTTGCGGGGCAGTCTTGTTAACCTCAAAAGTGCTGACTCAATAAGATATTTTGAGAGTGAGGATACGGATGTAACCATCTCTATAGAAGACGACACTATCGATGACGCACTTGATGTGACAATAGTAGATGCCGTTAAGTCTGAAGATACATGCAATACGGCAGTATCTGATAATTTGTCTGAGTTCGAAAGCAATTGTGCTCTCTTCTCAAAAGAATTAGTTTACTTGGCTCCTGATAGAGTCAGACCGGGAGAAGTGCATTTTAGCAATCTGTCATCAGATGCGGCAGATGGAAGAATTGGTGATAAGTATGGAATGATGGCGGCCTCACGACTATATCAAGCATTAAGTAAAGATGAAATAATTCAAATTCCAGAAATTGACAAGTCTGGTGACATGAGGGTTTTTTCCAATGTATCTGCTTGGATGAGCTATATTATGGATTTTAAGCAAACCGTTAATGTAACAGAACAAGATAAAGAGCGTGTGAAGATGACATATTCCGTGGACGTTAATGGTATCGATACGGAAGTATCGCCATTTAATATGCCTTTCGGTAATAGTTCTGTTTTCCCAATTGTTGTCGCCTTGATGACAGCGCCAAAGGATTCTCTTGTTGTAATCGAAAATCCTGAAGCCCATATACATCCAAAGGCTCAAACAAGAATGGGAGAATTACTATCTATAGCCGCAGAGAATGGTATTCAGATTATCATTGAGACACACAGTGATCATTTGCTCAACGGAGTAAGAATCGCTGTTAAGAACCAGCAGATAGATGAGAATAATGTAGAAGTCCATTTCGTATATGCTGACAAAGAGAACCCATTGCTTCACCATACTAAACATATACAAATCCATGATGATGGCTCAATGGAAGATTGGCCTGTCGGCTTCTTTGACGAATGGGAGGAATCATTGAGGACATTAACGAAGGAGGAATAACTATGGCATTCTTGTATTTGAATGATTGGTCAATGACGGGTGAGGGAAATCTTTCATCCCAATGGTCCAAGGTGGAAAGATGGTATGGATTGATGACGCATCTTTCGGATACCTATGGTATTGCCAAAATTGGTGTTCCTCATGATTTCAAAACCAGAGAATTGTGTGGTTATCAACTTTCTTTATGTTATAACCCTTCTGATGAAACATTGGCAGAAGAAAAGAAACAATTATTGTTGAACATACTTACAAATCGTGTTAGCAATATAGATACAGATGAAACCATTTCAAAAGTATATAATGATTCTGGTATCTATTCTACATGTATTAGTTTAGCTCATGACCAAGAAGCAAGTGTTGTAAGTTTTACTTTTGATGGAAAATATGAGCAAACTGCAATAACGGGAGTTGTTAAATCTGATGGGAAAAAGGATACTACTTGTCAAATAAAAAACTTATTTGATTCTACTGCAGTGTCTTTAGATTATATAGTTTCCCTCAAAGAATGTGCACAGCATAAAGCGATGGATGAGCCAATGTGGAACCACAAAATGATGGAAGCCTATTGTACTAATATTGGACATGAACCCGATAGAACGTCTGCCAGTACAGGTGAAAAAGTCGCCTATTTGCGTAAACACGGGAGGATATTGGCAGAAATGAATGGATGGGTGTACGATGAAAACAAGACGAAGCTTAACCATGATGATAAACATCAACGAATTATCTTCCATTCAGGTCATTTTAGAAATGACGATTGTTATCTTAGCATTGATTTTGAAAAGGAAGATTTCCATTTTGAGTTACTAAATCATCGGGGAAAGCATCTGAGAGAAATCAACTGGCATGGAGATAAGACGGGAGATGCTGACTCCAGCCATGATATTCGGTTAAAGAGATAATTCTATGATAGGAATTTGGTTTAAAGAAGACATAGAGCGCATATTGGCAGAGCATCGCTACGTAGTGGTGACAGATGCTAATGGTGAGGGTGAGTTCCTGCTAAAGTATCTTTCAGAAGACATCAAGCAGCTACGCATCAGCAATGAGTACAGCGAGATAGAGGCGAAATATCTGGCAGAGTCAAAGTATGCAGATAATCCTGTGCTCTTCTATGTCAGAAAGAAAGCAGCGCAATTATCTTTCCTGCAGGAATATGTTCAAACAGGAGGATTATTGGTGCTTGACGATATGGAGGTGTACATCAAGCAGAAACTGTTTGAAGCCACAGGCAAGAATACTCATCTGGCCAAAGACCAGCTTCTGCTTGCCGCAAAACTTAGTGAAGGTAAGAATAAGAACTGGTGGCAGTCTGTTGCTGATGGTATTACTGAGCCACTGCGATTGGAGGACTGGTTGCTTGACTTCCTTCATGCACCAGCCGCAACCCGTCAGAAAATGGATGAAACGGTGTGGAATGTGTTCTGCAGTGAAGTGTATCGCCTTATCGATAAACCTCAAACGGAACAGCCAGCCGAAGCGATGGTTCAGGAGGTCGTAAATGTCATCTTGCTCTCGTTAGCGGATAACTCGATTAATGGGCTTCTGCTGGAGGTCTATTACCAATGGGCTGACAGTACGGAGAAAATTGATACCTTGCGTAAGTATGCAGACAGCTATGCACTTCCAGCAGACATCAATCCGTTGAAGGTTCATCCCAACCATCCTTTTGCAGCACTTGACCGCCAGTTGATGATGATGCTCAGCAATGCTATGAAGCTTCATCAGGATACAACGGAGTTGACCAAATTCCTTAAGCAGCGCACACAAGACAGAAAAGCCAAAGCGTTCAAGCCTCAGTGGTTGCAGAGTGTCTGGCTGCTTTGTACATTTAAGGTAGAAGGTCTTGGCGCTATCTCCACCTATCAAGATGTCGCAACATATTATAGACAGCATTTTGCTGCCCTTGATACTGCCATGCGAAGTATCTATACGGATTGGCTAAACGATCCAACTACCTTGCGTCCGCTACAAGAACACTATACCATCTTGAATAATGAACTGCTGACATGCTGGTTCAACATAAAAGGCAATTATATCTCAACACAGAAGGATATTGTAATCAATGCTCTTGCCGATGATAAACGTACAGCAGTAATAGTCTGTGACGGATTGCGCCTTGAAATAGCTGAAGCCGTTGTCAGTGCCATTACCGACAAGAATGTGAAGATTGATAGGAAAACAGATCTGTCGGTTCTGCCCTCTGTGACTGAGAACGGCATGAGTGCCTTGTTCGGATGTAGCGAGCCTACAATGAATGCCCAAAGCAGATTCAACACCTTGAAGTCGATTTATGATGATGTGGCCATCATGTCGCTGAATATGTTGAATGACGGTGTTACTGCTCAGCGTCTTGTGCTCAACTATGGAGATATTGACGAAGTGGGTGAGAAAAAACAGATGGGTGCACTAAAAGACATTACGAACTACGAGCCTGAACTGAGAGAGAAGATTGCCCATCTGTTCCGACTTGGATATAACAAGATAGTACTTACCACTGATCATGGCTTTGTTCTTACAGGTCTCTTGGACGAAGCAGACAAAGAACCACGCCCAGAAGGAAACATCCAGAAAATTGAAGAACGCTATGTCTTGACAGAAGAGCCTCTGAATGCTGCGAATTTGATAGAAAGGACTGATTGTTATTTCAACAGTAACTATCAGTATTATGCCAAAACTGATAAACCGTTTAAGACAACTGGCAGGTATGGCTATTCTCATGGCGGCTTCACACCGCAGGAATGTATTATTCCCGCCTATGTGCTGAATGTTGAGACTAACAACATGGCACTGGGGGTGATGATTTCCAACAAGAAAGAACTGAAAGCCGTGACAGGAAACTATTTCACGGTGAAATTGCTTGCCGAGGGCTGTGAGTCAGACCTTTTCCGCAGTGAGCGTAAGGTCAAACTGTTGTTGTTTGCAGGAAACAAAATGGTATCTGGCAATCAGATTTTCTCGATGAAGCCAGGTGAGACAATCCATGCCGAGTTTGAAATGACACAGGGCATTGACAAAGTAGTTCTCGTGGATAAAGAAACCTCTGTACAGATAGATAGTTGTAGTATCATAAAATCGGCATCAAGAGACCTTGATGACCTTTTGTAACGATTAACGTGTAATAAATATGATAGAGCTTGATTCTAAATTGTTGGACCAGTTCAAGGGGTATGTAGTCCGTAAGGATGTGGTGCGCTCTGTTAAAGGCGGTGCCAACGTACCTGTCTTTGTTTTGGAATATCTTCTTGCAAATTCGTGTAGCACGGATGACGAGGAAAAGATTCAGGAAGGTATTGAGAATGTGAAACGTGTGTTGCGTGATCACTATGTGAATCCAGACGAAGCGACTCTTGTTCAGGTAAAGATACGAGAACAAGGAACCTATAAAATCATTGATAAGATAAGTGTTCGCCTTGACCCGTCCAAAGACAAGTATTGGGCAGAGTTGTCAAATCTTGCTATTCGCGATGCCAATATATCCGAAGATATTATCAGTCAACATGAGAAGATGATGACCGGCGGAATATGGGCAATCATTGATATTGATTATGATTCTACCCAGATGATAGGGAAAAAGATATATCCTTTTGTCGTGAGCAAGGTGCGCCCCATCCAGCTCTCCAGCTTTGAAGAGGAACGAATAGCCAAAGCCCGCAGTTTGTTTAACAACGAGGAATGGCTTGACATACTGCTCCGTAGTGGAGGATATGAACCAGAATCAGAAGGTATGACAGACCGAATGAAAATGCTATTGCTTTCACGCTTTATACCTTTGGTAGAGTCGAATTTTAATATGGCAGAACTTGGTCCACGTTCTTCAGGAAAATCTTTCGTTTTCAAAGAGCTTTCACCATATTCTATGCTCGTCAGCGGTGGTCAGGGAACAGCTGCATCCCTGTTTGTCAATAACTCCAGCGGTCAGATTGGGGCTGTTGGCAGATGGGATGCTATCTGCTTTGACGAGTCAACGGACGAACTGTTCAAAGATAAGGAGGTGGTTCCTCTGATGAAGGATTACATGGAAAGCGGCAGCTTCTCCAGAGCAGGAAAAGCAGGAGAGAAAGCGGCAAATGCCTCTATCATCCTGAATGGCAATATCAATCAGCCAGTCGAGACTGTCTTAC